>Ga0209488_10000140_pt1 | contig 54968 bp, 50 predicted proteins | sample Rivendell_Oct201_8_FD_188349 | JGI IMG/M metagenome (GOLD analysis project Ga0209488, IMG submission 188349) | Vadose zone soil microbial communities from the Eel River Critical Zone Observatory, Northern California, USA -... | ecosystem: Environmental > Terrestrial > Soil > Vadose zone >...
TGCAGCCGAGCAGGATTCCGAACGCCGCCATCAGCAGCGTCCGCGCCAGCGACTTCGACGACATGTAGGCGAGGAAGATCAGGCCCACGACCAGCAGCGCGGTGTATTCCGGCGGCCCAAACCGCAAGGCAAAAGCGCCGAGCGGCGGCGCGATCACGGTCAGCGCGACGACGCCGAAGGTGCCGGCGATGAACGAGCCGACCGCGGCGATGCACAACGCGGCTCCGGCACGGCCCTTCTGTGCCATGGCGTAGCCGTCGATACAGGTCATCACCGAGGCGGCCTCACCCGGAATGCGCATCAGGATCGACGTGGTCGAGCCGCCGTATTGCGAGCCGTAGTAGATGCCGGCCAGCATGATGATCGCTTTGGTGGCGTCGAGGCCGAACGTCACCGGCAGCAGAATGCTGATGCCGGCGAGCGGGCCGATGCCGGGCAGCATGCCGACCAGCGTGCCAACGAGGCAACCCAGGAAGGCATAGAGCAGAACATCCGGCCGGAACGCGACCGAGAAGCCGAGCAGCAGGCTGTCGAGGGTTGCTTCCACGTTAAAAAAACCCAAAGGGGCCGTGCGGCAGCGGTGATTTGAGGAAAAAGCTGAACAGGACGAACGCGACCAGCGCCGTGCCGACGCTGAATGCGAGCGCGGGGAGAAGCGGCCTGCGCTCGACCGCGACCGTGAGGCCGAGCAGCAACAGGGACATCGTGAGCACGAAGCCGAGCGTGGTGTAGAGCGCGGTCGCGAGCGCCGCCGCGACGATCAGGCAGAGCGCGTGGGTGCGGTCGCTCCAGTCGATCTCGGACAGCGGCGGGCTTGCGGCCCCGCGTAACAAAAGCACCAGCCCGAAGATGATCATCAGGCCGAGCACGAGCTTCGGCATCATGCCGGCGCCCGGCATTGCCAGCGATCCCCAGGGCAGATCGCCGGAGAACACATAGATGAGTGCGCCCGCGGCTACGAACGCCACGCCCGCAATGTGGTCGCGTCGCAGGATCATGGGTTGGTCCTCTTGGCGATAGCTTCAACCGAGGCTGCCGTTGCCGCATTGGTATTCGATGCACGTGAGGGCCTCTCCGTTCCCCTCCCCCCGCGCATCTTCGCGCGGTGGGGAGGGGGAAGGGGTGGGGGGCTCGCTTCGTTTTGATGCATCACCGCCAAGATCGCTTCCATGACGCTGTCGATGTTCTTCAGCACATCATTGTTCCAGAAACGCAGGATGCGATAGCCCTGCGCTCGAAGACAAGCGGACCGCTCTGCATCTCCGGCAACGTTCTCAGGCTGATTGTGTTGCGCTCCATCAACCTCGATGACGAGGCGCCGTTCATGGCAGGCGAAGTCAGCGAAATAGGGACCGATGGTGGCTTGCCGTCGGAAATGCGAGTGCTCGATCGGCAGGTGACGCAGATGCCACCAGAGTTTGCGTTCCGCGTCGGTCATATCGCGGCGCAGTCTGCGCGCGCGTGGAACCCGTGGGTCGAGGTTTTCTGGTCCTTGACTTCCAGCCATGCTCGCCCCTACCCCTTCCCCCTCCCCACCACTCGCAAGAGCTCGCAGGGGGAGGGGAGCGGCACCGCCGTGCGCTCCTTACATAGAGAACAAGATTGCGATCGCGCTCAAGAATTTCACCCATCCACCTTGCCGATCTGGCGCACTGCCTCCTCGATTCTCTTTGCGTCGGCGTCCCAGAACGTCTTGAACTCCGGCTGGTCGAGATAGGCGAGGTCCTGACCGAGATTGGTCAGCGCGGTCGCGAACTGCGGGCTGTGCGCGGCCTTTTTGATGTTGTCACGCAGATAGGTGATGATCGTCTCGGACGTTCCTTTGGGCGCGAACAACCCGACCCAGAGATAATATTCGACGTTGTAACCGAGCTCCTTCATGGTCGGCACGTCAGGCAGCGACTTGGCGCGCTCGGCGCCAAACATCGCCAGCGGACGCAATTTGCCGGCCTTGATCTGCGCCATCGCAGCCGAGATCGACGACGCCAGCACCTGCGAATTGTTGCCAAGCAGCGCAGTCAACGCGGGCCCGCCGCCGGCCGTGGGCAGATGTCTCATCTTGAGGCCGCCGGCCGCCATGGCAAACAGCGCAAGCGGGATGTGCAGCGCGCCATAGAGACCCGACGAGCTGAAGATGATCTGGTTCGGACGCTTGCGGACGTCGTCGACCAGCTCTTGCAGGGTCTTGTATGGCTGTTTGTCATTGACGACCAGCACGCAGGGGTCGGCGACGACGCGTGCGATCGGAATGAAATCGGCGTTGGTGAACTTGACCGGTCGTCCGAACAGACGATCGACCTCGGCGAAGCCCGAGATCGAGGTAATGTGAGAGAGAAGCGTATAGCCGTCAGGCTTGGCGGCGGCCACGACCTGCGCGCCAACCTGGCCGGCTGCGCCTGCCTTGGTCTCGATCACCAGCGGTTGCTTGATCAGGGGCTCCATCGCAGCGGCCAGTGGGCGGGTGACCACCTCGCTTGCGCCGCCCGGTGGGAACGGGCTGATGATCGTGATCGCGCGGCTTGGATAGGTCTCCTGGGCGAGAGCCGGGCGGGTCGCCAGCGCGGCAGCCGCGCCGACAACAAAGCTGCGTCTGTCCATCATCGTTCTCCCTGGACTTTGGTCGCGTATTGCGTGGATGCTGCGGATGCTAATTCATTTCCGGGCTCAGTGGGAGGGACACGACAATGCCGGCCTATTGGGTGGCGCGCTCGAAGATCAATGATCCGGTCGAGTACAAGAAATACACGGACTTGGTTCCGGCCATTCTGGCCAAGTATGGCGGCAAGGTCCTGGCGCGCGGCGGGCGCTATCAGATCATGGAGGGGCCGCAGAAGTTTCAGCGTTTCGTAGTGGTGGAATTCCCGACCTTCGAGCAGGCGGTGGCGTGCTTTACCTCGGAGGAATATGACGAAGCCGCGGCCTTCCGCCGCAGCGGCGCGGGCGAAGTGGAGACCATCATCGTGGATGGCGGCGACCCCACACGATGATAGGCTTGCGCCACCGTCACGCGCGGGCGCGGGAGCCCTAGTGCCGCCGATTTGAAGTTCCTACACCACCTGCAGCAAACTCGGTTAGGAACTTCAAATCGAAAAGCGGCACTAGAATCATAGCGTTGCTAGTGCCCTTTGTTTCCGAAGTTCGTGTCAGAGCATGCTGAGACGTATCACGAACTTCGGAAACGGGGCACTAGCCGGTGACCGGCAAGACTGCCTAGAATTCCCCAAAATACCAACCGGAGGACATGACCATGGTGAATCAATTGAACCGCAGGTCGGCCCTGCTTCTGGGCGGTGCTGCCGCGGCGGCAGCCGTTGGTGGACCTGCCGCTGCGCAGACCGGCCCGATCACGATCGGGTTTAGCATGGCGATGACCGGCGGGCTTGGCCCCAACGGCAAGTCCGCGCTGCTGGCGCAGAAGATTTGGGAGGAGGACGTCAACGCCAAGGGCGGCATGCTCGGGCGTCCGGTCAAGCTCGTCTACTACGACGACCAAAGCAACCCGTCGACCGTTCCCGGCATCTATACGAAGCTGCTCGATGTCGACAAGGTCGACCTCGTGATTGGCGGCTACGCAACCGCCATGCTCGCGCCTGCGATGCCGGTGGTGATGCGCAAGGGCAAGGTCTTCATCGGGCTGCTCGGCCTCGCGGTGAACACTGAGTTCAACTACCCGAAGTATTTCGTGATGATCCCCTCCGGGCCAGACCCGAAGCCGGCCTTCACCAAGGGCTTCTTCGAGATGGCCATGGCGCAGAACCCAAAGCCGACGACTGTCGCCATCGTCGCCGCTGATCAGGAATTCTCCAAGAACGCCTCGGACGGCGCGCGCGAGAATGCCAAGGCCGCGAAGTTGCGGATCGTCTACGACAAGTCCTATCCGCCGTCGACCACCGACTATGCGCCGATCGTGCGTGCGATCGCGGCGACCAATCCAGACATTGTGGTGGTGTGCTCCTATCCGCCGGACTCGGTCGGCATCGTGCGCGCGGTCAACGAGATCGGGTTCAAACCGAAGCTGATCGGCGGCGGCATGGTCGGTCCGCAAAATGCGTCGATGAAGGCCGCGCTTGGCCCATTGCTGAACGGCTTCGTCAATTATGATTTCTGGCTGCCGGTGCCGAAGATGAATTTCCCGGGTGTGGCCGACCTGATGAAGAAATATCAGAATCGCGCAGCGGCGGAAGGCGTCGACCCGCTCGGCTATTACATGGCGCCGCAGGCCTATGCACAGATGCAAGTGCTGCAGCAGGCGGTCGAGGCCACGAAGGGCCTCAACGACGACAAGCTTGTCGACCACATCCGCGCCACGACGTTCAAGACTGTGCTTGGCGACGTGAAATTCGGCAAAGGCGGCGAGTGGGCGGAGTCGCGCGTGCTGCAGGTGCAGTTCCAGAACGTCAAAGGCAACGATCCGGCTCAGTTCAAGGACACGTCGACCCAGGTGGTCGTCGATCCGCCGGCCTATGCATCGGGCAAGCTGATCTATCCGTACGATAAGGCGAAGTAGTCGCCGCAATTCGAGCTGCTTCAAACCAGCAGCACCGCATGACCGCCGTCATGCCCGGCCTTGTGCCGGGCATCCACGTCTTAATTTTTGGAAGTAGGTCGTGGATGGCCGGGACAAAGCCCCGCCATGACGAGGCTGTGACTCATCATTCCAACATTCAACTTCGTTAGCATCACATCACGAGCGTCAGCTTCTTCGCCGCACGGGTGACGCCTGTGTACAGCCAGCGCTCGCGGCTCTCCTGAAAGGCAAAGGACTCGTCGAACAGCACGACGTCGTCCCATTGCGAGCCTTGCGCCTTGTGGACCGTGAGCACATAGCCGAAGTCGAACTCGTCGTATTTCTTACGCTGTGGCCATTCGAGCGTTTCGACCGTGCCGTTGAAGCATTCCGGCCGCACCGAGACCTTGACAATGCGGTCGCTGATGCTCTCGTCCGACGTCAAATGCATGCGCAGGATCTGCCGGCGCGGCCGCGGCCGCTCCTTGATCAGCCAGAGCGAGCCGTTGAGCAGGCCTTTGCGGCGGTTGTTGCGCAGGCACACAAGCTTGTCGCCGGCGAGCGGGAGCGGGTCGTCGAAGCCGCGCCGCTCGCGCAGCCGCCCGTTGTAGGCGCGCCGCGTGGCGTTGCGGCCGACCAGCACCTGATCGGCGTCGAGCACGCGCTGCGGATCAAGCGCGCTACGCGGCACTACCTGGGTCTCGCCATAGGTGCCCGGCAGGAGGCGGCGGCCTTCGCGGATCTCCATCGACAGTCGCACGATCGGATTGTCCTGCGCCTGGCGGTGCACTTGCGTTAGCATCGCGTCGGGGGATGCGTCCGTGAAGTAGCCACCGCCCTGGATTGGCGGCAATTGCGCTGGATCGCCCAGCACCAGCAGCGGCACCGCGAACGACTTGAGATCGCGCCCGAGCTCGGCGTCGACCATCGAGCATTCGTCGATCACGATCAGCTTCGCCTTCGAGGCCGGTGCTTCGTCCCACAATTGGAAGCTCGGCTGCTCGGTTGCGGTGTCGGGCGGTTTGTAGATCAGGCTGTGAATGGTGGAGGCGCCCTGGCAACCCTTGTTGCGCATGACCTGCGCGGCCTTGCCGGTGAAGGCCGCGAACAGCACCTTGCCGTCAACACCGGCGGCGAAGTGCCTCGCCAGCGTGGTCTTGCCGGTGCCAGCGTAGCCAAACAGCCGGAAGATGGGCGGCGTGTTGCCGCGACCGGGCTTGGCCTTGAGCCATTCCGCCACCGCCTTGAGCGCGGCGTCCTGTTCGGGAGAAAAGTCGGGCATGGGTGCTTCGCTCGCGGGGGCCAAGTTACCTGGAACGAAACAAGAACAATTGTCAACGGCGATCATGCCTGAGTCACATCTGACTATGCCATCACGCTGCCTTGGCTTGCGCCTCGACTGCGAAATACTTGGCGAGCCAGTTCTCGACCACGCGGTGCACCCGCGTGTTGCCTTCCGCGAACATGAAGTGATCGGTGTCGGCAAAGAGATGCAGCTCGGTCGGCTGGGCGGCATGACGGAACAGCTCGACCGACTGATCGACCGGCGTGACGTGATCGTCCGAGCTGTGCAGGAGGAGTAGCGGGCGCGGCGCGATCTTGCCGACTACATCATTGGCGCGGAAGTCAAACATGCTCTGCGCGGTCTCGGTCGGAAACATCTGCACCGAGCCCGGGACCACGTGGGTGCGCAAGTGCTCCGGGATCGGCACGATGTCATAGCGTGGCACCATCAGCGGCTTGCCGGTGCGCGCGCGATAGCCGCGGCCTTCCTCCAGCATGGCGGTGAACTTGGCCCAAGCGGCTTCGCCCGGATGCTGGCCGCGAAACTTGCGCTCGCCATGGCCCCAGCCCGATGCCGAGAGCACGGCCGCCACGCGCGCGTCGACGCCGCCGCAATAGACCGCGACCGCGGCGCCGAAGCTTGATCCCATCACGGCGATACGGTTGCCCTCGACATTCGGATGCTGCGCCAGCAACGTGAGCGCATCGCTCGTCGCGGTCACCTGGTCGGGGCACAGGAGTAGGCCCTTCTCGCCTTCGCTCTCGCCGCAGCCCGGCATGTCGAAGCGCATGCAGACATAGCCGAGCTTCTCGAACATGGCGGTCGGCCGCATCACATTGTCGGCGGTCATGCGGCTGCCGAAGCCGTGCAGAATGATGAAGGCGGGGCGCCGCTCACCGGCCCTGACGCCGTCCGGGATGCGGATGACTCCCGCCAGCCTGAGGCCCTTCGAGGTGAAGCTCACGCCTTGTTCGGACATCGCTCGTTCCAGGAGTTTGTTTTGGTGAAAGCCAACGGCTCAGGCCGCAAGGCTGTGCGCGAACGTCATCAGGCCGACGTCACGAATGAGTTTCTGCAGGGCGCAAGGGCTCATGGCCGGCATATTGGCCGGGGCGTCCCGCAATCGCAAGCCATAGTCGCCAGCCGGGCTTGTCCGGCGTGGCCACGCCTTTATAACAGCGCCACCACATCAATGACGGGGCAGGGCATGGCGTCTTTGCGTTTGGCAACTTTCAAGGTCAATGGCCGCGTGAGCTACGGGGCGGTGACCGACACAGGCATCATCGATCTCGGCAGGAAGCTCACGAAGCACGCGACACTCGTCGATGTGTTCCGGGCTGGCGCGATCGGGGAGGTGCGCGCGGCCGCGAGTGGCCCTGCCGATCATCAGCTCAAGGACGTGGAACTGCTGCCGCCGGTCCTGGCGCCTGAAAAAATCATCTGCGTCGGCATTAACTATCCGGAGCGCAACGCGGAATATAAAGACGGTCGTGAGGCGCCTAAATATCCGAACCTGTTCTGCCGCTTTCCGAGCTCGCTCGTCGGCTCGGGCGTGCCGATCGTGCGGCCAAAGGTTTCGGAAAAGTTCGACTACGAGGGCGAGATCGTCATCGTGATGGGACGGGAAGGCCGCCACATCCCGACCGACAGGGCGCTGTCCCATATCGGCGGCTTGACGCTCGGCAATGAGGGCAGCATCCGCGACTGGCTGCGGCATGGCACCCTCAACATCACCCAGGGCAAAAACTTCGACGCCTCCGGCAGCCTCGGGCCGTGGATCGTGCCGTCGGACGACGTCGACCCCGGCAAGCCCTTGCGCGTGAGCACACGCGTCAACGGCGAGTTGCGCCAGCAGGACACGACCGACCGCCTGACCTGGGGCTTCGCCTGGCTGATCAACTACATCTCGACCTTCGCAACGCTGCGCCCCGGCGACCTGATCTGGACCGGCACCCCGACCGGCGCCGGCGGGCATCACAATCCGCCGAAGTGGCTCAAGCCCGGCGACGTGGTCGAGGTCGAGGTGCCGGAGATCGGCGTGCTGAGCAACGCCGTGGTGGACGAGGCGTAATTGCACGGCGTCCAACCCGTCATCCTGAGGTGGCCGCCATGGCACACGCTGCCCGCGTACCCTTCGGTGCGTGGGCGGCCCTCGAAGGATGATCGGCCCCCAAGTCCGCTATGAGTGGCCGTCGCCCTTCGAGGCTCGCCATAGCGCGTCGAAGACGCGCGTAAACGCGCTCATGGCTCGCGCCTCAGGGTGACGGATCAGCGTCCTGTCCGTTGCTATTCCCATGCCCGCCTTGGGCGTGCTAACCCACATCGAGTTTGTTTGACGCCCGGGGGAATCCGACGCCTATGACCAAGTTGCAGCTTACGTTTGCGTCCGCGCTCTATGACCGCATGCAGCCGATCTATACCGGAGAGGTTCCGGTCGACGGCATCGATCTCAACTTCATCCGTATCGAGCAGCCGCGCCCGATCTTCGACCGCATGTCGGGCGGGGAAGAGTTCGACGTCGCCGAATATTCGAGCTCCGAATACGTCCAGCGCTACGCCAACAGGAAGTGCCCGTTCGTCGCCATCCCGGTGTTTCCCTCGCGCTGCTTTCGCCACAGCTTCATCGGCATCAACAAGAAGTCCGGTATCACTAAGCCGAAGGATCTCGAAGGCAAGCGCATCGGCGTTGCGCTCTACACCATGACGGCCGCGATCTTCATCCGCGGCATCCTGCAGCACGACCACGGTGTCGACTTCTCGAATTGCACCTGGGTGCAGGGCGCGATCAACGACAAGGGTGCGCATGGCGCGCCGGTGGTTCTGCCGCTGCTCAAGCCGGTGAAGATCGAGCAGGGCCCGCCCAACAAGTCGCTCGATGACATGATTCAGGAGGGCGTGATCGACGCCACCATCGGCACCAGCATGCCGGAATCCTTCCGCACCAATCCGAACATCGCGCGGCTGTTCCCGGATTTCGTCGAGCGCGAGCGCGATCACTACAAGCGCACCAAGATCTATCCAATCATGCATCTCGTTGCGATCAAGAAGTCGGTCTACGAGAAATATCCGTTCGTGGCGACCAGCCTGTTCAATGCGTTCCAGCGCGCCAAGGAGATCGCGCTCGTGCGCATGTATAACCAGCGCGCGCTGCGCTACATGACACCTTGGCTGCCGCGCGATATCGACGAGATCCACGAGTACTTCAACGGCGATCCGTGGCCCTACGGCGTCGAGGAGAACCGGCCGACGCTGGAAGCGCTGGTGCAGTATCTGCAGGATCAGCACCTGACGAACTGGAAGCCGACGCTCGAAGAGCTGTTCGCGCCGGTCTACGGTCTCGAATAGTCCCGCCCACGACCCGAATTGTCCCATCCCGCCGGAACCTCTGCCATGTCCAACCTCGACACCATCATCAAGGACCTTGTTATTGCCAACCGCATCCTCGCCAAGGAGGACGTGGTCGACGCTTACGGCCATATCAGCATCCGCAACCCTGACAATCCGAAGAGCTTCTTCATCTCGCGTTCGCTCGCGCCTGAGCTGATCGAGAAGGACGACATTGTCGAGCTCGGACTTGACGGGGAGCCGGTGAATAACGAGAAGCGCTCGCTCTACCTCGAGCGCTTCATCCACGCCGCGATCTACGAGGCGCGGCCGGACATCAACTCCGTGGTGCACGCCCATGCGGAAGACACGCTGCCGTTCGGCATTGCGGCGGCGACCAAGCTCAAGCCCGTGATCCATTCGGGCAGCTTCATCGGTCCAAACGTTCCGGTCTGGGACATCGCCGACAAGTTCGGCGCCACCAATGTGCTGGTCACCAACATGGCGCAGGGGCGTGACCTCGCCAAATGCCTGGGCAAGAACAGCGTCGCCCTGATGCGAGGGCATGGCTTTGCCTCGGCGGCGCGCTCGCTGATCGAGGTGGTGCGGCTCTCGGTCTATCTGCCACGCAACGCGCGCGCGCTCATGCGCGCCAAGATGCTGGGCGGCAAGATCAAGTACCTGTCGAAGGGCGAGATCGACGCGCGCAACAAGGGCTACAGCCCCTATTCGACCGAGACCTGGCGCGCCTGGGAATACTGGGCCAACAAGGCGGGCGTCGGGAACCTGCTCACGCGCCCGGACGGCCAGCCGGTGCATGGCGGCAAGCATGATCACAAACACGACCATTAGTAGACAATGAGGACAAAACTCTCTCGGCCTCATGGTGAGGAGCACGCGAAGCGTGCGTCTCGAACCAGGAGGGCCGCCCCATCCTTCAAGACGCGCACTTCGTGCGCTCCTCAGGACGAGGGCGGTGAAGCGTGGAGGATCAAGAGATGAAGCTCGCAAGCTATGTCGCCAACGGCAAGCCGGCCTTCGGCGTGATCGTCGGTGATGGCGTCGCCACCATGACTGATCGGCTCGGTGGCCGCTACGCGACCTTGCGTGACGTGATCGCGGCCGGCGCGCTCGACGAGCTGCGCCGCGTGGCGCAGGGCGCGCAGCCTGATCAGAAGCTTGCGGGCTTGCGCTTCCTGCCGGTCATTCCAAATCCGGAAAAGATCATGTGCGTCGGCATCAACTACCGATCGCATGCCGCCGAGCATGGCGCGGAGGTCCCCAAGGCTCCCAACATCTTCACCCGCTTCGTCAACACGCTGGTGGCGCATGAGGGCGAGATGATCCGCCCCAAGGTGTCGACCAGTTTCGATTTCGAGGGCGAGCTTGCGCTCGTGATCGGCAAGGCCGGGCGCCACATCAAAGCCGAGGATGCGCTGAGCCACATTGCCGGCTACACCTGCTTCTGTGATGCGACGGTGCGCGACTTCACCAAGTACTCGCTGGTGGCGTCGAAGAACTTCGTCGGCTCGGGACCGCTCGGCCCCTGGATTGTCACGGCAGACGAGATCCCTGATCCGACCAAGCTGACGTTGGTGACGCGGCTCAATGGCGCCGAGATGCAGCGCTCCGGCACCGACATGCTGATCCATGACATCCCGGCGATTATCTCGTTCTGCTCGATGTTCACGCCACTCGCGCCCGGTGACATCATCGCCACTGGCACGCCTGACGGCATCGGCGCCAAGCGCAATCCGCCGGTGTGGATGAAGGCCGGTGACGTCCTGGAGGTCGAGGTTGACCGCATCGGCGTGCTGCGCACGCGCATTGTTGACGAGGCCTAATTTACATCAGAACTGAGGCAAATACCTCCAATTTAGAAGAATTGCCTTGTGTTTGAGGCTGCAATTTCCCATAGTGGAGGTAACTGAGGAATTTTTTACCTCAATTGTGGTGCGGGTATGCCCGATCTGGTCGAACTGGGCAACGTGATCAAGACTGCTCGCAAGGGGCAGCGTCTCACTCAAAGCGACCTAGCCAGGAAGTCCGGTGTCAGCCGGGCGCGGATCGATGCGCTCGAGAATGCCAGGGCCGCGGGGATCGGGTTCAAACAGGTGCTGAGATTGCTCAACGCACTTGGGCTCGACCTGAAGGTCGCTGAGCTGAACCGAGCGCGTCCGACACTGGAAGACCTCATGGCGGAAGAAGAGGGCGATGCTGCGCATCTGGACCGATAGCCAGCACGCGGGTTTTCTGGATCGGCATGGGAACCGTGGCGGGACCTTTGCGTATGAGCCGGAGCTTGCGACGGCGCGTGCGGTTTCGGTCACCATGCCGGTGCGGCTCGCCTCCTGGAATTCGAGCGACTGCCTGCTGCCAATCTTCGACATGAACCTGCCCGAGGGCGTGCTGCGCGCGCGGCTTTCTGCCAGCTTCGCCGGCTCTTCCGGCAGCTTCGACGACATCGATCTGCTGGCGGTCGTCGGGCGGGCCCAGATCGGTCGCATGCGTTGCTCCGCCGCAGACGCCGAGCTTTCGGACGATGTGCCGTATCAGTCGATCGATGAGATCATCAAAGCCGGGCGTGGCGGCGAGCTGTCCGAGCATCTCTTGCAGAAATTTGCCGTGCATTCGGGCATATCCGGTATGCAGCCGAAAGTCCTGGTGCGCGGCCTGCAGGATCAACCGCCGAGCGTGAGCGAACAGCAGCTGCGCGGCGTCCGGCCTGCGACCCATATCGTGAAGCTTTGGGATTCGGCCGAGCTGCCGGAGCTGGCCGCCAACGAGTATTTCTGCCTGGGCGCAGCGAGGAAGGCCGGCCTCGCTGTGCCCGAATTTCAGCTGTCGGAAAACGGCCATGCACTGGTCATCGAGCGCTTTGACCTCAAGGCGGACGGTAGCTATCGCGGCTTTGAGGACTTCTGCGTCCTCAATGGATTGACCAGCGCGAAGAAATATGACGGCGGCTATGAGACACGCCTGTTCAAGCGCGCCAGTGAGTTCATCGAGGTCGAGGGGCGCCGCACTGCGCTGGAGCGGCTGTTCCGGCTGTTCGTGCTGAATTGCGCGCTCCGCAACGGTGATGCGCATCTCAAGAATTTCGGCATCATCTACGACGACGTGGTGGGGCCTGCGAGACTGGCCCCGGTCTATGACCTCGTCACCACGGATGCCTACATCCCCGACGACCCCATGGCGCTGACCCTGAACGGCTCGATCTTCTGGCCCGACAAGCGCGCGCTTGTGGTGCTGGCGCAGTCGCGTTGCGATATCGCGACCAAGGAGATCGGCCAGATTCTGGAACAGACCGCCGACGCGCTCTGCGATGTCATGGCTGACGTCAAACGCTATTTCAGTGAGGTGGCCGCGCATCCCGAAATCGGCGACCGCATGCTCAATGCCTGGGAGACCGGCATCTCAATGAGCCTCGAGCGGTCCGACCACCGCCTGCTGTTGCTGTCGGGCGCGCCCGCCGGCAAGAAGCCGGGCCGAAAGCAAAAGCGCCGCCCCAAGGCGGCGCCAAAGCGTTGATGAGAGCGAGATGAGCTGGTTTAAATTCCGCTCGTCCCCACGGAAGTGGGGACCCAGTTCTTTGGCTGAATTCTCGGCCCTGGATTCCCGCTTTCGCGGGAATGAGCGGAGATTGGTTCGTTGCGCCGCAAACCCAAAGAGGTGCGGAGCAAGCGTTACTGCACGAGCTGGATCACCTTGCCGTCCTTGGCTTTGCCTTGCGCCCGGTACTGGCCGATGTTCTTGAGCAGGGCCGAGTCCGACACCGTGTAGAGGATCGCATTGCCCGTGCCCGTATTGGTGTGCTTGCGCCACACGAAGTTGGGCACGACCATGATGTCGTTCTGCTCCCAGTCGAAGACCTGGCCGCCGATGTCGGTCTTGCCCTTGCCCTCGATCACCACGATGAAGGTGCCGCAGGTCTCGCGCTTGGGCTGCGTGTCCTCGCCGGGACGGATGAGCTGCGCCTGGTAGTTCAAGGTCGGGAACACCGGCTTGCCGGTCACCGGGTTGACGAGCTGCATCTGAATGCCCTCGAACGGGTCGCCGGCTTCCTTGGCGAGGCGCTCGAGCGCCGCGCGGATCTCGTCACCACGATAGTGGATGTACGGCGCCGGCTCGTTGCCCCAGCCGCGCTGGTGCGAGACGAAGGTCGGGACCAGCCCGCCGTTGCCGTAGAGACGCTCGGAATAGCCGTTCCCCTGCAGCGTGGCCTGGCTCTTGGTGTTGCTCGCGTTGGCCGGCCGGTATTCCTGGTCCACCCAGGCGCAGTCGAGAAACTCCATCAGCGGCCAATCCAGCATGTCGATCCAGATCACCGGCTGGCCGGATTCATTGCCGTGGTCGTGCCAGGTGCCGTTCGGCGTCAGGATGATGTCGCCGCGTGTCGCTTCGCAGCGCTCGCCCTCAACATTGGTGTAGCCGCCCTTGTCGGAGAGGATAGTGCGGCTGGCATTGGGCGAGTGAACATGCGCTGGCGCGATGTCGCCCGGATTGTAGATCGAGATCGCGCAGCGGATGGTGTTGGTGACCTGCAGGCGGCCGTTGAGGCCAGGGTTGGTGAGTAGGATGCTCTGCCGGTCGGCGAATTCAATGGGCGGCACGTCGGCCTTGGCGGCGATGGTGGAGAGGCGATCGAGATAGGCCTTGTACTCCTTCCAGCGCCAGCGATAGGCGGCGCTCTTCATCTGGTTGGCCGCGACGCGACCGCTCGCCATCGAGCCGGTGCCGGTCGCGCCGCCAATGTCGGTGAACCAGGGGCGCTGGGCCGGCGCGTTCATCTGGGTGCGAACCCAGATGTTGTCCTTGCCGGCGTCGGTGTTGATCTGCTCCATCAACTCGCGCGCCTTGTTGGAAAGCCCCGGGCGGGCTGCTGGTTCTTGCAGGCTCATGATGCTCCTCCTGATCGGCCGCGGCGAGGCCGCCAAAGTCGGCGATAGTAGCGTCGGCTAAAGTAAAGCCAAGTAAACGAGCCATGTGCCCGGTGTGGGGCGGGCCTACCCTAGTGAGGTATAACGCCCCCGAAACGATTGCAACGGCGAGGCGGGCTCACGAACCGCAGCGCACGTCTGCATTTCGGTGAAGGCGGGCTCGCCGATTTACCCTTGCAGGAAATCCGCGACCGCTTTGGTAAATGCCTGCGGCTGCTCGACGTTGGAGATATGGCCGGCCCCTTCGAGAGGCACCAGCTTGGAGCCCGGAATCGCGGCATTGATTTGCTGCAGCGCGGGGAAGGTGGCGTCCTTGGTGCCGCCGATCAGCAGGGTCGGGTTCTTGATGCCGCCGAGCCCGGGGCGCAAGTCGTAGTCGGAGAGCGCCTGCGCGCAGCCCGCGAAACCCTTGTACGGCGTGGTGCGGATCATGCCGCGAACCTTGTCGAGCACTGGCGCCTTGGTGGCGACGAAGTCGGGCGGAAACCAGCGGTTGACGGTGACGTCGACCAGCGCCTCCATGCCTTTCTCGGTGGCAAGATCGATGCGCTCCTTCCATTGCTGCGCCGAGGCCGGCGTCGAGGCCGGTCCGCAATCGCAGGCGATGATGCGGTCGAAGCGGTCGGCGTGGCGCTGCGCCAGGAACAGCGCCGTCATGCCGCCCATGGAGAGGCCGCAAAAATGCGCGCGCTTGATTGAGAGCGCATCCATGAGCGCGACCACGTCGGCGGTGAGCGCGTCGAAGCTGTACTTGCCGTCGAGGACTTGCGTGCCGCCATGGCCGCGCTGGTCGTAGCGCAGGATGCGGTGGTTGTCTTTCAGGCCCGCCACCTGGTCGTCCCACATCGAGAGATTGGTGATCAGCGAGTTGCTGAAGATCAGCCACGGCGCGCCCTCGCGGCCGTCGATCTGATAGTTGATGCTGATGCCGTTGGCGTTGACTTGCATGTCACCCCTCAAATGAAATCGCGTTACTTTTTGAAGAAATCGAGCAGCAGCCGCAGCAGCGTCTTCGGCCCGGTGGTCGGCAGGAAATGCCCGGCCTCTTCGATCAGCTCGAAGCGCGAACCTGGGATTTTTTTGGCCAGCTCCTCGGTGCCGGCCGGTGGCCGCACGGTGTCGTGCTTGCCGGCGACCACCATGGTGGGAACCGTGACCTTGGGCAGCATGTAGATCATGTTGGTCATCGCCAGCATGCGGTGCGCGAGCCCGAAGCCGACCGGATCGTTGGCGAGATAGCGGCCGCGATAGGCGTCGTAGGCTGAGCGCTCGCCGAGATCAGGCGGATAGGACTTGTCGAGCGTGATGCCCATGACGCCGCGGATGCCGTCACGCTCGGCCAGCTCGGCGCGCTCGCGCAGCGCACCGGCGCGGCTGGGGTCGACGCCGGGCGCCGGGTTGCACAGCACGATCGATGACACCTGCTCGGGATGGCGCTCCAGGAAGCGCAGCACCTGCGTGCTGGCCGCGGCTACGCAGACGAAGTTGTAGGGCGGCTTGAGGTCGAGGTTGTTGAGCACGCCCTCGAGGTCGTTGACCGCATCGTCGTTGCTGAACTGCGCCCGCACCTTCTCGGACAGGCCGGCGCCGCGCTGGTCGTAGCGCAGCACGCGAAACTGCGCGGCGAGGCCGGGCGTCACGCCGTCCCAGCTGTCGAGCGTGCCGCCCATCTCGTGCAGCAGCACGACCACCGGGCCGTGATCACCGGCGAGCTGGTAATGAAGGCTTACTCCGTTGGCGGTCATCCAAGGCAAGGCGATATCCTCCCGGGTTCGCCGCTCGATTAGAGCATGCGCCCACAAAGGGGAAGGGGGCTACTTTCGCTTGCCGGTCGGAGCAGGGCCGCTGCGTGCAAAATCCGGGATGCGCGCCAGCGCCGCCCTGAACGGGTCGGCGGCCCAAGCCCGGGCCATGAAATCGTTGTGGGCGATGTCGTCGCCGACGGCCAGGAACGTCACGCTGCCGGGTGTAAGCCGCGCCGGCAGCGTCGTGCCAAATCCCACGCCGCGATCGGTCAGCATGCGCTGCAGCTCGGCATGCTCGCTGCGGGCGGCCTTGCCGTAGGCGGTGAAAAAGAACGCCGGCGGCCGCCTGGCGAGCCAGTCGGCAAACTTGTCGATCTCGGCGAACAGCCCGTCGAACAGCATGACGCCATGCACGCGCTGATTGACGCCGCCGATCGCTAGCGCGTAGGCGGCCGGGTTGTAGCCGCCGCTATAGCCCGCGATCACCACCGGAGCCCGCTCGAACGCGGCGCGCGCCTGCGGATCGCCGTGCAGGCGAGCGAGCTTCTGGACTGCTTCATCCACAAACTTGCCGAACACGCCCGGCTCCCAGAACCGGCCGCTCGATGAATCGAGCGCGTTGACCGCGAACTGCGGCGCAACCAGCACGGCGTTGAGCCCCGACTGCTCGAGCTGGCGCGGGATCTGCTGGCGGTCGCGCACGTCGCGGGCGAGCGTCGCCAGGTTGCCGTGGAAGAATACGACGATCAGCGCCGGCCGCCGGACGTCGAAGCCGCGCGGGATAAAGAGCAGCACGCGCTTGTCGCTGTAGGTCGGGTCCTCCCAATAGACGCCGCCGCGCAGCGACGTGTGGCCGCGTCGCTCGCCACTGAGGACGTCGAGGAAGGTGATGTTCTTGTCCGGCACCGGCCCGCTGTAGGGGAACGGGGTGGTGTCGAACGGCGCGAGCTGGGTCTTGGCGGCAGGCATGGGAGTCTGAGCGAGCGCGGCGGTGGCGAAGAAGAGACTCGCGGCGCCCATGATTACGAATCGCGCAAGTGCCTCTCCGTTCGTCCCGGCGAAAGCGGGGATCCAGTTCTGCGAGTTCGACGTGCGCAGCCCTGGGTCCCCGCTTTCGCGGGGACGAATGGAGGAATGGTGTGGCGCCCTTCGCCTCAAGAGGATGGATCGAACCAGTGTGTCACCGCTCATCATGACGGGACGGCAGCATGCCCGGGCTTGAGCGGCAGAAGTACGGCGAAGAACGCCGGGATTGCGACCAGATACGCCATGCCCGCCACCCAGAGCACGGCGGTGAGACCGAACGAGGTCGCGAGGATCGGCACCAGCGCGGCGCCGACGACCGAGAAACAGCCATTGATGCCCCAGGCCCACAGGAACATGTGCTGCTTGCCGAGGCGACCGAGCGTGGTCATCGCGGTCGGCATCGGGAAGCCCATCAGGAACGCTGGCGGGAAGACGAGCACGAAGCAAAGCAGGAGGCGGGCCAGATAGGGGAAGGTGCCGATGAAATCGAGCACGCGATCAAGCACCAGCCCATAGATGATCAGGATCGCGCCAATCGCGACGAAGACTTTCGGCATCACGTCGCGCGCGCGGTCGAGAAAGCGCTCCGACACGAAGCTGCCGAGGCCTGAAAACACCAGCATGCCGGTGATCAGGATCGAGGCCGAGACGGTGGCGTTGCTCAGCGCCAGGATGAACTCCGAGATCAGCCCGACCTCCACCATGATGTAGCCGGCGCCGAGGCAGGCGAAATAGATGATGGTGCGGAACTTGCCCGGGTTGTGGCTGAAGATCGTGCGCCAGCCAAAGATCACCGGCAAGATGACCAGCGACAGTGAGGTCGCGCACGCGATAGCCAGCGTCGCCCAGATCAGGAGATAGCCCCACTCGTCCTGGAAGAGGTCCAGCCGATCGGTGACGCGATGCAGGTCCGACGGCTTAACATAAGCTGCGAAATAGGGGCGGTTGTTGGTGAGGAGGCGCGTATCGAACACGTAGGCGCTGGCGACCTCGTCCCAGCCGCCATTGATCAGCCGATGCCAGGCAAGCTGTCCCATGGTGGTGGCCGGCACTGCGGTCAGCGCCTGCTCCGGCGCTGCCTCGCCGGGCGCTGTGCCCTCGGGTGGCTCGGAAGACTCGGTCTCGTCGCCGGTGGCGAAAATCTGCTTGTGGTAGTCATCAAGCACGCGCGCAGTCTGCGTGTCGTCGTACACGAAGCCCTTGTAATAGATCTCGTCGAACGACATGGCGCGCGTATGCGCGCGCAGCTTCTCGATCTCGGCTTCGCTGAAGCCGCCGCGCTTGAACAGTACGGTTGCGGTCGAGAGATAGCTCGACGCCACGAAGAAACTGTCGGCGACGCGCTCCGGATCAAGCTCGCGCGCCGCGGCCGCCATGGTGGCGTAGAGCTTTAGCACCGATTTCGGCGGCTCCTCCTTGTTCCACAGCGTCACCGACAGGATGCCGCCGTCCTTGAGCGCGCGCATGTAGCTGAGCATCGCCTCGCGCGTATAGGAGAACTTCTCCACGATCGCGAAGCCGCCCGGGTTCGAGAGACCGGCGGAATCGGCGAGGCTCAGGTCGATGACATCGTAACGATTGCTCGTATAGGCGAGATAGAGCCGGCCATCGTAGCCGATGACGCGGATCTTCGGATTGTTGAGGATGTCGCCGGTGAAGTCGCGCAGGTCCTTGTCGGTGCGGAACGCGTTGAGGACGGCGGGATTGCCTTCCGCCACCGTCACCGTGTTGGAGCCGGAGCGCAGCGCAACGGAAGTGGAGATGCCGCCGCCGAACTGCACCACGAAAGTGTCGGGCCTGTCCTTGATCAGATACGGATAGATCATCGGCAGGAAGCGGTAGTATGCCGTTTCCTCCGGCGGCAGGTCGCGGATGATACCGATCGGTCCGTCGCCGTCGATATACATGCCGAGATAGGCGTTGACCGGCATCTTCGGCAGATTGAACGCTGCATTGTCCGAGAGCCCCGGCGCAAAATGCAAGTACGAGCTCGAATAAACCTCGAGATAGCCGAACGGCGAGGCGCTCTCATAGACACGCTGGCTGTCCGGGAACTTGCGCGCGTAAGCAACACCTTTGTAGTCGGAGATCGCGAGCTTGCTCACGTTGAGCCACGACGGCACCGCGAAGTGTGCCGCGATGGTGACGACCGCGAGCGCTGCCAGCGCAACCAGGTGGCCGGGGCGGCCAGTCGCGATCAGCCAGAACGCGCTGCCGATGAGCCAGAGAATGAGCGGCACGATGATGAGATTGTCGGGCACGATGACGTACATCGCCAGCAGGAACGCCAGCCCGCACAGCCCGGCGCCGGTCAGGTCGGCGAAATAGACGCGGCCGAAGATTTTTTGCGCCTTGAGAAACACGGTGCCGAGAAAGAATGCGCCTGCCAGGAACGGCAGCATGTAGAGCATGAAATTGGCGGCGAGCCGCCATTTCTGCATCGGGTCGGAGACCAGGAAGATGGCGTTGAAGGGAAGCTGCTGCGCCAGCAAGTTGGCGGCGACCGCGAGCGGCCCGAACAGGGCGAGTGCGGTCGCGGCGACGACGCGCCAGTGGCGATCGAACCAGGCCGTGGTGACGCACATGATCGCGCTGGTCAGCCCGAAGCCGAGCATCGCGAGGCTCACCACCAGCGAGCCGAAGTGGGCCCAACTGCCGACCGAGAAGATGCGCATGATGCCGATCTGCAGCGCGATCACGGCGCCGGCGACTAGCGCGACGCAGAGATAAAGGGATGGGGACGGCGCGAGCGTGGAGATGGACGCAAGCGACGTTGCAGGGATCGGGCGCGGTGCTTCGGTTGAGGGAGTATGAGTGACGTCGTCCACTGGGCGGTGCACCCTGGTCTTGCTGACGAGTTTGGAAGGCTCGGACTATAGCCGCGGCACGGCGAGTACACTCTCCCATCGGGGAGATGAGAGGTATTTTAGTACGGAAAACGCAGGATTGGCTGTGGATCGCTAGTAATCAGCGGAACAGCTCGGCGAACACTTTATCCCAATGATTCATCGACTTGGCCGTCAGCGCCGGTGTGATCACGGTGGCCCCGAAACCCCCGGTTTCCGGGATCAGCTGCGGGATCGTTGGGGGAACGTCGGGGCGGGCCGGCAGATAGGCGGCCTTCTGGAAAATCTGCTGGCCTTCCTTCGAGGTCATGAACTCGACGAACAGCAGCCCGGCATTGGGATGCGGGGCGTTCTTGGGCAGGCCGACGAGGCCAGGCGTGACGGTGGCCGGCGAGAGCCCCACCCAGTCGACCGGCGCGCCCTTCTCGGCGCTGATCGCTGCGTGATGATTGAAAATCTGCAGCGCCATCGCGTATTCGCCGGCGATCACCTGGTCGAGCACGGCGCGGGCGCTGGCGTTGAGGACCTTAATGTCCTGGCGCGCAAGCTGGCGCAGATAGGCCATGCCGCGCTCTTCGCCCATGTGCGTAAGGACGTTGCCGATGAAGCCCGGGCCGCCCGAGAGGTCGTTCATCTTCCAGGCCATGCGGCCCTTCCAGTACGGCAGCAGCAGATCGTCGTAGCTCTTGGGCCGCTGCGCGACCGGGACCAGGCTGGTGTTGAGGCCGGGGGTGAGCACGAACAAATGTGAGGAGACCCAGTAACGGTCAGGGTCGCGATATTGCGGCGGCAGTTCCTCGGCATTGGCGGCGGTGAATTGCCGAACCGCGCCCGCGGAGATCAGCACCTCCATGGCGGAGGTGAGCCCGAACACATCCGCGATCACGCGGCCGGCGCGATATTCGTTGAGCAGCTTGATGCTGTTCACCTGGCTGTCGCCGCGCGTGAACGCAACCTTGATGCCGTACTTCACCTCGAACGCGGTGGTGAGCGGCCGCACGATCTGATCGACGATGAGATCGGTGTAGTAGGTGACCTGGCCTTCCTGCCTGGCTTTGGCGATCAGTTCGGGGCTGATCTCGGCAGCGGGCGCGGGGGTGGCCTTCGCCATGATGGCGAATGCGCCAGCGACTGCGAGCTTGGTGATGTGATTCATGATATCTCTCCAATCTCGGCGTTTGGCCCCGCAGTCGTACGACCATTTTTAATTGCGTTAGGTGAGCACGGCCTTGCCGCTCCCCCCGCGCGCTCTTGCGAGCGGTGCGGAGGGGAACCCCAACCGCTGTGCTCTCCTAACTCTTCAGCTCCGCAGCACCACCAGGGCATCGAGCGCGACTGCGCCTTGACCATCGGGCAGCGCAACCAGCGGATTGATGTCGATGCTTTCGATCTGATCGCCCAGATCATGCGCCAGCCGTCCGAGCGCGCCAAGCGCGGCGAGCACACCCGCCTCGTCGCAAGCCGGTGTGCCGCGATAGCCTTTCAGCAAACGGCCCGCGGTCGTGCGCTCGATCATCGCCTTCGCCTGCCAGGGCGGCAGCGGCACCGCGCCGAAGCTCACGTCCTTGGTGAGCTCGAGCAGCACGCCGCCCGATCCGAACATCAGCACCGGGCCAACTTCCGGATCGCGCTGTACACCGAGCACCAACTCGACGCCGCCTGAGATCTGCTGCGCCACCAGCGCCTGAGTGAGCTTTGCTCCACCTCGCGCCCTGGCGAAATTCTGCTGCAGGCGAGTGTAGGCGCTGCGCAGCTCGTTCTCGCTCCTGATGCCGAGGATGACGCCGCCGATGTCCGACTTGTGGGTCACCTCGGCGGCGACCAGCTTGAGCACGACCGGATAGCCGATCTCCTTGGCGGCGCTCACCGCAGTGTCGACGCTGCCGACCACCTGCTCGCGCGGCGTCACGATGCCGTAGGCGCGCAACAGCGCCTTGGAGTCGGCTTCGTTCAGCACCGAGAGCCCGTTCGCGGCCGGGCTGCGGCGCTTGAGAATGGGCGAGATATCGGGCTTTGCAACGGACGACGGCGCAGCGCTCCCTTGCGCGCGCAACGCGCCATAGCGCCCGGCGCGTCCGACCGCTCGGACCGCCTTGTCGATCTCCTGCAGCACCGGCAGGTTCGGCAACGCCGCGCGAAACTCGCGGGTGTGCTCGGTGAACATGTAGGAGATCATCGAGATAACGGCGATCGGCTTGCCCGCGTTTGCCGCCATCTGATCGACCACCCGCAGGTTCTCGACCTTGTTGTTGAGCCGCGGCGCCGGCGGCAGCTCCTCCTGCACCAGCAGCACATCGATATTGGGATCGGCGAGCATCACCTCGATGCCCTTGAAATAGGCCTCTGCGCTCGAGAGCGCCGCGAAGCCCGCATCGAGCGGATTGCCGAGGGAAGTGCCGACGCCGAGCACCTCGCTCATCCTGGCGTTGGTCTCAGGCAACAGCGCAGGGAAGGTGAGCCCGTTGCGCTCGGCGGCTTCGAGGAGGAGCCCCTTCATGCCGCCTGAGAATGTCAAGGCGCCGAGCCTCGGGCCCTTGGGCGGCTTGGCGTGGGTGAAGTATTCCACCGTCTCGACGATCTCGTCGAGCGTATCGACGCGCACCACTCCGATCGTTTCCGCGACGGCGTCGAAGCATTGAAGCGAGCCCGCGAGCGAGCCCGTGTGCGCGAGCGCGGCACGCCGGCTTTCTTCCGAGCCGCCGATCTTGACCGCAACGACGGGCTTGCCGGCATCGCGCGCATATTCGCAGGCGCGGCGGAACGCGACGGGCTCCTTGATCGACTCGATGAAGCAGGCAATCGCACGAAGATCAGAGTCGTCGGCGAGATAGCGGATGTAATCCGCCATGTTGAGGCCGATCTCGTTGCCGCTCGTCACTGCGTAGCCGGCAGTGACGCCGCGCGCGAGCAGCGCGCGGTGGATGGCCATCACGATGCCGCCGCTCTGGCCGACGATGCCGACCGGGCCGCGGTCGAGCGAGGTGATGCGGTCGTCCGGAATGGTCATCATCCGCGCCGGCGCCGCGAGATTGCCCATGCAGTTGGGGCCCGACACCGCAAGGCCTGCGCCCTCGATCGCGCGCTTGAGATCAGCCGCGAGCGCTTGCCCCTTCGGGTCGCTGCCTTCGCCGAACCCACCCGAGAAGACGGTGGCGCTGCGCGCCTTGGCCTTGCCGGCTTCCGTGATGGCCTCGACAGCGGCGGCGCCCGGCACGATCACCACCACATGGTCGGGCGCTTCCGGCAGCTCGCTCAGGCTCGGATAGCAGGTCTGGCCATCCCACACCGTCTTGTTGTGGGGATTGACCGCATAGATCGCGCCGGGAAACTCGAACTTCTTGAGCGAGCGATAGACCCGCTGCGACCAGTTGCCGGGGCGGTCGCTCGCTCCCACGATTGCGATATTGCGCGGGTTGAACAGCGCGCGTACGCCCGCCACGCGTTGCTCGAGATTTGTCTGCGACATTCGTTTTCCGCCCCTGGTTGCAATGTTTGTTCACCCTTGGCCGGAACGGAGTCAAGGGCGGCCGCGGCCTGGATGGGCGCTGACATCGGGGGCATGCTTGCCGTATTCTTGGCGGGCTGCGAACAGCGATTCAGGGAGGCACCCGATGCAACGTTCCCGTCGTGGATTTCTGCGCCTGGCAGCAGGCGCGGCTGCAGTGCCTGCCGTCTCACGCCTCGCGAGCGCGCAGAGCTATCCCTCCCGGCCGGTACGCCTGATCATTGGCTATACGCCCGGCGGCTCGGCCGATATCACTGCGCGCCTGATGGCGCAGTGGCTCTCGGAGCGGCTCGGCCAGCAGTTCGTGGTCGAGAGCCGTCCCGGCGCCGGCACCAATCTCGCCACCGAGGCGGTCGTGAATGCACCGCCGGATGGCTACACGCTTCTCCTTGTCGCGCCGGCGAACGCGATCAACGCCTCGCTCTACGAGAAGCTCAATCACAATTTCATGCGCGACATAGCGCCGGTCGCTGGCATCAACCGCTTTCCCAATGTCATGGAGGTGAACCCGTCGCTGCCGGTCAAGACCGTGCCCGAATTCATCGCCTATGCCAAAGCCAATCCGGGCAAGCTCAACATGGCGTCGTCCGGCCCGGGGTCCACCATCCACGTGTCCGGCGAGCTGTTCAAGATGATGACCGGGATCAACATGGTGCATGTGCCCTATCGCGGTGGTGCGCCGGCCTTGACCGACATGATCGCTGGCCAAGTGCAGGTGATGTTCGACAACATACCGACGTCGATCGAGCACATTCGCGCGGGCCGGCTGCGTGTGCTGGCGGTCACCGGCACCGCGCGCTCGAGCCTGCTGCCGGACATCCCGACTGTCGCCGACTTCCTGCCAGGCTACGAGGCGAGCGCGTGGTATGGCCTCGGCGCGCCGAAGAATACGCCCGCCGACATCGTCAACAAGCTCAACGCCACCGTCAACGCGATCCTCGCCGATCCGACTGTGAAAGAGCGGTTTGGCAGCATGGGTGCCACGCTCATTGCCGGCTCGGCCGCCGAGTTCGGAAAGTACGTGGCCGAGGAAACCGAGAAGTGGGCCAAAGTGGTGAAGTTCTCCGGCGCGAAACCGGAGTGATCCGGAAAGTTGCGAAGGCGGGTTGGTCCGGCCTGCAAGCTGTGATTAGGTGACGCCTCGCAAAAACGCGAGCAGGTTCCGATGGCTGGCAACATCAATCCCAATCCTTTTACCACGCGTCCGGAGATCGACGGTACGTTCGGGGTCGTCGCATCCACCCACTGGATCGCCACCGCGGTCGGCATGGGTATCCTGGAGCGCGGCGGTAACGCCTTCGACGCAGCCGTCGCCACCGCCTTCACGCTGCAGGTCGTGGAGCCGCACCTGAACGGCCCCGGCGGCGACGTGCCGGTGATCCTGCATGATAGCCGCAAGGGGAAGGACAAGGTCGAGGTGATCTGCGGCCAGGGTCCAGCGCCGGCCGGCGCCACCATCGCGCATTACCGCGGCCTTGGGCTCGATCTCGTTCCCGGCACGGGTCTGCTCGCGTGTTGCGTGCCCGGCACGTTCGAGACCTGGATGTTGCTGCTGCGCGACTACGGCACCATGCGGCTGGCCGACGTGCTCGCACCGGCGATCTACTATGCGCGCGAGGGCCAGCCGCTGGTCGAGCGCGCCCACGCGACGATCGCGACCGTGCGCGAGCTCTTTCGCGATCACTGGCCGACATCTGCGGCGATCTATCTGCCGGGCGGCAATGTGCCGGCAGCGGGCTCGCTGTTCACTAACACCGCGATGGCGGAGACCTATGCGCGTATCCTGCGCGAAGCCGAGAGCGCCGGCGGTGACCGCGACAAGCAGATCGAGGCCGCGCGGGCGATGTGGTCGCACGGATTCGTGGCGGAAGCGATCGATCGCTTCAGCCGCACGCAGGAGCTGATGGACTCAAGCGGTGAGCGTCATCGCGGCGTGCTCACCGGCGACGACATGGCGCGCTGGCAGCCGCGCGTCGAGGCGCCAGTCACCTACCAATATGGCCGCTACACGCTGTGCAAGGGCGGCTTCTGGAGCCAGGGCCCGGTGATGCTGCAGCAGCTGGCGCTCGCGCAAGGCTTCGGCCTCGACGGCGCCGATCCGAAGAGCGCCGATTTCATCCACACTGTGGTCGAGTGCGCAAAGCTTGCGTTCGCAGACCGCGACACGTTTTACGGCGATCCGGACTTTGTGAAAGTGCCGGGCGAGACGCTGCTCTCCGATGCCTATACAGCCGCACGCCGCAAGCTTGTCGGCGAGCACGCCTCGCTCGAGCAGCGGCCCGGCAACATTCCTGGCCATGGCATGCGGCTCGATCTGCGGGTGGCAGGTGGCCAGCGGGTTGCGGCCCCCGGTGCCGGCGAGCCGACGGTCGGCCGCGGCGCAGCCTGGACGCACGATGATACGGTCGATCCGAGCCTGGTCACGATCGACCACGCCAAGCTCGAGCGCTCCGGCTTGATGCGCGGCGACACGGTGCACTTCGATATCGTCGACCGCGCTGGCAACATGGTGTCGGCGACGCCGTCAGGTGGCTGGCTGCAATCCTCGCCGGTCATTCCCGAGCTTGGATTCTGTCTGGGGACGCGTGCGCAGCAGTTCTGGCTCGAGGAAGGCCATCCCAATGCGCTGGCGCCGGGCAAGCGCCCGCGCACCACGCTCTCGCCCACGCTGGCGCTGCGCGACGGTGAGCCCTATCTCGCCTGGGGCTCGCCCGGCGGCGACCAGCAGGACCAGTGGACCGCCCAGTTCTTCCTGCGCCACGTGCATTGCGGTATGAACATGCAGGAGGCGATCGACGCGCCGGCCTGGCATTCGGAGCACTTCGCGTCGTCATTTTGGCCGCGCGAGGCGCGTCCTGGCGTGGTCGTGGTCGAGGGCCGGCTGCCGGCCGACACGATCAAGGAGCTGCGTCGCCGCGGCCATGTCGTCGAGGTCGATGCCGACTGGTCGGAAGGCCGCCTCACGGCCGCGTCGCGCGACGGCCGCCGCCGTCGTGCCGCTGCCAATCCGCGCGGCATGCAGGGCTACGCGGCCGGGCGGTGAACAGCGATGCGCACTGCGGCGCCTTAGCGTAATCTGTTTCGCGCATTCGGAAACATCGATGATGTGAAGGTCTGGCGTGCGCACCATGCGATGCATGCCATTGTTGCTGCTGGATTTGCGGCGCTGATGGCATGTCGTTTGCGCCAAGCGCTAATTTCTGCTAGGGTTCGAACAGTTATGCGTGTCATTGCAAAGCAATTGTGGAGTACACGGAGCACTGCGATGCGGGCAGTTGTTCTGCTGGCCGTGATACTGGTTTCTCTTGCCTTTTCTCATCATGCGCAAGCTGAGACGGAGTCAGGCCGTATTGTGTTGGCCCAAAGGATCCTGTCCTGCGGCGAGCAGGCGAACACATTGTACCTTCAGTATACGGCCTTTAAGTGCAATCCACGTGCCCTCTCCCAGCCCGACAAGTGCAAGCCGCTGATGGACAATATCTGCGCGATCGCAGCGAGATGCGAGCGCGCAAAGGTCTTCTGCGTCAAATAGCCCGTCTGCACGTCTCCAAGCCCAGTTGTTGAACAATCGATCGGTCAGGTCATGCGCAAGCACATCGAGCGAGTCTTCTCCGCGTTTGAGATGAATATCATACCGATCATTGTGACGGCTCTGGCGTCCTACGTTCTGGTCGCGCCCGCGCAGTTTCAAGAGATTTACCGGGCACTCGCGCAGCGCATCGCCTCGCTGCAGACGCTGCCCATGACCTCCGATAACGTGGAGCTCTGGTCCACCGCGGCCACATCACTCTACATCCTGGGCGGCCTCATCGCGCTTTCCGTCCTCATTTGGCTGTCGTGCCGCGCGAATTTTGACGATCCGAATCTTGCCGATCGCAAAGTCATGGAGAGCATGGTTGCGCCCGGTGCGCTCCGATTTGTCAGCCTGACTCTCGCGAGCCTGCCGTTCTTCGCATTGTCGTTCGGGCTTTACGCCGCCAGCAGCGACAAAGACTCTCTCCACAAGATCAAGGACCTGCTCACGCAGGTCAAGGAAGTGCAATTGAAGGACAGCGGGACCGATCCTTCACTGGCGCCAACGATCGCAAATGACTGGGCGGACAAGATCCTGAGCTACAATGACATTCTGATTGGATTGGTGGTTTTTTTTGCTCTGCTGGGCGTGCTCCTTGTCTTCCTGCTCAGTCGCCTCGACAGCTCCAGGCGGGCCGACGCCCTCGGCCGCGTCATGTCGAACGGCTATGCGGCTCTCGTCGCCGCTATCATTTTCCTCGGGCTGTGCGCTCTCTATGCCAGCCAGTCGGGTGCTTTTGCAACGCGCGTCTCGGCCGTGCCTATTCTGCTCATATTTGCAGCGCTGAGCCTTGTCGTGGTGAATTATCTTGCGGTGCAGTCGGGAGGCGTCGGGCGCCTCGTGGTCTGGCTGCTTGCAACCGTTGCTGTCGTGTTCTCGCTGTTTGATTTCACCAACAATCATCGCGTCCGGCGCGTGCCGTATGTTGCCCAGACGGCGCCGACAATGCCCAAAGTATCTGACACGTTTCGGAATTGGTATCAGGCTCGCACGGACCAATCGAAATTCTCCGGGCGATATCCCGTCTATATCGTGGCGGCTCAAGGTGGTGGCATCTATGCAGCGATGCACGCCGCCCACTTCCTGAGCTACATGCAGGCGCGGTGCCCTAACTTCGCCCACCATCTCTTTGCCATCAGCGGCGTATCCGGCGGCAGCGTGGGGGCCGCGGCCTTTGCGGCTGTGATGAAGGACGCCGAGCAGCGCGGCGCCGTCAAGATTCCGGATACCGGGTGCGCGGACCGCGGTGGCGAGGATGATCCCGCGATTAATGCGGTCCAAGCCCTGGACGATGATTTCTGGTCACCGCTGCAGGCGATGTGGCTGTTTCCGGACTTGCTGCAACAGTTCTTACCCGTGCGGGTCGAGATATTCGACCGGGCGCGCGCTTTGGAGCATGGGCTCGAGGCGTCGTGGCATCGGAGTGTGACTCAAAACGATCTGTATGGACCGCGCGTGCAGGACAAGACCGCCAACACCATGGCTGAGCCGTTTATGTCGCTGTGGCCGCGCGGGTTCGACAAGTCGCTGTTCACGCCCGCGCTGGTGCTGAACACCACCGAAGTCGACACCGGGCGACGCCGGCTGATCTCGCCGTTCACGTTTGAAGGGCTGACCGACCTCAGATTTTTTCCGGTCAGCTGCACGTCGGCCAGTGCGACGCACGAGGGCAAGCTCGAATCGGTGCCGCTGAGCACGGCAGCGGTGTTGAGCGCGCGATTCCCGTGGGTTACGCCGACGGCGTGGTTCTACACGAAGAAAAACGACGAGACCAATTCGATCAAAGACTGCACCCCGGACGATAAGATCGTAACCAAGGTGAGTGATGGCGGATATTTCGAAGCCTCCGGTGTTGCCACCGCGCTCGACCTTGTGCATTCACTGGAAAAAGAAGCGCGTGAACTCAACGTCGACATCAAGCTGGTGATTCTCACCTCGGGTGGCTTTGCCTCGAACACGGCGGACGGGCTCAATGAGGCGCTCGATCCGATAAGGACCATGCTCAACGCCAGCGAGGCGCGAGGATACATCGAGGTCGGCAGGGCCGAACACGCTGATTTCGCACAAGCCACGTCGCAGCCAGGGGCTGTGCTGAAGGTCACGTTGGAAGAGTACGGCTATCCCTTGCCGCTGGGATGGAGCCTCTCGGATCTCACGCGACTTTTGATCCAGTTTCAGACCGGCGAGGTCACTCGCTGCCAGTCCAAGCAAGGGCCGCGCCAGGCCCCCAAGACTCTGGAGTTGCGCACCAGCAGCTGCGCTATCAGCGAGATCGCCGCGCAGCTCACGCATAGGTGAACGTGGCAGGGACGTCACTCCGCCTTCCACGGAATGATCTTGCGCTCGAGCTCCTGCAGCAGCGCCGAAGTGATCAGCCCGAGGATGCCGATGGTGACGATGCCGCAGAACATGATGTCGACCTGCAAGAGCTCCCAGGAATTCCAGATCAGGTAGCCGAGGCCGGACTTGGTGGCGACGAACTCGGCCGCGACCAGCACGATGAATGAGACCGCAACCGCGATGCGGATGCCCGCGAACACCGTCGGCAGCGCGCCGAAAAATACGATGCGGGTGAACATCACGGTCTGGCTGGCGCCGAAGTTCCTGGCGACATCCCAGTAGATCTTGTCGATATTGGCGGCGCCCACATAGGTGTTCACGCAGACCGGAAAGAACACCGCGATGGCGACCAGCGCGATCTTCGACGCGTCGCCGAAGCCGAAGGCGAGCAGAAGGAGCGGCATCAAGGCGATCTTCGGGATCGGAAACAGCGCCGCGATCAGCGGATCGATCATGAAGCGCACCGGGCGGAACATCGCCATCAGGAGTCCGCAGGCGACACCCGGGATGGCGCCGATGAAGAAGCCGCCGAACACCCGCAGCAACGTCACGCCGGTGTGCATCGCAAGCTCGCCGCTCAGCACGAGCTGCCAGAACCGGACCGCGATGTCGCTCGGCGCCGGGATGAAGCGCCGGTCGCCGAGCCCCACCATCAGCAGCAGCTGCCAGAGCGCGAGAAACAACAGCGGCGAGATCATGTAGAGCAGCCGGTCCCGCGTCTTTGCCGACAGTGCGTTCATAGCTCAAGCTCCGCCCGCGCTCGCGTCACCTCTTCCTCCAACACGTGCCAGATGTCGAGCTTGAGCGCACCAAACTCAGGGGCCGACGACAGCTTGATCAGATCGCGTGGATGCGGGAAGGGCACGTCGATGATCCGTTTGATGCGGCCAGGCTGCGCGGTCATGATCACGCAGCGGTCGCCCATGAGGAGCGCTTCCTCGATCGAGTGCGTGACATAGATCACGGTCTTACGGGTCTCGTCCCAGATTCGCACCAGCTCGGTCTGCAGGATGACGCGGTTCTGCGCATCGAGCGCGGCGAACGGCTCGTCCATCAGCAGCATCGCGGGATCGGTCACGAAGGCGCGCGCGATCGCGCTCCTTTGGCGCATGCCACCGGAGAGCTGGTGCGGGTAGTGGCGACGGAATTTCGTCAGACCGACAAGCTTGAGCGCGGCTTCGACGCGCTGCTTCGCCTCCGGGCCGGGCACGCCGCGCGTCATCAGACCGAAGCCGACATTGGTCTCGACGCTCATCCAGGGAAACAGGCCGCTCTCCTGGAACACCATGGCGTTCTCGACCGACCAGCCGCCGGTCTCGACGGTGAAAGAGCCTGCGCTCTGGTGGTCGAGTCCGGCGAGGATGCGCAGTAAGGTCGACTTGCCACAGCCCGAAGGGCCGACGATGCACAGGAACTCACCCGCCGCGATCGTAAGGTCGATGGTGTCGAGCGCCAGCACCCGGCCTTGGCCGCTGACATATTCCTTGCGCAGGCCGGCGATCTTGACCGCGGCGCCGCGCCGCCCAACGTTCATTGCCCCGTCTCCACCCAGAACCGCGGGCACCCTATCACACGAATGGAGAGGCGCGTGAAGGTAGGTGCGCTCAGCGGCAGCCCGCAAGCGTGCTGCCCACATTGGTGAGCACGAACGGACCGAGCGTCCGGTTGGCATGCTCGACATAGGTCCCGGTCAGAAGCTTCTCGGCCGGAAGATTGCGCAGCGACAGGCCCTCCTGCACGAAGAAGGCCTGGATATCGAGCATGCTGGCGATGTTGATGCGGCCGTCGGGGCTGCTCGCCGGCCAGGGGTAGTTCTGCAGCATCTCGGCCTGCCGCTCGATGCCGCTGCGGACCGCGAGCTCGATCGTCTCGGCGCGGTTGGGGCCGCCATGGTAGGCCTGACAATAGTCACGCACTCCGCGCATCTGAGCCACAAAGAAACGCTTCACCAGCGCGTCGTTCTTCGCCGCCCAGTCGGTGTTGATGAAATAAACCGCGATCGTCAGCGGATGCGGTGTGACGAAATCGTCCGGATCGGCGACCACCACAGCCAGGCCGCGCTCCACGATCTGGGCCGCGAACGGCGGGATCACGAAGGCCGCGTCGACCGCCTTGTTGGCAAACGCCAGCGCAACCTGGGAGAACGGAAGAAACTTCAGGTCGACGTCGCGGAAGCTGAGCCCGACAGTCTTTAATATCTTGCCAATCTCATAGTTGGTGATCGAGCCGCGCGAATTGCTGGCGAGCGGGCGGCCTTTGAGCGCGGCCACGCTCTTGATCTGATCCTTCAGGTCGCTGCGCACCAGGAGCTTATGGCCAAGCGGTGAGCTCACGCGATCGAACGCGACCGTGACCGGCAGGTTCTTCTCGACCGCGTTGAAATAGGCAGCCGACAGCCCGCCACCCACGATCTGCAGCCGGTTCTGCGCGACCACGGCAAGGGAGTCGGTCGAGGTGTCGAGCTCGCTCAGCTCGACCTTGATCCCGGCCTCGCGGAAATAGCCCTTCTCAATTGCGATCATTGTCGTGAGCGACGCGGTCGAGCGCACGCTGCCCACACGGATAGTCTCCTCTTGCGCCTGCGCTGCCTTAAAGGCGCAAAGGAGAAAGGCACACGATGCGACTGTCTTGAGAAGTCTCACGGCAATCTTCCGATGCGCTTAATCGTGGAGCTCTGATCTTTTCCCGGCCGAGCGGAGCGAGAGCCGGGATCCAGGGGCTCCGCAAATAGCGTGGAGTTCGTGGCACTGGGTCCCGGGTCGCGCCATAGCGCGTCGAAGACGCGCGTAAACGCGCTTATGGCTCGCCCGGGACACGAGCGAATCCCTACCGGCACCCCTCGCGCTTGCTGTCCTTGTTCTCGAGAATGAACGGCCCGTTCTTCTCAACCGCCTCGCGGATGTAGGAAGTCTGCACCAGGCGCTCGAGCGGAAACTGCTGGGTGCTCATCTTGCTTTTGAGATACCAGGCCTGCATGTCGAGCATGCTGTCGGTGTTGATCATTCCGTTCGGGTTGCGCGCCGGCCAGGGATAGGCATGCAGGAGCTGCGGCCGATTCTCGGTGCCGCTCTTGATCAGCAGATCGATCATGGCGGCGCGATCCTTGCCGCCGTGATAGGCGTTGCAGTAATCGCGCACGCCGCGCAGATAAGCGGCATAATAGTTGCGCACGACGCGATCGTTGGCCTTTGCCCAGTCGGTGTTGGCCATGCTGACCGCGATCGTCATCGGATGCGGCTTGACCACGTCATCAGGATCCTTGAAAGCCACCGCGTGACCCTGGTCGAGGAACTGCGAGGTGAATGGCGGGATCACGATAGCGGCGTCGATCGCCTTGTTGCGCATTGCGATCGCCATCTGGGTGAACGGCATCACCTTGATGTCGACATCCGCGATGGTGAGACCATCGGTCTCCAGCATCTTGCCGACCTCGTAGGTCGAGACCGCGCCGGAGCCGTTGGTGGCGATGGTCTTGCCCTTGAGTTGAGAGAGCCGGGTGATCTGGCCCTTGTGGTCCGGCCGCAGCATCAAGTTATGCCCGAGCGGGCTCGACACCCGATCCATCACGATGGTGATCGGCAGGTTCTTCTCGATGCCGTTGAAGTAGCCGGCCGAGATGCCGCCTTCGATGAGCTGCAGCTGGTTCTGCGCCAGGAGCGCCAGCACGTTGGCACTGGTGTCGAGGTCCTCGACCTGCAACTTGATGCCGACCTCACGGAAATAGCCCTTCTCGATCGCCCAAAGATTGGCGGCATTCGAGATCGACTTCACCAGGCCGATCTTGACGGTGGTTTCCTGCGCTGCCGCCGGGCCGGTCAAGATGGCGAGCGCGAGCGCCACGGGAGCGGCGCGTGTGAGAATGGCGATCATGGGCGAGATCATGGGCGTCTCCCGAAAGATCATTGGCTTTTGATCAGATAGCGCCCGTCGGCATCGCGGTCGAGCGTGACCTTTGCGCGCAGCGCTTCGAGCTCGCGCACGATCTCGCGGCCGTCGCGGCTGCCCACCGCGCCCATCAGCTCCTCGAAGAATTTCGGCCCATCGGCGAGCGCGGCTTCGATCGAGGGAAAACGCTTGCCGTCGAGCCGCGGCGGCTCCGGCACCCGCATCTCCAGGCGGGAGGCGGTGCCGGGTGGCCAAGTCAGATCGAAGCCGGCCTTGGCGCCCACGCCGCTGCCCATCAGTGAAGGGTCGATCGGCACGGTCCGCATACCGTCCATCACCACGAGGTCGCGGTCGGCCTGGAAGCGGGTCGCGAACGCCCAGTCCATCTGCTCGTCGGAGAATATGTCGATGTCGGGATCGACCACGAACACGTGCTTCACATTGGTGAGCGCGCCGAAGCAGGCCGCGATGGCGTTGCGCGCCTCGCCCGGCACGCGCTGGCGCAGCTTGACTCGCAGCGTGTACATGCCGCCACTCGATGGCGTTGCGTGCACTGCAAGCGGCTCGCGCACCGCGGTCTCGAGCGCGCGCCAGACCATCACCTCGGTGCGCACACCGTTAAGCAGCGCCGTGTCGGTGCGCGAGAGCCATTTGCCGCCGATGCTTGCGGTCTGGAACAGCGCGTCACGCCGGCGCGTGATCGCGGTCAGGTGAAACACCGGATTGCGCTTGACGGCGCCGTAATAGCCGAGGAACTCGCCGTAGGGCCCTTCCGGCTCGACATGGCCGCGCGCGTCGATAAAGCCTTCCAGCACCCATTCGGCGTCGGCCGGCACCCGCACGTCGTTGGTCACGCATTTGACCACCGGCAGCGGGGCTGCGCGCAGCGAGGAGATCAGCGCGAGGTCGTCGATCGGCAGCCGCATCACGGCGGCCAGATGGTCGATCGGATGCGAGCCGACGACGAAGCTCACCGGCAATGGCTTGCCGGCCGCCGCGCTTGCTTCATAGATGGCGCGCAGGTCGCTCGGCGAGTTGAGGTCGACGCCCGCCTCGCTGCGGCCGCGCAGCATCAGGCGCCGGATGCCAACATTAGTCCATCCGGTTCTGGGATCGACCACGAAGTCGGTCGAGGCGGAAATGTAAGGAGCGCCGTCGGCGCCATGCTGCAGGTGCACCGGCAAGGTCGTGAGGTCGGCATCGTTGCCCGTGAGCACGATCTCCTGCGCGGGCGCCTCAGCGCGCGAGACCTCGACAATGCTGGGGCTGTTGGCAAGCCGCGTCCGCACCTCCTGCAACAGCTCATCCCCTGCCACGCCGAAGGCGCGCGCGATGCGGCTGCGGCTGCCGGTGACATTGCCGGCGAGCTCGTGGCGCTCCGGCCCGACGGCGTGGAAGTGCACGGCGCGTGGATTGCCGTCGAGCGCCTGCGCGACCGCCGCAAGATCGATCGGCTCGGCGCGGGTCTCGATCTCCTCGGGCGGCAGCTCGGCCAGGAAGCGCCGCAGCCGGTAGCGCTCGACATCGATGGCGGCCTTGCTCTCGGTCTTGTCGATGATGTTCACGCTTCTTTCTCCGCTAGAGCGGGATGAATTTAGGATTGCACCGCCATTGAACCAATCTCCGCTCATTCCCGCGAAAGCGGGAATCCAGGGGCCGAGCACTCGGCCAAAGAACTGGGCCCCGCTTCCGTGGGGACGAGCGGAATTAAGAGGCAATTCAAACTCAGCTCATCTCGCTCTGGCGCGCAGTATAGCGCAAAACGCAAGCCGACTATGGGCAAGCGGATGGTGCGGGAACGGGCGCGGCAAGTGGAGGGCTCGGCGCGCCTTCTAACGGTGCCCCCGCTTGCGCGCGTTGGAGCGGCCCTTGCCGGCGTTGGAGCGGCCTTTCACGACCTTGATCGCCGCCTCCATGATCTGTTTGCGCTGGCCGGGCTTGGCCTTGTCCCAGATCCCCCAGAGGGCGTTCGGATCAGTCGGGTCGCGTGTCAGCAAGGCGGCAGGGTCGGTCCGCATCGCGGAGGCGAGCGCCTCGACCGTGTCCTGGGTGTAGCCCCGCAGGCCCCGCTCCACCAGCGACACCAGACCAGGGGTCATGTCGATGCGCTCGGCGACGGTCTCGAGCGTCAGGCCGCGATGGTGGCGCCACTGTCGAATGCAGGTTGGCCGAAATTTCTTGGGCTTTGGCATAAAGAGCCTGCAGGAGTTTGCTGGGGGACGCCAGAGCCCGTTACTTAAGGCGAATCTTTCACCTCTTGTCAAATGATCGAGCGTCACCCGCTGCGATCGGTTGAAAACTTTGGGTTGCGTCCCGCCGTGCTGCGGCCGTGGACCGTCACTCGAGTTTGATCCCCTGTTCACGCACAATCCGCTCGTACTTAACGGCGTCGGCCTTCACCAGGGCGGCAAAGTCGCCTTGCGTGAGAGCCAGCGGATCGATGAAGGTTGCCTCGAGCCGCTTGCGGGCTTCCGGCTCGGCCTGCACTTCGCGGGTATAGAGGTTGAGCTGGTCGACGATCTCCTTGGGCGTGCCCTTGGGGGCGAACAGCGAGAACCAGGTCGACATCTCGAAGGCCGGGAAGCCTGCTTCCGCGAAAGTCGGCACGTCTGGCACGTAGGGCCGGCGCGAGGGCGTCGCGGCCGCCAGCACCCGCAGCGTGCCATTGCGGACGAACTCTATATGCGGCCCCATCGATACGAACGTCACCTCTACCTCGCCGCCGATCACGGCCGCGGTTGCGGGCGCTGTGCCGCGGAACGGCACCACGACGAGCTTGTCGAGCCCGGCGCGACGGGCGAACTCGCCGCCGGTGAGGTCGGGCGTGGTGCCGACGCCGGCGCCGGCGTAGCTCACCTTGTCGGGATTGGCCTTGGCATAGGCGATGAATTCGGCGAGCGTCTTTGCCGGGACCTTGCTGTTGATCACCAGGAACAGCGGCACGGTGCCGACCGGCCCGACCGGAATGAGGTCGTTGAGCGGGTCGAATGTCATCGACTTGAACAGATACGGATTGATCGTGATGTTGCCGGTGTTGGCGAAGCCGAGCGTGTAGCCGTCAGGTGCTGCCCTCGCAACCGCCTCCATGGCGAGATTGCCGCTCGCGCCGGCGCGGTTGTCGATCACGTGCGGCTGGCCGGTTCTGATGGTGATGTGATGGCCGAGGATGCGCGCCATGATGTCGGTCGCGCCGCCCGCTGAGGTCGACACCATGATCTTGATCGGCTTCGATGGATAGGTCTGCGCCGAGGCGGGCAGGGCGGTGAGCGCGACCGCCGCCGCGACGACCAGCGCATAACAATGCTTCATGGCGTCATTCTCCGATCATCCTAAGGCTAGCTTACCCGGTTGAGGCGGGGAGCGGAAACGGCGCCGCAAGCCCATCCCGGCGCGATCCACGCGCCACAACGGCAAACCCGCCCGTGTGTGATGACAGTCACAGCGCCCGGCCCGACGCTGCCGCATGGTGCGGCGCGTAAGAGGGACCATGTCATTGACCGACGCTGAACGACCCAAGGACTGTCGCCCGGTTCTCCTTGAGGGACACAAGGTGGGGCTGGCGCTCATGCTCAAGGAGGATGTCCCGACGCTCGCCCGTTGGAACCAAGACCTCGAATTCACCGCACGGATAGGCAGCCCAGGGGAAGCGCACTCCCTGGAGATGCGCCACGAGCTCTATGACAAGAACGCGCGCATGCGGGCCAACAGTGTCGAATTCGCCGTGCTCCTGCTTTCAACCGGTCAACTGATCGGGTTCGGCGGGCTGTTCGATATCTCCCAAGAAATGACCGCAACTTTATTTGTAGGCATTGGTGAGCGCGAGCATTGGGGCAAAGGCCTTGGCGCCGAGGCTACGCGTCTCATTTGTGAATACGGCTTCTTCTTTCGGAGCCTTCACAGCATCAAAGTCGAAGTCAACGGATACAATCGACAGGCGATCCGCGTCTATGAGCGCCTCGGTTTCAACCTGGTCGGAAGGCTTCGCGACGCCATCGTGATGAATGGCAACCGATATGATCGGGTCATCATGGATTTGCTGCGGCACGAGCTCACATTGGAGCACGTCGCGCGTTTCCAGAGCCTGGAGCGTGACTAGGTCTAGAGCCAGACGAGCTGAGTTTGAATCGCCTCTTAACTCCGCGGGATCTCTTCCATTATGGCTCAGCCTCCAGCCAGCGGCACCAGTCGCAAGAAGAGCGCCTCGCTCACCGGCGTGAGCATGAGCGGCGCGTCGATGTCCTCAACCTGAACTCCGTTGAACAACAGGATCACAAGGCGTTTGCGCAGTGCCTCGAGCGCGACGTCGATCTGGCGCTCAGTATCGAGCGGGCGTCGCCGCTCGCGCCGCGGTTCATTGAGCGTGCTCTCCGGTTCGGCTGGCGTCGCCCATCCGACCAAACGCGGCGGGCCGTCGGCGCTGTTGTGGCGCTCGACCTCGGCCGCAACGCGGGCACGCACAATCTCGCGTGCGCTTACCGCACGAGCCTCGAAAGTGAGCTGTGGTCCCTCGATAGTCCCGATACCGGGTACTTGTTCGAGAGTGTTGAGCATGGCGGTCATGGTATGCCCTCGCGTGGACAGGGACCCGCCCTTTTAGCAAACAGCTCTGAACAGCCGGTGCTTCGCTCGCGCGGCAATTCATTCAAATGCGAACGATCCAAACAATCAGAGTCAAAGTTTGGTTACGATGATTGCTCGGATTGTTGCGGGTTTACTGCGCCCGCGCAGTCTTCAGCTCGGCGAGATAATCCGCGAACGCCGTCGCGATGGTGAAGCGCGGCTCCCAGCCGAGGTCGCGCTTGGCGGCCGAGATATCGAGCGGCGCGAGCTTTGAGTGCGAAGCTTCACCCGGCTCGACCTCGTAGCTCAAGCCCGGACAGAGCGCCTTGACGGCCGCGAGCAGCTCCTCGAACGGCGTGACCACGCCGTTGCCGATGTTGAACGCGATCTGCTTCGGCATCGCCACGGTCGCGGCGAGATCGACCGCGCGCCCGACGTCCTTGGCATAGACGTACTCGTTCGCCACGGTCTCGGACGGCGGAATGCGAGCGCGGGTACCGTCAAGGCCCGCCACGATCAGGTTGTGCATCTTCTGGCCGCCGCTCGAGCCTGACCAGAAATGCCCGAGCCCGAACACGTTGGCGGGCCGCAGCATGATCAGCTCGAACCCGAACGCGGCCGCGTAGGCTTCCAGGATCAGCTCCTTGGCGCCCTTGTAGTTGCCGTAGCCGCGCGCACCGCCGCGCGGGAAGTCCTCGGTGACGGGCGCGTTGGCCTCGCGCCGGCGGTCGTAGACCCCGAAGGTCGAGATGTGCACGAGCCGGCGCACGCCGGAGAGGCGCACGGCTTCCGCGACATTGCGGGTGCCGCCGAGATTGATGTCGAAGGCGGCCGCGAGCGACTGCTGGACCCGGTTGCCGATCAGCCCCGCCGTGTGCACCACGGTCTCGGCGCCGTGCGCCTTGATCGTTTCGAGCAGGCCCGGCAAGTCGCGCACATCCTTGCGCACGGCCGAATAGCCCTTGTCACCAAGCTTCAGGCGCAAGAAATCCGCGCGCGGCTCTGGGTCGACGAACACAACTTGCTCCCCGCGTGCGAGCGCGTTCTGGGCGAAGGCGGTGCCGATCAGGCCGGCGCCGGTCACGAGTGTGGGCATGGGCCATGGACCTCTGGAATGGGAGCCCATGATCGTGAATGATGGCTGGGATTGCTAGGCCCGTCCGATACCAAGGAAGCGCACGATGAAATTTCAAATGCGAGTGGCTGCGGCGCTACTCTGTCTCACTGCTGCGCCGGCCTTTGCCGCCGACGACGGCAAATATGCCGAGTTCGACGGCGTGAAGATCCATTACATCGACCGCGGCAAGGGCGAGCCGATCGTGCTGCTGCATGGCGGCACATCGAGCCTGGACAGCTGGGTCCGTACCGGCGTCGTGGCCAACCTGGAGAGGGATTTTCGCGTCATCGCGTTTGACGCCCGCGGTTCCGGCCGCAGCAGCAAGCCGCACGACCCCAAGGCCTATGGCCGGCAGCAGGCGCTCGATGTTCCGCGTTTGCTCGACGCGCTCCAGCTCGATCGCGCCCATATCGTCGGCTTCTCGCTCGGCTCCAGCACCGTGGCGCAACTCCTCACGCTGGCTCCGCAGCGCTTCCTCACGGCCACCCAGGCGGCCGGCGCCGGGCGCTCGCCCGAGGCCGCGAATGATCCACGCATCGAGGTCGAGGCTGCCGAGATCGAGAAGGGCTGTATCAGCCGCAGCCGGCTCTATCGCCAGGCGCCGCCGAACGCCAAGCCGAGCGAGGAGGAATACCGCCAGCGGGAGGCGCAGTGCCGGGCGGATCCGGATTTCGACCAGTATTCGGTCGCCGCTTCGCTGCGCGGCTATCACGACCAGGCGGTCACTGCCGAGCAGATGCGCGCCGTCAAGGTGCCGACACTCGGGATCGTCGGCGCGCTCGATCACACGCTCAAGGAGATGCTGGAGCTCAAACAGCTGCGGCCCGACATGAAGTTTGTGCTGCTCGAGGGCGTCTCCCACACCGGCCCGACCGGAATCCAGGGCCGCCCCGTGCTGGTGACGGCGATCCGTGGTTTCATCGGGTTGCAGGAAGCAATTGACCGCCGTTGATGCTGGGTAGGAGCGTTTCCGGGGGGTCGCGCCCGGCTCAAATCCGGCGCCAACTTTAAAGCTATTCTAAGCTGTTTCGGCCGCTCCCCGTTGACGCAGGCAGCCAAGCTGCCACAAAGGACTTAGATACTTAAATATAAGCACGGCCGAAGCAGGCCATGATCGACAGTGAACACAATGTGAGCGCGGCACAGGCATGCCCCTTGGGTAGCGTGCAGTTGGGATTCAAGGGGCGGATCAGCGCCATTCAACCGGCCAACGGGTCCGATCATTCGGTTAACGGTTCCGATCGGCCGGTCGAGGACCTTGAAAGCCGGCTGATCGAGCTCGGTTTCGTCGAGGGCGCTGCCGTCGAAGTCCTGCATGAAGGCCTGCTTGGCCGCGACCCGATAGCGGTGCGCGTCGACGGCGTCACGATTGCGCTGCGGCGCCGCGAGGCCATGGCCATCATCGTCACTCCAGCGGCGGAGTCGGAATGACCGCGGTTGAGGGATTAAGCACGTGGCATCTGGCGCTGATCGGGACACCGAACAGCGGCAAGACCGCGCTGTTCAATGCCCTGACCGGCAGCCACCAGAAAGTGGCCAACTACCCGGGTGTGACGGTCGAGCGCAAAGCCGGGACATTGCAGACGCCCGCCGGCCGCAGCGTCAATCTGATCGACCTGCCCGGAACCTATTCGCTGCGCGGCCGCAGCCCGGACGAAGAGATCACCCGCGATTTTGTGCTTGGCCGATTGGCCACTGAGCCGAAGCCCGACCTGTTGTTGTGCGTGGCTGATGCTACCAACCTGCGGCTGGCCCTGCGCCTGGTGATCGAGCTCAAGCGGGTCGGCCAGCCGATGATGCTCGTCCTCAATATGTTCGACATCGCGTCTCGGCGGGGGGTCAAGATTGATCTCAAGCAGCTCTCGGCGGAGCTGGGTGTCCCGGTGGTCACGTCCGTTGCGGTTCGCCGAGGCGGCACGGAAGATCTGCTGCGTCAGATGGACGGGATGGCTGCCAACGCGGCCACCCGTGACGAGAATTCATGGAAGCCGCCGTCGGCGAGCGAGCTGCGCGCGGCCCAGCGCGAGGCGGATCGCATTCTCCGCGCCGCCGTCGCCCAGCCTGCGCCGGACACGATGACGGGAAAGCTCGACGCTGTCCTGCTCCATCCGGTCGCCGGCTTGATCATTCTGCTGGCGATCCTGTTCGTGATGTTCCAGGCGGTGTTCGCCTGGGCGAAGCCGGTTATGGACCTGATTGCGGCCGGCTTCGATGGACTCGGTGGGATGGTTCACGACACCCTTCCTGCCGGCCTGCTGCAGAGCTTCATCCAGAATGGCGTGATTTCCGGTGTCGGCAGCGTGCTCGTGTTTCTGCCGCAGATCCTGATCCTGTTTCTGTTCATCCTGCTGCTGGAAGACCTGGGCTACATGGCGCGCGCCGCGTTCCTGATGGATCGCATCATGGGCAGCGCCGGGCTGCATGGCCGCGCCTTCATCCCGCTACTCTCGAGCTTTGCCTGTGCCATCCCGGGCATCATGGCGACCCGGGTGATCGGCGATCGTCGCGACCGGCTGACGACCATCATGGTCGCGCCGCTGATGACCTGCTCGGCGCGCATTCCGGTTTACACCCTGATCATTTCGGCTTTCATCCCCGACCAGCAGGTCTGGGGCTGGGTCGGTCTGCAAGGCCTGGTGATGTTCGGGCTCTATGCGATCGGCATCTTCAGTGCGCTTGCCGTCGCGTTCGTTTCCAATCACTTCGTGTGGCGTGAGCATCCGACTCCGCCGTTCATGCTCGAGCTGCCGGACTACAAGCTGCCGCGCCTGCGCAGCGTTGCGATCGGCCTGTTCATGCGCGCCAAGATCTTCCTGGTGCGGGCGGGGACCACGATCTTCTCGATGATGGTCCTGATCTGGTTCCTGGCGTCGTTTCCGCGCCCCCCCGAGGGCGCGACCGAGCCGGACATCAACTACAGCCTGGCAGCGATAATCGGCCGCGCGCTCGAGCCGATATTGGGACCCGTGGGCTTCAACTGGCAGATCAACGTCGCTTTGATTCCGGGCATGGCGGCGCGCGAGGTCGCGGTCGCGGCGCTTGGCACGGTCTACGCCATCGAAGGCGGCAAGGAAGCCGCCGATCAGATCGGCCAGGCGCTTGCCAACAAGTGGAGTCTCGCGACCGCGTTGGCGGTCCTGGCCTGGTACATCTTCGCGCCGCAGTGCGCCTCGACGCTGGCCGTCATCCGGCGCGAAACCGGTGGCTGGCGCTGGATGTTCGTGACCTTCGCCTACATGCTGGTGCTGGCCTATATCGCGGCATTTGCCACCTACCATGTTGCGGTCGCGTTGGGCGCCGGATAACCCGCCAACGGAAGCTCCTCCGCTAGATCCCCAGCCAGACGCGTGGACCTGCCATGCAGGCCTGGTTTTGCGTTGCGCAACAAAGCCATTTCCGGCGGGCGGCGAGCCGATTATGGTGGTTCCAAAATGCCATGGAGAGCCCGGAAATGCCCGAATGTTTCGTCGCCAAAGCCACCGACCTCAAGGACGGAGAGCGCCGGATCGTCGTCTCCGGCAAGCATGAGGTGGGGGTGTTCTTCAAGGGCGGGTCCTACTACGCCTACAGCAACTACTGCCTGCATGCCGGCGGCCCCGCCTGCGAGGGCATCCTGGTCAACAAGGTCGTGGACCTGATCTCCGCCGACCGCACCTATGAGGGCCAGACCTTCTCGGATGAGCTGCACTTCGTGTGCCCGTGGCACGGTTACGAGTACGACATCAAGACCGGCGAGTGCGCCGGCGACCGCAAGCTGAAGCTCCGCAAGTACGAGGTGGTGCGGCGCGGTGACGACATCTTCGTTGTGATCTAGCGCCGCCGATTTGAAGTTCCTACACCACTTGCAGCAAACTCTGTTAGGAACTTCAAATCGAAAAGCGGCACTAGTATCATAGAGTTGCTAGTGCCCCTTTGTTTCCGAAGTTCGTGTACAGAGTGTGCTGAGGCGGATCACGAACTTCGGAAACGGGGCACTAGCGCTTGTTTTAGAAAACATTCCGCGCAACGAACAGGAACAATGAGGACACGCCCATGGATATGGTCCGCGAAGAAGTCCGTAACTTGAACTACAACGAGTTCACCGAGACGAAATCGCTCGATCACGCCACCCAGCAGGCGCGGCAGCGGAACTATCAGGACTTCCTGATCGTGGATGTCGATTCGCATCACTACGAGAACGAGCACTACAAGGAAGTCTACGGCTACATCGAGAGCCCGGTGATCAAGATGGAGGCGGTGGAGTCGATCGCCCGCGGCGGGCGCTCGGCCTTCCTCAACAGCCAGGTCGGCTATCAGGGCCTTTCGGGCCGTATCACGCGACACAATCTGCGTAAGCAGTACAAGCCATCGGGCGACAAACACCGCGACATCCAGATGACCAAGGAGTGGATGGACGCGATGGGCGTCGACTACGCCTGCCTGTTCCCGACCCCGATGCTGTTCCTGGGGCTGCATCCGCAGGTCGAGGTCGAGACTGCGCTCTGTCGTGCCTACAACCGCTGGCTCTGCGAGCGGATTCTCGCGCACGAGCCGCGCATCGTCTCGATGCTCTATCTGCCGTTCAACGATCCGGAGGCGGCCTACCGCACCGTCAAGGACTTTGGCGACAAGAAAGGCGTGGTCGGCTTCATGGTGACGTCGCCGCGCTACAAGCCGGTGCACGACAACGCTTACATGAAGACCTATGCGCTCTTGGAAGAGATGGGCAAGCCGATCTCGTTCCACGCGGCGTATAGCTGGGATGACCGCGCCCTGCAGATGACCAACAGGTTCATCTCGGTGCATTCGCTCGGCTTCATATGGTTCAACATGATCCACATGACCAACTGGGTCATCAACGGCCTGCCCGAGCGCTTCCCCAAGCTCAAGGTGATGTGGATCGAGAGCGGGCTCACCTGGGCGTATTGTTTGATGCAGCGGCTCGACCACTCCTACATGATGCGCACCTCGGACTGTCCGTCCTGCAAGCGCAAGCCAAGCGAATACATGCGCGAGATGTACTACTCGTCGCAGCCGATGGAGATTCCGGACGATCTCTCGATCCTGGAAGCTACGTTCAAGATGATCAACGCCGAGACCCAGCTGGTCTGGTCCTCCGACTATCCGCACTGGGACTTCGATCTGCCGTCGAGCATCTACGACCTGCCGTTCCTGAAAGAGCAGGCCAAGCGCAACATCCTGGGCGGCAATGCCGCCAAGCTGTTCGGCCTCGACACCAAGGTGGTGAAGAAGATTCCGTAACATCAGCGTGGGCGGTGCTTCGATGAAGGCTTTGGCAGTCGTCATAGGCATCGTCTTCGCAGCAGCCGTGGCGGCGCTTGCGGTCGCGCTGATTGAGCAACGATGACCGGGCTCACGGTCGGCTCGATCGACGTCACCGCGCTCAGCGATGGCCCATTCCCGGCGACGCTCGATTCCTTCGTCGACTTTCCGCGCGCCGAGGCCGAACGGCTTGTCGGCGGCGCCCAGCCGCTGTTCCTGCCGGTGAACTGCTATCTGCTCAGGCTCGGAGCCAAATGGGCGCTGGTCGACACCGGCTGCGGCCCGACCATGGGTCCTGATCTTGGGCAAGTGCCCAACAATCTGCGCGCGCTTGGCATCGCGCCGGAAACCATCGACTATGTGCTGCTGACCCGCATTCATCCGGACCACGCGCTTGGCCTTGTCGATGCGTCACGCCGTGCCGTGTTCCGCAATGCCGAGCTGATCGTGCACGAGCAGGAAGCAGCGTTTTGGCTCAATCGCGACGCCGCAAGCGGCGCCAGCGAGCGCATCCGCCGCAACATCGGCAAAGGGCAGGCGGTCTGCGCGCCCTATCGCGAGCGCCTTCGCGTGGTGGGTGACGGCGAGGCGCTGCCTGGCGTGTCGGCGACCTCGCTCGCCGGGCACACGCCGGGTCACACCGGCTGGCTTGTCCATTCCGGCAATGACGGCCTGCTGATCTGGGGCGACGTCGTACATCTTGCTGCGGTGCAGGTGCCGCATCCGGAGGCAGCGCTCGTCTTCGATGTCGATCCCGATGCCGCGCGCGCGACGCGCGTGCGCACCTTCGATCGCGTCGCGGCCGATCGTCTACGTGTCGCGGGTGCGCATCTCGAGTATCCGGGCTTCGGCCATATCGTGCGACAAGGCGCGAGCTACCGGTTCGAGCCCGACAGGCTTTAGACTGAAGACTGAGAAAACTGAGACAACAATCATCAGGGAGGACAAGATAATGAGTACATCACGTAGTCTGGTTTGCACGACCGCCGCCGCTCTCTTTGCGAGCACGCTCGCAGTGGCGCCCGCGTATGCACAGCGGCAGGGGCCGCTGGTGCTGGCGAAGTCGAGCTATTTCTTCGTCGGCGGCAAGCTTGATCCGGCGGTGGAAGGCACCGCGCCGGTCGGCCATATCTACGTCGAGTACATGATTCCGCAGCGGCTGCGTCATCGCACACCGATCGTGATGGTGCACGGCGGCAGCCAAAGTGGCACCAACTTCACCGGCACGCCCGACGGCCGCGAGGGCTGGGCGCAGTATTTCGTGCGCCGCGGCTATGCGGTCTACGTGGTCGACGGTGTCGGGCGCGGCCGCTCCGCGAACTGGTCGGACGTGCATGGCCCGGTGAGCAAAGCCAACATGGAGCGGCTCACCCAGCGCTTTGTCGCGCCCGAGCGCTCCAAGATGTGGCCGCAGGCGCATCTGCACACGCAGTGGCCGGGCGAGGGCAAGCCCGGCGACTTTGCCTTCGAGCAGTTCTACTTCTCGCAGATGCCCTCGATCGTGAACTACACCAAACAGCAGGAGATCAACCCGCCCGCGATCATCGCGCTCCTGGAGAAGATCGGCCCCTCGATCCTGGTGACGCATTCGCAATCGGGCGCGTTCGCGTGGCCGATCGCCGACCGGCGGCCTGATCTGGTGCGCGCCAATATCGCGGTCGAGCCGAATGGCCCGCCGGTGCGCGAGCTCGAGTTCAAGGGTGCGCCCGAGTGGTTCACCGACAACGCGCGTGACAAGGCTTATGGTCTCGGTGAAGAGCTGATCACCTACGATCCGCCGGTCAGCGCGAGCTCCAAGCTCGAGTTCGTGCGGCAGGAGAAAGCCGACAAGCCGGACTATGCGCGCTGCTGGCTGCAGAAGGAGCCGGCCCGCAAGCTGCCGAACGTCGCCAAGGTGCCGACGCTGGTCCTCACCAGCGAGGCTTCTTATCACGCGCCCTATGACCACTGCACGGTCGCCTATCTCAACCAGGCCGGTGTCAAGACGACCTTCATCCGCCTCGACGAGGTTGGAGTTAAGGGCAATGGCCACATGATGATGCTGGAAAAGAATAACATGGCGATCGCCAGCGTGATGGCCAATTGGCTCGACCGCGTCGGCGACGGCACCCGCCCGCAGCGCGTGGCAGGGCGGTGACTTGGTCACGCCACATAATCGAAGCGTGGTGATTGCGCGGTCCGGGCCGCAGGCTCAGTACCCTCTCCCTGCGAAGCGGGGAGAGGGTGGCCCTCGCGAAGCGGTGGCCGGGTGAGGGGCGCTGTTCAGGGGCTCATTCGCTCGATGAATTCAGCGCTGCCAAGATATTTTGCAGTATCCCATCGATGTTGCCTAAGACATCGGAATTCCAAAATCGCAAGACGCGGTAGCCTTCAGACGCCAGGTAGGCATCGTGCACTTGATCGCTTTCGCTTTCGGCGTGCTGCCCGCCATCTACCTCGATGATGACCTTGTGATCGCGGCAAACGAAGTCGACCACATAGGGCCCAATTGACTTCTGTCGCACAAATTTGAAACCGGCCAGTCGCCGACCTCGAACGGCAAACCAAAGTTTCGTTTCGGCGTCGGTCGCATTGGTCCGCAGTTGGCGGACTCGTCTGTTAGTCTTTCGATCTGGTCCCCGCATCAATGGCCCCTCACCCGGCTCGCATCTTCGATGCTCGCCACCCTCTCCCCGCAAGAGCGGGGCGAGGGTACGGAGTTCGTGGCTTGCGTGGAAGTCAATCTGGACAGGGATGATGGGCCGGCCGGTCAACAAATCCAGCCGTCTTCGGCTGTTGCTAGCCTAGCATGATGAGCTGGGCGACCATGCCGGTCAGGCCAAGCCCGAAGACCACGAAAACAAATTTTGCCAATACGGCGGCGTCGTTGTCCGTCATGAAATCCTCCCGGCGTCTGGGCATTGGTCGCCTTGGCCGCGCTGCCGGTTCACGCGACCGATACGATTTTTGCTCTTGCCCTGGCTTTGCCGGGACCGGCCGGCTTGCACACCAGCTCTGGATAGGGGCACGGTGCACGCATCGAAGACCCGCAGGGAGAGGGCGGAAAGTGACCAGCGGCTACGACTACATCATTGTGGGGGCAGGCTCGGCGGGCTGCGTGCTCGCCAACCGGTTGAGTGAGGACGGCGCCGCGCGTGTCCTGCTGCTCGAGGCCGGGCCGCCCGATCGCCATCCCTACATTTCGATCCCGCTCGGCATGGGCCGCATGCACGACCGCGGCATGTTCGACTGGGGCTACGAGACCGAGGCCGAGCCTAATCTCAACGGCCGCACGATCGAGGCGATGCGCGGCAAGGTGCTGGGCGGCTCGTCCTCGATCAACGTCATGGCGTATACGCGCGGCAACCGTGGCGACTACGACCGCTGGGCGCAGAAGGGCGCACAGGGCTGGTCCTATGCCGACGTGCTTCCTTATTTCCGGCGCGCCGAGACCTGGGAGGGTGGCGCCAATCCGTGGCGGGGCGGCGACGGCCCGCTCGGCACCGAGTATGCGAAGACGCCCGACCAGGTGTTCGATGCCTGGGTCGAGGCCGGCAAGGCAATCGGCATCCCGCCGACGCCGGACTACAATGGCGAGACGCAGGAAGGTTTCGGCCGCGGGCAATACACCATCCGCGACGGTCGGCGCTCGTCGTCGGCGCGCGCCTATCTGCGGCCGGCGCGCGGGCGTGGAAATCTCAAGGTCGAGACCGGCGCACATGCGACACGCGTGCTCATGCGCGGCACGACCGCGACCGGGATCGAATACGTGACCGATGCGGGCGATCGCAAACAGGTGGAAGCGAGCCGCGAGGTGATCGTGTCGACCGGCGCGTTCAATGCGCCGCAGCAGCTGCTGCTCTCTGGAATAGGCCCCGCCGCGCATCTGCGTGAGATGGGCATCACCTGCGTTGCCGACCTGCCGGTCGGCCGCAACCTGCAGGACCATCTGGGCGCCTACATGACCTACGAGCGCCGCTCACCCGGTGCCTTCCATGGCGAGATGCGGTTCGACCGCATGGCGGTGAGCATGATCCGCGCCTACCTGTTCGGCACCGGGCCTGCCACGGTGGTGCCGGGCGGACTGCACGCCTTCATCAAGTCGCGGCCCGAACTCGCGGTGCCCGACATCGAATTCATGTTTCGCGGCACCTCGCATCATCCGCATCTGTGGTTTCCGCTGATCTATCCGGCGTTCCGTGACGGCTTCGGGATTCGCCCGACGCTCCTGCATCCCGACAGCCGCGGCGAGGTGCTGTTGCGCTCGGCCGATCCGCGCGATCCGCCGCGCATTCGCTACAACTTCTTCACCGCGCCAAACGATCTGCCGGGGCTGGTTCACGGCTTCAAGCTCGCGCGCGAGATGGTCCATCAGCCGGCGCTCGATTCCTATCGAGGCCGGGAGCTCAATCCTGGCGACAAGGTGCGGAGCGATGCCGAGATCGAAGCCTGGCTGCGCAACACTGTCATCACCGCGCATCATCCTTGCGGCACCTGCCCGATGGGCTCGACGCCTGATTCGGTGCTCGACGCGCAGATGCGCGTGCGCGGCATCGACCGGCTGCGCGTGGTCGATGCGTCGGCGATGCCGGATCTCGTGTCCGCTCACATCAACGCCTGCGTGCTGATGATGGCGGAGAAGGCCTCCGACCTGATTCGCGGCCGCGCACCGCCTGCCCCAGCGCTCGATGCCTGACTGTGATGGCTGACACACTGCAGCATCACTTCAATGCGTGTAAAACGGCAGGTTCAATCAACTGCTTGTGCAGTGCGTCAAACATTTGTGCGTTGCAATAGGGAGCTTTGGGAACTAATTCCGGCGCGGGCTGCACATTGCAGTCAAGAAGACCAAAACGGAGTTGATGCTATGTACACCAAGACAATACTTGCGGCCGCGACCCTTGTTGCTGTGGCCGCGTCGTCACCGGCGCTCGCCAAGACGACGCATAAGACGGCGCATAAGTCGACGCATCATGTGTCGCACAACGAAGTGCGTCCGGTCGATGCTTATGCGGCGGCTTATCCGAACGTTCGCACGCGGCGTACGAATCACGGATCGAACGATGTTTATGACGTTCGCGGTCGTTACATCGGGTCGGATCCTGACGCGACGATTCGCGATCAGCTTGCGCGCGATCCGAGCCAGGGTGACTAAGCAACGGTCACGCCATTCGTTGGTCCCGGGCTTCAGCCCGGGGCCGACCCGTGGCTCGAGAATCTGTGGCTAGAGAATCCATGGGATCGAAAGCTGTGCGGGATGACGCGCGGCTGCGACTGTTAACTCTGCGCCAGATGCATAGCACGTTCGAATCCAGTGCATATTGAAGGGGCAGGGCACGCATGATCGATATGCAGTGTTCTGCGGTACTGCAATGACTTGGGTCTGTGTTAAGATTTCATAGAATAAAAATTGCATAAACAAAGACCATCTGATCAAAAATTCGTGCGTTGCAAAGTTGTTCCACAAGCTTAGTTCGTCTGACGGGCGGCAAGCCTAGATCAACCCAGGAGACAATACGATGAAGAAACTGCTCACGACTGTGGCGCTCGTGGCTGTGGTCGCAACTCCGGTTCTTGCGCAGACCAGGGATCGTGCGCCGCATCGGGCTCGTCCTACGGTTACGCAGCCCAGCACGACGCAGCAGCAGGATCAGCAGCGGCGTTCGGCCAATCCAACCAACGACGTCTATGACATTCATGGCCAGTACGTCGGTTCGGATCCGGATCCGACCATCCGCTCGCAGCTGGCGAACGATCCCACCCAGGCTGACTGACGCATGAGAATGATGGCGGCGCGTCCTCAACGCTGCTTTGACGCGTGGTAATAAGTGGGGCGGTCGCCTATTTATCTTTGTCAGTGTCGTCACACCTCGCAGCCCCAGGCTAATTCTTGGGACTGCGTATTTTTGTGAGCTGCCTGCACTTCTAGTGCGGCGAATTTGAAGTTCCTGCAGCAGTTGCCGCAAGCTCGTTCAGGAACTTCAAATTCAAAGCCGCACGAGAATCATAGAGTTGCTAGTGCTCCTTTGCTTCCGAAGTTCGCATTGAGCGTGCCGCAATGTCAGGCGAACTTCGGAAGCGGAGCACTAGTGCATCAAAGACCGACAGAAGGAGCATTGACAATGAAAGTGCTATTGACTGCCTTGGCAATGGCCGCCACGCTGGCAACGCCAGCGCTCTCCCAGACAGCGGATCGTCCGACGCAAAGCAATCAAGTGCGAACGAGTGATCCCTACGTGTATGGACGCGAATCGCGCGGATCTTCGAATGAAAGCGCCAACCGGGTCCGCGAGCAGCGCTCGACCAATTCACGCAACGATGTTTACGGCCTGCGCGGAGAATACCTCGGGTCGGACCCCGATCCGATTGTCCGTAATCAGCTGTCGCGGGATCCCTCGCAGGGCGACTGACGCCCGTGTGATGTGTGTGATGCAGACCGTGGCCGGCGATGCCGGCCACGATTGCGTTGAGGGAACCTGCAGGCTGACCCACGCATGAGAGCGATGGCGACGTTGCTTTAGAGCGATGGCGACGTTGCTTTTCCGCTTGGTGACGGACGATCGCTCGTTCTTACTTATCTGCACAACGTTATCAGATATTGCGGTCCCCAATGGTTCCCGGGGCTGCATATTTATTTCAGCAGTTCCTTGACACACGCTGTTCCAAGAGGGCGGCCGTAACGCACGCCGGCGGAATTGGTTTGAAGAAAACCAGATTCGATCCCTCAACAAATTGTGCGTTGAGATTGTGCAATATAACCCCCAGTTCCCGTGTGCGGACATCCCCCTCAGCGGTTGTTAAGACATCACCCGTCGTGGGGTGTTACCAGCTTGGGGTGCAGGACTAAGAGAAAGGACGAATAGAGAAAGGACTAGCGATGATGATGAAAACGCTAATCACCACCTTGGCAGTGACCGCGGCGCTGGCAACGCCGACATTGGCTCAAACTCGAAACCAGGTGCAGCCGTCCGATCAGTCCCTGTATGGGCGCGATCTGAATGCATATGGTTCCGCGGGAACCTACAACAGGTCCCGTGACGGACGAATGAACAATCGGCGCGGCAACGTTTATGACCAGCGCGGAAACTATATTGGATCGGACCCGGATCCGACCGTACGTGATCAGATGCGGCGGGATCCCTCGCAGGGCGACTAACATTCCTGCGATGCAGATCGCGGCCGGCGCTCGCCGGCCGCGATTGCATTGAGGCAACCTGCTCATTGAGGCAACCTGCTCAAGAGTATCTGGGCGTGCTTTTTGCGATGCTATCGCCCGAACGCCAGCTTGGCGCGTTCGCGCACGGCTGGTGGCACGTTGAGTGTTTGCACAATCAGCTCCTGAACCCGCTCGCCCGGCAGCGGCTCGAGCTCGACATTGAGCTTTTGAATGTCGGCGATGAAGTCCGGGTCCTTTACCATCGCGTTGAAAGCACCGCGCAGGATTCTCACGCGCTCGGGCGGCATATCGGGTGGCGCAATGACGGTGCGGCCGATCGCGCTGCCGCTGGCATAGAGCTGATAGACCTGCTTGTCCTCCGCGCTGGTCCCGATCTCGGGCAGCGCGGGGGCGTCCGGCAGATCCTTGGTGCGTTCCGGCGCGGTCTGCAGGATGATGCGGATCTTCTTGTCACGCAGCCATTCTTTCTTGCCGACGCTGACGGCGGCCCATGACGAGGAGGCACCTTCGACTTCGCCGCGCTCCATGGCGAGCATCGCTTCGTTCGACGCCGGATAGCCGCTCACCAGACGGAATTTGGTGCCGGCAAGCGCATTGATGAGCCGCGGCACCGTCTCCGCAATCGAGCCGGGTCCGGTGCCGGCCAGCGAGGATTCGCGTATCTTCGAATCCGCGATCGATTGCACCTTCGAGCTGTGCCACTGCATGAAGATATTGTTCGATGTGGCGACGCGCCCCACATACGTGAACTTCGCCGCGTCGTACTGTGCCGCCGGGTTGCCGAGCGCCTGTTCGAGCGCGGCTGATTCCACCACGACGCCCAGTGCGGTGCCGTCCTTTGGGGCAACCTCGTAGAGATAGGCCGCAGCCTTCAGGCTGCCGGTGCCCGGCATGTTCTGCGCCACCACGATCGGCTGGCCCGGAATGTGCTTGCCGATGTGGCGCGCGACCAGTCGGCCATAGAGATCGTAGCTGCCGCCGGCGGTGTAGCCGATCGAGATCGTGATGGTCTTGCGCGCGAAGAACGGGTCCTGCGCCTGCGCGGTCATGGGCGCCGACATGAGTGCCAACATGGGCGCGACAAGACCCATGAGTGGCGCGAGCAGTAGGGCGGTTAGCGCATTTCTCGTCGGCATCGGCATGGTCGGCTCAGCCTTCGGCTCAGCTCTAGGGCCTATGCTCAATCTGCAATGGCTTGCCGGCCTGGATCAACTCCTGTTCCTGGCGATGCTGCTCGACCGATTCCGCACCCTTCGCCAGTGTCGCCTCGTTGAGCAGGGTCAGAAGTGGCGTAAGCCCCTCGCTGTCGACCAGCCGGAAGATCTCGACGTCGCGTTGCGCCGTTGCGCTCCAGCCGGCGATGTCGAGCGCGCGCTGCGCCTTGGAGAGGAGCCCGTGATTGCGGACGTGTTGGCCGCCGCCTTTCGGCGGCCAGCCGGTTCTGCCGAACCAGCGTGCCCATAGTGTCGGCGGCCCCTGGGCCGCCTCGTCCGCGCTGCGCTCCTGCCGGAACGGCGTCAGGTCGGTGTAGCTGTCGCGCATCTCCTCCCGGCCGAAGCGCCTGAGCTCGAACGTTGAAAGCCCGCGCACGAGGTCGAGATCGTCCAGCACGCCGGCGAGCTGGTTCATGGCGAGCGCGCGCAATTCCTCGTCCTTGTCGGCCTGATCGACGCTGTAGAGATTGGGGATCACGAAATAGGAGGAGCCGCCGTGATGGATGAAATGCCGGCGCACCCATTCGAGATCGGCCCGCGGCGCGCGCGCGACCGCGGTCTCGATCGCGCTGGTCAGATGCCTGATGACCGACGGGGTCAGGAGATGGAGCCGCGCTTGCGATGCGGCGAGCGCATCGCGCCGGACCGGCCCGGCGGCAGGCGGATTGAGCGCGACCAGCGCCAGCAGCCCGAGATCGACGCCGATGGTGGCAAGGAGCGCGATCAGGTCGCGTCCCGTGACCGGGTCGCCGCTCGCCGTGCGTTTGCCGGTCTCGGTGCCGCCGGATATCACGTAGCTTGCAAGGCTCGACGTGTAGGTCCCAATATTGTTCCAGAGGTTCTTGATGGCGTTCGCGACGCCAGCCGCCCCTTCGCTGAAGCGCGCCTCGCGCAGGTTCAGATTGACCGGCTGATCGGCCTGGTCTGCGGCCTGCCGCAGCCGCTGCGCCAGCGTTGGATCGTAGCAATAGAAGCCCGCCTGGTTCGGCTGTGCCGAGACCAGGTTGGCGAGCGCGCGCATCTGAGCGGCAGTCGCCCGGCCAAGCTCGTTGCTGCGCGCCGCGATGCTGCGCGCGTTCCCACGGATCTCGGAGGCCGTTGCTTCGAAACGCTGCCGCCGCTCCTCGATAGTAGCACCGTCGAGCCCGGTGACGCTTTGTCTCAGCCGCTCAAGCTCGCTCTGGATCGGCGTAATCCAGGTGTTGGTCATGCTGTCGCGCAGCGAGGAGACTGAATCGCGCACGCTGCGCCGCGCGTTGTAGAGCGGCCCGCGGCCGGCGCCGGATGGTGTGCCGCAGCTGCCGCCGGTTCCTTCCTCGCGCGTCATCTGGCCGTCCGACCAGATCACCACGTTGTCGAGCTGGCCACGCACCGCGTCGAGCCGCGCGGCGACGGCGGCTGCCGCATCGCGCGCGTCCTCCTGGAGGTTTTGCAGGCTGGTCCGCGTCGTTTCTTCGCCGGCGATCAGGCTCCACCAGAAGCCATATCCGAAGCCGATCGACCAGACGGCGAGGAACAGATAAAGCGGAAAGGTGATCATCCGCTCGGTCACGCGGCGCTGCGCCCCGAAGGTCTCGCGCAGCGCCAGCCACATCAGGAAGCTCAACGCGATGACGACCGCGATGACCAGAAAATCGTTCGAGATCGAGAGCCCGCCCGGCGTTCCCACATTGGCCGATGACGAGGAAACGCCCACGATGAAGTCGCGCATGCCGTGCCAGGTGGCGTAGCCCGAGATCAGCAGCAGCATCAGCGAGGCGAGGCCGATAAGCGCATTGCGGCCAAACAGGTAGTCGGCCGTCCGCGCCCATCCGGACATTGTCGATCCGGTCCTTGACGTGGTCCGCGCATCGGCCATCTGCAAGCCTCCACTGGTTCGGGCAAGACCAACGTTCGCTGTGAGAGCGAAGCTGTTGAGAAAAGCGTGGTCGAGGCCGCCTTGCGCCGGCGATTTTGCGCACTCGATCGTTGGTCAGGCGACGTCAGGTTCAGCGAGTTGGGTCAAGTCAGCAAGATAGGCCGCGTCACCCTGCTACCGCAGAAACCAACGCTGTCACAGGAAGCCGCCGCCACGTGATCCCTATCGCAGGATGGCCGCTTGCGCAATTTCTCCCGCCGCGCAACCGTGATGGTGCATGTGAGGCTCCGTCGGGCCGTGTGTGTCCTATCCAAAGTGAGTGCGATGAATTCTCCTCACTTCAGTCGCGCTCTTCCGGTGGCTTCACGTGCCGGAACGAATAGAGCAGCGCGAGATCGTAGGTGATCTTGAGCACACCGCAGGCGATGAGCGGCAGACCCGAGAATGGCGTGGCGAGCAGCATGCCGGCGAGCGCCGGACCGAGCGCCGAGGCGAGGCTGCGCGGCACGGCCGTCACGCTTGCGGCGGCGGTGCGCTCGGCCGGCGTCACCACGGCCATGACGTAGGACGAGCGCGCCGGCACGTCCATCTGCGCCAGCGCCGAGCGCATGAGCAGCAAGCCGAGGGTCAAGAAGAGATTCGGCGAGATCGCCGCCAGGATCAGAAAGATGCTCGACGGAATGTGGGTGAACACCATGGTGTTGACAAGGCCGATGCGCCCGGCAAGCCGCGCCGCGATCGGGTACGAGAATGCGGTGAGCACGCTGGTCCAGAAGAAGAACAAGCTCGCCGCCGACAGCGACAAGTCGAAGCGCTGGAACAGC
>Ga0209488_10000141_pt1 | contig 54731 bp, 45 predicted proteins | sample Rivendell_Oct201_8_FD_188349 | JGI IMG/M metagenome (GOLD analysis project Ga0209488, IMG submission 188349) | Vadose zone soil microbial communities from the Eel River Critical Zone Observatory, Northern California, USA -... | ecosystem: Environmental > Terrestrial > Soil > Vadose zone >...
TTCCCCGTCATCACGGCGGCCGAACGGCAGGGTGTTCGGCGCCACCACGCGCAGAAGGTGGATCGTGCCGCCGATCAAGCCGAGGAACACGCCGATCAGCACGAACAGTGGCGTACTCCCGAGTTTGCCGTCGACCCACCAGCCACCGAGCGTGAACAGCGCGACCGTCACGGCGAACGTGATGCCGGCACCGAACGCAGGGACGGACTTCGCAGGTTTCCGGGGCGTCTCTGCCATCCCCCTCCGCGTGGAACGAGGACTTCGAGGGGCGCGGACCATAGCGACCGGCGCGCGGCGCGTGCAATGCAAAACCGCGCAGATTCCTGTGCAGAACTCACGCCTCCCATTGCACAGGAGGGCCGGCGGTCGCGGATGGGCCGCGACCATCCACCGGCAGGAGAACCCACGATGCATCACTTCACCAGCACCGCGTTCGCGGCCGTCCTCGCCACCGGGCTCGCCGCCCAGGGGGCGATCGTGTCGCCCGCCGACCGTGTCAACCTCGAGGGCAGCAGCTTCACCCACTTCCCGCTCGGCCGCTTCAACGCGCGCGTGCAGCAGCTGCACGCCGACGTGCCGGGCGGCACGGTCATCACCGGCCATGCCTACCGTCGCGACGCCGAACAGGTGCACGGCCACGTCGATGCGTTCAGCGCCGAAATCGAGGTGACCCTGTCGATGTCGCCGAACACGCCGGCCCATGCCTCGGCCACGTTCGCCAACAACGCCGGCCCGAGCCCGGTGGTCACCCTGCCGCGTACGCGGCTCAACTTCCCGGCCACCGACCGGCCGGCGCTCGATCCGTCGCCGACCTTCGACCTGCTGGTGCCGTACGCGGTGCCGTTCGTGATGCCCCCGGGCGGTGGCACGCTGTGCATCGACAGCGTGCTGTTCACCAACACTTCGCCCGCCGGCATCGATCGCAACCTCAGCATCTACCTCGATGCGCACCAGCTGTACAGCGACGGCCGCGCCGAGCAGCCGGGCTTCCGCATGCTGCAGGGCTGTGCGGCTCCTGGCGCCACCGCCACCGCGTTCGGCACCACCACGTTCTGGCGGCTCGCGACCAGCACGCAAATCGACGTCGGCATCCGCAACGGCGTGCCGGACCCTGGCACCGGCAGCACCCGGCCGTTCGTGGCGCTCGGCATCAACCAGCGCAACCTGCCCTGGCCGTCGCGTCCGAGCTGTCTGCTGCTGACCTCGACCGAGACCTGGTTCCCGCTGCCCGGCAGCAACGACACCGGCGGCAGCTATGACGGCAGTCTCGCCGGCCTGCCGCTGCTGCCGCCCGGCTACCGCCTGTACCTGCAGACCGGTTCGATCGACCTCGGCAGCGGTGGTCTCGCCTTCGGCGACGTCGAAGCGATGATCACGCCGCCGACCGGCCCGGTGCCGGTGACCGCGGCGCGCATCGTCAGCCAGAGCGACCGCACCGCCCCCACCGGCGCCGTGAGCCTGGCCGTGCCGGTCACGCGGTTCCTCTGACCGCTGCCCGGCAGGCGGTTCAGCGCGGCGCCGGTTGTTGTGCAGCCGGCGCCGCGGCATCGCTATGCTGGTTCGCCCGCATGACCGACCTCGGCCCGCAGCTCACTCCGCGCGAGATCACCCGCCGGCTCGACGAGTACATCGTCGGCCAGCACAAGGCCAAACGCGCGGTCGCGGTGGCACTGCGCAACCGCTGGCGCCGGCGCCAGCTCGGCAGCGAACTGGCGGCCGACGTGTATCCGAAGAACATCCTGCTGATCGGCCCGACCGGCGTCGGCAAGACCGAGATCGCGCGCCGGCTCGCGGGCCTCGCGCGCGCGCCGTTCCTCAAGGTCGAGGCCACCAAGTACAGCGAAGTCGGCTACCACGGCCGCGATGTCGAATCGATGGTGCGCGATCTGGTCGACGCCGCGGTGGCGCTGGTGCGCGCCGAGAAGGTCAAGGCCGTCGCCCAGCAGGCGCTGGCGCTGGCCGACCAGCGCATCCTGCTGGCGCTGGTCGAGGCCGCCGGCCTCGCCGACTACGGCGATCCGGTCCCCGGCATGCCCGGCACGATGGCGGGCGGTGTCTGGCGGCCACCGCCGATCACCGACGCCGGCGCCGCAGAGCCCGAGGCCGTCGAGGCGGCCTTGGCCCAGCGCGAGGCCGCCCGGCTGCAGCTGCAGCAGGCGCTGACGGCCGGCGAACTGGAACAGCGGCTGGTCGAGATCGAACTGCGCGACACCAAGACACCGACGCTCAGCGTCATGGGCCCGCAGGGCAACGAGACGATGGGCATCGACACCCAGGCGCTGCAGGAGATGTGGGGTCGCAGCCCCGCCCGCCGCACCAAGGTGCGCAAGCTGACGGTCGCCGAGGCGCGCACGTTGCTGCAGGAAGAAGAGGCCGACAAACTGCTCGACCAGGACGCGGTGGTCGTCGAAGCGCTCGACCGCGCGCAGAACGACGGCATCGTGTTCATCGACGAGATCGACAAGATCATCAGCTCCGGCAACACTTCGGGCCCCGACGTGTCGCGCGAGGGCGTGCAGCGCGATCTGCTGTCGGTGGTCGAAGGCTGCGCGGTCTACACCCGCTATGGCCACGTGCGCACCGACCACGTGCTGTTCCTCGCCGCCGGCGCGTTCCACTTCCACAAGCCGAGCGAACTGATCCCCGAGCTGCAGGGCCGCTTCCCGGTGCGCGTCGCCCTGCAGTCGCTGGTCGAAGCCGACTTCGTCCGTATCCTGACCGAGCCGAAGAACGCGCTGTGCCGCCAGTACCAGGCGCTGTTCGCCACCGAAGGCGTGCAGCTGCAGTTCACCAGCGACGGCATCGCCCGGCTGGCGGCGCTGGCGTTCCGCGCCAACCAGACGACCCAGGACATCGGTGCCCGGCGGTTGATGACGATCCTCGAGAAGTGCCTCGAGGAACTGTCGTTCGAGGCCAACGAACGCTGCGGCCAGCAGGTCACCGTCGACCAGCAGCTGGTCAACGACCGGCTCGGCGAGACCGCCGACGACGAGGACCTGATCCCTTACCGCATGTGACGGAGACCCGGTACCGGGATCCGGGTAGCATGGGGCCGATACGCGGGAACTCCGGCCCTGCCGCTTCGAATCAACGCCCCGCCGTCCGCTCGCTGTGATCGACCTGCCGACTGAACTCGTGCTCCGGGCCCGGAGCGGCGACCCTGCCGCCTGCCGGGAGATCATCGACACCCTGCATCGACCCGTGATCGCCACCATCTTCCGGTTCCTCGGCCCCAGCTGGCGCTACGAGGTCGAAGACCTGGCGCAGGAGGTGTTCCTCAAGCTGTTCCGCGCGCTCGACAAGTTCGATCCGGCGCGCGCCCGCTTCACCACCTGGGCCTACACCTTCGTCCGCAACCACTGCTACGACACGCTGAAGAAGCGCCGCCTGCCGACCACGTCGTTGCACGCCACCCCGGACGGCGACGAGCCGCGTGACGTGCCGGACGACCGCGAGCTGCGGCCGCTGCAGGAGGCCGAGAACCAGGAACTCGGCCAGAAGATCGCCACGGCGCTGGCCGAGCTCGGCGAGGACCAGCGCATGGTGTTCGTGCTGCGCGAGTACGAAGGTCTCGACTACCGCCAGATCGCCGACGTGGTCGGCATCAGCGAGGGCACGGTCAAGTCGCGGCTGTTCCGCGCCAAGGAGTCGCTGCGCCAGCGGCTCGAGCCGTACTTGAACGCCGGGAGTGGTGCATGACGGGTCTGCCGGCCGAACCGCTGTCCGACTTCCCGTCCGAGGACGAGTGGCTGTCGCTGCCGCCACCGCTGATCGGCGTCGACTTCGTCGAACGGACGTGGGCAGCGGTGCAGCAGGATCGCCGCGACCAGGCCGACGAACAGCTGTTCGCCGACCGGCTGCGCGAGCCGGCGCTGCCGCGCGAACTGTTGGCGGCGCTGCAGCCGCCGGAACCGTCCACCGGTTTCGCCGCGCGCACCGCGGCGCTGGTGCAGCGCGACCGCCAGGATCGCCTGCGGTCGCTGCTGCTCCGCTACGTCGCACCCGAGCCGACGCCGGACTTCGTCGCCCGCACGCTCGCGGCACTGCACCAGGAACACCACCGCAGCTTGGTGCAGCGTTCGGTGTGGTCCGCTGCCGTGGCCGCGGCGGCAGCCGCGCTGCTGCTGTGGGCCAGGCCGTGGTCGAAGGCCCGGCCGACCAGCCTGCAGCAGGCGGCGCTCGTCAGCGCCGGTCCGGCGTTCGCGCCGGCGTTCAACCCGGTACCCTCGACCACGCTCGGCGCCGCGTTCGGCCGCGGCCGCGACCCCGACGCGCTGCCGCTGCTCGCCGGTGATGGCCTCTACCTGCTGGCCGCGACCGCGGTGACGCGCCGATGATCCGCCCGGTGGTCTGCCCGGTGATCCGCACTCTGATCCACACTCTGATCCGCACGGCGCCGCTGCTGCTGCTCGGCACCGAGCTCGCGGCGCAAGCCGGGCCGCCGGTGCTCGGCCGTGCGCGCTGCGAGCAGACGCTCGAGCAACTCGACCAGCTGTTCGACCGCGGCGATGCCGACGCCTATGCCGCCGCGTTCACCTGGGATCGGCCGTCGCTGCAGCAACTGCTGGTGCAGCGGCTGCGGCAGGTGTTCGCACAGCCGGCGCGGCTGCAGCGCCGCTCGCAGCTGCACGCCGAGCCGCGCCCTTTCGGCGCGCGGACCGTGCTGCTGGTGCGCCACGAGTTCCGCGCTGGCACTGCCACCGGCACTGCTCCCGGCGAAGCCAGTGGCGTCGAGCACAGCTTCATCGTGCTCGACAGCACCGCTGCCACGCCGCTGCTGCAGATCGAAGTGCCGCCGGATCAGCTCGCCGACGTCAGCGCCGAGCGCTTCACCTGCGCGGCCTGCAACTACCGCGTCGGCGGCACGCCCGGCTGGCTGTGCGTGCCGGTGCGGCCCGACCGCGCCGACGATCTCGAGGCGGTGTGCTTCCTGCTGCTCGGCAGCGATCTCGGCTGCGAAGTCGCCGTGCACATTGACGAGCTGCCGCTGCCGGCGCCGCAGGCGATCGAGCAGCTGGCGCGCGCGATCGCCACCGCCGTGCCAGGCACGCGCATCGGCCCGGTCGAACCGTGGACGCCGCCGGGCCTGCAGGCGCCGCTGCCGCCGCACCTGCAAGGCGCGCGCGCCACCGTGACATTGCCCGACGGCAGCGTCAACCTGCTGCACACCACGACACTCGGCGCGCTGCGCCACGTGCTGGTCGTGCGCGGCAGCGCTGCGGCCATGGCCAGCCACAAGCAGGAAGTCGAAGCGCTGCTCGCCAGCTATGAACTGCTGCAGCCCGACGCCGAACTCGCCGAGCTGGCGGCGCGGCCGTTGCGCCTGCACCACGGCGGCGTGCTCGCCGGCTGTGAGTACCGCAATGACCGCTGGCACCTGTGCTTCACCGGGCCTCTGCAATGGCACCCGGTCCTGCGCTGCACCGGTGCCGCATTCCAGGTGGTGTGGAGCTGTCCGGGCTCATCCGGTCGCCTGTACTTGTCCGGTTTCACGCCGCCACCCGGATTGCCGTGCTGGAGTCGGGTCACCGCCGACCGCTGGCTCGCCGACCTGTGCGAGCGGGCGCAGTTGCAGCTGCAGCCGGACGACGCCGGCTGGCTCGATCCCGATGCCAGCCGCTTCGCCTTGCGCACCGTGATTGCGGCGCCGAAACGCAGCGAGCAAGGTCAGCCTGCGTCCCGCACGATCCGCCTGTGCCTGCGCGACGATCTGCTGGTCGTCATCGACGGCCAGGTGACGTCCGACGGCGACGACGGGCTGCTGCGCGCGGCGTTCACCTCGTTGCGCGCACGATAGCTCGCTACGCGCCCACGCTGGCTCGGGACCGGGGCGCTATGCTGGCCGCGTGCGCATCCCGCTCGCCGCAGCCGTGCTGGCGCTGCTGACCACGTCGCTGCCGGCGCAGCGCGAGGTCGTGCAGCAGGACCCGCTCGGCAACGTGCGCGAGCGCTACACGGTCGACGACCAGGGGAAGAAGCAGGGGCCGTACGAGCAACGGTTCGCCGACGGCTCTCCCGAAGTGCGCGCCAACTACACCGCCGACCAGCTCGACGGCCGCTATGAGCGTTTCGCTGCCGACGGCAAGCCGCTGCTGGTGGCGTTCTACAAGGCCGGCCTGCAGGACGGCGCCTGGCGCGAGTTCGCTGCCGACGGCAAGAAGCTACGTTGGCTCAGCTACCAGGCCGGCGTGCTGCACGGCCGCTGCGAGGAGTTCCTGCCCGACGGCCGCGCCGCCAGCGCCGGCGACTACCGCGAAGGCAAACGGCTCGGCAAGTGGTTGTTCCTCGGCCCCGGCGACAAGGACCGCACCACCGCCGAGTACCGCGATGACCTGCTGCACGGACCGCGCACGATCGAGCGCGGCGGCAAGATCACGAGCCACCAGAAGTGGAAGGACGGCGAGCTGCTGCAGCTCGACCAGCTGCAGCCGTTCCCGCTGCCGCAGCCGACCCTGCGCCAGCAATTGACCGCCTGCCTGCAACCGCCGGCGCTGCTCGACACCGTCAAGGAGCCGCGCGCCGCCGAGCGCGCCGCGGCGCTGCGCCTGCTGCAGACCTATCGCTGCCTGTGCCGGCTGCCCCATGCCGACATGAGGCTGGTGCCGCAATGGAACGATCTCTGTGACGCCGCCGCCGAAGTATGCGAGCAGAACGGCGAGCTCGACCACCACCCGCCACAGCCGCCGGGCATGCCCGAGCCGCGCTATCAGCAGGGCCGTACCGGTGCCGGCAACAGCAATCTGTCGGCCGGCAGCGGCATCGAAGGCTCGGTCGACAGTTACATGGACGACTCCGACAGCTCGAACATCGACCGCGTCGGCCACCGCCGCTGGTGCCTCAATCCGTCGATGCTGAAGACCGGCTTCGGCGGTTCCGGCTCGTACTCGGCGATGTGGTCGATGGACAGCAGCGGTCCGGCGGTGAAGGGCCTCGCCGCAGTGCTGTATCCGCCGGCCGGCTGGTGCCCTGTCGATCTGTTCGGCGCCCGCCGCGCGTTCAGCATCTCGCTGCTGCGCTCTGGCGTGCCGCGCGCCGACGACCTGCAGGTGCACATCCGCGCGTTCGACGACGATTGGCTGGTGACCGGCGAGCCGTTGGCGCTCGACTACTGCGCGCTCGCCGGCGGCGGCTACGGCGGCTCGCAGTGCCTCGTGTTCCGCGCCAAGGACTTCGTCGTCCGTCCGGGCAAGAGCTATCTGGTCGAAGTCAGCACCGACCGCGGCAAGTCGATGGCGTTCCGCTATGTGGTCGCGTTCTGCGCGCCGGTGCGTCCCGAACGGCAGTGAGGGGCGTCACGCGGCGACCGCATCGGCAGGCTACTTCTTCGGCACCGGCGCCCCAGGCGCTGGCGCCGGTGCCGCGGGCGGCGCGGCCGGAGGTGCCGGCGGGGCCAGCGCGATGCCGGCCTGCTGCGCCGCCAGCATCGCCGCCTGCATCGCGGTATCGAGTGTCTTCAGCAGGGCCAGCTTCTGCTGCAGCGCCGCCAGCTTCTGCTGGCCGTCCTTCTCCTGCTGCGTGAACGCCGCCTCGGCCGCGGCCACCGCCTTGGCCAGCTCCGTTTCCTTGCCACGCATCTCGGCGAGGTGCTGCTCCTGCTGCACGACCGTCGCCAGCTCCTGCTGCAGTTTCTGCAGCCGTCCTTTGGCGGCGGCGAGATCCTGTTCGGCGGCCTGCAGCAGCGACAACTCGTGGTGCAGCGCCGTCATCGCGTCGCGGGCCTTGGCGGTCGCAGCGGCCGCCTGGTCGTGCGCCTTCAACGCCGCCGCCTCGTCGTCCTTGACCTGCTGCTGCAGCCGCCACAGTTCGCGGTCGGTGCGCTCCGCTTCACCCTGCCAGCCCTGCAGCCGCCGCTGTTCACTGGCCTGCTGCACCGAGTTGGTCCGCGGCGCACCGCAGCCAGCCACGCACACGAGCGCGAGAACGGCGAGAAAGCGCGCGGTGCCATGGCGGCCGGCTGCTATCTTCCTCGCCCCAGAACCCACAGACCAAGCCATGGAACGTACTCTCATCCTGTTGAAGCCCGACGCCGTGCAGCGCGGTCTCGTCGGCGAGATCCTGGGTCGCTTCGAGGCGAAGGGGCTCAAGATCGTCGCCATCAAGCTGATGAAGATCACGCCCGAACTGGCGGCAAGACACTACGCCGAGCACCGGGAGAAGAAGTTCTACCAGGGCCTGGTCCGCTTCATGACCAGTTCGCCGGTGGTCGCCATGGCGCTCGAGGGTATCGACGCGATCAAGATCTGCCGCAACCTGATGGGCGCGACCTTCGGCGTCGACGCGGCGCCGGGCACGATCCGCGGCGACCTCGGTGCCAGCCGTTCGTACAACCTGGTGCATGGCAGCGACGGCCCCGAGGCCGCGCAGCGCGAGCTGGCGCTGTTCTTCCCGGAGGGCATCGTCGCCTGGGACTTCGCGGCCGCCGGCTGGATCTACGACCCGGTCGAGGAACTCAAGAAGTAGCGGCGTGGGTGCTGCCGGGGCCGACCACGGCCGCGGCCTGACCGCGGCAGAGCTGCAACTGGTGGCGAGCGCGCTGCGCCCGCTGCTCGTCGGTGCGACGGTCGCCGACGTCGCCCTGCTGCAGGACACCGACGACGTGCTGCTGATCCTGCACGCGCGCGAGCACAAGCTGTTCGTGCATGCCGCACTCGGCGCTCGGCGCGCGCGCCTGTCGCTGACGCAGCGGCGCTTCGCCAAGGACTCCTTTGCCAGCGGGCCGGCGGCCTCGGTGCTGCGCAAAGAGCTCACCGGTGCCACGCTGCTCGGCATCGAGGCGGCCGCCGCGGAACGGCGCTGCGAGTTCACCTTCAGCACTGCTGGCGGCCAACGGCGCCTGCTGTTCGAACTGTTCGGCGCCCGCGGCCTGTGGGCGCTGCTGCTCGCCGACGGCACGCTGCACGCACTGTCGCGGCCGGTGCAGACGGCGGTGCGCACGCTGCGCCGCGGCGATCGCTACCTGCCGCCACCGGTGTCTGCGGCTGTGCCGCCCGAGCCGCCGCCGCGTTTTCTCGACGACACGCTCGCCGCCGTCGATGCGCACTTCACCGCCATCGAACAGCACGGCGAACGCGACCGCCTGCAGCGCCTGCTCGAGCGCGCCGTGCAGAAGACCGGCGCCAGGGTCGAAGGCCTGCGCCGCCAGGTGGCGCAGAGCGACGGCGTGGCAGCGCTGCGCGCCGAGGCCGACCTGATGCTGGCGTATGCGCACGCCGTCCCGCGCGGCGCCAAGGCGATGGTCGTGCCCGACCCGCAGCGCGATGGCGCGGAACTGCGCATCGAACTCGACCCGGCGCTGCCGGTGCCGCTGCAGGCCGAGACCAAGTACGACCGCGCGCGCACGCTCGAAGCCGGCGCCGCCACGGCCCGGCAACGGCTGCTCGCGGCCGAGACCGAGCAGGCGGCGCTGCTGCTGCTGCTGCCGCAGTTGGCCGCTGCCTTGGACGACCCTGCCCTTGCCGGAGTCGCGACCCGACTGCAGCAGCTCGGTGTCCTGCCACGACCGCGACCGACGGCGCCGCCCGAACGCCGGCAGCAGGCGAAGGCGCTCCGCGCCGACAACTTCCGCCGCTTCGTCTCGGCCGAGGGCTATCCGATCCTGGTCGGCCGCAGCAACGAGCAGAACGACCGCCTGACGCTGCGCACCGCCAAGGGCAACGACCTGTGGCTGCACGTCGGTGGCGGCCGCGCCGGCTCGCACGTGATCGTGCGGCTGCCGAAGGACAAGACCGCCAGCCTCGAGACGCTGCTCGATGCCGGCACGCTGGCGGTCCACTTCAGCAAGGTGCGCGGCGAGCGGCTGGTCGAGGTGATCTACACGCAGAAGAAGCACGTGCGCAAACCGAAGGGTGCGCCGGCCGGCGCGGTGGTGCCGAGCCAGACCCGGACCATCGCCGTGCGGCTCGACGAAGCCCGACTGGCGCGGTTGCTGGGGAGCGCTGCCGAGCCCGAGCCGTAGCCGCCGAGAATCGTTGCCGCACCGGCCTGCATCGCTAGCCTGCGCCAATGAACTGGTTCGAATGGGTCGACGAGCCGCAGGCCTGGGTCGCGCTGCTGACGCTGACCTTCCTGGAGGTCGTGCTCGGCATCGACAACATCGTGTTCCTGTCGATCCTGACCGGCCGCCTGCCGCAGGAGCAGCGGGCAAAGGGACGCAGGCTCGGCCTGCTGCTGGCGATGGGCATGCGCATCGCGCTGTTGTTCTCGATCACCTGGGTGATGGGGCTCGAGCAGCCCTGGTTCTCGCTGTTCGACCACCCGTTCTCGGGTCGCGATCTGATCCTGCTCGGCGGCGGTCTGTTCCTGATGTGGAAGAGCGTCAGCGAGATCCACCACAAGCTCGAGGGCGCGGAGGACCAGCCCGGAACCACGAGCCGGGCGTTCACCTTCGGCGCGATCCTGACGCAGATCGCGCTGCTCGACATCGTGTTCTCGCTCGACTCGGTGATCACCGCCGTCGGCATGGCGCAGCAGATCGAAGTGATGGTGCTGGCGGTGGTCATCTCGGTGCTGGTGATGCTCGCGTTCGTCAACCCGATCTGCGCGTTCGTCGAGCGGCATCCGACGGTGAAGATGCTGGCGCTCAGTTTCCTGCTGCTGATCGGCTTCACGCTGGTCGGCGAGTCCTGGGGCATGCACATCCCCAAGGGCTACGTGTACTTCGCCATGGGCTTCTCGGTGTTCGTCGAGGGACTCAACCTGCGGCTGCGCAAGGCCGGCAGACCGGTCGACCTGCACGGCCCCGAGGACGGACTTCCCGGCGGTCCGCGACCGACATAGCCGGGGAATGCTTGGCGCGCAGCAACGGCCGGCGCTCTGCTTCCGGCCTCCGCGCGCTGTGCCAGCAACGCACCCTGCCATGCTCGACCCGAAGACCGTCCTGCTGCTCGTCCTGGCGCTGATCGGCGCCGCGTTCATCGTGTTCTGGGCGTGGGCGCTGCGGCGCGCGCACCAAGCCGGCGCCAGTGTCGCGCCGACGCCCTACGAGCTGCTGGTCGGCTTCGTCACCGACTTCTTCGACACGCTCGGCATCGGCTCGTTCGCGACCACCACCTCGCTGTACCGGGCGCGCGCCGCGATCGACGACCGGCTGCTGCCCGGCACGTTGAACGTCGGTCATGCCCTGCCCACGGTGGTGCAGGCGTTCATCTTCATCAAAGGCGTCAAGGTGGAGACCACGACGCTGGTACTGATGATCGCCGCCGCAGTGGCGGGCGCGCTGCTCGGCGCCCCGATTGTGGCGCGATGGCCGCGGCAGCGGATCCAGTTCGGCATGGGCCTGGCGCTGCTGGTGTTGTGCAGCATCCTGATCTATCGGCAGTTCACCGATCCGGCCGGAGGCACGGACGAGGGTCTGCAGGGTGCGATGCTCGCAATCGGCGTGGTCGGCAACTTCGCGCTCGGCGCACTGATGACGATCGGCATCGGCTTGTACGCGCCGTGTCTGGTGTTGGTGTGCCTGCTCGGCATGAACCAGCGCACCGGTTTTCCGATCATGATGGGTTCGTGCGCTTTCTTGATGCCGCTGGCCAGCGTGCCGTTCGTACGCCAGGCCAGCTACGCGCCGCGCGCAGCGCTCGGTCTGACCCTGGCCGGCGTGCCCGCCGTGCTGATCGCCGGTTTGATCGTCGAGGAACTGCCGCTCTACTGGGTCAAGTGGATCGTCGCCGTCGTGGTGGTCTACACGGCGCTGAACCTGCTGCGCGCCGCGCGCCTGCGCCCCGCCTGATCGCCGCGGTCAGCCCGTGCGCGCAGCGGCCCGCGCGCCGGCGCAAACCATTGCTGGCGCAGGGCCGTAGCTATTGAACGGACGGGCGCGGGGCCTACGCTGCTTGCCCGCCCGTTCGGACATGGACCTGCTACAGCTTCCGACCCCAGCCGCACCCTCCCCCTACGGCGCCTATGGCAGCGTCGCCGTGGTCGGCGTGCTGGCGTTCGCCCTGGTCGGCGGCGCGCTGCTGCTGGTCCGGCTGGTCACGCGCGTCGTCGACCACATCCGCGATCCGTCCGAGCGGCTGACGACCTACGAATGCGGCGAGGCGCCGGTCGGCTCGGCGTGGTTCCGGTTCAACAACCGCTTCACCACGATCGCGCTCACCTTCCTGGTGTTCGACGTCGAGCTGGCGCTGCTGTGGCCGATCCTGCCGCGCTGCCTGGCCTGGACCGGCCAGGGCCGCGGGCTCGTGGTGTTCGGCGAGATCGCGGCGTTCGCCGGCACGCTGGCGCTCGGCCTGTGCTGGGTCGCGCGCATGGGCGGCTTCCAGTGGGACCGCAGCGTCGAAGGCGATCCGCCGGGAGGTCGTCATGTCCCTTGACACCAAGCCCGGCAACGACCCGGACCAGCAGATCCACCTGACCGCGGTCGACGAGTTCCTCGCCTGGGGCAAGGAGAACTCGCTGTTCTACCTGCTGTTCGCCACCGCCTGCTGCGGCATCGAACTGATGCAGACCGGCGGGCCGCGCTACGACGTCGATCGCCTCGGCATGATCCCGCGCGCGACGCCGCGCCAAGCCGACCTGATGATCGTCGCCGGCACCATCACCCACAAGATGGCCGGCCGCGTGCGCACGCTGTGGGAACAGATGACCGAGCCGCGCTGGGTGGTCAGCATGGGCTCGTGTTCCAACAGCGGCGGGCCGTTCAGCAAGTGGAGCTACTCGGTGTTGAACGGCGTCGACAAGTACGTGCCGGTCGACATCTACATCCCCGGTTGTCCGCCGCGGCCCGAGGCGCTGATCGACGGCGTGATGGCGCTCAGGGAAAGAGTGCGCATGTACCGCACCTTCGGCATCCGCGAACGCGAGCCGATCGTGGTCGCCGGTGGCCACTGCGACTTCGGCGCGCACCCGGGCAAGGACCCGGTCACCGCGGCCAAGGACCCGGCCGGCACACCGACGGCGGAGCCCAAGGCATGACCGCGCTGCTGCCGGCGGCGATCGCCGCGCGCGTGGTCGCTGCGTTCCCGACGGTCGAAGCCAGGACCAGCGACAACGGCCAGCCGTGGCTGTGCGTGCCGGCGGCCGTGGTGCAGGCAGCAGGCACGTTCCTGCGCGACCAGCCCGACCTCGCTTTCGACAGCCTGATGGACCTGACCGGCTACGACCTGCTGAAGTACCCGGCCTCGCCGCCGAGCGATGCGATCGCGGTCGTCTACCTGCTGCACAGCCTGCGCCATCGCCACAAGGTGACGCTCAAGGTGCTGGCCGCGCGCGCCGACTGCGCCGTGCCGACCGCGGCCGCGGTCTGGCCGGCGGCGATCTACTTCGAACGCGAGGTGTGGGATCTGCTCGGCGTGCAGTTCACCGGCCACCCGTCGCTGCATCGCATCATGTGTCCCGACGACTGGATCGGCCACCCGCTGCGCAAGGACTACCTGTACCCGAGCGAGTACCAGGGGGTGCCGCACCTGCGCGATGGCCAGCACTTCGAACACGGGCCGAAGCGCGCCGGCCAGGCCATCGCCCCGGCCACGCCGCCGGCGGCACCGGCCCCGAAGGGACCCGCATGACCGTCGAGGCCATCACTCCGAGCGGCGAGCGCATGCAGCTCAACCTCGGGCCGCAGCACCCGGCGACCCACGGTGTGTTGCGCATCGTCATCGACACCGATGGCGAAGTGGTGGCCAACTGCACGCCGGATCACGGCTACCTGCACCGCTCGATCGAGAAGATCGGCGAGTGCGTCGAGTACCCGCTGTTCGTGCCGTACACCGATCGCGTCGACTACGTCTGCGCGATGAACGCCAACCTCGCGTACTGCCTCGCGGTCGAGAAGCTGCTGGCCACCGACCCGGCGACCGCGGTGACCGTGCCGCTGCGCGGCGAGTGCATCCGCGTGCTGGTCGCCGAACTCAACCGCATCAGCTCGCACCTGATCGGCGTCGGCGCGATGGCGATGGACCTCGGCGCCTACACGCCGTTCATGCACGGCATCGCCCAGCGCGAGCTGGTCAACGACATCTTCGAGAAGCTCTGCGGCCAGCGGCTGACCTACAACTACGTCACCATCGGCGGCGTCGGCTTCGACCTGCACCCGTCGGCCACCGCCGAGATCAGCGCCTTCCTCGACAAGTTCGAGGTCGAGATGGTGCGCTTCAATCAGCTGATCACCACCAACGCGATCTTCCGCGAGCGCTGCGCCGGCATAGCACCGATCACCGCCGCCGAAGCGGTCGCGTTCGGCCTGGTCGGCCCCAACTTGCGCGCCAGCGGCGTCGACTGGGACCTCCGCCGCGACGAGCCGTACGGCATCTATGGCCAGCTGGCGGTGCGCGTGCCGACCGGCCAGGCGTACGCCGGTCGCCACGGCGTGCTCGGCGACTGCTACGACCGCTACGTCGTCCGCCTGCTGGAGATCCAGGAGTCGGTACGGCAGTGCCGTGAAGTACTGAAGATCCTGCCGCCGGCGGCGGCCAAGGCCAACGACCCGCAGGGCGGCTGGCAGGCCGACGTCAGCAAGCAGATCCGGAAACCGCCGAAGGGCGAAGTGCACTGCCGCACCGAGGCGCCGCGCGGCGAGATGGGCTACTACCTGGTCAGCGACGGCAGCAAGATCCCGTACCGCGTGCGCGTGCGCACCGGCTCGTTCAGCGCCGCCGGCATCTTCCAGCACGTGATGCGCGGCATCTTCCTCGCCGATGTGGTGGCGGTGATCGGCAGCTTCGACATCGTGGTGCCGGAGATCGATCGTTGACCATGCACCTCGGCCACGCCGTCGACACCTTTGCCGGCTGGTTGTCCGGGTCGCCCGATCCGGCGTGGTGGGCGCTCGGGCTCGCGATCGCGCTGCTGTGGATCGCGCCGGTGCTGCTGGTGGTGTTCCCGATCGCCGCGGTCGGCCAGATCATCGAACGCAAGGTGGCGGCGGCGATGCAGCGCCGCATCGGTCCGAACACGGTCGGACTCGAAGGCCCGCTGCGGTTCCTCTGCCGCGTGCTGTTGTTCTTCCTGCCGCGCGCCCGCCAGGACCGGGCGCTCGCCACCTTCTGCAGCCTGCCGGTCGTGCGCCCGCTGCTGCACCTGCTGCAGCGTCTCGGCCTCGGCCAGCTGGTCGCCGACGGCGTCAAGATGCTCGGCAAGGAGGACATCGTGCCGGCCGGCGCCGACGGCGCGGTGTTCCGGCTGGCGCCGTACCTGGCGCTCAGCGGCGCGTTCCTGCCGTTCGCCGCGCTGCCGTTCACGCAGCACATCGTCATGCTCGAGGTGCCGGTCGGCGCGCTGTACGCGATCGCCGTGTCCGGCGTCACGGTGATGGCGTTGCTGATGGCCGGTTGGGGCTCGGGCAACAAGTTCTCGATGCTCGGCGGCATGCGCGCGGTCGCGCAGCTGATCAGCTACGAGATCCCGGTCGGCCTGGCGCTCGCTGGCGTGGTGCTGTGGTCCGGCACCATGGACCTGCACGCGATCGTCGCCCAGCAGTACCGGCCCGGCGTGTTCACGCTGCTGGGCTGGAACCTGCTGCAGAGCCCGTTCCTGTGCCTGCTCGGCGGCGTGCTGTTCTTCGCCGGCCTGGCCGAGTGCCAGCGCACGCCGTTCGACATGGCCGAGGCCGAGAGCGAACTGGTGTCCGGTTTCAACACCGAGTACTCCGGGCTGCGTTGGGGCATGTTCGCGATGGCCGAGTACACCGAGATGCTGCTGATCGGCGCTTTGCTGGCGACGCTGTTCCTCGGCGGCTACCAGAGCCCGATCGGCGAACAGTGGATCGTCTCGCTGCCGGTGTGGGCGGAGACGCCGCTGCACCTGCTGCTGTTCGTCGGCAAGTTCGTCGTCAGCCTGTTCGTCATGGTGTGGATCCGCTGGACGCTGCCGCGGTTCCGCGTCGACCAGGTCATGCGGCTGTGCTGGCTGACGCTGGTGCCGCTGTGCCTGCTGGCGTTGCTCGGCCTGGCGCTGACGATCCTGCTCGCCGGCGGCACCACGGCCGGCGATGCCTATGGCCGGCTGCCGGCCCGCGACCGCCTCGACCTGTCGCTGCCGGGCCACCTGCTGGCGTGGGCGGTACCGCTGCTGCTCGGCGGCGCCTTGCTGTGGGCGGCGCGGCGGCAGCACGGCCAGCTGCACCCGCATCTTCGCCAATTGACCGGAGGCCGACCGTGATCCTCGCCTGGGTCAACGACATCTACGAAGGTCTGGCCAGCTTCGTCACCGGCATGCGCACGACGGCGCACTTCCTGCTGGAGAACCTGCGCGACCAGGGCGGCGCCGCGGCCGTCACCCGCCAGTACCCCGAGCAGGAGGCCTTGGTGATCGGCGACCGCGTACGCGGCCACCTGTTCAACGACGGCCCGCGCTGCATCGTCTGCCACGCCTGCGACAAAGTCTGCCCGGTCGACTGCTTCGTCATGGACGGCGAGCGCGACGAGCACAACAAGATGCGCGCCTCGCGGTTCGACATCGACCTGTCGAAGTGCATCTACTGCGGCCTGTGCGTGCGCGCCTGCCCGACCGACTCGCTGTCGATGACCACCGCCTTCGAGATGGATCCGCACCGGAACGGCCAGCGCTACCTGTTCCGCCGCAACTCCCAGCAGCTCGACCAGCGGTTCGACGCGCCGGACGTGCAGCGACTCACCGAGCTGGCCAACAAGCCGGGCGCGCAGTTGACCGCCGACGAACAGCAATGGCTCGGAGCGCGCATCGACCCGCGCGGACCGCACCTGATCGGGCTGTACGGACTCGGCTACTTCACCGCCGAGGAGAAGCTGCGGGTCGACAGCGAACGCGAGGCCAGGAAGAAGGCCAAGGACGCCGAGGCGCAGCAGGCCAAGGCGGCCGCGGCGGCAGCTGCTGCCGCCGCCAGACCGAAGGACCCGGTCGCGCCACCCGCCGGCGCGACCGCCCCTGCGCCGCCGCCGCAGCCGCCCGGAGGCGCGGCGTCGTGATCGAGCTGTTGTTGTTCTGGACCTGTTGCCTGACTGCCGTCGCCGGTGCGATCGGCGCGGCCACGGTGCGCAATCTGTTCCACGCCGCGCTGCTGCTCGGGCTGTGCCTGTCCGGTGTGGCGGGCCTGTACCTGTTCCTCGAAGCCGCCTACCTCGCCTGCATCCAGGTGATCGTCTACATCGGCGGCGTACTGGTGCTGGTGTTGTTCGCGACCCTGTTCAGCGCCGACATCATGGGCAGGACCCAGCGGCCGGTGTGGTGGCTGCGCCTGCTGGGGATCGTCGGCGGGGCGCTGGCGGCGGTGGTCGCCGTGCGACTGCTGCAGGTGGTGCTGCAGCACGGCCGCGATCTCGCTGCCCGCCGTAACGACTCCGGCGCCGTGCCCGACCTGTTCGGTGGCAGCCAGGACGCAATCGGCGATCTGCTGATCGGTCCGTGGCTGGTGCCGTTCCTGCTCGCCGGCGTGCTGCTGACGGTGGCGCTGGTCTCGGCGGTGGCGACCGTGCAGCGGTTCCGCCGGCCGGTGGAGCGCGCGCGTGGCTGAGTTCGGCCCCGACGCACTGGCCGCGTACATCGCCGTGGCCGCCGTGCTGTTCGCCGCCGGCGTACTGGCGGTCGCCACGCGGCGCTCGGCGATCGGCGTGCTGGTCGGCCTCGATCTGATGTTGAACGCCGGGGCGCTGCAGTTCGTCGCCTACGGCCGGTTCCGCCGCTCCGGCATCGATGTGCAGGGCCAGACGGCGGCAGTGTTCGTGATCGTCGTCGCCGCCGCCGAAGCGGCGATCGCGCTGGCGCTGCTGTTCGCGGTGTACCGCACCAGCAAGGACGTCGACCTCGAACAGACCCGGGAGCTGCGCTCGTGACCGCCGGTGCGCTCGCGCTCGCGATCGTGCTGCTGCCGCTGCTGACCACAGCACTGCTGGCAATGCTGCCGCGTACGCGCGCCGCGTTCGGCCATGCGCTCGGCGCCGCCGTGCTGGCGCTGTGCACCGCGCTCGCCGTCTGGTTGTGCATACAGGTCGTGCCCGGCGGCGCTGCCGTACAAGGGCCGCACGCGACCTGGCTCGAGCTGGAGACGTTCCGGCTCGGCGTCGGTGTCTACGTCGATCCGATGGGCGCTCTGATGGCGCTGATCGTCTGCCTGCTGGCGACCACGGTGCTGGTGTTCAACGCCTGGTACATGCACGGCGACGCGCTGGCCGGGCGCTTCCCGTGGCAATTCTGCCTGTTCGTGTTCGCGATGCTCGGCGTGGTGTTGAGCGACAACCTGTTCCTGTCGTTCATGTGCTGGGAGCTGGTCGGCCTCGGCAGCTACCTGCTGATCGGCTTCTGGTTCCACAAGCCTGCGGCCAGTGACGATCCCGAGTACCAGCGGCTGAAGGGCAAGGACGCCCGCGGCGTGCTCGAGCACCTGCTGAGCCCGTCGCACAGTCAGCTCAAGGCGTTCGTGATGAACCGCATCGGCGACGCCGGTTTCCTGCTCGGCATCGGCGCGCTGCTCGCCGCCGGCATCGCGCTCGGCCAGCGCGAGCCGCTGCAGTGGCACGAGCTGGCGCTGATCGCCCAGAGCCGCACGCTGCCCGGCAGTTTCCTCGGCTGTTCGGGCAGTGGCTGGCTGACGTTGGCGGCGCTCGGCATCTTCGCCGGCGCGGTCGGCAAGAGCGCGCAGTTCCCGCTGCACCCGTGGCTGCCCGACGCGATGCAGGGGCCGACCACCGCGTCGGCGATCATCCATGCGGCGACGATGGTCGCCACCGGCGTGTTCCTGGTGGCGCGCAGCTACGTGCTGTTCACGCCTGATGCGCTGACGGTGGTCGGCTGGACCGGCGGCATCACCTGCCTGCTGGCGGCGGCGATCGCCTGCGTGCAGTGGGATCTGAAGGCGGTGCTCGCCTACTCGACGGTCAGCCAGCTCGGCCTGATGTTCATCGCCCTCGGCGCCGGCCGCGAGAACGGTGGCCAGGCCGCCGGCATCGCCCACCTGTTCACGCATGCGCTGTTCAAGTGCCTGTTGTTCCTGTGCGCGGGCGCGGTGATCCACGCCGCCGGTGGCTGCCAGGATCTGCAGCGGCTCGGCGGCCTGCGGCGCCGCATGCCGTTGACCGCGGTCTGCAGCCTGCTGGCGGTGCTGGCGATCGCAGGGGCGCCGCTGTTCTCCGGCTTCTACAGCAAGGACGCAGTGCTGGCGGCGGCGCTCGCGCACGCGCAGGCTGCCGGCGGCCAGGCCTTCGGACCGTTCCTGCTCGCCTGTGCCGGCAGCCTGCTGACCGGGCTCTACATGCTGCGCTGGTGGCTGCGCATCTTCGTCGGCAGCGAACGTGACCACGAAGTCACCCACCATGCGCACGATCCGGCCAAGGCCGCCGCGGCGGCCCTGCTGCTGCTCGCGCCGTTCACGCTGGTGCTGCCGTGGACCTTCGGCGGCTGGCTCGACCACGCGCTCGCGGCACCGCACGAACCCGAGCTCGAGGGCGCGCACGAACGGGCGCTGGGCATCGCGCTGGCGCTGTTCGCCGCCGGTGCCGCGTTCGCCGTCGCCGTGTTCTGGCTGCTGCCGGCGCGCGGCCGCGATGCCGGCTCAGTGCTGGCGCGCGCGCTGCGACCGCTGCACGTGGCCGGCAGTGAACTGTGGGGCATCGACCGGCTGTGGGATCTGCTCGGCCGGCGTTGGCTCGGCAACGGCCTGGCGAAGATCACCGCCGTGCTCGACCTCGGTTCGGCGCAGCGCGTGGCCGGCCTCGACGAACAGGGCGCTGCCCGCGCCGGCGACCTCGCTTCGCTCGACGGTGCGATCGATGGCCTCGGCCGCGGCTGTGGTCGCCTCGGCCGCGTCGGTTCGCTGGCGCACGCCGGCCGGCTCGGCGTCTACATCGCCATCGCCGCCGTGGTCGGCGCCGCGACCCTGCTGCTGGGGCTGCTCCGGTGAGCGACACGCTGAGCTCGTGCGTCCTGGTGCCGCTGCTGCTCGGTGCCCTGGCACTGCTGCTGCCGGCCGGCGCCGGCCCACGGCTCGCCCGCTGGCTGGCGTTGCTCGGCAGCATGGTGCCACTCGTCACCGGCCTCGCCGCACTGGTCGACTTCGCCCGCCATCCGGGCGCCGACTTCCGCCTGCTGGCGTCGGTGCCGTGGAGCCGGGCCATCGGTGCAGCGTGGACCGTCGGCGTCGACGGCATCGGCGCGGCGATGCTCGCCCTGTCGGGGCTGGTCGCAGCCATCGCCACGATCTCCGCCTGGCACGAAACGCGCCATCCGCGCGCCTACCACGCGCTGGTGCTGCTGCTGCTGGCGGCGATGAACGGCGTGTTCGTCACGCTCGACCTGCTGGTGTTCTACGTCTGCTGGGAAGTGATGCTGGTGCCGATGCTGGCGCTGATCGGCGTCTGGGGCGGCGAACAGCGGCGCTACGCGGCGTTGAAGTTCTTCGTGTTCACGCTCGCCGGCAGCGTGCTGATGCTGGTGCTGCTGCTGGCGCTGTGGAACCGCACCCCGGCCGACGGTCGCCAGGTCAAGGTCGCGGATTCGCTGGTCACGTCGTCGCAGCCCGGCCCGCCGACCGTGTACGGCCTGACGGCGGTGCCGCTGGACAACCAGCACAAGGAGTGGATCGTCACGGTGCCGCGCGACTTCGACCTGCGCCACCTCGCGCTGCAGTGGCGGTCGTGGGAAGGCGAACGCTTCCTCGGCATCTCGCTGGCCGCGTTCGGCTTCCTGGCGCTGCTGCTCGCCTGCCTGGTCAAGGTGCCGGCGGTGCCGCTGCACACCTGGCTGCCCCATGCGCACGTGCAGGCACCGACCGCGGTGTCGGTGCTGCTGGCCGGCATCCTGCTGAAGCTCGGCGTGTTCGGTCTGTACCGCGTCGCCTGGCCGCTGTTCCCTTTGCAGGCGGTCACCCACGGCCCGGCGCTCGGGGTGCTCGCGGTGATCGGCATCCTCTGGGGCGCGTGGGTGGCGCTCGGCCAGCAGGATTGCAAACGCCTCGTCGCCTACAGCTCGGTGTCGCACATGGGCTGGTGCCTGCTCGGCCTCGCCAGCCTCACAGTCGCCGGCGCCACCGGCGGCATGGTGCAGGCGGTGACCCACGGGCTCAGCAGCTCGCTGCTGTTCCTGCTGGTCGGCGTGGTCTACGACCGCGCGCACCACCGCCGGCTCGATGGCTTCGGCGGCCTCGCTGCACCGATGCCGCGCTTTTGCTGGATCCTGCTGCTGGCGGCGCTGGCCGGAGCCGGCCTGCCGGGACTCGCCGGCTTCGTCGGCGAATTCATGGCGCTGTCGGGCGGCTTCACCGCCGGCGGCTCGTTCCCGCTGCTGGCCGCGTCCGCCACGCTGGCGGTGGTGATCTCGGCCGCGTACCTGCTGACGATGGTGCGGCAGATCGCCTATGGCCCGCTGCGCCACCATGAGCAGGCGCAGTTCGCGGACCTCAGCCCGCGCGAACTCTGCGCCACGGTCCCGCTGGTGCTGCTGATCGTGCTGCTCGGCGTGTGGCCCGGACCGCTGGTCGATGCACTGCGTCCGAGTTGTGCGGCGCTGCTGGACCACGTCCGGAGCGCGCTGCCATGACGCCGGACCTTTTGCTGCTGCGCCCCGAAGGCGTGCTCGCCGGCGGCCTGCTGCTGGTGCTGCTGGCCGACCTGCTGCTGCCGCCGCACCGCCGCGGCCTGGCCAGCTGGCTCGGGGTGCTCGCTTGTGGGCTGGCGCTGCTGCCGGCGGCGACGGCGGCCACCGGCACGATCGGCAGCATGCTGGCGATCGACGCCCTGGTCACGTTGGCGCGGCCGGCGATCCTGTTCGCCACGGCGCTGTTGCTGCTGGCCGGCCACGGCGAACACGGCCGCGAACGCGATCACGGCGCCTTCACCAGTGCGGTGCTCGGCCTCGGCCTCGGCGCCCTGGTCACCGCTGCCGCCGCCAGCCTGATCACGCTGCTGCTCGGCGTCGAACTGATGTCGCTGTGCGGCTACGTGCTCGCCGCCTGGCGCGGCGGCGACCGGCGCGCGGCCGAGGCCGGCATGAAGTACGTGCTGTTCGGCGGCGTCGCCACCGGGCTGTCGCTGTTCGGCATGAGCCACGTGTACGGCCTGACCGGCCACCTCGACTTCGCCGGCATCGGCAGCGTGCTCGCGACCGGCATGCCGCTGCCGGCCGTGGCGGCGCTGGCGCTGGCCGCCGTCGGCCTGCTCTACAAGCTCAGCATCGTGCCGTTCCATTTCTACGCGCCCGATGTCTACCAGGGCGCGCCGGCGATCCCGGTGGCGGCGATCGGCGTGCTGCCGAAGCTGGCGGCGACCGCGGCGCTGGTGCGCCTGCTGGCGCTGGCGGCGCCCGCCAGCCTGGTCACGCCGGCCGCGCTGTCGTTCGCCATCACCGGCGCCGCGGTCGCGAGCTTCCTGCTCGCCTCGTTCACCGCGCTGGCGCAGCGCGACGCCAAACGCATCGTCGCCTTCAGCGCCATCGGTCACGCCGGCACGGTGTTGCTCGCGGTCGCGTGCATGCCCGGCGCCGGCCTGCGCGACCCCGGCGCCGTCGCCGCCGCGGCGTTTTATCTCGCCGGCTACGCGGTCGCCAACCTCGGCGCCCTGGTGTGCCTCGCGGTGTTCGAACGCGAACGCGGCGCCAGCACGCTGCCGCTGCTCGCCGGGGCGATGCGGCAGCGACCATGGCTCACGGCCGCGCTGTGCCTGTTCCTGTTCAGCCTCGCCGGACTGCCGCCGCTCGCCGGCTTCGCCGGCAAGTGGGGTGTGCTGCGGCAGGCGCTGGGGCTCGGCCTGTCGCTGCCCGACCGCAGCTACCTGCTGTGGGCGGCGCTGGCGCTGGTGGCGTCGACGGCGATCTCGGCGTGGGCCTACCTGCTGATCATCCGTGCGGCCGTGCTGCTGCCAGCACCGGCAGCACCAGAAGCCGCATCGCCGCGGCTGCCGATCGCGACCGTGGCGGTGCTGCTGCTGTGCGCCATCGCCACGGTCGGCCTCGGACTCTGGTTCGATGGCTTCGGCAGCATTGCCCGCGTGCTTGGCGGCTGACGCCGTGAACGAACCGGCAAGTGCCGCAACGGCCGCGATGATCAGCCGAACTGCCGAGGCCGAGAAGTTCTGCGCCAGTGACCGAGCCATGACACACCGCGGCGAGCCCGCCCTAGTGTCTGCCATGCGATGCAGTTCCTCCTGCTCGGCTGTGACCATCGACAGTCAGCGCTGGCCGCGCTCGGCGTCGTGCGCCAACGCCACGTCGCCATTTCGGCGCGGCTCGCCGAGCTGCGCCAGCAAGGCGTGCTGCGCGGCGCCGTCGTCGTCGACACCTGCACCCGCTTCGAAGTGCTCTGTGAGCCGACCGGCGACGCCACGATCGCGACCTGCCGCGATGCCGTGCGCGCCTGCGTCGGCGGACTGCCGCTGTGCGAGCGCGTCGACCTGGCCGTGGTGCTGCACCTCGTGCGCGTTGCCACCGGCCTCGACTCGATGGTGCCCGGCGAGGACGAGATCCTCGGCCAGGTGACGCGCGCCTTCCGTGATGCCGAGGCGGCCGGAATGTCGAGCCGTCGCCTGCAATCGCTCGGCAGTCGCGTGATCGCCGCGGCGCGCACCCTGCGACAGCAACGGCCGCAGCGCGACGCACCGGATTCGGTGGCGACCCTGGCGGCGCGCATCGTCGGGCACCATGGCGACCGCATCGCCGTGGTCGGCGCCGGCGCGATGGCGCGGGCGGCGGCGCAGGAGCTGCGCCGGCAACAAGGCGTCGAGCTGGTGTTCGTCAACCGCACTGCCGCACGGGCCGCGGCCCTGGCCAGCCACTTCGACGGCCGCAGCATGGCGCTCGCCGAGTTCCTGACCGAGCCACCACCGGTGCAGGCGATCGTGCTGGCGCTCGGCGGCCGCCAGCTGGCGCTGCCGCTCGCCCGCCTGCCCGAGCTGCGCTGCATCGTCGACGTGTCGCAGCCGTCGGTGCTCGATGCGGCGGTGCGCGCCCGCACCGATCTGTGCGTGCTCGACCTCGACGCACTGCTGCCGCACGCCGACGCCGCCTGCCGTGGCCTCGCCGACTGGGTGGCCGGCACCGCGATGCTGGCCGCTGGCCATGCCCGGCGCCTGTGGCGTGGCCTTGCCGGCAGCGAGCGGCAGCTCGGCCACGTCGTCCTGCTGCATGTCGAGGCCGCACGCGCAGAACTGGCGAAGGCGCGGCAGAACGGGCTCGCCGGCCTCGACCAGACCCAGCTCGAGCTCGTGGCCGCACTGGTCGACAAGGTCGCGCGCCGCAACGCGCACCTGCACCTGATGGACCTCAAGGGCGAGGTGCACGCGTGATCGTGTTCGGCAGCCGCAGCAGCGACCTGGCGCTGGCGCAGACCCGGCGCGTCGCCGAACGGCTGCGCACGGCGCTCGGCCTCGAGTCGCGCATCGAAGTGATCGAGACCACCGGCGACCGGGTGACCGAGCGGCCGCTGGCGGCGATCGGGCAGAAAGGCGCCTTCACCGTCGAGCTCGAGACCGCGTTGCGCGACGGCCGCATCGACGCCGCGGTGCACAGCCTCAAGGACCTGCCGATCGACGATCCGCCCGACCTCGTGGTCGGTGCCGTGCCCGAACGCAGAGACCCGGCCGACGTGCTGCTGATCGCCCCCGCCGCGCTGGACGAAGGCGCCGCCGTGCCGCTGCGTCCGGGTACCCGGGTCGGCACTTCGTCACCGCGGCGTCGCCTGGCGCTGCAGGTGGCGCGGCCCGAGCTGGCGTTCGCCGACATCCGCGGCAACGTCGGCACCCGCGTCGGCAAGGTCCGTCGCGGCGACTACGACGCCGCGGTGTTCGCCGCCGCCGGGCTCGACCGCCTGCAGCTGCCGCTCGGCGAACTGCGCCGCTGGGCATTGCCGTTCGAGCTGTCGCCGCCGGCGCCGGGTCAGGGTGCCCTGGCCGTACAGTGCCGCCGCAGCGACGCTGCTGTGCGCGGTCTGCTCGCGGCGATCGACGACCCGGCGGTCGCCCGCTGTGTCGCCGCCGAACGCGCCCTGCTCGGCGCCCTCGGCGGTGGTTGCTCGCTGCCGCTCGGCGCCCTGGCGACGGCGGCGGCCTCCGGTTTCGTGCTGCAGGCGATGCTGTTCGGCGGCGCGCCGGCGCAGGCCCTGCGCGCCGAAGTCCGCGGCAGCGACCTTGCGGCGATGGTGCAGGGCGTTGCCGCGCGGTGGCAACCGCTGATCGGCGCGCCGCTGCACGGCCAGCGCATCGCCGTGCTGCGTCCGGACGGCGACGGCGGCGATCTCGCGGCGGCGCTGGCGATCGCCGGCGCCACGGTCTGCACGCTCGCCTTCACCCGCACCGAGGACCTGACGGTCACCGCCGACGCGCTGGCGATGGTCGCGGCGGCACCGGCGCTGGCGTTCACTTCGGCGCGGGCCGTGCGGCGGCTGCTGGCGCGGCTGCAGCAAGCCGGCATGCGCCTGGCTGCGACCGACCTGTTCGCTGTCGGCAGCGCCACGGCCGCCGCCGCACGCGCTTTCGGCATCCGCACGCACACCGCCGACGGCAGCGGCGGCCGCGCCCTCGCCGAGTTGGCCGGCGGCGTGCTGCCGGCCGGCAGCAGCATCGGCTTCCCGTGCGCGGCAGGCCGGCAACGGCACTTCGAGAACCTGGCCGCGCAGCGCCGGCTGCGCGTGCTGCCGCTGCCGCTGTACCGCACGGTCGCGATCGCCGGCGCGCCGCGGCCGGCTACCGCACCCGATGTCGTGCTGCTGCCGTCGCCATCGGCGGTCGCCGCGTACGTGGCGAACGATTGGCGGCCGGCGCACGCGCGGCTGTGCGCCATCGGCCCGACCACCGCCGCGGCGATGCGGCGTGCGGGGTTGCCGGTTGCTGCCGCCGCGGCCGTCGCCGAACCCACGGCGCTCGTCGCCGCCCTTGCCGAGGTGCACCATGCCTGACCGTCCCCGGCGCCTGCGCGCCACGCCCGTCCTGCGCAACCTGGTCGCCGAGACCCGTGTCGTCGCCGACCAGCTCGTGCAACCTCACTTCGTCGTCGCCGACGACAGCGCGGAAGTGACGATCCCGGCACTGCCGGGCATCGCGCGCATGGGCAGGGACCCGCTGCTGGCGCGCGTCGCCGCCGACCGCGAGCTCGGCATCCGCACCGTGCTGTTGTTCGGCATCGTCGACCACAAGGACGCGCGCGGCTCCGCCGGCGAGGACCTGCGTTCGCCGGTGCACCGGGCGGTGACCGCACTCAAGCGCGAGTTCGGCAGCGAGCTCACGGTGATCGCCGACGTCTGCCTGTGCACCTACACCGACCACGGCCACTGCGGCGTGATCGCCGAGGGCCGCGTGCAGAACGACGCGTCGCTGCCGCTGCTCGCGCGTCAGGCCGCCAGCCTGGCCCGCGCCGGCGCCGATGTCGTCGCCCCGTCGGACATGATGGACGGCCGCGTCGCCGCGATCCGCACCGCCCTCGACGACGGCGGCCATGGCGACTGCGCGATCCTCGCCTACGCCGCCAAGTACGCGTCCAACTTCTACGGTCCGTTCCGCCAGGCCGCCGACTCCGCGCCGCGCGTCGGCGACCACGGGCCGAAGGACCGCCGCAGCTACCAGATGGACTACCGCAACGGCCGCGAGGCCGTGCGCGAGGCCCTGCTCGACCAGCAGGAAGGCGCCGACCTGCTGATGGTCAAGCCGGCGCTCGCCTACCTCGACGTGATCGCCGCCGTACGCGCCGCGGTGGCGCGCCCGGTCGCCGCCTACCTGGTCAGCGGCGAGTACGCGGCCGTCGAAGCGCTGGCCGAGAAGGGGCTCGCCGACCGCGGTGCGCTGGTGCACGAACACCTGCACGCCGTCCGCCGCGCCGGCGCCGACGTGCTGATCACCTACCACGCCCGCGCTGCCCTGCAGCACGGCTGGCTGTGAGGCCACCATGTCCCCCACCGAACCCGAAGCCACCGGCCGCTCGGCCGCGCTGTTCGCCCGCGCCAGGCAGGTGATGCCCGGCGGCGTCAGTTCGCCGGTGCGCGCCTTCGGCGCCGTCGGCGGCACGCCGCGTTTCGTCGACCACGCTGCCGGCGCACGGCTCTTCGATGTCGATGGCCGCGAGTACATCGACTTCGTGATGTCCTGGGGCCCGCTGATCCTCGGCCACGCCCACCCCGACGTGATCGCCGCCGTGCAAGCCGCCGCGCTGCGCGGCACCACCTATGGCGCGCCGCACCAGGGCGAAGTCGAGCTCGCCGAACTGGTGGTCGCCAGCTACCCGGGCATCGAGCGCGTGCGCTTCACCTCGTCGGGCACCGAAGCCACGCAGTCGGCGATCCGGCTCGCCCGCGGCGCCACCGGCCGCGACCGCATCGTCAAGTTCGCCGGCTGCTACCACGGCCACGCCGACGGCCTGCTGGTCGAGGCCGGCTCCGGCGCGGCGACGTTCGGACAGCCGTCCTCGGCCGGAGTGCCGGCGGTGATCGCCGGCCTCACCAGCGTGCTGCCGCTCGACGACGAAGCGGCGCTGGCGGAGTTGTTCCGCGCCCACGGCGGCGAGGTCGCGGCCGTGATCATCGAACCGGTACCCGCCAACCACGGCCTGCTGCCGCAGCGGCGCGAGTTCCTGGCGGCGCTGCGGCAGCAGTGCACCGCGCACGGTGCGCTGCTGATCTTCGACGAAGTGATCAGCGGTTTCCGGGTCGCACTCGGCGGCGCCGCCGAGATCTACGACCTGCGGCCCGACCTCGCCACGTTCGGCAAGATCCTTGGCGGCGGTCTGCCGTGCGGCGCCTTCGCCGGCCGCGCCCAGCTCATGGAGCAGCTGGCGCCGGCCGGCCGGACGTACCACGCCGGCACGCTGTCGGGCAACCCGCTGGCGATGGCGGCGGGCCTGGTGACGCTGCGCGCACTGCAGGACCGCAGCGTCTACCGCACGCTGGTTGCGCGCGGTGCCCGGCTGCAGGCGGCGATGACCGCGGCGATCGCGGCGGCGCAGTGGCCGGTGCGTTGTGAAGTACTCGGCTCGCTGTTCTGGTTCGCGGTCGGCGCCAGGACAACGCTGCGCCGGCCCGACCAGATCGACCGCGGCGCCGCCGCCCGCTACCGCACCTTCTTCCACGCCTGTCTGCAGCGCGGCGTCAACCTGGCGCCGTCGGCGTTCGAGGTCGGCTTCCTGTCCACGGCGCACGGCGACGCCGAGATCGACACCGCGGCCGCGGTGTTCACCGCCGCACTGCAGGAGGCGTTCGCCCGATGATCCCCTCGCCCGCGCATCTCCCTGCCGTGTGCCGCGCCGCTGCCGACGCGCCGTTCCTGGTCGCCGCCCGCGGTGGCCGGCCGCGCCGGCGGCCGGTCTGGATCATGCGTCAGGCCGGGCGCTATCTGCCCGAGTACCGGGCCATGCGCGCCAAGTACTCGTTCCTGCAGTTGTGCGGCGACGCCGATGCCGCCACCGAGGTCACGCTGCAGCCGGTGCGCCGCTTCGACCTCGACGCCGCGATCCTGTTCACCGACCTGCTGGTGCCGGTGCCGAAGATGGGCATCGACCTGCACTACGACCCGGGCCCGGTGCTGGCGCGCACCGTGCGCACCGCCGCCGACGTGCAGGCGCTGCGGCTGCCCGAGCCCGAGCGCGACCTGCCGGTGATGCTGGCCACCGCCACGCAGGTGCGCGCCGCGCTGCCGCCGCAGGTCGCCGTCATCGGCTTCGTCGGCGCGCCGTTCACCATGGCCTGCTACCTGATCGAAGGACGCGGCAGCAAGCAGTGGGATGCGACGCGGCGGCTGTTGCACGCCGAGCCCGGGACCTTCGACGCGCTGCTGCGGCGGATCACCGACGCGCTCGAGCCGCTGGTCACGGCGTTGGTGTGCGCCGGCTGCGATGCGGTGCAGGTGTTCGACTCGTGGGCCAGCGTGTTGTCGGCGGCCGACTACGCCAGCCGCTGTGCACCGCACACCGAACGGCTGCTGCAGGCGGCGCGGCGCGCCGGCGGCATCGCCATCGACTACTGCAACGGTGCCGTGCAGCACATCGAGGCGATGGCGCGTTCCGGCGCCGAGGTCGTCGCCGTCGACTGGCGGCGCGATCTCGGCTGGTTCCGCGCCCAGGTGCCGATGCAAAAGGCGCTGCAGGGCAACCTCGACCCGACGCTGCTGTTCGCCGCAGAAGCACGGCTGCGCGCCGCCGTGCGCGACGTCTGCACCGCGGCCGGGCCGGCGGCGCACATCTTCAACCTCGGCCACGGCGTGCTGCCGGACACCGACCCGGCGGCGGTCGCCATCGCGATCGACGAAGCGAGGCGCGCATGAGCCCGGTCGTCGCCACCGAATTGCTGCTGCGCTACGACCGCCCGGGGCCGCGCTACACCAGCTACCCGACGGCGCCGGCGTGGAGCTGTAGCTTCGCTGCGGTCCAGTACGCCGAGCGCCTCGCCCAGGCCGGCAAGCGCAGCTCTACGCCGGTGTCGCTCTACGTGCACATCCCGTACTGCGCCTCGATGTGCTGGTACTGCGCCTGCAGCGTGGTGATCAGCAAGGACCAGGACAAGGGTGAACGCTACGTCGACCTGGTGCTCGCCGAAGCCGGACTCGTGCACCGGCATCTCGGCGGCAGCCGGCCGGTGCTGCAGCACCACTGGGGCGGCGGCACGCCGACCTCGCTGCGGCCGGCCGCGATCGAACGGCTGTTCCGCGGGCTGCACCGGCTGTTCCCGCCGCTGCCGGGTGCCGAGCTCAGCGTCGAGGTCGATCCGCGGGTGACGACGCGCGACCACCTCGTGGCGCTGGCAGCCGGCGGCTGCAACCGGATCAGCATGGGCGTGCAGGACTTCGACCGCACGGTGCAGCAGGCGATCCACCGCGAGCAATCGTTCGAGATGACGGCGGAACTGATCGCCGCCGCCCGCCAGCTCGGCTTCCAGTCGATCAACCTCGACCTCGTCTACGGGCTGCCGCACCAGACCGAGGCGAGTTTCGCGCGGTCGCTGGCACTGGTGCACCAACTCGCCCCCGACCGCGTCGCCTGCTACAGCTACGCGCACGTGCCGTGGCTGAAGAAGCACCAGCAGCTGATCGACGAGGCGGCACTGCCGCGCGGCCTGCAGAAGCTGCAGCTCTACCGGCTGGCGCTCGAGCACTTCACCGGCCTCGGCTACGAGCCGATCGGCATGGACCACTTCGCCCGCGGCGGCGACGAATTGGCGCTGGCGGCGGCCCAAGGCCGGCTGCACCGCAACTTCATGGGTTACACCACGCGGCCGGCCGACGAGATGCTCGCCTTCGGCGTCACCGCGATCGGCGAGGTCGACGGCGCGTTCGTGCAGAACCACAAGGACGTGCCGGAGTGGAGCGCCTGTGTCGAACGCGGCGAACTGCCGACCCACCGCGGCCACCGCCGTTCGGCCGAAGACGACCAGCGGCGCGCCATCGTGCTCGACCTGATGTGCCGCTTCCATCTCGCGTTCGCCGACCACGGTGGCCGGCTCGCGTTCGCCGGCCGCTACGCCGCCGAACTCCAACGGCTGCGGCCGATGGTCGACGACGGCCTGTGCACGATCGACGACGCCGGCATCCGGGTGACTCCGGTCGGCCGGCTGCTGGTGCGCAACCTGTGCATGGCGTTCGACGCCTACCTCGACCATCAGGCGCCGGCGAGCCCCGGTCGGTTCTCGCGCACGGTGTAGCGATGGACCCGAGCGTCGATCTGCTGGTCGCGGGCGCCGGCGCCGCCGGCCTGGCGCACGCGTTCTGGCGGCAGCGCGCCACGCCGGGCCTGCGCCTCCTGGTCGCCGAGGCGGCACCGCGGGCCGGCGGCTGGGTGCACACGCTGCAGCGTGGCGGCTACACCTGCGAGTGCGGCCCGCAGGGCTTCCGCCCCAATGCCGACACCGACGCGCTGATCGACGCCCTCGAGCTCGCTGACGAAGTGCTGCCGGCGTCGCCGCTGGCCCGCCGCCGCTGGCTGCTGCTCGATGGCCGGCTGCAGGCGTTGCCCGCCGGCCTGTTGCAGTTCCTCGGTTCGCCGCTGCTGTCGCTGCGCGACAAGTTGCGCGTCTGCGGTGAACCGTGGCGCCGGCGCGGCTCCGACCTCGAGGAATCGATGGCCGCCTTCGTCACCCGCCGCTTCGGTCCGGGCCTGCGACCGCTGGCCGAAGCCCTGGCCCACGGCGTGTACGCCGGCGACGCCGACCAGCTGGAGATGTGCAGCATGTTCCCGCAGGCGGTGGCGCTCGAGCAACAGCACGGCAGCGTCGTGCGCGGCCTGTGGAAGCACCAGCGCCCGCGGCCGCGGCGGCCGGCGCTGTGCACGTTCCGCGGCGGCATGGGTCGCAGCACCGCGGCGCTGCAACAGGCGCTCGGCCCGGCCTTGCGCCTGCAGACGCGGGTGCGCGCGCTGCGTGCCGACGGCGATGGTTTCGCGGTGGAACTCGACGGCGATGGCCCGCCGCGCGTGCACGCCAGCGCCGTGGCGCTGGCGATCCCGGCAAAGGCGGCGGCGATGCTGCTCGCCGACCTCGATCCGGCGCTCGCCCTCGAGCTGCGCCAGATTCGCGGCGCCGGCGTCGCCAGCGTCCACCTCGGTGCCCGCCGCGCCGACTTCGCGCATCCGCTCGACGGTTTCGGCTGCCTGTTGCCCAAGCACGGCGGACCGCTGCTCGGCGTGCTGCTGTGCAGCAGCGTGTTCCCGGGCCACGCACCGGCCGGCCATGCCCTGCTGCGGGTGATGAGCGGCGGCAGCGACCACGGCGACCAGGTCGATCGCAGCGACGCCGAGTTGATCGCCGCCGCGGTGCAGACTTGTCAGCAGCTGTTCGGCCTGCGGGCAACCCCGACCTTCGTACACGTCGAACGTTGCCGCGATGCGATCGCCCAGTATGCGCCCGGCCACGCGCGGCGGCTGCAGCGCATCGCCGCCGCCCTGGCCGCCCACCGCGGCCTGTCGCTGCTCGGTGCCAGTTACCGGCAGATCGCCGTCGTCGGCCAATGGTCGGAACGGGGCAGTCAGCCATGAACGTCCAGCTGCCCGGCGTCCTGCTGGTCAACATCGGCACGCCCGACTCGCCCAGCGTGCGCGACGTGCGCGCCTACCTCGGCGAGTTCCTGATGGACCGGCGCGTGATCGACCTGCCGGCACCGCTGCGCTGGCTGCTGGTGCACGGCGCGATCCTGCGCACGCGGCCGGCGCGTTCCGCCGCCGCCTACCGCTCGATCTGGACCGACCGCGGCTCGCCGCTGCGGGTGCACACCGAGGACCTGGCCGCCGGCCTGCGCCGGGCGCTGGAAGGCGAAGTGGCCGCGGTCGAGGTGGCGATGCGCTACCAGAAGCCGTCGATCGCCGCAGCCCTGCAGCGCTGCAGTGGTGCCGGCATCGACCATCTGGTCGTGGTGCCGCTGTATCCGCAGTACTCCGCAGCGGCCTGGGCTTCGACGTTCGACGCGGTCACCGCCGCGGCCGCCCGCCTGCCGGTGGTGCCGAGCCTGTCGTTCCTGCCGCCGTTCCACCGCGAGCCGCTGTTCCTCGACGCCATCGCCACGGTGGCGCGGCCTCGCCTGGTCGCGTTCGCCCCCGACCGCGTGCTGATGAGCTTCCACGGCCTGCCCGAGCAACACATCCGCGCCGCCGACCGTAGCGGCAGCCATTGCCTCGCCAGCGCCGACTGCTGCGCGCAGGCCACCGCCGCCAACGCCGGTTGCTACCGTGCGCAGTGCTATGCCACCGCGGCCGGGATCGCCGCGCGCCTCGGTCTCGCGGCCGCACAGTACGAAGTCGCCTTCCAGTCGCGCCTCTCGCGCAAGTGGATCCAGCCGTTCACCGACCGGCGCCTGCGCGAGCTGGCGGCCACTGGTTGCCGCAGGTTGGCGGTGCTGTGCCCGGCGTTCGTCGCCGATTGCCTGGAAACCGTCGAAGAGATCGGCATCCGCGCGCGCGCCGACTTCCGGGCCGCCGGCGGCGACGATCTCTGCCTCGTGCCGTGCGTCAATGCCGCGCCCGAATGGGTGTCGGGTCTCGCCGCGCTGGTGCGCGCGCACCTGCCGCGGCCGGCCGCAGTCGCAGCACCCCGAAGGCTCGCTGCCGCGGTCGACTGACGACCGGGCAACTCGCCGATGCACGGAGTCAAAGCCGAATCGTCAGGCGTGTCGCAAGACGTGTCGCCAGTCGGTCGCAAGTTTCACGCGATCTCCTTGCCGGCAAAGTACTGTAATCGGTTCGTCGAGCCCTTGGACCGCAGCAAACCCCTCTCCACGAGGTCCTTCAGGTCCCGTTGCAGCATCCGACGGTTGACTCCTTTGCACAGCGCTTCGAAGGGGGTCCGCCTCCGGAACCTGCTCGCCAGCCCAGAGCCGTTCTGCCTGCGCCAAGGTCAGCCGGGTTCCCTCGATGTGGGTCGTGTGGTGCGCCTCCAGGATCAGCGCCCGTTCACCCATGCGCTGGATCCAGTCCGCCGACAGTTGCGCAGCTTCGAGGAAACCACGCGCCCGCTCGATGGCTGTCAACGCCGTCGCGATGGCGTGGGTGATACGGAAGCGCGGCGTGAAGCTCATGCGATGGTCAGCTGAACCGCAGTTCACCACCCGCTCGCCATGCTTGCAGTTCGATCGGAACAACGATGGCGACGGTCCTGATGATCCAATCCTGCTGCATTTCTACGTCGTTTCGTCTTGCGACTCTACTGTGCACCGCGCGCGCAGGGACAGCAGCGAATCCTATTGGCGGCCCGACAGACGAGGCAGCACGAGCGCACGGAGTTACAAGGGCACGCTCGAGCATCCGCGCGCAACACACGCAACAGAACCAGAGAAAGCGCCGCCGAGCCTTGCCGGCTAACATCGCGCGCGCCATGTGGAGCCCCTGGACCCCCGCCGCGCTCGCCGCCACCTTCGCCGGCGCGCTCGCTGGCCAGGAACCCGGCCAGCCCGCCACCACACCGCCCGCCACCGGGAGCACCACGACCAGTGCCGACGTGCCGGCACCGCTGCCCGACGGCGCGCCGCCGCAGATGGCGCAGATCGACCGCGTCGACCTGAAGAAGCACGCCTACTGGCTCGCCGACGACGCGCGCCAGGGCCGCTTCACCAGCAGCAAGTCGCAGTTCGAGGTCGCCAACTACATCGCCCAGCAGTTCCAGAAGCTCGGCCTCAAACCGCTCGGCGACAAGAAGGGCTATCTGCAGCTCTACCCGCTCGACAAGACCTTCATCGACACGGCGGCGACGTCGCTGTTGTTCGGCAGCGACAAGATCACCGCCAACTACGCGGTGCTGCCAGCGAGTGACGGCGACAAGGTGCTGCTCGGCGGCCACTTCGCCTTCTGCGGCAACGGCAGCCCTGACCAGCTGGCCAAGGGCGGGCTCAAGGGCCGCATCCCCGTGGTCGCGGTCAGCAAGGCGCCGCGCGGCGCGGCCGGCAGTCCGGTGGCCGACAATTCGGCGATGGGCCGCTGTGCCGCCATCGCCAAGAAGCTCGCGGCCGAAGGCGCGTCTGCCGCGGTGATCTGCGTGCTCGACGACCAGAGCCCGTTCGCCAACGCGCTCAACTACCAGGCGCTGCTGCCCGAGCACCCGCTGCTGAAGTTCCACGGCGAAGGCCGCAGAGCCGCGGAGTCGGCGATCCCGCTGCTGTTCCTGGGCAAGGCACAGTCGCTCAAACTGCTGACCGCCATGGGCATCCAGTTCGACGACGACGGCAAGCCGACCGGCGGCAACGACAAGCTGACCGGCAAGCTGCAGATCACCGTCAAGAACGACCCCAAGGCCAACGCCTGCAACGTGGTCGCCTGGCTCGAGGGCAAGGGCCGGAAGAACGAGGCGGTGGTGTTCTCGGCGCACATGGACCACATCGGCGTGCGGCTCGACGGTGACGTGTTCAACGGTGCCGACGACGACGCTTCGGGCACGTCCGGTCTGCTCGAGGTCGCCGAGGCATTCGCCAAGGGCGACAAGCCGGCGCGCTCGATCGTGTTCCTGTCGGTATCCGGCGAAGAACTCGGTCTCTGGGGTTCTTCGTTCTTCGCCGACAACCCGACCTGGCCGAAGGACCAGATCGTCGCCGACGTCAACCTCGACATGATCGGCCGCGCCGGCAGCGACGGCGACAAGACGCTGATCCAGGTCACGCCGAGCTTCCAGCATCCGAAGTTCAGCACCATCGTGCGCGACGCCGCGCGGCTGGCGGCGACCATGCACGTGTCGCTGACCTCGGGCGACAAGTACTACGAGCGCAGTGACCACTTCAACTTCGCCAGGAAGGGCATCCCGGTGGTGTTCTTCTGCGACGGCGAGCACCCGGACTACCACCAGGTCTCCGACAGCGCCGACAAGCTCGACTACGCCAGGATGGAGACCATCGCCCGGCTGGCGTTCTGGACCGGTTGGCTGGTGGCGAACGCCAGGGAGCGGCCGCAGGACCTCGGCAGCCAGAGCGACTGGTGATCGCTACTGGTCGCCGACGACGAGGTCGTCGGCGGTGTCGAAGACGCCATCGGGCCCAGCGCTATGGACGGTGAACTCGCCGCGTTCCTTGCCGTTGCGGATCACGTACGGCTTCCCCCACGGGTCGTGCGTGTCTCCTTGCAGCAAGGGATCGCCCTTGGCAGGTTTCACCAGATCGTCGAGCTTCGGGATCTCGTTAGTGCGGACGGTGAGCATGTACATGTTCACTGCGCGCTCGATCTCTCGCAGGTCAGTTCTCGCCTTCGCGAGTTGTGCGCTGAGCAATGGTGTCTTGACCAAGGAGCCCCACACGGTCACCACGATGTCGTCGTTGGTGCCGAGTTGCCCGTCCTGACCGGCCGACGCCACTTCACCAACGTCGGCACGATCGCCTTCGCGAAGCACATAGTCCTGGCCCCAGGGGTCCTGCTTGCTGCCGGTGTACGGCGCCACACCGTCAACACTCCTGGTCAGCTGCGCCATCGTTGGCAGCTCGCCGTGCGCCGACCGCCATGCTCTGGCCGCCGTAGCGATCGCCACCAGTTCGTCCTTCGCCTGCAGGCGCTTCTGGAACGTGGCGTGGTCGAACTTCGGATCCGGCCGCTTGGTGCAGTCCCAGGCCAGCAGCCACTCGTGGCCCACCTTGTGGAAGCCGAGCTGGCCGACGAGCCGCTGTTCCATGTCGCGGAAGTGCGCGGCGCCGTAGTAGATGCCGAGCTTCTTCCTGCCGGCGGCGACCTGCTGCTGCAGCACCTCGAGGCAGCGAGTGTTGCGGCCCTCGACCAGGGTCGTGCCCTGACCGTCCTTGCCGAAGCCGGCGGCCATCTCCTCGATGCCTTCGAGCTGCGCCGCCAGCATCAAGCGCAGCTGATGGCGCCCTTCGCCCTGCTTGAACGCCTGCACCAGGTCGACGCCCTGCAGCGCGCGCAGCTTCTCACCGCCGCCTTCGCGCAGCCGCTGCATGGCGTTCATCATCGAGTTCCACATCAGCGACAGCAGACTCTCGCCGCGGGCCTCCATCTGCTTCCGGAATTCCTCGCCATCGAGGTCGGCGTGCACGAAGTTGTCCGGGGTGTAGTCGATCGCGTCGAGCTGGAACTGCAGCTCGAGCGCATTCTTCATCGCCGTCTGCAGCAGCGAGATCGCGCTGCTGCCGCGCTTCTGCCCGGGCTTTGGCCGGAAGTCCTTCGGCCCGACCAGCTCGTACAGCAGCGCGTCGCACTGGCGGAAGCGCTGCTGCAGCGCCGCGTAGTGCGAGGCGTCGGCGATGTGCACCGCGCCGAAGAACGTCACCTCGACGTCGCCCTTCTTGTAGGTGGTGATCGCCGTGTCGAGGTGACCGCCGTCGCCGACCTTGACGAAGCGCACGAACTCCGACGGCGTCTGGTCGGGCGCGTCGCTCGCAGGCGCGCGTTCGCTCTTGCCCGCCTGGGCGGTTGCTGGCGCAAGAACCCAGCTTGCCGACAACACGGCAACCACCGACCACAGCGACCTTGTCATGTGGTGATGATCCCGCAGGGCAGGCGCCGGCTCAAGCGGGACAGCGGGCGGATTGCTCGTCATCAGCAGTACCGATCGGCTTCGGACCTCGGCAGCCAAGGTAATTGGCGATCGCTCGACCTACCGGAAGATGTCGTCGTCGGTGTCCGGGATGCCGTCTGGGCCGCAGCTGAACACGACGAACTCACCGGGTCTGCCGGCGCGGATCACGTACGGATGGCCCCATGGGTCGTTGCCGTCACCGCGGAACGACACGCTATTCGCCGCTGGCAGGCCCAGCACTTCGGTCACGGTCGGTGCATGCCCGAGGCCGGTGGCGCCGCGCATGACGATGCGCTGCAGGATCCTGACATCACTGCGGGCCTGGTCGCATCGCGGCTCGTCGGCGATGGGAATGGTGCCGGCGCGAACGGCGCCATCGTCGAAGCAGACGATGTCGTCCCGGGTACCCAGCTGGCGATCCGGACCGGCGCTGCGCAGTTCGAAGCTGTGTCCCTTGCGACCCGGCTTGCGCAACGCGTAGTCCGTGCCCCACGGGTCGCGCACGACATCCGTCAGCAGGCTGTCGCCGTGGCTGTCGGGCCACACGAGTTCGGCGAGTGCCGGCAGTCTGCCATGCAGCCTGTGATACTGCTCCACTGCCGCGTAGGCCTTGCGCAGATCCTTCTCAGCCAGCGCTTGCGCCAGTTCTCGCGACACACCGCCGGTGGCCAGACCGCGTCGTAGCGTCGGGTTACCCGCCTTGACGACGTCGTCCTTCGTGTCCATGACCCCGTCCGGTCCGGCACTGCGGACTTCGATGCCAGCCGTTGGGTCACTGCGGATCGCGAGCGTCTGCCCCCAGCGATCGGCAGCCTCGCCAGGGAAGTACACGCGACCGTCGGCATCCGGAAGGGTGAGCTGCCACAAGGCGGGGACCGCACCGTTCTGCAGGCGGCTGGCCTGCGCTGCGTGCCACAGCGTCGCCATGGTTGCTTCCATTTGCACCTCTGGTGTCGGCTGCTCCGGCGCCGGTTCGTGCAGCGCAATGTCGTCGTCCGTGCCTGCCTTGCCGTCGGGACCGCAACTGGACACGACGAATGCGCCGCTCTCGGCCCCAGGGCGCAGCTCGTAGTCATGTCCCCAAGGATCGTGTCGGACACCCTCGTACGGTGCGACTCCGTTCGTCCTGATGGTCAACTGTTCGAACGTCGGGACTCTGTCATGTGCGCGCCGCCACGCCCTTGCGGCTTTCGCAATGGCTGCCAGTTCGACTCTTGCCTGCTGTCCCAGTAACTTCGCGCGGTCGTACTTCGGGTCCGGTCGCTTGGTGCAATCCCAGGCCATCAGCCATTCGTGGCCGGTCTTGTGGAAGCCGAGCTGCTGCCCGAGTCGCTGTTCCAAGTCGGGCAGGTGGCCGACGCCGAAGTAGATCCCGAGCCTCTGCTTCCCGGCCGCGATCTGTTGCTGCAGCACCTCGAGGCAGCGCATGTCACGGCCTTCGATCAGCGTCGAGTCCCCGCCGCCAATGCTCGAGTCGGCAGCTGTCTGCTCGAAACCGTCGAGTTGCGATGCCAGCAGCAGGCGCAGTCGATGGCGACCCTCGCCATGCTTGAACGCCTGTACCAGATCGACACTTGGCTGCTCCGGCCGGCCTCGATCACTGCCCTGCTGCCGCAGCTTCATTCCCTTCAGCATCGAGCTCCACAGCATGATGAGCAGGCTCTCGCCGCGCGCCTCCATCTGCTTCTGGAACTCCTCGCCGTCGAGATCCGCGTGCACGAAATTGTCCGGCGTGTAGTCGATCGCATCGAGCTGGAACTGCAGGTCGAGCGCATTCTTCATCGCTCGCTGCAGCATCGACAGCACGCCAGAGTCGCTGTCTTGTCGGGGCCTGGGCCGATAGTCCGCGGGTGCGATCAACTCGTAGAGCAGCGCGTCGCAGTTGGTGAATCGCTGCTGCAGTGCCGCGTAGTGCGATGCGTCGGCGATGTGCACCGCGCCGAACAACGTCACCTCCACTTCTCCTTTCCGGTAGGTGGTGATCGCGGTGTCGAGGTGGCCGCCGTCGCCGACCTTGACGAAGCGCATGAAGTCGGACGGGGTCTTGTCCGGCTCACCGCTCGGCAACCCTTGCGCTGCCTCGCCCTTGCCCGTCTGGGTTGCCGCCGGTGCGACAACGCTGCCGGCCCACAGCACGGCAACCACCCACCACGGCGAACTGGTCATGCAGTGATGATCACGCCAGGCATGCGCCGGCTCAAGCGGGGCAGCGGGCGGAAGGTCTCCCGCGGGTGGCAGGAACTGCCGGACGGCATCGCACCTCCTGGCCCCGCATCGCTCGGTCGTACCTCCGTGCCTCGAAGCGGGACGCCTGTCGCAGCTGACTACAGCGTTGCGGCCGGGTGGCCGATCTCCCCGCAGCGCACCGGCCGAAGCCGGCAGCGCCGTCACCAGGAAGAGGAGATCATGCACCCGAGACTCGCACCGCTGTTCACCGTTCTGTTCCTCGGTCTGTCGCTGCCGGCCCAGGGACCGCCGGCGGCACCTGGTGGTGCCGCGCCGCGCGCACCGGAGTCGGCGGAGGACAGCTGCCGCACGCTGCTGGCTGCGATCCAGCAGGGTGACGCCACCGCGCTGTGGGACTTCCTGCCGGCCGGCTACCAGCAGGACGTCAACGGCATCGTGCACCTGCTGGCGACCAAGGTAGATCCGAAGGTGTACGACTCCGGCATGCAGCTGTTCGGCCGCGTCGTCACCCTGCTGCAGAACAAGAAGCCGCTGTTCTTCGGCTCGAAGCTCGGGCAGATGGCCCTCCAGGGCAAGGACGCCGCGACGGTGCAGAAGGCCTACGACGAGTTCACCGCGCTGCTCGCGACCCTGACCACCAGCGACCTCGCCCACCACGGCAAGCTCGCCCGCTTCGACGGCCGCGAGTTCCTGCAGACCACCGGCGGCGATCTGCTGCACCACCTGGTCGCCATGGCCGGCGTCGACGGCAAGGACCCGTTCGCAGCGCTGGCATCGATGGAGGTCAAGACCGTGCAGCAGACCGCCGACAAGGCGACGCTGCGGTTCACCGCCAAGGGCAAGCCGGCGAGCACCGAGCAGTACGTCGCGGTCGAGGATCGCTGGCTGCCGGCGAAGATGGTGGCGCAGTGGCAGAAGGGCATGGCCGAGGCCAAGAAGGACCTCGCCAAGCTGGCCGACGGCGGTGACAAGCAGGGCAGCGCCCAGGCGCGCATGATGCTCGGCATGGCCGAGTCGGTGGTCCAGCAGCTCGAGGACGCCGACACGCAGGAGCAGTTCGACGAAGTGCTGCAGGGGCTGATGGCGATGCGGCAGCGGTCGAGCCAGGGCACGGCGCAAAAGGGCCGTTGACCGCGCGTGCGGGCTGGCAACGCCGCGGGCACTGCGGTAGAGACCGGGCCATCGCCTACCAGGATCGCATCGCCGAGTGCAACGACGCCGACCTGCACGCCTTCGTGCCATGGCACGCCGGCGAGGTCGGTTGTGGCTTCGTGCACCGGCAGAACGTCGACTGGTTGCTGCAGCACGCGCCGGCGTTCACGCGCCGGCCGGACGGCCTGGGGCTTTGCGCCGATGACTTCGTGAGCCGTTCCGCCGCGCTCGCTGCGCTCGCGGTACAGCTGGTGAGCGCTGGCCGCGTACCGGCCTTGCGCGGCGAGCTGTACCCGGTGGTGCGCACCTTCGGCGAACCGCCGCTGCTGCAGCTCGACCGCGCTGCGGTGCCGTGGTTCGGGGTGCGGCCGTTCGGCGTGCACCTCAATGGCTTTGTGCAGCGGCCCGACGGCGTGCATCTGTGGATCGCGGAGCGCGCCCATGACAAGCCGACGTTCCCCGGCCGGTGGGACAACACGGTCGCCGGTGGCCAGCCGATCGGCCTGTCGCTGCAGGCCAATCTGACGAAGGAGTGCGCCGAAGAGGCCGGCATTCCGGCGCCGCTGGCCGCACGGGCGCTGCCGGTGGGCTGCATCACCTACGTGCGGGCCGGCCCCGAGGGCCTCAAGCCCGACACGCTGTTCTGCTACGACCTCGACCTGCCGCCGGACTTCACGCCGGTGCCGCACGACGGCGAGGTCGAACGGTTCTTCCTGCTGCCGGTGCGCGCAGTGGCCGATGTCGTGCGCGACCAACGCCGCTTCAAGCCGAACTGCAATCTGGTGCTGATCGACTTCTTCCTGCGCCACGGCGTGCTCGACGCGGAACTGCCGGCGGACGCCCGGGCAAAGTTGGCGCGGGCGCTGCGGGCACCGCTGCCCTGAGCACCGCGCGCCGTCAGCGCCGCACGGCGCTGTTGTCCCCGCCCTCGGCAACGCGCCGCAGCACGCCGGCACCGCCGACCGCGCGCTGCAGGCCGATGCCGGCGAGCGCCACGTCCCGCTGCAGCGCAACGTACTGCAGCTCGGCCGCGCGCAGGTCCTGTTCGGCCAGCAACAGCGCCAGCGACTCGCCGTGGCCCTGGCGCAGCGCCGCCTCCGCGAATGCCCGGCGCTGTCGCTGCAGCGGCAGCAGTTCGGTCTCGACCCGCAGCACCCCGGCGCGCGCTGCCGCCAGCGCCGCCACGGCGCTGCGCACCTCCTCGACGATGCTGCGCGCCACTTCGGTCCCCCGATGCCGTGCGGCCACCAGCTCGGCGTCGGCCCCGGCCCGCGCCGGCGCGCCGCCGTCGAACACCGGCAGCGGCACCGCCAGTTGCGGGCCACTGAACCAGCCGTGGTCGCGCTCGGTGCGCGCACCGAGCGTGCTGGCAGCGAACGGCGACCAGTCGGCGAGCGCCACCTGTTCGCCACGGGCCGCCAGCTCGCAGCGCGCGGCAGCTGCCTCCGGCCGCCCGGCCAGCGCCGCCTCGACCAGCGCCGGCAACGGCAGGGCCGCGATCACCGGCGCCGCCGCGGGCGCTGGCTGCCATTCCGCCTCGGTGCTCGGGGCGCCGAGCAGCCGCAGCAGGCGCAGCCGCACGACCTGCTGCTCGCGCTGCCGCCGCGCCAGCTCGAGGTCCACCTGCAGATGCAGCGCCGCCAGTTCGAGGACCTCGAGCTGCGAGCCTTCGCCGGCCTGCTGGCGGCGCTCGGCGAACCCGGTCAACTGGCGCGCGGTCTCTGCACGCGCTGCGAGCAGCGGCAGTTCGCTGGCCAACGCCTGCAGCGTCGCATGGTGTTCGGCAGTCTCGCTGACGACTGCGAGCGCCACCGCCACCGCTTCGGCGCAGGCGCGGCGCAACCGTTGGTCGGCGGCGCGCGCGCGCGCCGGGGTCTGCAGGATCGCCACCAGTTCCGCGGCGAGACCGGCCTCGATGCGGCTCTGGCCGCCAGCGTCGGGGAAGCGGATCATCACGTCGAGCACCGGGTTGGGCCAGCGGCGCGCCTGGTCGGCAGAGGCTTCGGCGCCGCGCACGGCGGCGAGCGCCTGCTGCAGCCGCGGATCGTGCATCAGCGCCATGCGGGTCGCCTGCTCCAGGGTCAGCTGCGCTGGCAGCACCGCCGCGTCGATCGGTTCGGCGTCGCTGTGGAACTGCACCGCGTCGGCGACATCGGTGGCGGCGGTCAGTTCGGCGAGCGCATCGACCGGTGGCGGCGCACCAGCGCAGCCAGCGAGGGTCAGCAGCAGCAGGCAGCGCGAGGGACAGCGCATGGCCTTACAGGCGGACCGTCACCTGCACGGCGTTGCCGGCACGCTGCAATCCGAGCTGCACTTCGCCGCCCGCGTCGCGGCCGGCCCGCAACTCGGCCACCAGCGCCGCCGCGTCGGCGACGGCCTTGCCAGCGACCGAGGCGATCACGTCACCGACCTGCACAGTGGCCTGCTGCGCCGGCCCGGCGGCGATGGCCTTGACTTCGAGCTGGTCGAGTTCGACGCCGAGCCAGGTCTCCGCGACCAGCTGCGCGTTGACCGGGCCCTTCTGCGTCGCACGCTCCACTCCACTGCGTGACAGCGGATGGTCGAGGTTGGCAACTCCGAGGGCCACCAGCGCGATCACCGTCGCCGTCTGTGCCTGGTAGCGCGGCACCACGATCGAGTAGGTGTCCCACTGCGAATGCCAACCACGACCATACTTCACTTCGCCGGTCAGGTGCCAGCTGAAGGCCGGCACGCCCACCGCGCCGAACGAAGCGTGGTCGGAGCCGCCGCCGGCGGGCTGCAGCACCGGCACCGGGGTCAGCTTGAACACCGGACCGTCGTGGCCAGCTTGCGGCACCTGCATCAGTTCGAGGATCGGCCGCACGATGGCCGTGAAATCCGCGGCCTGCGACTCGGGCACCGACAGGCCGCTCGCCCAGTTGGTGCCGCTGTCGTGGTTGAACACCGCGGCGATGCGCGGCATCTCGCGGCGGTGCATGACCACGTACTGGCGGGAACCGAGCAGCCCCTGTTCTTCGCCGCCCCAGAGGATGAACCGGATCGTGCGGCGCGGTCTGGCGCCGGCCGCGGTCAGGATGCGCGCGGCTTCGAGCGTCGAACAGGTGCCGTTGTCGGTGGCGCCGGCCGCCTGGTGCCAGCTGTCGAGGTGGGCGCAGACGATCACCACTTCCCCCGGCCACTCGCTGCCCGGCAGCTCGGCGATCACGTTGTGCACCGGCACCGGTCCCTTGCGCCAACGGTTGCGCAGTTCGAACTCGGCCACCACCGGCTCGGTGCCGTCCAGCAGTCGGTCGATCACCGCCGCCTGGTCGTCGCGCACCACGGCGTGGCCCCAGCGTGGCCGCTCGGCGAACGGCCGCAGCGGCGCATTGTGGTCGCCGAACACGCGGATCTGGTTGGGATAGTTCTTGTCGGTCCAGCCGGTGCTGGCGGCCGACTGGGCGAGGCCGAGCACCTTGCCGCCGGCGAGCCACTGGTCGACGGCGGCAAGCAGGGCCTGGTCCTTGGGCTTTTGTCCCCACAGCCACAGCGACTCGCCGGCGTCGATGCGCTGCTGCATCGCCGCCTGGTCGTCGGTGGTGGCCGGCATGCGCACCAGGTTGCCGCGGGCGATGCCGCGCGTGGCACCGGTCCAGGCCGGACAGGCGACCTGCAGTTCGAGTTCGGCCGGCGAGGTGATGCGGCCCAGCCACTGTTCGCGATCCCAGCCACACTGCCACTCGGCCCACTTCTCCAGTCCGGCGTGCAAGCCCATCGCCGCGAACTCACAGCACGCCCACTCGCAGGCACGCTGGAATGCCAGCGAGCCGGTCAGTCGCGCGCCGAGGTCCTCGCACAGGGTGTCCTCGAACACCATCACCTGGCTGTGGTCGATGCCCTCGTGTACGATCGCCCGGGCCAGTCCGGCGGCGACCGGGTTGGCGGCGGCGGCGGCACTGCTGCCCTGGGCGCAGGCGAACGGGACGATGCAGGCGATGGCCAGAGTGCGGGTGCAGAGCTGCAGCAGCGGCATCATTGCCCGATGGTAGCCGCGGCCCTTGCGGTGTTGGCGTGGCCGATCTCCAATCGCGGCGTGGACCCAGAGACGGCCAGCGCGGAGTTCGTCCCGGCATCGCCGGTGCCCGTTTTTCCGCTCCCCGGCGTGTTCCTGTTCCCGGGTCAACTGCTGCCGTTGCACGTTTTCGAACCGCGCTACCGGCAGATGGTGGCCGACCTGCTCGACGGTCCCGGCTACCTGGTGGTCGGGACGGTGCGCGGCGCTGACGTGGCCAGCAGCGATCAGGTGCCGGCAGTCCTGCCGGTGGCCGGCCTCGGCGAGATCGCCCGGCACGAACGGCTGGCCGACGGTCGCTACCACATCTGGTTGCTCGGCCGCGCCCGCGTGCGCATCGACGAACTGCCGAGCAATCGGCAGTACCGGCTGGTGCGCTGCCAGCCGTTCCGTGAGCTGCCGGTCGCGCGTGACGAAGGTCGGCGGTTGCGCGAGCTGCTGCGCGCGGCGACCGCGGCGCGCGTGGCGCAGCAGTTGACGATCCCGGCCGACACGCCGACCGGCATGCTGGCCGACCTGCTGACGCAGGTGGTCAGCGCACCGCAGCCGGTGGTCGAAGAGATCTTCGCCGAGCCGTCGATCGCGGCGCGCGCGCGCAAGGCGCTGGCCGCGCACGCACAGTTTCCGCCACTGCCGCGCTGACGGTGGCGCGCGAACCGTAGCGCGCGAAGGGTGGTCGCGAACGGCAGGCCTGCGGCCTAGTTGCCGCGGCCAGCCTTGACCGGCTCGCCCTTGTCGGCCTTGGCCGGCGTCTCCGCCCGGCCGGGATCGATGGCCTCGGCCTTCCTGGCGTTCTGCTCGAGCTCGTCGGCCAGCTTGCCGGCGCCGTAGATCTTGCGCAGCGCCTCGACGATGAACGCCGGGTGCACGCAGACCGTGCGCGCGACCTCGTCGTCGAACACGTAGTTGTTGCCGAGCATCTCGATGTTGCCGTCGAAGATCAGGCCGACGACGTTCTGCTGCTTGTCGATCATCGGCGAGCCGGAGTTGCCGCCGATGATGTCACAGGTGGCGACGAAGTTGACCGGCGTGCGCAGATCGAGTTCGCCCTTCTTCTCCAGCCAGGGCTGCGGGACGTCGAACGGGTGCACGCCGCCGAACTCGGTGTGCCGCGCGTACAGACCGTAGAGGCTGGTGAAGTACGGCGCGATCGTGCCGTTCATCTTGAAGCCGCGCACGACGCCGTCGCTGAGGCGCAGCGTGAACGTGGCGTCGGGCGGGATCCTGGTGCCGTAGACGGCGAAGAACGCCTCGCCGATCCGGGTCGCGTGCTCGCGCTCCTCCGTCTGCACCTTCTGGATCTCGCCGGGCTTGGCCTTGGCCTCGATCAGCTCCCTGCGCTGCTTCTCCAGCTCGGCCACCTTGTCCCAGGCGTCGCCGTACTTGTCCTTGAGTGCCGGATCGGCGTCGACCGCGGCGCGGATCGCGGCCTCGGCCTTTTGTTTGATCTCCATGATGCGCGGATTGCGCAGGCCGTCGAGATAGCCCTCGAATGCCTTGCGGGTGTTCTCCAGACCGAGGATCGCCGTGCGCAGCTCCTTCTCCTTCTCGACACTGCTGGCCGCCTCCTTGTTCATCTGCTCGATCGCCGCCCGCACGCGCACCAGATTGGTCGGATAGACCAGGTCGCGCAGCGTCTCGCATTGCGCCACCGTCTGCAGACGGCCGGTGCTGCCCGGATTGCCGGTCACGAACACCAGTTCGTTCTCGGTCGGGCCGGCGGTCTTCCAGGTGAAATAGAACTTGCTGGTTTCGGCCGGCTTGTCGTCGGCGTAGGCGCGCAGGAACGTGAAGTCGAGGGCGTAGCGCGGGAAGCAGAAGTTGTCCGGGTCGCCGCCGAAGTGTGCGCTCTGCAGGTGCGGCGTGCACACCAGGCGCAGATCCTTCCAGGTGTTGTAGCTGTAGAGGTGGTACATGCCGCCCTGGAACAGCGACACGCATTGGTGCTTCAGGCCCGGCTCCTGTTCGTCGGCGGCCTTCTCCAGGTCCTTGGGTGCAGCACCCGCGTGCACCTCCTTGGTGACGTCCTTGGTGGCGACCAGCTGCTGCACCGACAACCCGGGCAGCTTCACCTCGCCGTCGAAACTGCCGGCGTAGTAGCCGTCCCTGACCCAGTCGTGCTCGCCCTGCATCTTGGCGACGGCATCGCGGGCGCAGTGGTTGTTGGTCATGATCAGCCCGAGCGGACTGACGAACGACGCCGAACAGCCGCTCGGCATGCGCAGCGAGGACAGCCGCGCGTGCTCGAGCCATTCGGGCGACGGCGTGAAGTCGTATGCCTGCTGGAACCACTCGAGCGGCGCATTCTCGAAGGTCCACATGCGCCCCAGCTCCTTGTGTTCCTGGGCCGCGAGGGTGACGCACAGCAGCGCCGGGAAGAGCAGGAGGGAACGCGTCCGGACGGTGGGCTTCATGCGAAGTTCGGCAATGGGCGCCGCAGTCTACGGACGCCCTTGCAGCTCTGCGAACGCTCTTTTCCCGGTCCGGAGCGGCCGATCAGACGACGCGGCCGGCGTCTTCGCGGCCCGGACCGCGGCGACCCGCGGGCGGGCCCTGCGGCTCGGGACCCTGGTCGTTGCCGCGCGGCCGGCGCCGACCTTGCCCGGGCTGCGGCGGGCCGTCACGGAAGTTGTCACGCGCACCCGCGCCTCCGCCGGCACCACGCCGAGGGGCGATGCCGGGCGCGCCGCCACCGTCCGGGACCCCGCCGCCCATTCCGTGCATGGCGCGCATCCGGTGCATCGCCCGCAGCATCCGCAGATGCATCGCCATCATCCGCATGCGCATGGCCGGCCCGCGCCTGCCTCCAGCCAGCGGCGGCAGCCCGCGCGCGCCAAAGCCCGGGCCAGCCCCCGGACCACGTCCCGCTCGCGGCCGAAACCCGCGTGGCTCCTGGCCACCGCTCTCGGCACGCCGGCCCCGGCCCTGCTCCTCCTGCCCCTGGCCCGACGGTGGCATTTCGCGCCGTTGCTGCCCTTGGGCCTGATCACGCTGCCGCGGGCCGCGCCCCTGCCGGCGACCCTGGCCCCCTGCTTCCCCCGGCTGCGGGCCACGCTGGTCGAGGCGCTGGCGCAGTTCGTCGAGCCGCTGGTCGAAATTGCGGCGCATCTCCTCGAGGCGCTGCAGCAGTTGCTCCTGCCGCTGCTCGAACTGCCGCGGCCCTGCCGGTGGCGGGTTGGCACTGCGCGGTGCGCGCGGTTCGTTGCCCCCTCCTCCCCCGCCGCCCGGATCCTGAGCTGACAATGCCACCGACAACAACGCCGCCACGACCATCAGACGCTTCATCTTGCGAGTCTCCGTATCGGGAATGACAAGGGCGCCTGATACGGTCCTGGACGAAGTGTTCCCACCCCCATAGCTGCACCGGTCTCGTAATGGCCCGCCGCGCCGATGAACGACCCGCTCGACGACTACCGCAAGAAACGCGACTTCGGCCGCACGCCGGAGCCCGCACCCGCCGGGTCGGACGCAGCATCGGTGCGGCAGCCAGGATTCGTCGTGCACCGCCATGAAGCCCGCAACCTGCACTACGACCTGCGGCTCGAGGTCGCCGGTGTGCTGCGCTGCTGGGCGGTGCCGCGGGGCTTCTCCTACGACCCGGCCGACAAGCGGCTGGCGGTGCAGACCGAAGACCACCCGCTCGACTACGAACATTTCCGCGGCCGCATTCCCAAGGGCGAGTACGGCGCCGGCACGATGACCGTCTGGGACCAGGGCCGGTACGAACTGGTGAAGGCAGCGGACTGGCAGCAGGCCATGGCGGCCGGCGAAGTGAAACTCAAGCTGTACGGCCGGCGGCTGCGGGGCGAGTGGCACCTGGTCAAGACCACCCAGGGCCCGCGCAGCTGGCTGCTGTTCAAGAGCAGGGACCGCTATGCCGGCAGCTCGCGCGACAGCGCGCTCGGCATCGACCCCGGCGAACTCGCGGTGACCGCGATGCACGCGCCGGCGCAGCCGATGCGCTGGCTGCACGAGCGCGCGCCGTTCACCGACCCGCAGTGGTTGTTCGAAGTGGAGTTCGCCGGCCAGCGCTGCTGCCTGCAGAAGCGCGGCGACGAGGTGCGCCTGATCGGCGTCGCCATGGCGCTGCCGGCGATCGAGAAGGACGCGCGGCAACTGCGCTGCGACCAGGCGCTGCTCGACGGCGTGCTGGTGGCCAGCGACGAGCACCAGCGTCCCGACCGCCACCGGCTCGAACGGCAGCTCGCCGCCGGCGATGGTACCGGCCTGCTGTTCTATGCCTTCGACCTGCTGCACTGGGAGGACTACGACCTGCGGGCGCTGCCGCTGCTCGACCGCAAGGCAGCGCTGCGCGGCCTCATGCCGCCGACCACGAGCGTGCTGTACGTCGACCACGTCGCCGGCAGTGGACCGGCGCTGCTGGCGGTGATCGCCGCGGCCGGGTTGCCGGCGGCGCTGGCCAAGCGCGCCACCAGCCGCTACCAGGAAGGACCGTCCGCCGACTGGGTGCGCGTCGCCGCCGGCACCGAGCCGGCGGCAGCGCCACCCGCGGTCGCCCAGGCCCTTGCCAGCACCGCACCGTCGCGATCGCGCGTCAAGCCGACCAACCTCGAGAAGGTCTACTGGCCGGCCGAGGGTTACACCAAGGGCGACCTGCTGGGCTACTACGAGCAGGTCTGCGACTGGCTGCTGCCGCACCTGCACGACCGGCCGGTGCACCTGAACCGCTTCCCCGACGGCATCGACGGCAAGTCGTTCTACCAGCGCGAAGCCAAGGCCGGCACGCCCGCGTGGCTGCGCACGGTGCCGATCGAGCACGACGGTGAACGGGTGCCGCACCACGTGATCGACGACCGCGATGCGCTGCGCTATGCGATCAACCTCGGCAGCATCGACCTGCACCCGTGGCTGTCGCGCGTGCCGACGCTCGACCAGCCCGATTACGCGGTGCTCGACCTCGACCCGAAGGGCGCGCCGTTCGCGCAGGTGCTGCGCATCGCCCGCGCCGCCGGCCGCCTGCTGCGCGGCATCGGCATGCGGCCGCTGGTCAAGACCTCCGGCAAGCAGGGCATGCACGTGTTCGTGCCGCTGCAGGCCGGCTACATCTACGACCACTCGCGCATGTTCACCGAGGCGGTGGCGCGCGTGCTGCAGCGCGAGCTGCCCGACATCGCCACCACCGAACGCCTGCCGGACAAACGCGGCGGCAAGGTCTACCTCGACTTCCTGCAGAATCGCCGCAGCCAGACCGTGGTGCCACCGTACGCGGTGCGGCCGGTGCGCGGAGCCACCGTGTCGACGCCGCTGCACTGGGACGAACTCGACGCCGACATCACGCCGACGCTGTTCGACATCCACACCGTGCCGCCGCGCGTGCGCGAGCGTGGTGACCTGTTCCGCGCCGCCCTGACCGACGGCCAGGATCTGCTGCCGGCGATCACCGCGCTGCAGCAGGTGCTGCGCGAAGGCTGAACGGAACACGCGACCGCCGCGGCCGTGCCCGCGCGTTCACTCCTGGCGACCGCGCTCGGCCTGCTGCAGGCGCTGCCTGACCTGCTCGGCCCAGCGGCTGTTCGGGTCGTAGCTGAGGTAGGCGCGCCAGTGCTGCCGCGCCGCCACCAGATCACCCGCGGCGGCCAGCACGTCGGCCAGGTTGTAGTGCGCATCGGCGTAGTACGGCACCAGCTCGAGCGCGCGCCGGTAGGCCGCCACCGCGGCGGCGGTGTCGCCGAGCTGGCCTTGCACGTTGCCGAGGTTGTTCCACGCCTCGGCGTAGTCGGGTGCCAGCGCCACCGTCGCCGCGAACTGCTCGCGCGCCTGCTGCTTGTCGCCGAGCGCGTAGTGGCAGTTGCCGAGGTTGAAGTGCACCTCGGCGCTGCCGGCGGGCAACGCCTGCTGGTAGGCGCTGAGCGCGTCGGCGATCCGACCGGCGGCCTCGGCCTCGACCCCGATCGCGAACCACTCGGCCGGACTGCGCAGGCCGTGCAGCGACGCGCCTTCACCGGCATCGAAGTCGAACAGTTGTTGGCCACCGAGTTCGACCAGCCGGCCATCGGGCAGGCGCACGCAAAGGCGCCGCCGGCCGATGCTGGCCTCGAGCCCCTGCAGCGCCGCGTCCGGATCGGCGATCAGCTGCCGCGCCTGCCGCAGCGCGCGTTCGATCCGCGCCGCGTTCCAGCCCGCCTGCTGCAGTCGTGCCAGCGTGCGCGCCGTGGTCAGCGCGCGGAAGTCGAAGGTCAACAGCCGCCCCTGCCGATGGCAGGCGCGCAGCAGGTCGCGCTGCAGCCAGCTGCGCAGCACCGCCGTGGTGGTGCCGACCAGCGACGCGAGCCGGGCGGCGTCGAACGCACCCCCGGCCGCGGCCGCCGGCTGCGGATCGTCTGCTGGCGTGGTCAAGGTTCGATCAGGTCGAGGAACACCGGCGCGCGCAGCGAACCGTTCGCCGTGCGCTCGAGATAGCCTACGGTGCAGTAGAGCCCGGGCTGCAGCCAACGTCCCGGGATGCCGGGATCGAGCAGCGGCGCCTCGGCGAGCCGCTGCAGCAACAGCTGTTGCAGCCGGCTGCGCATCGCCGCGGTGAAACCGGTGCCGACCTTGCCGACGCAGCGCAGGTCGCCGTCGAAATCACTGGCGATGATCAGGCTCTTGAAGTCGCGCTCGCCGTCCGGCTCGAAGCCGAGGATCACGCAGTGCACGCGCTGCTGCGCCTTGACCTTCAACCACGCGTCGCTGCGTTCACCGGGCCGGTAACGCGAGTCGAGGCGCTTGCACATCATGCCTTCGACCTGTTGCGCGCGGATGGCGGCGAAGAACTGCAAGCCTTGGCCGACGATGCCCTCCGACAGCAGCAGGTGTGCGGGCGCCGTGGACTGCAGCAGCACCTGCAGCCGCGCCCGGCGCTCGGCCAGCGCCAGGTCGAGCAGCGGTTCGAAGCGCTCGTACAGCAGATCGAACACCACGTAGGTCACCGGGTAGGTGCGGGCTGCCTGCGCCACCTTCGCCGGCGAGCGCGCGTTCTCGCGCGCCAGCGCGCCGCGGAAATCGGCGCGGCCGTCGGGCTGCAGCACCACCAGTTCGCCGTCGAGCAGGCAGCCGGCCGGCAGCGCCGCCAGCGATTCCAGTTCGGGGTAGCGCTGCAGCAGATCGCGCCGGTGCCGGCTGTGCAACCGGCAACGGTCGTGCTCGACATAGGCGAGCGCGCGCACGCCGTCCCACTTCACCTCGTACAGGTGCTGGTCGGAGTCGAACGGCTGGCCGATCCTGGCCAGCATCGGTGGCACTTCGTCGGGCAAGCGCACAGGCGCAGTTTCGCGTCAGTCCAGCCAGAGTGCGCGCAGGAAATCACCGACCCAGTCCTTGACCTCGTACAGCAGCTCGGGCTGGTTGGCCGGCTGCACCAGCACCGGCTGGCCCTTGCCGCGCTCCCACACGCGGATGCGCGCCAGTTCGTCGCCGTTCTCGCGCGCCACGTGCAGCGTCCAGTCGGGTTCGCCGAGCGCCATCTGCTTGGCGGAGAACACCCGTTCGCCGACCAGGTCCTTGATGCCGTCGGTGATCACGTCGGGCGTCGCCAGCGGCGCGTGGTCCGGTTCGCGCTGCCAGCGGCCGTCGCGCAGCTGGAAGATGCGCTTGTTGCCGTTGCTGCGCTCGGCGCGCAACTGCCCCACCGCGCCGTCGATCTTCAACGCCGCCTTGGCCACGTAATCGGTCCAGACGCGCCGCAACTGCTGCACCGCGGCGGCCGGCACCGTGACCACCTGGTCGGGTTCGTCGCTGCGCACGCAGAAGGTGACGTCGAAGTCGCCGCGCTTCTGGTCGGCGCCGAACTTCAGCGTCACTTCCTTCAGCCCGCCTTCGTCGGCCTGGCCCCTGACCTGCACGGCCAACGCCTGCTGCAGACCGAACTGCGGTTCGTTGCCCTTGCCAGGCACGAACTCGATCACCCGGCAGTTGTTGAGCGCCTGCAGCAGTTCGTTGACCGGCGTCGGGTTGGTCTGGGCGAGCACCGGCTCGGCGATGCGGAAGCCGGTGGCGTTGCGTTCGAGCAACAGCCGCTGGCCGCGGTCCTGCCCCGGGTCGACCACCACTCTGGTCACCTGCTCGTGCACGCGCTCGAACGGCAACAGCAAGCGCGCCCGCAGCGCGCCGGCCGCATTGTCGAAGATCGTGTGGTACTGGATGTCGAGCACCACGAACGCGAGCTTGCGGTCATCGAGCCGGCCGAGCAGGCGATTCTGCTCGTTGCGCCAGAACGGCACCTTCTCCACGCCGAATCCGCCGTCGACCTCGACCACCACGTCCGGCGGACGGTCGGGAAAGCGGGCGACGCTGGCCGGGAACTGGTCGATGCGCATCCGCAGCAGCAGATCGAGATAGCGCTGCGTCATGGCGCGGTCGGTGCGGCTCGTCACCGGCGACGTCATGCGGAAGCCGTCGCCACCGCGTTCGATGCGGAACAACTCGCGTTTGCCGGAAGGCAGCAGGTTGTCGACCGCGACGCTGCTGACCGTGGCGGGATCGTTGCTGAACACCTGCCGCTCGCGCAGATCCTCGCTGTTGACCTGCAGCGCCGAGTACAGGCCCGTGCCGCCGAGGTAGATCTTGCCGTCGCGGCGCAGGTAGCGATCGGCGCCGAGGGCACCTTCGCCGCCGATGTCGAGATCGAGTTTGCCGTCCGGGAACTCGGCGGTGAAGGTGACGACCGGCGGCGCCAGTCCGGTTTCCTCCAGCAGCTTCTGCGGCTCGGTCCTGGCGTCTTGCTGGAACGCTTCGGCCATCATCGCCGAGTCGAACGCCGAGGCGATCGCCACCAGGTGGGCCCGCGAACACAGGTCGACGATCGGCTCGCGCACCCACCAGCGGCCGTCGGTGTCGCGGCGGACCTCGATCGTCTTGCCGGCCTCCTTCCACCGGATCGCGGTGGCCTCGCCGAGCCGATGGCCGGCGAGGACCGGCACCGAGACGACGTGCCGCTCGTCGGGCTTCTGCTTGGTGGACCACAGTACCGCCACCAGCGCACCGATCACCAGCAGCAGCACGAGCAGTTTGCGCATCAGATCGATCTCCGTCGCCACCACATGACCACGCCCAGCAGCAGGAACGTGCCGGGCACGATCGGCACCAAGAGCCACCAGATCGCATCGAGCTGCGGCTGCTCGAGCTTGAAGTGGTGCGCGCGGTAGCGTTCGCCGCGCACGTGCAGCAGCACCTTCCGCTCGGCGAACCAGTTGAAGATGTTCAACGGCAGGTCGCCGAAGAACTGCATGCCGATGTTGTTGCAGCAGATGCCGGACAACACGATCACTTCGCCCTGTACGGCGTTGCCGTGCTCGTCCTTCTGCTCGGTCAGCAGATCGATCGACACGCCGACGTCGCGCGGCTGGTAGGCATCGCGCCGGTTCGGCTTGTCGAACCCCGGCAGCCCGTTCGGCCCCGGCGTTGCCAGCCAGGCGTACGGGCCTGTTCTCAGGATCGGATCGAAGCGCACGTCCTTCGGCCCATCGGCGCGCTGCCGGATCTCACGCGCCGCGGTGAACTGCAGCGTGGTCTTGCCCGAGGCGAACGGCCTGATGACCGGATGCATCGGGTTGATCGCCAGCGTGAGGTCCGCCACGCCCCGGGTGCCACCGAGCCCCGGACTCGAGGGGTTGGACAGGTCGGGAACCAGGTGGAACACCGGCTGGGCGCCGATCTCGAAGCCGAGCAGACGGCCGAGCTCGCCGCCGGTCGGGTTCTTGTCGTCGATCGGCAGGAAGGAGTAGTTGAGCAGCAGACGGCCGCCGTGCTTGAGCCATTCGTACAGCGCCTGCGCCTGCCGCTCGGTGAACTCGCGGCGCGGTTCCATCACCGCCAGCACGGTGGCGTCGCCCGGCACTCCCGCCTGCAGGTCGCACTCCGCCACGTCGAAGCCCTCGTGTCGCAGCGCTTGCAGCAGCTGGCTGTAGCCGCCGCCGTTGCCACTCTGCAGGTCGAGATCGGTGGACAGCCCCTGTACGAAGTACGCCTTCGGCGTGCCCTGGACCATCAGGCTGCGGATCGTCGACGACAGCGCCTCCTCGCCCTTGAAGTCCTTGAGGATGCGCACCGGACTGCGTGGCAGGCCGGCGGGGTTGCCGGCCGGGTTGTAGGCGGGGTCGTCGATGACCGCGAGGTCACCGACCAGCGACAGCCGCTTGAAGCGCGGCGGCTTGCCCGGCTGCTCGAGCGCCACCACGACCAGATCGCGGATGGTGCCACTGACACCGAAGCGCGCCGAGGCCTCGCGCAGGCCGGCGATGTCGACCGCGCTGTTGGTCCACCACTGCTTGACGCGTACCGAGTCGCCGGCGAGATAGGCGTAGCGGCGGATCAGATCCGTGGCCAACCCTTGCAGCGAGTTGAGGATGCGCCAATCCTGTTTCTGCCCCTCGTCACCCTGCGGCACGCCTTCGAGCCCCTGGAAGAAGGTGTGCAGTTCGAGGTGCAGCTTCTGCTCGTGCACCTCCTGCAGCAGCTGCTCGGTCAACGGGTCGACGGTGAACTGGCTCCGTGGCGAGAAGTCGAACAGGTGCCGCAGTGCCGGGCGCGACGTCACCCAGATCACCAGCGCCCACACCACCAGCA
>Ga0209488_10000142_pt1 | contig 54383 bp, 48 predicted proteins | sample Rivendell_Oct201_8_FD_188349 | JGI IMG/M metagenome (GOLD analysis project Ga0209488, IMG submission 188349) | Vadose zone soil microbial communities from the Eel River Critical Zone Observatory, Northern California, USA -... | ecosystem: Environmental > Terrestrial > Soil > Vadose zone >...
TCCCGCGGGAACGCTGTCCACTGGTCGGTCATAACCACGTTTCCGCGGAAACGTGTGCCACACCAAGGGTCTTTTATGAGCAGTAATTCAGGCCTTCCTTGAGCGGTGACATGGACTCTCGGTATCCGAGCCGCATCGTCTGCCTGACTGAGGAGCCTACCGAGGTACTTTACGCGCTTGGGCAGGAGGACCGGATCGTGGGCATTTCCGGTTTCACCGTGCGTCCGGCACGGGCGCGCCGCGAAAAGCCCCGGGTCTCCGCGTTCACCAGCGCCAAGGTCGACCGCATTCTCAGCCTTAGGCCGGATCTGGTGGTCGGCTTCTCCGATATCCAAGCCGACATAGCGCAGGCGCTCATCAAGAGCGGGATCGAAGTGTGGATCAGCAATCATCGGTCGGTCGATGGGATCTTGAGCTACGTGCGCCGCCTCGGCGCATTGGTCGGCGCCGCCGAGCCCGCGGAACGCTATGCACTCGAACTCGAAACCCATATCGCGCAGGTGCGGCAGGCGGCTGCTCTCTTGCCCCGCCGTCCACGCGTGTACTTCGAAGAATGGGATGAGCCGCTCATCACCGGCATTCGATGGGTCAGCGAACTGATCAGCATCGCCGGCGGCGAGGACGTGTTTCCCGAGCGCGCGGTTTGCGCTTTGGCCAAGGATCGCATTCTCGGCGATGCGGGTGAGGTCGTACGTCGCGCCCCGGACATCATTCTCGGCTCCTGGTGCGGCAAGCGTTTCCGGCCGAATCTAGTGACAGCCCGAGTCGGGTGGGAAGCGGTGCCGGCGGTGCGCGACGGCGAACTGCATGAGATCAAATCGCCTCTGATTCTGCAGCCGGGTCCGGCGGCGCTGACAGACGGGCTCGACGCAATACACAGGGTAGTTCGGCAATGGTCAGATCGACAGGCCTCCGCCGCGCTGCGGCGGGTCGGCGCATGACCGAAGCGGCAGCGCCTTCGCCCTGTGTCGACATCTGTCGACTGGACGCACAAGGGTTATGCGTGGGTTGCCGCCGCACCATAGACGAGATCACCGAATGGCCGCGCGCGAGCGAGACGCGGCGGCGGGAGATTCTGCGCGAATTGGAACGGCGGACTCCGGCCGCCTCGACCCGGGATCCCGCGCTTAACTGAAGGGATTGAGGCGCGCGGCAAGGGCCCCGGGGGCCTTGGTGAGTGGCTCTGATGTCACCTTAAAAAAGCCCCGGTGGTTGCTCAAAAGCAGCCACCGAGGCAGAACAGACCCGGCATGGGGATGACAAACCGGGCCATTCCCGCTCAGGGAGAAGAGCGGGGAGCGTCTTTCACGCTCATGAATAGAGATGGGGGTCACGGCCTGAAAGTTCCAGCCCCGGCGTAGCAGTTTCAAATTTCAATTGAAATAAAGTCCAGTCCTGAACAACCTACTTTTTTTCCTGCCACGTGCTGCGAATCTTCTCCGCCCATTCCTTGTAACTGCGCCAACTATTGAAATTATCGGTGATCGCTGCGTGACGGCCGTGGATCCTCTCCGCATTCTTCGATACGGTTGCTGCTGGTTTTACCGCGCCGGCTTCGGGGCGTGCCGTAGGGTGGAGCGCCTTTGTAAGTCGAGCCGGAGTTTTGCTGTCGCTCATCTCGTGCCTCGCTAACGTACGTGACACCGGAAGGCGCACGCGCATCTAGAGCAACAGTGCCACAGGCAGGCCGTCACCGGAGACAAGCACGCGTGAGCATTGCGATGGGTACCTCACAGCGCGCCGCGGTATGTTAAATGGACCCGCCTCGCCGAGTTTTTTCAGAATGATCGCGGCAGGCCCAGGCCTTCCGCAATCATGTTGCGTGCCATCTCATTGCTGACCGGTCCGATGCGGAGCAGCCGTGCGTCCCGCCAGTAACGCTGCATATCGGTTTCCGCCGAGTAGCCCATCCCGCCCAGTATGGATATCCCCATATCTGCCGCCTGACAGGCATATTCAGACGCCAGAGTCTTCGTCATTGCCGCTTCCATCGCGCACGGCCTTTGCAGGGATTGCAGCCAAGCCGTATGGTGGAGCATCAACTCGGTCTGTTTTTGCCACATGGCCATGTCGGCAACATAGTGTTGAAGCACCTGGAATTCGGCGATGAGTTTGCCAAAGGCACGGCGCTGCTTCATGTAGGCGATCGAATCCTCGAGCACTCCGTCGATCATTCCCAGGCACATCGCCGACTCTATGATGCGTTCGCTGTTGAGCGTCTTCGTCACCTCCTTCCATGCCTTGCCCTGTTCACCCAACAGCAAGTCTTCCGGCACGAAGACATGGTCGAGATGGATGGAGCAGGAGTTGAGCGCTCTCATGCCCAGCTTGTCGAGTGGCGTAATGGTGACGCCTGGGGACTCCCGGGGCAGAAAGAACAAAGAAACGCCTTGGGTTCGTTTGCCCGCATTCTTGTCGCTGCGAGCGATCAGCAGCAGGTAATCGGCCGTGTCCGCGGTCGTGCTCCAGATTTTCTCTCCGTTGATGACCCAGCCGCCTGCTACTTTCTCAGCGCTGGTTCTCATGCCGCCGAGCAGATCCGTGCCGCCGCCCGGCTCCGTGAAACTGATGGCTGTTTTCAACCGCCCCTGAGCCATCTTCGGCAGAAACTGCCGTTTCTGCTGCTCGGAGCCGTGCAGGCTGATCGCGCTGGCTCCCGAAAAGGCGGTGATGCCCCAGATCCAGCCCAGACCCGCTGCAGTGCGAGCGAATTCGCGCATGAAAATGGATTGAACCAGGATGTTGCCGCCGAGGCCGCCGAATTCTTCCGCAATGCCGATACCGTGGTAGCCGCCGTCGGTGAGCTTGTCCCAAAGCTCCTGCGGGTACTCGTGTTCCCTGCGTTCGAGGGCGCGGCACCAGTGCTTCGGACACTCCCGTTCAACCCACTTGTGCACCGAATCACGAAACATCCCGGCCTCTTGATCGAGTTCAAAATCCATTGCCATTTCTCACCCCGTGCTGTCAGTCAGGCGCCTAGCGAGCGCCGGCTTATCGATCTTGGTCGCACTCATGGGCCACTCGGTGACGAAGTAGACACGGCGTGGAATCTTGAAACTCGCGAGCTTGCCGTTGCAGAAACTCACGACCTCCTCCTCGGTCGCCTCTCTGTCCGGCCGCAGCTCGACAAATACCACCGGCACTTCTTCCAGTCGCCGGTCCGGCGCGCCCACCACCGCGCAGCCCTTGACTGCCGGGTGCATGCCGACGACCATTTCGATTTCGAGGGCGCCCACATTCTCGCCGCCGACCTTGAGGACATCCTTGAGGCGCCCATGGAACATCAATGAGCCACCGGTATCGAGGCTGCCGCGATCTCCTGTGTGCAGCCAACCGTCACGCAGCGCACTCGCCGTCTTTTCGGGGTCCTTGTAGTAGCCGCTGCACAGGGTCGGACCGCGCAGCAGCACCTCGCCGACAACGCCTGGGGCGACCTCGAGACCGTCCTCGCCGATGACCCGAACTTCGACGCCGGGAAGCGGCCGGCCGAGGCGGCTTAAACGGTCCTCACGCTCATCGTCCGGCGAATGCGTACATGCGGAGGCCACGGACTCCGTCAGCCCATAGGTGCCGATCTGCACGGCCTGCGGAACGCGGGCTTCCAGCAGCTCGCGGATCCAGGGGGGTTGCAGCGCGAAATTGCTAACCATCAGCCGGATCGCCGACAGGTCGTGCTCGGAAAAATTCGGATGCTGCAGAAGATCCCCAATGATGGTCTGGAATAATGCAAAGGCGATGGTGGCATGCCCGCTTTCCATCATCGCAAGAGCGGGACCAGCCTCCATCCTTCGCATGGATAAAAACGCTCCGCCCACCGAGACAATGGCCACGAGGGGCGATATTCCACCCACATGGAACATCGGCAGCGGCGACCAGATCCGGTCAAGAGCGGTCATCTGGTAGCGGCCGGCCAGCAGTCGACCCTGGGTGACGATTGCCGCATGGCTCAACAGGCAGCCTTTGGGGCGCGATGTCGAACCCGATGTGTAGAGGATGAGCGCCGTTTCCTCCGGCCGCACCGACCGTCGGCGTTCCTCGAGCGTGTCGCTCGCGATGCCGGCGGCCGACGCCGACAGGTCGCCGCGATGCAGAAAACCCAGCGACGGCCCTTGGGTAATGACGATATTCCGCAAGTGCGGTGCTCGTTCGAGAGCTAGCCGCTCCGGTACATTCGTAGAAGGTAAGTCCGGAAATGCCTCGTAAAGCCGTTCGATGAGACTTGGGCGCTGCTCAACGTCGTTGGTCGTTACCACGGTCACCACGTCCGCATCGACCAGCATTGCGGCGATTTCGGCGCCGCGATAGCGAGTATTGATCGGAACCGGAACGGCGCCTGCCAGCATTGCACCGAAGAGAACTTTCATGAATTCCGTACTGTTGGGCAACAGAATTCCGATGTGATCGCCCTTCGTGATGCCGAGCGCCAAGAAGACTCGCGACCATCCGGCTGCACCGCTGGCGAAGCCGCCGTAGGTCATGCGGTCGCCCGGGAGGACAATCGCGTCGGCATCGGAATGAGCCGCGGCGGCCTCGAGGATTAACGCGCCGCAAGTCATTCCGGAGGCAAGTTCGCTCATGACGAGTCGGCACCTCATCCAGGCCGTTGATTCGATAGGCAGGTTTAGGGCGGGCCGCTACTTCTCGCTGTTGATGTAGCGGTCGAGTTCGCGGTGGAAGTGTCGAACCCGCTGCTCTTGATCTGACCACAGGGGGCCGCGGAAGCCGCGTGACTTGGCGCCGCGCTGCACCGCCGATACCAGATCCACATCCTGATCCAACACTTCGCCGAGATTCGGGCGCACGTCGGCCGAGAATCGTTCGATGTTCGGGCGAGTCTCGCCGGTGACATCGATCCCGCTCGGCAGGCCCATCCACCCGGGCACGGTGTAGCCCGGGTCGTCCACATATCGAAACATGGTCACGTTGTCATAGTAGAACCGCTCCGGGTCGGTGGCATGCGGCAGGAAACGCATGATGAACACGCCTTCAGGATGCATGCCGATCTGCACGTTCGGGAAGTAGCCCGTCGCCCAGCTATCCGTGAGCTGTCCGTCGCTCAGCTTGTCATAGTAGGCAAGTCCGAAGCGCTTGCCGCGGGCACGCTTTGCCAGTTGGATGGCGGCGCGCACCTCGCGAGCCGAACCGCTGAATTTCTCGGGATCGATGCCTGCTTCGCGCATCATGAACTGCTGGTAGGGATCGATGGTGTTCTGGTCGCCGACGCGGTGGGACTTGACGCCGATGGGCACGATCATGCGGCTGAAGCCGTTCGGGTACAGGTCGTACTGGCTGAAATCCTCCATGACGCCTTGTGTCTGCGGATGAATGTGCGGCAGGTGGTAGGTTTCGTAGAAGGCGTCGATGCCGGTTTTCCAGTTCGCGCGCCACTCGCTGCGTACATGCCGCACGACGTGCATCTTGTCGATTTCATAGTTCTCGATATAGCCCTTGGGCAGGCCGATCCACTCGCACAGCGGCGGCGCCTTGCCGTCCATGTTGATGAAAATGAGCCCGCCGACGACATCGCAACGCACTTCACGGAGGCCGGGTCGGTGCGCGATCAGCCGCGGATCGAAGGTCGCCTCGTCGGTGATCTTCTCGAGCGTCCCGTCGCAGCTGTATTGCCAGCCATGAAATGCGCAGGTGAAACGCGGCACGCTGCCGCGCTCGTTCAGGCAGATGCGATTGCCGCGATGCGGACATACATTGTAGAAGGCCTTGATCGAGCCATCGTTCTGCCGTACCAGCATGAATTCTTCGTGGCCGATCTCGAAGACGCAGTAGTCACCGGGCTCCGGGACATCGGGCGTCACACCGGCGAGCAGCCAGACGCGCGGCCACAGCAACGCCCATTCCTTCTGCATGTAGTCGGCCGAGTAGTAGCGCGCCGGGTCCGGCACGTCGAGGCCGTTGTCGATCGCGGGCTGTTTCGCTTCGAGGGAGTCGGCGGGTGCGCGCAGACTCATGGGCCATTCGACCTGATAGTTAACTGACATGTGTCACTCCGTGTTCGGTTGAGGAACGACCGCGCAGGCGGTGCCAGCCAGCCTTGGATCTTAGCACCGGCATGGGGAAAAAAAGCAGGATTGACTGTTTGTTATTGTGCAATGCGGACCGCCTTGAGGCTGGCGTTGATTTCACGAGGGGTGGGGTTGCGCCGCAGGGTCAAGCCGCCGTTGATCTGCAGCACCTGGCCGGTGAGAAAACTCTCCTCGGAGGCCAGCCACAACGCGGCATTGGCGATGTCGCCGGCCGTGCCGATGCGCCCCAGCGGGTATTCCTTGACGAAAGCCTCCTGCAACCCGGGAATCCGGATCTCATGGGCCGTCATCGGACTATCCGTAAGACCGGGTGCGATGGCGTTGACTCGGATGCCCTTGGCGCCGAATTCGTTCGCGAAGCAGCGCACCAGCGCGTCGCCGGCCGACTTGGTGGCGATGTACGCGGCGTGGTTGTAGAGCAGGGCATAGGCGGACGCGGATGACATCTGCACGATCGATCCGCCGTTCCCGGCCGCCATCTGCGCGACCATGTGCTGCAAGAAGAAGTACACGCCTTTGAATTGCAGCGCGCACAACTTGTCGAGTTCCTCCTCCTTGACCTCGAGCAGCTTGGTCATCGGCGCCCATCCCGTGCAGTTGACGGCAATGTCGAGCCGTCCGGCGCGATCGACGGCGAAGCGGGCCAGTGCAGCCACCTCGGCGCTGCGCGTGACGTCGCAAGCGCAGTACTCGCCGCCGAGCTGTTGGGCGAGGGCGCGGAGCGGCGCCTCGCCGCGTCCGGCGACGACGACGCGCGCGCCCTCGCCGGCGAAGCGGCGGGCGATAACCTGTCCCATATTGCCTTCGCCGGCGGCGCCCAGCACTACCGCGACTTTACCGCTGATGCGTCCCATGGTGTTTCCCGCTGTGAATGAATGCTGCACGATGAACGGCTCAAGTCTTGAGGAGCCGCAGGGGTTCGGCGCCGTCCCAGCCGTCGGCGGCGCGCTTCACGAAACGATAGAACTTCAACAGGTCGGCTTGGGGTTCGTAGAATTCGATCATGTGGCCGAGTTCGCGCGTCGCATCGACCATGGCAAATGCGGTGCCGGTCGCGGTGCATGCTTCGAGCGCCACTGTCGCGCCCGCTGCGCGCATCGTGTCCAAGGCTTCGCGCAGATTAGGCACGAAGTGCGCGACGTGGTGGATGCCCACGTCTTCGCGTGCAAACAGATCGCGCAGCACGGATGGCGTGTCGTCGTGCTGCGTGATCAGCTCGATCATGACGTCACCGGCTTGGCCATAAGCCGAGGTGTGGTCGAAGAGTGCAGGCACGCCGCGATAACGGCAGCTCGAGAGTGGAATGTGCGGGAACAGGAAAAATGGACCCCAGCCGAACTTCCGCGCGTACTCGCCGGCCGCTTGCTCTGGATTGGGTACGTGGTAGGCGATTTGCACCGGATTCAACGGACTGGTGCGCATGGCTCATCCAGACCGCGGAGCATGCCAGCCGCGACCGGTCATCACGTCAACCTGCGCAGCGGACGGGTACCGTCCCAGCCCGTCGCGGCTTTGCGGATCATCGCGAAAAATGCCTCGACGGCCGCTCCGGTTTCGATCAGCTCGATCATGCCCCCGGGATGTCCGTCGGTATTGACGTACGCGAAGCGCATGCCGGCCGCCGTGGCGCCCCACTGCACCGGTTCAATGCCGCGCGCACGCAGCCGTTCGAGATGTGCATCGAGCGAAGCTGTCATGACGCCGAGGTGCTGCAGCCCCTGGCCGTGGAGCGCCGCGAATTCGGTATAGATCGAAGGGGCGGAGTCATGCTGCACGATGAGTTCGATCTGTAACTCGCCCCATTGCGCTATTGCCACCGACATGTCGAGTGTGAGCGGCGCGCCGCGGAAATAGACCGATCCGAAGGGGATATGCTCCATGACGAAGAAAGGACCCACTCCCACTTTGGCCGACCAGTGGTGCACTGCCGCTTCGAGGTCGTTGACCACGAACGCGTTCTGCACGATGGGACCGAAGTGCGCCGTCATGATGCGCCGCGCCTCAGGCGAGACCGAGTTCCGCGACCAGCTCTTCCCGGAGCCGGAATTTCTGGATCTTGCTCGAGGACATCGGCCACTCCTCGACGAAGCGCACGACCCGCGGCACTTTGAAACCCGACACTTCGCTCCTGCAGAACGTGACGAGTTCTGCTTCCGTGGCGACAATTCCGGGCTTGAGCTCGACGAACGCGGCGGGGACCTCCACGTATTTCCGATCGGGAATGCCCACGACCTGGGCGAGTCTGACGGCCGGATGACGGCTCAGCAGCTCCTCGATCTCTGCGGCCGCGACGTTCTCGCCGCCGACCTTGAGCATGTCCTTGTAGCGGCCGTGGAACATGATGGTGCCGTGCTCGTCGAGCGAGCCGATATCCCCGGTATGAAACCAACCGTCGCGGTCGATTGCCTGCGCCGTCTTTTCCGGATCCTTGTGATATCCCTCGAGCAGACTATACCCGCGTACCAACACTTCGCCGCGCTGGCCGGTCGCCACATCCGCGCCCGTGTCCGGCGCTACGATTCGAACCTCCAACCCAGGCAGCGGCTTGCCGAGCCGAGTCGTGCGCAGCGACTCCGGCTCGTCCGGCGCACCGGTACACACCGTACCCGCAGCCTCCGTCATTCCGAAGCTGCCGACCTGCAGTGCCTGCGGCATGGCGCGCATGATGGCCTCGGCGACGGCGGGCGGCTGCACGGCCAGGTTCGAATTCATGAGCTTGATGCGCGAAAGATCGGTATGTGGAAAGTTGGGGTGATAGATCAATCCCTGCATGAAGGTGACGAAGGAGGGATAGGTTGCCGTGACTTCGTAGCGCTCGAGCATCTCGAGGGCCACCTTGGGGTCGAAGTAGCTCATCGTCAGATAAGTGCCGCCCACATCGAAAATAGCCAGCATCGGCAGCACCGATGCGATGTGAAACATGGGCAGCGGCGACCAGAGACGATCGTCGTGCGTCAGTCGATAGCGATGGCGTCCGAGCGCGATGGAATTTCGGACTTGAGCCTCGTGAGTGATCAGGCAGCCCTTGGGATTGGCCGTCGTTCCGGACGTGTAAAGCATGAGGCCCACGTCGCGGACCCGCACACCGAGGCGAGCAATGTGCACGTTGCGCTCAGGGACCATTTCGGCGGCGTGGTCGAACTCGCTCTGGGGAACGAAACCGGGCACCGTCGAGCCGCCCATCAATACGATATTGCGCAGCTTGGGCGCCCCGGCGAGGCGCAGCTGCCGCGGGTCTCGCTGGGTCTTGAGATCCGGGAGAGCGCCATAGAGACGTTCGACGAAGTTCACTTGCTCGGAGATGGCGTCCGTCGTGACCAGCGTCGCGATGTCGCCGTTTTCGATGACATAGGCAAGTTCGCCGGAGCGGTAGCGCGCGTTGATCGGCACGACCACGGCGCCGCACAACGCGCTCGCAAAGAACAACTCGACGAAGTCGGGACAGGTGTGCATGAGAATGGCGACGTGGTCGCGGGGTTTCACACCGAGCGCCTGAAGGCAGCGGGCGCGATGCAGTGCGCGGTTCGCGAGTTCCTGATAAGTGAATTGCGCGTCGGGAAACACGAGAGCCGGGGTATCCGGATAGCGGTCGGCGGCACTCAGCAGCAAGTCACCCATGGTGGTAACCGAAATTCTGAGACGCGCCAAATCCTCGCCGATGACCGGCGGCGAGCCCGCAATCTCCCGGCCGCGAGTTGTGCGCCTCGTCGTGGCGGTTGGTTTGTTATTCTTGCGGTTACGACGCGTTGGGTGAGGTGCCTTGTTCGATCCAGCCATGGTCTCCCCTGCTCGACGCAGATGTCGGGCATACATTAGCACGATGAGATCATGAAAAAAACAGTCAGTCCTGTTTCTTTTTTGCTCCACCCTACCTATACTGACGTCCATCGCCCGCGGTGTGACATCCTTCGACCCGAACAATGACCAATCGCCTACCCCTCGATCCTCCCAAACAGTGGGGCCTGACGGATGATGAACTCGCCGCCTGGCCGCTGTCGTTCAAGGACGACGCCCTTGCGGGCAAAGTGTGCGTGGTGTCGGGCGGCGGGAGCGGCATCGGCCGCGCCATCGCCTATGTGCTGGCGCGCCTGGGCGCCGAGATCGTCATTTGCGGGCGCCGCGCCGACAAGCTCGAGGAGACTGCGGCGGGAATCGCCAAGCGCTTCGGCAAGACCGTGACTGCCAAGGCCATGACCATTCGCGAGCCGGAGCAGGTTCAAGCCTTGTTTGCCGAAACCTGGCAACGCTGCGGGCGGCTGGACGTTCTGGTCAACAGCGCCGGGGGCCAGTTCCCGCAGGCGGCGATCGACTTCAGCGTGAAGGGCTGGAACGCGGTGGTCGATACGAATCTGAACGGCACTTGGTACATGATGCAGAACGCGGCGCAGCACTGGCGCGACCGACAGGCGGGCGGTTCGATCGTCAACATCGTGGCCGTGGTCAACCGGGGCATGCCGCAGGTGGCCCACACCGCCGCCGCACGAGCCGGCGTCATCTATCTCAGCAAGACGCTCTCGGTCGAGTGGGCGCCCCTCGGAATTCGCATCAATTGCGTGGCGCCGGGATCGATTGCGACGGATGGTTTGAATGTCTACCCGCGCGAAGCCGCCGAGGGGTTCGTCCTGTCCAATCCGATGAAGCGCCTCGGTGATGTGATGGACATTGCCCAAGCCGTCGTGTACCTGTCTGCGCCGACGGGTAAATTTATCACCGGTGAAGTGCTGACGGTGGACGGCGGACGGCAGAACTGGGGCGAGGATTGGCCCGGCGGTATCCCGGACTACTTCCGGGTCAGCGGCCGCTGAGTTATCTGATTTAGGCGGCCAGCAATCCTAGAATGGACACGCTGGCAATATTGCGGTTGGGAATACCACCGAGGTTGTGGGTGAGACCGATGGAGGGTCCCTGTCCGGAACGCCCTCGCAGCTGGCGATCGCCGGCGCGTCCCAATAGCTGTAGGTAAATCTCGTAGGCCATCCTGAGGCCAGTGGCGCCGATGGGATGACCGAAGCACTTCAAGCCGCCGTCGATCTGACAGGGAATGGCGCCGTCGCGGTCGTAGCGACCGTCAAGCACGTCATGCGGTGCCCGGCCTAGATCGGAAAAACCGAGGTCTTCCATCAGCACGAGCTCCGTGATCGAGAAGCAGTCGTGCACCTCGATCAAGTCGATCTGCCCGCGAGGGTCATGAATGCCGGCTTCCGCGTAGGCGCGCCGAGCCGCGAGCGGCGTGGTCAGCGTATGAGTGCCGTCCCAGGACTGATGGCCCATCTCCACTCCATTGCTGGGTGCGAGCTGCAGAGCCTGCACCGAGACCAGATCGCGTTTGCCGAGGCTGCGCGCCATGGAGGGCGTCATGACGATGGCGCAGGCCGCACCATCGCTGACTCCGCAGCAGTCGAGTACCCCGAGCGGGTAGGAGATCGCAGGCGCATCGAGCACCTGTTGTTCCGTGATGCGGTTGCGCAGGTGAGCCTTGGGATTGCGCGCGGCGTTGTCATGACTCTTGCAGGATATGTGCGCCATTGCGCGCTTCAGTTCCGGCATCGAGTACCCGTAGCGCTCGGCGTATGCGCTCGCCAGCTGCGCGAAGGCGCCGGGCGCCGTGCTACCGGGGAGGTAGAGGTCCTCGAACGTGCCCTTCGTGCGTTCCGGCAGCCCACCGAAGCCCGTATCTTTCAGCTTCTCGACACCCATGGCGAGCGCGATATCGCAGGCGCCCGCGGCAACGGCATACACCGCACCGCGCAGCGCTTCGGTGCCGGTCGCGCAGAGGTTTTCAACTCGGGTGGTCGGTATGTTGGGCAGGCGGAGCGCCATCGACATCGGCAGGGATGACTTGCCCGTGCTCTGTTCGTCGAAGAACACTCCGAGCCACGCCGCTTCGATGCGATCGCGTTCGAGCCCGGCATCCGTCATGGCCTCCTCGAACGCCTCCACCATCAAGTCGTCCGGGCCGCATGACCAGCGCTCTCCGAAACGCGAGCAGCCCATGCCCGCGATCACTACTTTGTCCTTGATTCCGCTTGCCATACGGTGCTGCCTCCGTCCCTAAACCTTGGTTGCCTTCCAGAAGTAGCGGCGAAAACCGCGCGCGCGATCGTCATCCTTGACGCGAAACACGAATCGCACCGCATCGTTGACCTGGAGTTCGCCGGAGTCGATGTCGGTGATCTCCATCAGAAGATTGCCGCCCTCGGCAAATTCGATATTGCCGTAAACATAGGGTGGCCGGGCGGCGTAGGCTTGCCAATCCTCGGTGAAGGTCTTGACGCGGCCGCGCGTATCCGCGAGCCGGTACGGCCGCTGCGTGTCCGTGGCTCGGCAGTCCGGGTTGACGCAGACACGGGATTGGGGGAACTGCACCGTGCCGCACCGCTCGCAGCGGCCTCCCTTGAAGCCCGTCAGCGCGTCGCGCTTGCGATAGGCGACGCTGTGCGCCGTGCGCTGATCGCGCTCGGCGCGCATGCCGAAATCCACATCGAGCAGTCCGCGATGCGACAGGTAGCGTACGTAACTGGGTTCGTCGCGCTTGTGCGCAAGTGTCTGCGCCAATGCCTTGCGGCCGTTCAGCACGCCCGCCTCGGCCTGCAGCAGCAGGGCATCGACGCCCTGGCCGATGCCGACAACCAAGATCAATTCGCCGGGCTTGGCCGCCTCGAGCGCGGCCGTCATCATCAACAGCGGCAATGCCGACCCGGCGTCGCCGCACTCGGCGAGCACGCTCTCGTCGCGGCGAGCCGCCGACAAGCCGCAGGCATCCGCGATGCGCTTCGCCGCGGCGGCGCTGGCCGGCACGGCGAAATGCCGAACGGCTTCGGTGCCGCGGTCCGCGGCCGCCAGGAGATCCGCAACCACTTTGGGCACGAGCTTCGTCAGCGATTCGTCGCGCGTCCAACGCTCCTCGAGAGCGTAGTCGAAGTCGGCTCCGCTCATGCGATAGTGGTCGACGAAGTCGCTTCCGAGACTGCGCGCGGCGAGAACGGTGGCGAGCGCCGACGGACTGGGAGGACCCAAGAGAATTGCGGCTGCGGCATCGCCGTAGCTCAGTTCCTGGGGACTGCCGGCGCGGGTCAAACGCGCGTCGCTGGCCACCACCAATGCGGGTACGTCGGCGCGGCGTATCGCGCTGATCAGGCCGCTCGTGCCGGCGCGCAATGAGGAGCTCAAGTTCAGCGTTTCGACGTGTTCGGCAAGATCGAGGGCCGCGCAGAGGACGACCGCGTCATCGCGATCGGCAAACGGCGCCGTGGTGGAACAGAAGAGGACCGACCCCGGAACCTGCGCGTCGCTCGCGTCGCCGGCCGCGCGCTCGAGGCAGGAGCGAGCCGCTTCCACTGCCATGGTCAGCGCGTCTTCGTCCCAATTGCCGATAGCGCGGGCGCCTCGCGCGGCAGCGCGCGTCGGCGGACTCGCCCACGCCATCGCTTCGAATATCGCCGCGCGGGCCATGCGGAGTCGCGGAACATGCGCTCCGCAACGCAGGATGGCCTTGGGCACACTCACGGCATTCGGTGCTTATGTTTCATAAAACCGCTCGAGGAGCGGCTCCACCCGAAGCTGCGCGGGTATGCGTTCGCGGCCGATCCGCCGGTCGAGTTCCTCGTTCCAATGGTATATCCGCCGCTCTTGATAGCTCAACGGTATGCCGCGAAATCCGGGCGACATCAGCGATTCTTGGATCTGCGGACCGAATTGCAGATCCTCGTCGAGAATGCGCTCGAAATTCGCGATGCGGGTCTTCCACAACTCGGGCGGCGGCCCGCCGCCCCAGTCGGGCGCAAACCAATGGCACTCGATCCGCATGCTGGTGTCCGAAGTCGGCCAGAACAGGAGGAATGGTACGCCGCTGGGATCCACCGGTGCGACCAAGTTCGGATAGAAATTGAACGATGTGTTGTTGTGGCTCGAGAGGACGGTTGCGGATTCGATCCGGCGCATGCCGCGCGTGCCGGGATCCTGCCACTCCGGCCGCCGATTCGGAGTGATCATGATCGAATGCCCATTGCGATACAGCGCGATCGCGGTGCCGCGGTGATCGAGGAATCGATCCACGGTGCTTTGGTGGATCGATTTCACGTGATAGACCTCGAGGAAGGCATCGAGCAACACCTTGACGTTGCACTTGACGTCGTAGCCCTCCTTGTTGACGAGGCGCCAGCAATCCGGCTGAAATTGCTCGAAGTAGTCGAAGAACGGATGCATGTGCTCGAGCAGCGGCTGCGCCTCCGCGTGCTCGTTGATGAACACCCAGTTGTAGAACCGTTCGCAACGCACACCGATCAGGGGCCGCGTCGACAGGTCGAGCCCGGGAAAGTCGCGTTTTTCGCGCAGATTCACGAGCTTGCCGTCGAGTGCATAGGTCCACCCGTGGTATCCGCAGACCAGACCATCGAGTCTGCCGCAGGCGGACTTGACCAGCGGTCCGCCGCGATGCCGGCAGGTATTGTAAAAAGCGCGGATGACGTTGTCCTTGCCGCGCACGATGAGGATGGGTGTGCCGGTCTTCTTCCAGAGAACGAAACTGCCGGGCTCCGGTAATTCGTCGACGTGGCACGCATAGAGCCAGCTCTTGCGCCACATGTGCGTCATCTCGAGCTTCAGAAAATCAGGGTCGGTGTAGCGGCCGGCGGGGATATCCGGGAACGGCGGAAATCCCTCGCGCGGCGCGCTCCGCTCCGATTCGTACTTCATGCTGTCGAGAAAGCGTTGAACGGTTGCGGTGTCCATGATCATTGCCTATTGCTCGGGAGGTCCCACTCTGAAGGCGCAGATTACACCCGCTTCGATAAAAAAAACAGACTTGACTGTTTTTTTATGGAGCGGCATGTTGCCGCGCAAGAGGTATCGCGTGTCGCAGCTTTAGCGCCGAAAGCTCGCTCGAGGCTAATCATTTGCCATCCACCGAAAACGCCACGAGGGCGTTTCCAGGCATGTGGAAATACAGGCCGTAACCCGAATTCGTGTACACCATGCCGTCGTGGACGATCGGACCGCCGCCGCCGATCGAGCCGCCACGGGCAATCGCTCCTCCGAGTGCCTCGATCTCCCGTGCCGTGTCGTATTGCCACAGAACCTTGCCGGTCGCGGCATCGTAGGCGCGAATGCGCCCATCCATATGGCCCGCGAACACCGCGCCGGGAATTGCCGCGATCGAGGCCAGGATTCCCGGGTCGCAGAATGCGCGCTTCTCGCAGACGTCGTCGGCCGGGCTCTGCCACAGCAACTTACCGTTCGCTGGATCGAGCGCGTAAAGACCGGGTCGCGGCGGGCCGGCATGCGCGTCGCGCTCCTTCTGCGAGTTATCCATGGCGTTCGCCATATCGGCAATCGGCACGTATAGCCGCTCGCCGTCGAACGCCATGCCGAATTGAATGCCGCCCTGAATCGAGCCTCGTCCGACGCGATTGGTCCACAGTGCGCGGTCGTGCTGTGCCGGGTCGAGAGCAAGTGCCATGCCGCTCTTCAATCCGACGAACAATCGCTCGTCGCCGTTTGCAAGCCGGGCGAGCAGGGTGCCCGACCCGATGTCGTAATCCGGCCCCGAATCGGCCGGGCAACTGTCGAGGCCTATCATGCAGCCTACGTTCCACGCGTCGCCGGCAACGACCTGCCAGACCCAGACGATGCGGCCGGTTTTGAGGTCGAGAGCCAGCACGGAGTTGCTGCGGCCGTTCGCCGGACCCGTGTAGTTATTGCCGGTGCCGACGTACAGCAGGCCGCGTTTGGCGTCGAGAGAGGGTGTATTCCAGATTGCCGCGCCCGAGGGCGTGAAAATCTTGGTGCCCACCTTGGTCACCCCGCTTTCATGCGGCGTTTCGTCGATGGTGTAGCTCTGCCAGCGCCGCTTGCCGGTGGCGGCGTCGAAGGCCACGACGCTGCCGCGAAAGGTGCAGCAAGGATAGGAGGGATCCGTCGTCGCTTCCTCGAGCGAGGACACGGGCACATAAAGTGTGCCGGCGAAGTACACCGGCGCCCCGGTGATCGTCGTGCTGGGGTGCTCGTCCGCGCGCGCGCGCCAAAGTTCCTTCCCGGTGGTCGCATCGACAGCGTACACGCGCCCGATCAGATCGCCGAAGTAGGCACGCTCGAGCTTTGCATTCGCCGCGGGGACCACGATCGGCGTGCGCACTTCGGCGGTCGTGGAGAACGTCCAGCGGATGCAGCCGGTTTTCGCGTCGAGCGCATAAACGACGCCGTTCTGGCTGCCGACGTAGAGTGCTCCATAAGCGAAGGTCGGACGCGAGCGGGCACGCACCGATGCGGGATAAGCGAATGTCCACTTGACTTTGAGCCGCGGGATTTCGTCGACCGCGAGTTCGGCGACGTTGCCGGGAATGAGGTGGGTGTTTGCGGGGGTAAATCCCCAACCGACGATATCGGGTTTGTGCGCGAGGTCGAAACGCGCGGCTGCGCCCGTGCACAGCGGCGCCGTCGGCGGTTGAGGTGCACCGAATGGGATCCCCGAGAGATATTCGGCCACGTGCCTCTTGTCCGGATCGCTGAGGCCGGCGGCCTGCTGCTGCATGATGCCGACGGAGAGCGCGCGGTGGATGGCTTCCGGCGTCATCATTTCGATGAAGGTCCGCGAGGGTGCCTTCGGCACCTGGCCCTCATGGCAGAGTCGGCAACGTTGGGTGTAGATGGCCGCTCCCGGCAACCGCTCGCGGTCGCCCCCGCTCTTGGAGGCATCCATCTTTTCGCGCAGCGCGGTCAAATCCTTCGCACCCGTGCCCGCATCCGTGCCGCTGGGAGCAGGCACAGGCGGCGGTAAGGGCACGGCAGCGGCGGCAGGAAGGGTCGAACAGCCGAGCAGTGCGAGCAGACACAAGGTTCTCATGCAGGTCATCCTGTGTAAGGGAAGGCGGCCGCGCTACAGCGAACCAGGCGACTCGATCAGCGACTTGAGCGTCGCCAGGAACCCGGCGGCCGTCGCGCCGTCCACCACCCGATGGTCGGCCGAGAGCGTCAACGTGGCGACCTTCGTCACTGCGGGCGCGCCGTGACGGGCGACGACGCGATCGGATACGGCACCGACTGCGAGAATTGCCACTTGCGGCGGATTGATGATGGCGTCGAAGCGATCGACGCCGAACATGCCCAAGTTGGAAATCGTGAACGTGCCTCCGGTGATTTGCTCCCGGGACAGACTGCCGTTGCGCGCGCGCGCCGCGAGCTCCTTGAGTTCGGCGCCGATTTGCACCGCCGTCTTGATCTCCGCTCCGCGCACGATCGGAGCGATGAGACCGCTATCGGTCGCAACCGCGACACAGATATCGGCCTGCCTATATCTCAGGACTTCATCGCCCACGAGCTGTGAGTTCAGGGCCGTGTGCCGCATCAGAGAGAGGGCGGTTGCCCGCACCAATAAATCGTTGATCGAGACCGTGGCGCCGGGAGAGTTGAGCGATGACCGGTGCGCGAGCAGCGCGTTGAAATCGACATCGACATGGAGGCGATAATGCGGGATGCCCTGCTTGGATTCGAGCAGGCGCTTCGCGATCGTGGCGCGCATCGAGGTCAACTTCTCGCGAGCCGGCTCCGGCTGCCGTGTCGATGCCGATGCGGGGGCGGCGGACACCGCGCCCGCGGCCGCTGCAGTGCCTTGCGCCGCGGCGTAGGCTTCGACGTCTTCCTTGGATATTCGTCCGCCGCGCCCGGTGCCATTCACCTTCGCAAGGTCGATGCCGAGGCGTTCCGCGACCCGGCGAGCGATCGGGCTGATGCGCCCTTCGCTCCCTGGGGCCGCCGGTTCGTTGTCCGGCCGAGGGTCCGGCGTCGCCTGCGCCGCTCCGGCGGGAACCTCTTGTTGCCGTGCGTCAAGCTCGAATCGGGCATCCGCCGGTTTGAAGGAGCGGACAAAGGCGTCGACCTCGGCATCCGGCACGGTGGGTCCGGCGAGGACCGCAATCAATGCGCCTACGTTTTCGGTCGCTCCCTTGTCGGCAATGATTCTCCGCACCACACCGCTGCTGGGTGCCTCGACGGAATTGACGATCTTGTCGGTCTCGACATCCAGCATGTGCTCGCCTTTCTCTACCGGCCTGCCGGGCGCCACATGCCATTCGGCGATGGTTCCCTGCTGCATTTCGATGCCCCATTTGGGCATGGTGACCGCAAAGATTCGCTGACCCATGATGGGATTTCCCTCCTAACCTCGCCGATTCTCCTATGGTACGCTCGAAAAAAACAGTCATGCTTGTTTTTTTTGCTGCCGGCGCGTAGGTTGCGCATCTTGAGATACCGACAAGATGCGAGCGGCCGGAGCGCACCCGTCCTTCAGCCAGGGGTGTCAGTCCGGTTGGCCGCACGCTCGTAACGAATCATTTTGAGGGGGCAACATGACGATCAAAAAGAGCACAGGGCAATTCACCCGTGCCGTACTTCAGCGCAGCATTCTCGTCACGCTCGCGGCGGCGACCGGATTCTCATCGGCGACGGCCCAAGCCGAGACGGCCGCCGCCGCCACGGAGGCTGGCGCCGCCGCCGGTCTCGAAGAAATCGTCGTCACCGCGCAGCGGCGCGAGTCGAACTTGCAATCGACCCCCATCGCGGTTACCGCCGTCGATGCGACTGTCATCGCGCAGCTCACGCCGCGGACGATCGCCGATCTGGCCTTGCTCGTGCCGAACTTCTCCGCGAACAAGATCAACGGCTTCAATGCCGCCTCGTTTGCCATGCGCGGCGTCGGCAACACCGACATCATCGTTTACAACGAGGCGCCGGTGGCCGTGCTCATCGATGATTTCGTCATGCCGAGTACACAGACGCAACTTCTCGATCCCTTCGATGTGCAGGAAGTCGAGGTGTTGCGCGGACCGCAGGGCACGCTGTTCGGCAAGAACACCACCGGCGGCGCCGTGGTCGTGAAGACCAAGGCTCCCATTCTCGACGAGACGACGTTCGAAGCCCAGGGCGGAGGTGGCAAGTTCAACGAATTCCACGCTCAGGGCGCGCTCAACATTCCGTTGATCTCCAACCAGCTCGCTTTGCGGCTGGTCGCAAGCGAAGAACGCGAGGACGGTTGGATGCGCAACGGCGCGAGCACGACGATCGGTGGCACGACCTACACAGGTGATGGCCGGCGCGTCGGCGGCACCGACGTGTTCACCGCCCGCGCCAAGCTGCTATGGGAGCCGACCGATAATTTGAAGGCCCTCTTCACCTACGAGATGTTGAATGACCGCTCGCAGACTCCGGCGTCCGTCAATACGACGCCGACCAACAACGCGCCGGGCTCGGCCTTTCCTTACTTTGCCTTCGCCGCGCTGGGCCTTCCCGGATACTCCGGCAACGACCCGCTGGGCAACGCCGGCATCGACAATCGCACGGGCTATCTGGTCGACGAGCAGAACGGGCATCGGGTCGACGCGCAAGGCGAGCACCTCAACATCGACTACAAGATCGATCCCGGCACCTTCACCTGGGTGCAGGGCTATCGCAGCCAGGATTCGAGCTTGGCGTCCGACTATACCGGGTTGGTAGGTCCGGTCTCGGTGTTCGATGCCAATCGGTCCGACCGCCGCAAGACCTGGCAGGAGGAACTGCGCTTCGCATCGCAACAGATCGGCGCATTCAACTATGTGGCCGGCGCCTTCTACCAGCACGACAACACGAAGTTCTGCGTGGCCCAGATACTCGGCATCTATGACCTGTTCGGCGTGCCCGCACCGGCCGGCTTGACGCCCGGCGGCTACAACAACAATCCGCAGGTGCTTTGCAACGAGCAGACCGAGACGTCCAAGGCCTTGTACGGAGAGAGCAACTACAAGATCACCGATGCCACGACTCTCACCATCGGCGCCCGCATTACCCAGGACAGTAAAGACTGGACCGGCCGTCAACAGGTATTCGTGCAGCAGCTACCCTCGGCCACCGGTACGATCGTGCCGTCTTTCACCTATCAGCAATTGGGTGGGCTCATGAACGCCGCCAATTTCGGTGCCTATCCCTTCGGCGTGGTAACCGACAGCCGCACGTGGACACAGCCGACCTATCGCGCGACTCTCTCCCACCAATTCGACCGGGACATCTTCGGCTACGTCAATTTCTCGCACGGATTCAAGGCCGGCGGCTACAACGATCAGGTGGGCACGGGCGGCACGCCCATCACCAGTGCCGAAAAGCATCCCACCGATCCGGAGAAGGCGGATTCGTTCGAGGTGGGCCTGAAGACCGAGCTATTCGACCGCCGCGTGCGGCTCAATGAGGCTCTGTTCTACGTACGGTACACGGACCTCATCCGCCAAGTCGTTTCGCCGATCACCAACGCGAACGGGCAGCCGGGTGAGGAGACGCTGTTCAAGAATGCCGCGAAGATGAAGACCTACGGCATCGAGAACGAACTGACGGTGCAGCTCACCGAGGGCCTGGTGCTGCGTGCGCCGTTGAGTTTTCAGCACTGCGAATACAACAACTTCACCACGCTCTACACGGCAAACGGTCAGACCTCCACCATCGATCTATCGGGCTTGCCCGTCAATCGCTGCCCGGCCGTGACGGCGACGCTCGACCTGAACTACACCTTGCCGGTGCCTTGGACGAACGGCCATGTTGTCATCGACGTCAACGACAACTACGTTTCCAAGAATCTGGATACTTATTCGATCGCCGCGGCGTCCAACCAATCGTTCACGCAGACCTACGCGGACGCAAGAGCCTTGCTCGGCGCGTCGCTGACCTACAACGGCGCGGATAATCGGTGGTTTGCGCGTGTGTACGGACGCAACCTCACGAACAAGATCTACAGGGAAGCGGGTCAGAACGTCGACCCGCTATGGGTTTGGACGTTCTACGGAGAGCCGCTTTTCGTCGGCGGCGAAGTCGGCTTCAAGTTCGGTCAAAAATGAGCGGAGGAGGCCGATCAAACTGCGCGCTGCGCTTTGAGCGCAAGAATCTCGGCGTTGGTATAGCCCAGCTCGGTGAGCAACTCATCGGTGTGCTCGCCCAGGAGGGGAGGGTGCCGCGGCGGCTGCGCCGGGGTTGCGCTCAAGTGCACGGGCAGGCCGGAAACGGGGACGGCGCGATTCAGGCCCGGAAAGTCGATGATCGAATGCAGGAAGCCCATCGCGGCGACTTGCGGATCATCGAGAGCCTGCTGAGGCGTATAGACCGGTCCCGCGGGCAATCCCGCGGCGTCGAGCGCCTCGAGCGCTTCGGAGGTGGAGAGCTTCGCGCACCAGCGGGCCATGCGTTCGAGGATGGCGCTGCCGTGATCGCCCCGGGACTGATCGGTTCGATACAGCGGGTCATCCATCCACCGCGATTCCTCGCCCATGAGCTTGGCCCAACGACGGAACAGGCCATTCCCCACCACGTGCGTCAGGATGTGGCCGTCGCGGGTCGCGAAGACGTCCGAGGGCGCCGAGGTTTGGACTCGGTTCCCGCTTCCGGCGCGGTTGATCCGGGTCGCGCCCTGCTCGGCCAAGTGCGAACCGAAGGTCGCGAGCGCGGTGGCAAGCAGGGCGGTCTTGACCTCCTGGCCTTCGCCGGTCCGCCCGCGGTGCATGAGCGCCGCGAGAGTGCCGAAGGCGGACAGAACCGCCGTTCCGAAATCGACATACGGGGCCGCAGCTTTGGCCGGGGCGCCGGGGATTCCGGACATGTACATGGCGCCGGACATGGCTTGACCGACGCCGTCAAAGCCGCCTCGATTCGCATAGGGCCCGGTGTCGCCGAATGCCGTCTGTGTGGTTAGGATAATGTCCGGTTTGATGGCTCGCAGCGTCTCGTAGTCAATACCCATGTTGCGCAGCTGCAGCGGAGGGAGATTGGCAACGATGACGTCCGCGGTACTGACGAGACGCGCGATGATGTCGCGTGCTCCGGGTTTGCCGGGATCGAGAGTGATGGACTTCTTGTTGCAACCGGTCTGGAAGAACACGCCCCCTTCGCCGCCCGCGGCGACCGGCGCGATATATCGATCCTCGCCGCCTTCGCGGCGCTCGACCCGGATGACCTCGGCGCCCAAGTATCCGAGCAACGCGGCGCAATACGGCCCCGCGACGTATCGGCCGAAGTCGAGCACGCGGATCTTGCCGAGTACACCGCGAGAGTCGATGGAAGCGTCTTTGGTGGCAGGGTTCACGGCGCGAATCTTACACAATCACGGGACGAGAGGTGTGCGTTGGACTTCACTCTAACCGACGAACAGCGCGCACTGCAAAACGCCGCGCGCGAATACGCCCAGGAACGCCTGCCGGAGCTCGCACGAGAGATCGAGAAAAGCGGCGAGCCGCCATCGCACGAGCTCATTGCGGAATTTGCCGGCCACGGTTTTCTCGGCATCAATATTCCCGAGGCGTTGGGCGGATTGGGCCTCGGCAACCTCGAAGCGCTGATCGTGCTGGAGGAGTTCGGCAAAATCTCCTCGGCGGTCGCGTTTCCGGTGTTCGAATCCTGCGTGGGTCCGGTGCGTGCAATCGAGCGATTCGCGAATGACGAGCTCAAAAGCCGCATCGTCCCGCGGGTGTGCCGCGGCGAACTCGTGGTCGCGATTTCGATGTCGGAACCCGCGGCCGGATCGGCGTTGACGGATCTGAGCACACGCGCCGATACCCGCGGCGATCGCGTGGTGTTGAACGGCACCAAGCGCTGGTGTTCCGGCGGCGGGCATGCCGACGGCTATGTGGTGTACTGCCGGATGTCCGAAGCGGCCGGGGCCAAGGGCATCGGAGCGGTGTACGTCGAGAAGGATGCGCCGGGTTTGTCCTTCGGCAAACCCGAAGCGCTGATGGGCTTCCGCGGCGTACCGTCCTCCGATCTATATTTCGACAACTGCGCCGTGCCCCTTGCCAACGTGATCGTGCCGGCGGGCGGTTTCAAGCGGCTGATGGAGGCGTTCGATCTGGAGCGCTGCGGCAACGCCACGATGGCGCTCGCGCAGGCGAGCGGCGCACTCGAGGATGTGGTGCGCTACGTTCAGGAGCGCCGGCAGTTCGGCCGGGCCATCGTGGAATTCCAGGCGGTGCAGTTGCGGCTCGCGGATATGCGCATCAAGGTCGATGCCGCGAGACTCCTGATCTGGCGGGCGGCCTGCAACGCCCAAGCCGGATTGCCCAGCATCCTCGAGTCATCGGTGGCAAAGTGTTTTGCGAACGAGATCGCGCGCGAAGTCACCGGGCACGCCGTGCAGCTCATGGGCGGCTACGGCTACTCCCGCGAATATCCGATGGAGAGGCGCCTCCGCGACGCGTGGGGCTGGGGCATCGCCGGCGGCGCCATCGACATCCAGAAGGTGAATATTGCGGCCGCGATGGTCGGACGCCGTTTCGATCAACGGGGGAGCGCGTGAGCGGGCATTTCAGCCGGCGCGATCGTGATCTCGGCGCGATCGCCGTCGACTCGAACGCCGTGGGTGGCGAGCGCCAACAATCGCCGTCGCCCTCGACGGCGGAAACTCGAGGAGCATAAGTCAACATGGCCACGATCACCTTTGTCTCGCGCATGACCTGCAAGAGCGGGAAGCAATCTGAATTCATACGTCTCTGCCGGCAACTCGAAAACTATGTCAAAACCGAGGAGCCGGATACTCTTCTCTTCGGGTTCTACAAGCTGCGCGAACCGAATCGCTATGTCGTTCTCGAGTCGTTCCGCAGCGAGGAGGCCGAGCATCGGCACATGAACTCAAAGATGCTTGCCGACGTTGCGCCGCAGATCTCCGGATGCCTCGAAGGCACCTGGGTGCGTGAATACTTCGACCCGCTGGATTGAACCGAGGAGAACGGCACATGTCGACGACTTTCATCGCAACGCTCAACGTCAAGGCCGGGATGGAGAGTGAATTCGAACGGCTCCAGAAAGAGCTTTCAGAACTCACGCATGCGAAGGAGCCGGGCACCCTGGTTTACGATGTCATCAAGAGCCGCGGCAAACCGCGGACCTATGTGGTGTACGGCCGATTCAAGGATGAGGCGGCGTTCCAGCTGCACCAAAGCAGTCCATTCCACGATCGGCTCGTGCCACCGATCTTGGCGTGCGTCGAGGGCGAGATGGACTTGCAGCTATTGGATTGGAAGAGCTGAGGCGGGCGGCGCGCTATCGGTCTTCGCCGGCGAGTTCCTTGAGCTTCTCTTCGAGATAGCGCAGTACGCGCTTGTCCCGTTCCGTTTCTTTGTGAGTCAGGAAGCTGATAGCCATGCCCTCCATGACATAGCGGCTGAGATCGAAACCCAGCCCGAAGTTCTCGCCCTTGCGCTTCCACTCGGGGAACAGCTCCAGGCTGGTCTCGTACCACTCGCGCTCGAAGGCTTCTTGAGCCGGAAAGAGGATCGCGGCCAATTCCTTGTCGGTGCGCGCCGCCACCGCCATCTCGAAGAAGGCGACGAACCAAGGGTGCTTCACGTGCGCCCAATAACTCTCCACGCCCTGACGCACATGATCGCCGTCAGCCGGTTCCTTGGCCATGGCCTTGCGGAATGCCCGCAGTCGTTTGGCGTGCAGGTAGTCTACCGCCGCCCGCACGATGCCCATCTTCGAGGGGAAGTGGTGCAGCATGGCGCCGCGCGACAGGCCGGCACGCTGCGCAATGACCGTGGTGGTGGTGCGCGCGTATCCCAAGTCGACGAGGCATTTGATCGCCGCCTCGATGATCAACGTTCGGGTGGATGCGCTCTTTTGAGCTTGCCAGCCGGTGGGTATGATCGCTTCGGTTGAGCGTCCTAATTCGCGGTCATTTGCTGCCATGCGCCAATCGCTTCCTGTGCGGGGAGAAATCTCAAAAACCTCTTATATGCCAAAGTTGTATCACTTGCTTGAAAAAGTCAAAGTTGATTGAAACAGGAAGTATTGACTGTTAATTTCGACGTCCTTGCATCATCGCTTGGCGGCTCGGAGCATAACATGGGACGAATAGACGGAAAGATAGCCTTGGTAACGGGAGCCGCGTCCGGCCTGGGTAAGGCGGACGCTTTGTTGCTGGTGAAGGAGGGGGCGAGAGTCGTCATCACCGACATCAATGAGACGGCCGGCCTTGAACTCGAGCATTCGCTCAACGCGAATCATCCCGGCAGCGCGTATTTCATGGCGCAAGACGTGTCGAGCGAGAGTCGCTGGCAGGACGTATTCGCGGAGATCCGCCGTCGCTTCGGCGGTCTGCACGTGCTCGTCAACAATGCGGGCATGGTGTTGATCGGCACACCGGAGTCGGCCACACTGGACCAATTCCAGGCGCACCTCCGGGTGATGACCGACAGCGTGTTTCTTGCCTGCAAATACGGAATTCCGGTGATGAAGGACTCCGGCGGCGGATCGATCATCAACATGTGTTCGACCGCGACGCACCTGGGCTACCCGGTGTTCTATGCCTACGGCGCCGCGAAAGGCGCGGTACGCTCGATGACCAAGTCGATCGCGGTGCACTGCCAATTGAATCGCTACAACATCCGCTGCAATTCCATCCACGCCGGCGCGATCGAGACGCCGATGGTGGTCAAGGCCACGCGTGATATCGGCATGCAGATGTCGATGTATGAACAGTCGCCGGTCGGTCTCGGCAAGCCGGAAGACGTCGCGAACCTGGTCCTGTATCTGGCCTCCGACGAATCGCGCTTCGTCAATGCGGCGGAAATCGTGATCGACAACGGCCTCATCAGTCAGTAGTAACCAACTGAATGACCTCAATTTTCAAGCAATCTATAAAAAAACAGTCTAGACTGTTTGTTTTATATGAGAAGGGCGCCTATACTTGCGCGTGTAGCGCACGCTCGACAGTGCTTGCGGCCTGAATTTGAATGGGCCCGGCGCTGACGGGGCGCCGTCTGACGTGAGAGTGGTTCTTAGCTTCGGGGGAGTGACGCAATGGATCTTGGGCTTCGCGGCAAGAGGGCGATCGTTACCGGGGCGACGAAGGGCATCGGGCGCGGAGTGATCGAATTATTGTTGACCGAGGGCGCGGAGGTAGGGTTCTGCGCGCGCACGGCGGACGAAGTGGCGGAAGCGGTCGAGATGCTGCAACGTCCCGGCAGTGTGGTGTTGGGCGAGGCGGTCAATGTGCGCGACGGCGAAGCCTACAAGGCATGGCTGGAGCGAACCGCCGCGGCGCTCGGCGGCTGCGACATCTTCATACCCGGCGTCAGCGGCGGCGGGGGCATGGACAGCGAGAAAAATTGGGTTCGTAACTTCGAAATCGACATGCTGCACACGGTGCGCGGCTGCGAGACGCTCATGCCGCACCTGGAGAAGTCCGGCAGCGGATCGGTGGTCATCATCGGGTCGACCAATGCCGTGGAGACCTTTGCCGCACCCATGGCCTACAACGCCATCAAGGCGGGCTTGATCACCTATTCCAAACAACTGTCGCAGTACGTCGGCAAGAAATCCGTGCGCGTCAACACGGTGTCGCCGGGTCCCATTTACTTCGATGGCGGCGCTTGGGAAATGATCAAGGGCACGCAGGCAAAGTTCTTCGATTGGGCGATGAAGCAGCTCCCCAATGGCCGCATGGGAACCGTGGAGGAAATCGCGCGGGTCATCGTCTTCGTGGCCAGCCCGGCGGCGAGCCTCATCACCGGCGCGAACATCATTGCCGACAACGGCTTCACCAAGCGCGTGCAATTGTGAACGCGCGGCGCGGGCCATGATGAGCGCGCGCATTTCAGCGGCACGCCGGCGGTAGCGCATGGCAACCGCTCCCGTCAACGGCTACTTGGTGTGCGGCGGCCTGTATCACGACATGGACTACGCGCGCCTGGAACTTCTCAAATTGCTGGGCGAGCACGAACAGATTCGCATGCGGGTGGGCGAAGACTACAGCGATCGAGGCGCCATCGCCGCAGCAGATTTTCTGGTGACATACACCTGCAATGTCGTCCCCGGCGACGAGGAGCTGGACGCGCTCCAGGAGTTTCTGGCGGCCGGCCGGCGCTGGTTTGCGCTGCATGGAACGAATTCGGTGCTGCGGTATCTCAAAGGCCGCGGTTGGGACGCGCCGCCGCAGCCTCCGCGATTCACGGCGATGCTGGGAAGCCGGTTTCTGGCCCACCCGGCCATCGAACCGTACCGCGTCGAGGTGAGCGACAGTTCGCATCCGCTGGTCGCCGGCATCGAACCATTCGAGGCCGACGATGAGTTGTATCTCTGCGAGTATCATGGCTCGCAGCACGCGCTGCTGCACACTCATTATCGCGGCGAGGCGCGCGGTTTCGTGGCGAGGGATTGGCCGCTGGCGGATCAGGCGGACGATCGGCAGCTGGTTCTCTATTTGCGCGCACACGGCGACGGCGAGGTACTGTATTGCACGCTCGGCCATTGCCGAGGCAAGTACGACATGCGCCCGATGATCGACGAATATCCGGCGGTGGAGCGCGGCAGTTGGAAGCTGCCCGTGTACTACGAGCTGCTGCGCCGGGGAATTCGTTGGGCGGCGGCGCTGCCCAACTAGAGGATATCGATGGCGAGCGACCTTACCAAACGGGACTCGACAGGCGCCGGCACCGATGCCGCCGGCGATCTCTTGTCGCGATCGAAATCACCGAACTACACGCCGGTGGCGCGGGTCAAGCCCGGCGCCGACGGCCGTACGGGCGTACTGCCGGGCACGCCGGCCGGCAAGGCGCCCGACCCGGAGCTGGGCCATGCCGTCATCGACCAGCGCCGCTACACCTCGGCCGAATTCATGGCGCTCGAGTGGGAACGCATGTGGACCAAGGTTTGGCTTTTGGCCGGCCGAGCGCTCGATATCCCGCAACCCGGCGACTACCTCGTGACCGAAATCGGTATCGAGTCGATCATCGTCGTGCGCCAAGCGGACGGCGGCGCGCGCGCGTTCTACAACGTCTGCCAGCATCGCGGGAACCGCCTGCGTCCGTGCGGAATCGGTTCGACGGGCGCTTCGCGAACCTTCAAGTGCATGTACCACCACTGGGAGTACAACCTCGACGGTTCTTACCGGCGCATCCCCGACGTCGATACGTTTCCCCAGGGGGCTCCGCCCAACGGGCTCACGGAAATCAAGTGCGCAACCTGGGGCTCCTTCGTGTGGTTCTCCATGAATCCCGACGCGGAGCCGATCGAGGATTATCTGCGTCCCATCCCTCAGCATCTGGACCCTTATCATTTCGAGCGCATGGTGCAGACCCGCGACATCACCGTCGAGTGGGAGTGCAACTGGAAGACCTCGGTCGATGCATTCAACGAGAGCTATCACGTGCAGGGTATCCACCCGCAACTTCTCTGGTATTTGCACGACCTCGATATCCAGATCGATTGTTATGAGCGGCACAATCGCTACCTGATCCCCTTCGGCACGGTCTCACCGCGGGTTCGCAAGCCGCCGGCCATTCCCGAACCGATCAAATCGATCATGAAAGGCGCCGGCATGGACCCGGCGGACTACGACGAGCCCATCGCCAACATCCGCCGCGACGTGCAGAAGCACAAGCGTGCGACGAGTGCCGCACAGGGGAAGGATTATTCCGAGCTGAACGACGATCAGCTCACGGATGATTATCACTACCTCATCTTTCCCAATCTTTCGTTGAACGTGCACGCGGACGATTTCTGGGTGTTCCGTCAGCGGCCGCACGCCACCGATCCCAACAAGATGTACTACGACATCTGGACCTACGAGTTGGTGCCGCAGGGCCAGGAATGGCCGGCGCGCGCCAAGCATCAGAGCTGGAAGCACGGCGAGAAATCGATCGGGCTGGTGCTGGACCAGGACGCGGCCAATCTCCCGAATGTCCAGGCGGGCATGCACTCGCGCGGCTTCCGTGGTCTCTGGCTGGGGCGCCAGGAACTGCGCATACGTCACTTTCATAAAGTGCTCGACGAATATCTGTTTCCCGACGCACATCGACGGAGCGGTACATGAGCGACAGTGTGAATTTATCGGGCGAGCGGCTGCTGCGCGCGTACCGGCAGATGAAAGTCATCCGTGAGTTCGAGGAGCGGCTGCACGTCGAGATCGCGACCGGCGAGATTCCGGGTTTCACCCATCTGTACGCGGGGCAGGAGGCCGTCGCGGTCGGCGTCTGCGAACAGCTCGGCGATGCGGACTACATCGTCAGTACCCACCGCGGCCACGGGCACTGCATCGCCAAGGGTTGCGACGTCATCGGCATGATGAAGGAAATCTACGGACGGCGCGACGGCCTATGCCACGGCAAGGGGGGTTCGATGCACATTGCCGACATGACCAAGGGGATGTTGGGCGCCAATGCCATCGTCGGCGGCGGACCGCCGTTGGCGGTGGGGGCCGCCATTGCTTGCAAAGTGCGCGGCAACCGGTGCGTGAGCGTCGCGTTCGGCGGCGACGGCAGCGCCAATCAGGGCACGGTCTTCGAGGCGATGAACATGGCGGTGGTGCTGCGCGTTCCGGCGATTTTTATTCTCGAGAACAACGGCTACAGTGAGCACACGGGCGCCGCCTACGCGGTCGGCTCGCGCGATCTGGCGGGCCGTGCGCGCGCCTTCGGCATGCCCGCCGAATGCGTCGACGGCGCCGATTTCCACGCGATGTATGACGCCATGGGACGCGCCGTGGCCCGGGCCAAGAACGGCGAAGGCCCGAGTACCATCGAGGCAACCATCACCCGTTACTACGGACACTTCGAAGGGGATCCGCAAAACTACCGGGCCAAGGACGAGGTCGCGAGGCTCAGGGTGTCGATGGATTGCCTGAAGCGCTTCCGTGCGCGCACCGAGGCGGATCGCACGGTGGCGCAATCCGATCTCGATGCGATCGACGGCGAAGTGCTGACACTGATCGATCGGGCCGTCACGGAGGCAAAGGCGGCCGCACCTCCGGTAGAGGCCGACCTCTACTCCGACGTCTACATCCAGTACTAACCCGACGCGACGGATTCCACCATGCCGCAACTATCCATGCGCGATGCGCTCAACCAAGCCCTGCACCAGGAGATGGCCCGCGACGAGCGCGTCATCGTGCTCGGCGAGGATGTGTCGGGAGGGGCCGGCGGGACCTCGGGGCAGCGCGAGGCGTCCGGCGGCATCTTCGGCGTCACCAAGGGGCTGCTCCCCAAGTTCGGCGAGGGGAGGGTGCTCGATACGCCGATTTCCGAATCGGCCATCGTCGGCGCCGCTGCCGGCGCTGCCCTCGCGGGCCTGCGTCCGGTGGCGGAGATCATGTTCGCCGACTTCATCGGTGTATGCATGGATCAGGTGTACAACCAGATCGCGAAGTTCCGCTACATGTTCGGCGGCAAGAGCACCTGCCCGGTAGTCATTCGGATGGCGATGGGCGCCGGCATGAATATGGGACCGCAGCATTCGCAGGCGATTTATCCGTTCTTGACGGCGGTGCCTGGCCTCAAAGTGGTGATTCCTTCCAATGCCTATGATGCCAAGGGTCTGTTGATCCAGGCGATTCGCGACGACGATCCGGTCATTTTCTTCGAGCATAAGGCGCTTTACCCGCGCAAGGGCGAAGTGCCCGAGCATGCCTACACGGTGCCGTTCGGCGAGGCGAATCTGTTGCGCGAGGGCGAGCATGTCACGGTAGTGGCGATCGCCCGTATGGTGTCCTTCGCCGAGCGGGCGATCGATGCGCTTGCGAAGGAAGGAGTGACCTGCGATCTGATCGATCCGCGCACCACCTCACCCCTCGACATCGAGACCATCGTTGAAAGCGTGGAAGTCACCGGCCGGCTGGTGATCGTCGATGAATCGCCCCCACGCTGCAGTGTCGCCTCCGACATCGCAGCCATGGTCGCTGAGAAGGCATTCCGCGCTCTCAAGCGGCCCATCATCCAGGTCACGGCCCCGCATACGCCCATCCCCTTCGCTCCCGCCCTCGAGCGCGCCTACGTACCCGGGCCGCCGCGCATAGAGGCGGCCATCCGCAGCGCGCTCAAGGACGAATGATGGAGGCCAAAGTGACGGCCGTCGCGGACGCCCTCGCAAGTGCCGCGGCTCGTTCACTCAGATGACTCCATGATGCCTGCCGGCGGCCGCTATTACGAAGACCTGGTCATCGGCGAGGTGCGCGAGTCGAGCGCGCGTACGGTCACGCTGGAAGAGCTGGTCGAATTTGCCGCGCGTTACGATCCGCAGTATTTTCACGCCGACCCCATCGCAGCCAAGCAGTCGATTTTCGGCGAGCTGATCGCATCCGGGATCCACAGCGCCGCCCTGTGGCGCGCGCTCGATCATCAAATCAGCGGCGACATCCACTGGATTTGCGGCGTGGCGTGGGAAGACGTGCGTTGGCCGAATCCGGTGCGGGCGGGAGACTGTTTGCGCGCGCGCGCGCAAGCGCTTGCGAAGCGGCCGAGCGGCAAGGACCCGAGACGCGGCATCGTCGAGTATCGATATACCTTGCTCAATCAGCGCAATGACACTGTGTTTACGTGCCGGAGCATCAATCTGGTGGCGCTGAGGCCGACGGTAGCGGTATCGCTGACCGCGACTCTCCCGACGCAATAGCCGCTAGCGCGGCTGCATCCTGATGGCGCCGTCGAGACGAATGGTTTCGCCATTCAGCATGGTGTTCTCGATGATGTGTTCCACCATGGCGGCGTACTCATCGGGCTCGCCCAGCCGGGGCGGAAACGGCGTTTGTCTGCCGAGGGAGTCCTGGGCCTCCTGCGGCAAGGCCTTCAGCATGGGGGTGGCGAACAGTCCGGGCGCGATCGTCATGACGCGAATTCCGGAAGACGCGAGTTCCCGGGCCATCGGCAGTGTCATCGCGACGATTCCGCCCTTCGAGGCCGCATACGCCACTTGTCCGATCTGACCGTCGAAAGCGGCGACCGATGCCGTCATGACAATCACGCCGCGCTCGCCCGCGGCATTGGGCGCATTTCGCTGCATGGCCACGGCGGCGGCCTTTGAAATCAGCACGGTGCCGACCAAATTGATTTCGATCATCTTGCGGAAGAATGAGCCGGCCATGGCGCCTTGCTTGCCGACGAAGCGGGCGGGCATGCCGATACCCGCACAATTGATCGCCGCATCGATCGAGCCCATGCGCTCTCGGGCGTGATCGATCGCGCTATTGACGGCGGATTCGTCGGTCACGTCGGTCGCAATGAAAGAAGCGCGGTCGCCGAGCGCCCCGGCCGCCTCGGTGCCTTGCGCCTCGTTCACGTCGAGGAGCGTGACTTTCCCGCCGGCCCCTACGATTCGGTTCGCGACGGCAAGCCCAAGTCCGGATGCGCCGCCTGTGACTACGGCCCGTGATTCTTTTAGCTGCATGTGTGTGCTCTCAGGGCTTCCATGACGCCGCCCACCGCCCGGGCTGCCGCGCCGGTGAACGCGGTTGTCACTTGAGGCTGATGGTCGTGTTCACACCGGTGGAGGCGCTGCTGTCGTCGAACCAGCGCGTCGTCACGGTTTTGGTCTGTGTATAGAACTGCACCACTTGCTTGCCGTAGGGGCCGAGATCGCCGAGCTTGGAGCCGCGCGATCCGGTGAAGCTGAAGATCGGCACCGGCACCGGAATCGGCACGTTGATCCCCACCTGACCCACGTCGATCTCGTTCTGAAATCTGCGGGCGACGGCGCCGCTTTGCGTAAAGATGCCGGTGCCGTTGCCGAAGGGATTGTCGTTGATGAGGGTGATCGCATCGTCCAAGGTATCGACGCCGAGGATGACCATCACGGGTCCGAAAATCTCGGTGGTGTAGATTTTCATCTCCGGCGTCACTCCGGAGAAAATCGTGGGTCCGATGAAGTTGCCCTTCTCGTAGCCCGGTACTTTGACGCCGCGGCCGTCCAACTCGAGCTTGGCGCCTTCCTTGATCCCGTCTTCCACCAGCCCAAGGATGCGATGTTTCGCGTTCTTGGAAACCACGGGCCCCAGATCGGCGCCTTTTTCCACGCCCGCGTTGACTTTGAGGGACTTCGCCTTGGTGACGATGTCGGGTATCCATTTTCGTGCCTCGCCCACCAGCACGGTGACCGAGGTGGCCATGCAACGCTGTCCCGCCGCGCCAAAGGTCGATCCGACCAGGGAATTGAGCGATTGCTCCTTGTTGGCATCCGGCATCACGACCGCGTGATTTTTGGCGCCCATCATGCATTGCACACGTTTGCCGTGCTGCGAGGCCAGGCCATGGACATGTGTGCCCACGGCGGTTGATCCCACGAAGGAGACGGCGGCGATGTCGGGATGAGTGCAGATCGCGTCGACCGCTCGTTTGCCGCCATGGATGATGTTCAATACGCCGGGCGGGACACCGGCCTCCAGCGCCAGTTCGGCCAAGAGCATGGGAGTCAGCGGGTCCTGCTCCGAGGGTTTGAGCACGAAGGTATTGCCGCAGACGATGGCCATGGGAAACATCCACAGCGGGATCATGGCCGGAAAGTTGAAGGGTGTGATGCCCGCGCACACGCCGATGGGTTGGCGCAGAGTATAGGTGTCGACGCCGCCGGCGACGTTCTCGGCAAATTCGCCCAGCTGCAGGCTGCCGATCGAACAGGCGTGTTCGACCACCTCGAGCCCGCGGAACACGTCCCCTTCCGCATCCGCCAGGGTCTTGCCTTGTTCCGCGCTCAAGGTGCGCGCGATGCGGCTCATGTGTTCCCGCACCAGCGCTTGAAGCTTGAGCATGGTCCGCGCCCGGGTCGCGAGCGGGGTGTTCTTCCAGGTCTTGTAGGCTTGCTTCGCCGAGGCCACCGCGGCGTTGATTTCCTCGTCGGTGGAAAAGGGGACCTGTGCCAGCACCTCTTGGGTTGCCGGGTTGACCACGTCGTGCCATTCGCTGGTGCGAGAGTCGATGAATTTGCCGTCGAGCAGCAATTTGACGGCGGGTATGTGATTGGCCAGCACTGCAGGTTGGGTCGTCATGGTATTTCCTCGGTCGTTAACGGTCGCGGAATCGGCGGACCCCATAGTTTAGCCTGTAGCGCCTCCCGGCAGCCAAGCGGATACGCGATCCCGCCCTCGTATCGCGTTAGACTATGAGGCATTATGTCGACCACCCTGGTGCCCAATTCGTTCAAAAGGCGTAGGCAAAATGGCAACACTTTTCCTGTCCCCGCGAGCCGAGGGACGGCAGGCGCGGCTACGCGCTCCGCGGAGCCGGGAACCATCGCCATTTGCTTCGTTGCCGCGGCACTGGAGAGCGTCCGCGCCCGCGGCTTGAATGCGGACGAGATGCTGGCGAACGTGGGGCTTTCCCCGAGCCTGCTGCAAGTGCCCCAGGCGCGCGTGTCGGCGAAGCACTACGGCGCCCTGTGGCGCACGATCGCGCTGGCCCTCGACGACGAGTTCTTCGGCCAGGATTCCCGCCGCATGAAGGCGGGGAGTTTCGCCATGCTTTGCCACTCGGTCGTGAACTGCAAGACCCTGGGCCAGGCGCTCGACCGCAGCTTGCGTTTCTATGCGCTGATCTTGGATGATTTCTCCGGCACCCTGGTGCGGGACGGCCAGGAGGCAAGAATCGTTCTACACGAGCGAACCGCGGGCGCGAACCCACGCGTGTTTGCTCACGAGCTCTTGTTGATGCTGCTCTACGGGGTGTCGTGCTGGCTGGTGGGGCGGCGCATTCCCATCCTGCGCACCGAATTCAGCTATCCGGAACCCGCACACAGCGCCGAGTACCGGCTCATGTATTGCACGGAGCTGGGCTTCGACAGACCGAACACCGTGATCGCCTTCGAGGCGAGCTACCTTGATCTGCCGGTGGTGCAGAACGAGCGCTCGATCAAGGAGTTTCTGCGCACGGCGCCGGAGAGTATCTTGGTGAAGTACAAGAACGGCAGCAGTCTCGCCGCCAGGGTTCGGCGGCGGCTCCGTCAGTTCCTGCCGGGCGAGGTTCCGGATTTCGAGCGGCTGGCTGACGAATTGAATATGACGCCCGCGACGATGCGGCGGCGATTGCACGAGGAAGGGGAGTCTTATCAATCGATCAAGGACCAGCTGCGGCGCGATCTCGCCATCAGTTTCCTGAGTCATTCGAGCCGCAGCGTCATGGACATCGCCTTGGAATTGGGATTCTCCGAACGCAGCGCCTTTCATCGTGCGTTTAGAAAATGGACCGGCGCCAGCCCGGGCGAATTTCGCCGCACCTTGCAAGCCTAGAGATGTTGCATTTCCGCTCAGGTATTTTGAGCGGATCGGTCACTCTGACGACGTTCTCGAATCGAGGATAATTTCGATATGAATCTGTCGGGTAAGGTTCTGGTGATAACCGGGAGCAACGGCGCCCTGGGTCAGGCCGTGGCGGCGACCTTGAGCCGCTACGGTGCCCGGCTGGCGCTGCTCGATCATGGACAGACCCCGTCGGCGGCACCGCCGGCCGGAGCGCTGCATTATGGCGGCATCGATTTGACGCAGGCGGACGCCGCCCACTCGGCGATGGAACGGGTGGTGAAAGAGGCGGGCCGCCTCGACGGGCTGATCAATGTCGCCGGCGGCTTCCATTGGGAAAAACTCGCCGGCGGTACGCTCGACAGCTGGGACTCCATGTACCGAATCAATCTGCGCACCGTCGTGAATTCTTGTCAGGCGGCGCTGCCCCACCTCCTGCAGGCGAGCGGCGGGCGCATAGTCAATGTCGGCGCCATGGGTGCCGCCAAGGCGTCGACCGGAATGGGCGCCTACGCGGCATCCAAGGCGGGTGTCGCGAAATTGACCGAGGCGCTGGCCGACGAATTGAAGGATCGCGGCATCACGGTCAATGCCATATTGCCGAGCATCCTCGACACGCCGAAGAATCGTGCCGATATGCCGCAGGCAGACTTCAGCCGGTGGGTGACTCCGGTCGAGGCCGCCGAAGTGATTGCGTTCCTGGTCTCGGATGAGGCGCGCGCGGTCACCGGTGCACTGATTCCGGTCGTGGGGCGGGTATGACGGCGGCACCCAGTGCATCGCCCGGTGCGCGCTTTCGCGCCGCCATTGTCGAGGAGCGCCCCTTGCAGGTCGTCGGCGCGATCAACGCCTATGCGGCAAGAATGGCGGCGGCCTGCGGATTCAAGGCCCTGTATATATCGGGCGGCGGGGTCGCCGCCAATTCGCTGGGCGTTCCGGATCTCGGCATCAGCACCATGGACGATGTGCTGATCGACATACGCCGCATTACCGATGCCTGCCCGCTGCCGCTCCTGGTCGATGCCGACACGGGGTGGGGTGGGGCGTTCAATATCGCGCGCACGGTCAAGTCCTTCATCAAGTTCGGCGCCGCCGGATTGCACATCGAAGATCAAGTTCAGGCCAAGCGTTGCGGTCATCGGCCCGGCAAAGAGATCGTCTCGAAGCAGGAAATGGTGGATCGGGTCAAGGCGGCCGTGGACGCGCGTACGCAATCCGAATTCGTCATCATGGCGCGCACCGATGCCCTGGCCGTGGAAGGCATCGATGCTGCCATCGAGCGCGCGGTCGCCTGCGTGGAGGCGGGCGCCGACATGATTTTCCCGGAGGCGATCACCGAACTCGCCATGTATCGGCGCTTCAAGGACGCGGTCGGGGTGCCGATACTCGCCAATATCACGGAATTCGGCCACACACCCTTGTACACGCGCGAGGAGTTGGGCTCGGTGGGCGTCGATATGGTGCTGCATTGCTGTTCAGCCTACCGGGCAATGAATGCGGCGGCACTGGCGACCTATCAGGCGATTCGCCGCGATGGAACGCAAAAGAACGTGCTGGACCTCATGCAAACCCGCGCCGATTTGTACAAGTACTTGGACTACTACGCCTACGAGGCCAAGCTGGACGAGCTATTCGCCGAAGGGAAGGAAAAGTGACGGATCTGAGGAGATGAACATGGCCCAACCGCAATCCCAAGCCGAGGCGTTCAAGCCCAAGAAGTCCGTGGCCTTGTCGGGGGTGACGGCGGGCAACACGGCGCTGTGCACCGTCGGCAAGACCGGCAATGACCTGCACTACCGCGGCTACGACATTCTGGACATCGCCACCGAATGCGAATTCGAAGAGATCGCGTATCTCTTGGTTCACGAGAAACTGCCGAATCGCGTGGAACTTGCCGCCTACAAGGCCAAGTTGAAAGCGCTTCGGCTTCTGCCCGCTGCCGTCGCCACCGTGCTCGAACAGCTGCCGGCCGGGAGTCACCCCATGGACGTGCTGCGCACGGGCGTTTCCGCACTCGGCTGCTGCATTGCCGAGGCCAACGATCACCGGAGTGCGGGTGCCCGCGACATCGCCGATCGGCTCTTGGCGTCCTTGGGCTCGATGCTATGTTATTGGCACCATTATTCGCGCGACGGGCGGCGTATCGACGTGCAAACCGACGACGATTCGATCGGTGCGCACTTTTTACACCTCCTGCATGGGCGCAAGCCCTCGGCGTCCTGGGTGCGTGCGATGCACACTTCGCTCAATCTCTACGCCGAGCACGAGTTCAACGCCTCGACCTTCACGGCCCGGGTGATTGCGGGTACGGGTTCGGATCTGTACTCGTGCATCACGGGCGCCATCGGTGCGCTGCGCGGACCCAAGCACGGCGGCGCCAACGAAGTCGCGTTCGAGATTCAAAGCCGTTACTCGACGCCGGATGCCGCCGACGCGGATATCCGTCGGCGGGTGGCGAACAAGGAGGTGATCATCGGGTTCGGCCACCCGGTGTACACGATTTCCGATCCCCGCAATCAGATCATCAAGGAGGTCGCGCGAAGCCTGGCGCGGGAAGCCAACGAGATGCGGGGATTCGAGGTCGCCGAGCGGATCGAGTCGGTCATGCATGAGATCAAGAAAATGTTTCCCAATCTCGACTGGTTCTCCGCCGTGTCCTACCACCTGATGGGCGTGCCGACCGCGATGTTCACGCCGCTGTTCGTGATCAGCCGCACCTCGGGCTGGGCGGCGCACGTCATCGAGCAGCGCGAGGACGGCAAGATCATTCGTCCGAGCGCCAATTACACCGGCCCGGAGAACCTTCCCTTCGTGCCGCTGGCGCAGCGTCCGTAGCGCCGCGCTCCGCATTCGTTTCACATTCCGAGAGCCCCTGATCCGTCATGTCCCACGATATCAAATCTGCCGAACGTCCCGCGCCGGATCACATCCTGACCGCGATAGCAGACTATGCATTGAGCTTCGAGATCAAGAGTGAACTCGCCTATGAGACCGCCGGCTACTGTCTCATGGATACCTTGGCGTGCGGATTTCAGGCGCTGAAATATCCGGCCTGCACGAAGCTGATGGGCCCGGTGGTTCCGGGTGCGACCCTCACCAACGGCGCGCGCGTTCCCGGCACGGCTTACGAGCTCGATCCCATCAACGCCGCTTTCAACATCGGCGCCATGATTCGCTGGCTCGATTTCAACGATACCTGGCTGGCCGCGGAGTGGGGGCACCCGTCGGACAACCTGGGCGGCATTCTCGCCGTGGCCGACTATCTTTCGCGGTCCGGCAAACCGATCACGGTACGCGACGTGCTCACCGGCATGATCAAGGCGCACGAAATTCAGGGTGTCCTCGCCTTGGAGAACAGCTTCAACCGAGTCGGTCTCGATCATGTGCTCCTGGTCCGCGTCGCGTCCACCGCGGTGGTCACCGCGCTGCTCGGCGGCTCACGCGAGCAGATCATCAACGCGGTGTCGAACGCGTGGGTGGACGGCGGCGCGCTGCGCACCTACCGGCACGCTCCCAACACGGGCTCACGCAAGAGTTGGGCCGCCGGCGACGCGACCAGCCGCGCCGTGCGTCATGCGCTGTTCGCCCTCAAGGGCGAGATGGGATACCCATCGGCCCTGTCGGCCAAGACCTGGGGCTTTCAGGACGTCTTGTTCAAGGGGAAATCCCTGTCCTTGCCGCAGCCCTTCGGCAGTTACGTGATGGAAAACGTGCTGTTCAAGATCTCTTATCCGGCGGAGTTTCATGCACAGACGGCCGTCGAAGCGGCCATGACCTTGCACCCCCGAATCTTACCCAAGATCGACGAGATCGAGCGGGTCACCATAGAGACTCAGGAGCCCGGCGTGCGCATCATCGACAAGACGGGCCCGCTGGCCAATCCCGCGGATCGCGATCATTGCATTCAATACATGGTCGCCATTCCGCTGCTGTTCGGCAGGCTCAACGCGGCCGACTACGAAGACCAGGTGGCCGGCGATCCGCGTGTCGACGCGCTGCGCGCGAAAATGCAGGTCAAGGAAAACACGATCTTCACGCAGGAATACTACGACCCGAACAAGCGCTACATCGGCAACGCCGTGCAGGTGTTTTTCAAGGACGGCAGCGCAAGCCAGCGGGTGCAGGTGGACTACCCCATCGGCCATCGCAGGCGCCGGGAGGAAGGCATGCCGGTGCTGGTGAAGAAGTTCGAGGCCAGCGTGGCGGCGCATTTTGGGCCCAAGCAGACCGAATTCATCAAAGCGATGTTCGTGGATCGAGGCGCTCTGGCCGCGATGCCGGTGAGCGAGTTCGTCGCCAAGCTGGTGACGGCCTCCTAAAAAAATACCTGCCCGCCCGGTGGCATTATGACGCATTGAGCTTGCCGAGCACCCAAGCCTGCCGGGATAGTGTGGCCGATGAAGCGAATGAGCCGTCTAGGACCCCAGTTTTCGCGTGAGCGGCGCGCTCGTGCCGACCGACGCCACCGGGTGTGGTGGTCGGTTTGGTACGGCAGTTTCAATCCCCGCAGGCGAGCGCCGCTGCGCCGCCAGGACGACTCTGGCTTCCATTCGCTCGACTGGCATTCGTCCCATCTGCTGGCCGTGGCAATCGGCATCTTGTTATTGAGCGTATTGGACGCATTTCTGACCATGCTGCTGCTGCAGGGGGGCGCCAACGAGGTGAATCCCGTCATGGCCGCGGTCATCTATCGCAGCGTGGCGATGTTTGCCGCGCTGAAAATGGGCATGACGGGCCTGGGCGTGCTTTTGATGGTGTTTCTGGCGCGCTATCGATTCATGCGCCTGATGCGCGTCGAATGGGCGTTGTATGGGGTTCTGTTCGCCTATGTGAGCCTGGTTTGCTACGAGTTTTGGATGATCAAGAGTCCGGTCGATCTGCCGATCTGGTAATTCTGCTGGGCTGCGTCACATTCCATATTGTGCCGCCTTCGGCTAGACTAGCAACCCGGTCCGCATCCCCTTCTGCTTCTCATCATATTGATGTACTTGAGGTTTTTTCCTTCCAAGCACCATGAGTCAATCACTAGCTGAAGCATTGGCCACGACGGCACTCTCCGGCGGAAATGCCGGTTTCATCGAGGATCTCTACGAACAGTTCCTGAGGGATCCAAAAGGCGTCGACCCGACCTGGGCCGCCTACTTCAGCCGTCTGCAGGACGGCGCCAAAGGCGAGGTCGCGCACACCCCCATCCGCGAACGTCTGTTGGCACGTCTCAATAGGCCGCCCACACGAGGCGGCGCTCCGAGCGCCGAATCCGGCGGGGCCAGCGCCAAGCAGGGCGCCGTGTCGCGGCTCATTCAGGTCTACGCCAACCGCGGACACTTGGTCGCCAATTTAGATCCGCTGGGCCTGCAGGTCCGCGCCAAGCCCTATGTGCTCGACCTCGAGTATTTCGGTCTCTCCGATGCCGACCTGGATACCGAATTCTTCACCGGCAACCGCAACCCCGCGATGCCCGAACGCGCCAAGCTCAAGGATATTCTCGCGGACCTCAAGTTCATCTACACCGATACCATCGGTGCGGAATTTGCGCATGTGTCGGACACCGACGAGCGTCTGTGGCTGCAGGATAGTTTCCAAGTGGCGCGCATGCAGCGCCGATTCAGCGTCGAGGAGAAGAAAAACATTCTGTGGCAACTGACGGCCGCGGAAGGCCTGGAGCGCTACCTGCACACCAAGTACGTGGGTCAGAAGCGTTTCTCGCTCGAGGGCGGCGACAGTCTCATTCCCCTGCTCGACGATCTGGTGCAGCACGGCGGCAGGATGGGAGTCGAAGAGGCCATCATCGGCATGGCGCACCGGGGCCGTCTCAATGTGCTGGTGAACCTGCTCGGCAAGTCGCCCAAGGATTTGTTCGGCGAGTTCGAGGGTCAGTACGATCTGGCGAAGCTGCGCGGCTCGGGGGACGTCAAGTACCACAAGGGATTTTCCTCCGATCTGAAAACGGCATCGGGCAATGTGCACGTCGCGCTGGCGTTCAATCCCTCGCATCTGGAGGTCGTGAACCCGGTGGTCGAAGGTTCGGTGCGCGCACGTCAGGAGCGCCGCGGCGATGCGCTGGGCGACAAGGTACTGCCCGTCCAGATTCACGGCGACGCCGCCTTCGCCGGGCAGGGCGTCATCATGGAGACCTTGCAGCTGTCGCAGGCCCGCGGGTTCTACACTGGCGGCTCGGTGCACATCATCATCAACAACCAGGTGGGATTCACCACCAGCGATCCGCACGATGCGCGCTCCACTCTGTACTGCTCCGACGTCGCGAAGATGGTCGAAGCGCCGATTTTCCACGTCAATGCCGATGATCCCGAAGCGGTGTGTTTCGTGACGCGTTTTGCGCTCGAGTATCGGATGAAGTTCCACAAGGACGTGGTGATCGATCTAGTGTGCTACCGGCGGCACGGCCATAACGAAGCAGATGAACCCGCGGCGACTCAGCCGCTCATGTACCAGGTCATTCGCAAGAAGCCGACGGCGCGCCAGCTCTATGCGGATGAACTGGCGGCCGACGGGGTGCTCACGGCGGCGGAGGCCGCGGCCATGATCGACCAGTATCGCGACGGTCTGGATGCCGGCAAGCCGCAGGCCCGCGCCGCGCTCGGCCTGATCGGCAACAAATTCACGGTGAATTGGAACGAGTACTTGGACGCGGACTGGTCCGAGCCGGTGAAGACCGGGGTCGACATGGGCCGCTTGCGGGCGCTCGGCAAGGCAATCACCTCGTATCCGTCTGACTGGGTCCTGCATCCGCGGGTCCTCGCCATCATGCAGGCGCGCGAAAGAATGGTGAACGGCGATCTGGCGCTCGACTGGGGCGCCGCGGAGAACTTGGCCTACGCCAGCCTGGTGCAGGAAGGTTATCCGGTACGTCTCACCGGCCAGGATAGCGGCCGCGGCACGTTTTTTCACCGGCACGCGGTGCTGCATGATCAAGCCACGGGACGCAGCTATGTCCCGCTGCAGCATCTGGCGACCAATCAGCCGACCTTCAGGGTGACCGACTCGGTATTGTCCGAAGAAGCGGTCATGGGTTTCGAGTACGGTTTTTCGACCACCGAACCGCATTGCCTGACGATTTGGGAAGGGCAGTTCGGCGACTTCTGCAACGGCGCGCAGGTCATCATCGATCAGTTCATCAGCTCGGGCGAAGCCAAGTGGGGCCGCCTGTCCGGCATCACCCTGTTCTTGCCGCACGGCTACGAAGGTCAGGGACCCGAGCATTCGTCGGCGCGCCTGGAGCGCTTCCTGCAGCTCTGCGCCGAGTACAACATGCAGGTGTGCGTGCCGTCGACGCCGGCGCAGATGTTTCACATGCTGCGCCGGCAAATGCTGCGGCCGCTGCGCAAGCCGCTCATCGTCATGACGCCGAAGAGCCTGTTGCGGCACCCCCTGTCGGTGTCGCGGCTCGAAGAACTCAGCACGGGCGGATTTTACTCGGTGATCGATGACATCGACGACCTTAAAGCCTCAGCGGTGACGCGCGTCGTACTGTGCAGCGGCAAGGTGTATTTCGATCTGTTGAAGGCACGGCGCGAGGTCAAAGCAGACTCGGTTGCCATCGTGCGCCTCGAGCAGCTCTATCCTTTTCCGTCGGATGAATACGAGGCGATCCTGCGCAAGTACTCAAATGCCCACGAGATCGTGTGGTGCCAGGAAGAGCCGCAAAATCAGGGCAGCTGGTACCAGATCCGCCATCGGCTGCAGTCGAAGCTGGGACCGCTCGACGAACTCCTCTATGCCGGACGCGCCGGCGCAGCGGCGCCTGCCACGGGTATTTCCGCTTTGCACGAACAGCAGCAGAAGAATCTGGTGACCGCGGCGCTGCAGGGCGTACCGCCGGAAGAGACCGCTCGGCAAACGATGCGTTTGCCGGCGGCGGCTCAAACTAGGACGGGTTCTTGACATCCTCCCCTATAGGAGCGATGCAGTGGTAATTCAACTTAAGGAGCGGCATTTCCTCCCCGGCCTCAAGGCCCGGGTTTCCGTGCCGAATATCTGATGACTATTGAAGTTCGCGTGCCGCAGCTGCCGGAGTCGGTGGCTGACGCCACGATTGTGTCGTGGAACAAGAAGCCTGGTGATGCCGTGGCGCGCGATGAGAACCTCGTCGACCTGGAGACCGACAAGGTCGTTCTCGAGGTTCCTGCGCCCGCAGCCGGGCTGCTCAAGGAAATCAGGCTGAAGGACGGCACCACGGTGACCAGCGGCCAGGTGTTGGCGGTGATCGAGGAGGGAGCGGCAGCGAGCGCCGCACCGGCCGGAGCTCGAGCAGCCGCCGCGAACACTGCCAAGGGCGCAGCGGGGAACTCGCCCGCCGTCATGGCCGCATCCGGCGGCGCCGTCGCCACGGCGGCGACTGCCGCCAACCCCGACGCGGCAGCGGCCAAGCTCAGCCCCGCCGCAAAGCGCGTGGTGGAAGAGAACAAGATCGACCCGAAGGCCGTCACCGGGTCCGGCCGCGATGGACGCGTCTCGAAGTCGGACGTGGTGAACTTTCTGTCCGCGAAGGATGCCGCGGCGCCGCCCGCAGCCAAGGCGCCGGCGGCGCCCGTTCCAAGCGCACGCGGCGCCCGCGCGGAGCAGCGCGTGCCGATGACGCGCCTGCGCGCGCGGATTGCCGAGCGCATGGTCCAGGCGCAGGCCACCCAAGCCTTGCTGACCTCGTTCAACGAAGTGGATTTGAAGGCGGTCAACGAACTGCGCGCGCGCTACAAGGATCAGTTCGAGAAGCAGCATGGCGTCAAACTCGGATTCATGTCGTTCTTCGCCAAGGCCTGCGTCGAAGCATTGAAGAAATTTCCGGCGGTGAACGCCTCGGTCGAAGGCAACGACATCGTCTATCACGAATATTTCGACATCGGCGTCGCGGTTTCCACCGATCGCGGCCTGATCGTGCCGGTATTGCGCGACGTGGACCTGCAGAGTTTCGCGGAAATCGAAAAGTCGATCGGCAATTTCGCGGGGCGCGCCCGGGCCGGGACCATCACGATGGAGGAACTCACGGGCGGTACCTTCACGATCACCAATGGCGGAGTGTTCGGATCGCTGCTGTCGACCCCCATCGTCAATTCTCCGCAGAGTGCGATTCTCGGCATGCACAAGATTCAGGACCGCCCGACGGCGATCGACGGCCAAGTCGTGGTACGTCCGATGATGTACATCGCACTGACCTACGATCATCGCCTCATCGACGGGCGTGAAGCCGTGCAGTTCCTGGTGACGGTCAAGCAGTGCCTGGAGGATCCGGCGCGCATGGTGCTCGGCGTATGAGCGACCTCTACGATGTCATCGTGATCGGCAGCGGTCCTGCGGGCTATCCCGCCGCGATTCGCGCCGCCCAGAACAAGCTCAAAGTCGCCTGCATCGACGAATGGAAGAACACCGACGGCAGCTTTGCGTTCGGCGGAACCTGCTTGAACGCCGGATGCATCCCCTCGAAGGCCCTGCTCGAATCCTCGGAGCTCTATCAGCGCGCCAAGGACGAGTTCGCGGTCCATGGCATCAAGATCGGCGGCCTGGCGCTCGACCTCGCCGCCATGCAGAAGCGGCGGGCATCCGTGGTCAAGACCATGACGGGCGGGATCGCCGCCCTGTTCAAGGCGAACGGCGTGACCGGCATTCAAGGCCACGGACGTCTGTTGCCCGGCAACAAGGTGCTCGTGACCGGGCCGGACGGCGCGGAAAAAACCTTCGAAGCCAAGCACGTCGTGCTGGCTTCCGGCTCGGTGCCGGTGCAGATCAGGAACGTGCCGCATGACGGCAAATACATCGCCGATTCGTGGAATGCCCTGGAGTTCGATGCAGTGCCCGCGCGCCTCGGCGTGATCGGCGCCGGTGTCATCGGCCTCGAGCTCGGCAGCGTCTGGCGGCGGCTCGGCAGCGAGGTGACGGTGCTCGAGGCGTTGGAACAGTTCCTACCGATAGCGGACGGAGCCATCGCAAAAGAGGCCCTGCGGCATTTCAAGAAACAAGGACTCGACATCAAGCTGGGAGCCAAGGTGCAGAGTGCGGCCGCGGCCGGCGGTGCGGTCGACGTCGTGTACACCGATGCTCAGGGCGAACACAAGCTTCAAGTCGACAAGCTGGTGGTTGCGGTCGGACGCAAACCTTTCACGCAGGGACTGCTGGCGGAGGGCACCGGTGTAGCGCTCGATGAGCGCGGCTTCATCCAGGTCGACGAGCATTGCAGAACCGGCGTGCCGAACGTCTGGGCGGTCGGCGATGTGGTGCGCGGACCGATGCTCGCGCACAAAGGCAAGGAGGAGGGCGTGATGGTCGCCGACCTCATCGCAGGCCATTTCGGCGAGATGAACTACAAGGTCATTCCCTCGGTGATCTACACCGCGCCGGAGATCGCCTGGGTGGGGCTGACGGAGGAAGAGGTCAAGGCCAGCGGCCGGCCCTACAAGGTGGGCACGTTCCCATTCTCGGCGAGCGGGCGGGCGCGGGCGATGGAAGCCGCTCAGGGCCTGGCGAAGATCGTGTCCGCCAAGGATGACGATGAGGTTCTCGGCGTCCACGTGATCGGGCCGATGGCGGGCGAGCTGATCAGCGAAGCCGTGCTCGCCATGGAATATTCGGCGAGCACCGAAGACATCCAGCGTACCATTCACGCGCATCCCACTCTGTCCGAGGCCATCCATGAGGCCGCCTTGGCGGTGGATAAGAAGGCCATCGACGGGATCAACCGCTAGCGCGCGCGACCTCAGACTCGGATGCCACACTACTGCAACATTTGATTCTAAGGTGCTGAAAATAGACGGGTTTGTAGCGGCCTAATCCGGCGGTTGACCGCCGGGGTTCGGCCGGGGCTCGCCAAGATAGAAGACTCCCTCCGGACCAATCCGGACCTTGCCGCTGAAATGAAGAAGATTAGCGGCATGCGCAAGATCGTTTCCGACAGCCTCTACGATTTGCTGAGCCATTGACGATTCGGGAGCCGCGCTTCCAAGTGAGGCGCGGCTACGAGGTCATTTCTTTCGCCTGGCGCTGATGACGTTGGGGAGCTGCGCGATGCGCCCGAGCACCTGCGACAGCTGCGGCAGCCCGGTGATCGATATTTCGATCCGCATATGAGCGACGCTGTCGCGTTTGTCGGTGACCGTATTCATGCCCCGGATGCTGATCTTGTCGTCCGCCAGTGCGGCGCTGACATCGCGCACCAGTCCGCGGCGATCGAATGCCTGGACATCGATCTCCACCGGGAATTCGCTCGAGCCCATTTTGCCCCAGGCGACCGCCAGCACCCGTGCCGGGGACTTGATGCTGAGACGGGCGAGATTGGCGCAGGACTGTGCATGAATGCTGACGCCCCGGCCCACGGTGATGTAGCCGACGATGGGTTCGGGCGGCACGGGCTTGCAGCAGCGCGCGTAGGTGGACAGCAAATCGCCGACGCCTTGGACCTCGATGTCCGGTTCCCGGACGGCCGCCGGACTCTTGGGACGAGCGGAGTGTTCCGGCCGGACTTCGCGCGCATGGAGGATGCGCTGGATGGCCCCCGCCACCTGTGCAGGGCTGACCTCGCCCAGCCCCAAGGCTTCGTGGAGCGCCTCGGTGCTGGGTAATTTCAGCTCGCTGAGGAGTTCCGGGATGGGCGGGCTGTTGACGCCTAAGCGTTGTATCTCGCGATCGAACATGGCGCGGCCTTCCGCCTTGTTCTGGGTCTCGTTCTGCTTGCGGAACCAGGCGCGTACTTTATTGCGGTGCCTGGGACTCGCGAGAAACCCCGACTGGGGCGACAACCAGTCGCGCGACGGCTGCGCCGTCTTGGCGGTGATGATCTCCACCGTTTCGCTGTTCTTGAGCCGGTAGTCGAGCGGCACCATGCGCCCATTGACCTTGGCGCCGCGGGTGCGATGACCTAAGTCGGTGTGCACCTGATAGGCAAAATCCAAGGGCGTGCCGCCCACCGGAACATCGACGATTTCACCCTTGGGCGATATGACGTAGATCCGATCCTGAAATAGATCGACCCGCATGCGATCGAGAAAATCGCGCGATGTATCGCCGCCTTCGGTCGGCGCCAGCAGCGAGCGCAGCTGATTGATCTTGCGCTCGTAGGCTTGATCGCTGCGGCCTCCCTCCTTGTAGCGCCAGTGCGCCGCCACGCCGCGCTCCGAGTTGGCGTGCATTTCATGCGTGCGGATCTGTATTTCGACCGCTTGCGCGCCGGGTCCGATGACGGCGGTGTGGATCGAACGGTATCGGTTGTCCTTGGGGGTGGCGATGTAGTCGTCGAACTCCCCGGCAATGAACTGCCACAGCGAGTGCACCACCCCGAGCGCCGCATAACATTCTACAACCGTGTTCACGAGGACGCGCGCGGCGCGAATGTCCATGAGCTGCTCGAAGGCGAGGTGCTTCGCCTGCATCTTGCGCCAGATGCTGTAGATGTGTTTCGGACGTCCCTCGATCGTGGCTTCGATGCCGGCGCCGTGCAATTCGCTGCGCAGCAGCGTCTTCAGCTCTTCCATGTAGCGCTCGCGTTCGGAGCGCCGCGCGTTCAGGGCGGCGGCGATGCGCTTGTAGTCGGCGGGCTGAAGGTAGCGGAAGGCGAGATCCTCCAGTTCCCACTTCAATTGCCACACGCCCAGCCGATTGGCGAGAGGCGCATAGACTTCGCGGGTTTCGGTCGCGAGCTTGCGCCGCAGGACCGGATCGAGCGACTTGGCGGCGCGCATTTTTTGCAGCTGTCCGGCGAGGCGCACCACCACCAACCGCACGTCGCCGATGACCGCCAGCAGCATTTTGCGCAGCGCCTCGGCCTGGCCGGATTCGAGGCCCTGTTCGGGCGTCCAATCGGCCGGTAGACCGAATTCTCCCAATTGGCTCAAGTTGCGGGCGAGACGGGCCGCATCGGCGCCAAAGTGCTTCTCGGCGGCTTCCCGATCCATGAGTTTGGCATCGAGCAGGGGCTGCAACATGGCCGCGATCACCACATCGTCGTCGGCATCGAGAGTGCGCACGATCTCCGCGACGTCGAGCGCGGCGCGCAGGAGCTCTGCGGCGGTGTCGGGCAGATCGAGCGAGCGCACGGCGGCAAAGGCGGCGTGCAGCCGTGCGCTCGCCGTAATCGAGGTTGAAGCCGTTGTTTCCATTTGGTTTGCGCCGTTACCGGCGGTGGGTTTAAGCGCCCATTGCCGGTATCATACGCGCCAATGGCGGATACCAAGAATGCGGTTTGAATGCGACGGCCCCCGCGCGGGCGACGACGAGGGCGATGCGCTTGCGCGGCACTGAGGCGGCCACGCTGCGCGTGCTGGGCATCGACCCCGGTTCGCAGCGCACGGGATTCGGCGTCCTGGATGCCGTGGGCACTCGTTTGACCTATGTGGCGAGCGGCGTGATTCGCACCCAGACGGGCGAATTCGCCGATCGCCTGTGCGAGATCTTTCGCTGCGTCCAGACCATCGTCGCCCAATACCGGCCCCATGAAATCGCCATCGAGCGGGTTTTCGTCAATCGCAATCCCGACAGCGCGTTGAAGCTGGGGCAGGCGCGGGGCGCCGCCATCTGCGGCACCGCGGATGCGAACGCTGAAGTCTTCGAATACGCGACTCGGCAGATCAAGCAGGCCGTGGTCGGGTCGGGCAGCGCGGAGAAATCGCAGGTGCAGCTCATGATGAAAAACATTCTCAAGCTCGACGGACCGCTGTCGCCGGATGCCGCCGACGCCCTGGCCGCCGCCGTGTGCCATGCGCTGCGGGGCCGCGTGCGGGTCTCCGTACAGCGTAGTGCGAGCCGCGGATGATCGGCTTTCTCAAAGGCCGTTTGGCGGTCAAGCAGCCGCCGATGCTCATGGTCGACGTGAACGGCGTCGGCTATGAAATGGAAGCGCCGATGTCGACGTTCTATGGGTTGCCGGCCGCGGGCGAACCCGTCGCGCTGTTCACCCATTTGGTGGTCCGCGAGGACGCGCATATTTTGTACGCCTTCGGCACCGACGGCGAGCGGCGGCTGTTTCGCGGCCTGCTCAAAGTCTCCGGGGTTGGGCCGAAGATTGCGCTGGGTATTCTGTCCGGCGCCAGCGTGGAGGATTTCCTGCGCACTGTCGAGGCGGAGGATGTCGCCATGCTCACCCGGATTCCGGGCATCGGCCGCAAGACCGCCGAGCGCGTGATCATCGAGATGCGGGACAGCGTCAAGAAACTGTCGATGCCGGCGGCCGGCGGCACTCCGGCGGGTATGGGCACGGCCGCAACTCCGCAAAGCGAGGCTTTCAGCGCCCTGATCGCGCTGGGCTACAAGCCGCCGGAAGTGGTTCGACTCCTGAAGTCGATCGATGAGCCGGACCTCGCGACCACTGAAATCATACGGCGCGCGCTCAAGTCGGCGGCCAAGGCTTGAAGAACCAGCATGGGTATTGAACAGGATCGAATCATCGCGGGACCGGCCAAGCGGGAAGACGAGGTGGTCGACCGCGCGGTGCGGCCGAAGACCCTCGCCGACTATGTGGGACAGGCCACCGTGAAGACCCAGATGGATATCTTCATTCAGGCGGCGCGCAATCGGGGCGAGGCGCTGGATCATGTGCTGATCTTCGGACCGCCGGGACTCGGCAAGACCACGCTGGCGAATATCATTGCCAACGAGCTCAAGGTCAATTTGCGGCAGACATCGGGACCCGTCCTGGAGCGTCCCGGGGATTTGGCGGCTCTGTTGACCAACCTCGAGCCGCGCGACGTGTTGTTCGTGGACGAGATCCATCGCTTGAGTCCGGTGGTGGAAGAGGTGCTGTACCCTGCGATGGAGGACTCGCAGCTCGATCTCATGATCGGCGAAGGTCCGGGGGCGAGATCGATCAAACTCGATCTGCCGCCGTTCACCCTGGTGGGCGCGACCACTCGCGCCGGACTCCTGACCTCGCCTTTGCGGGACCGCTTCGGCATCGTGCAGAGGCTGGAGTTCTATTCGACGGAGGATTTGACGAAAATCGTCACGCGCAGTGCGTCGATCTTGAAACTGCATCTGCAGGCGGATGGTGCGCATCGCATCGCAGAGAGGTCGCGCGGCACACCGCGAATCGCGAACCGGCTGCTGCGCCGGGTGCGCGACTTTGCCGAGGTCAAGGCTGCCGGGCTCATCAGCTCCGAAGTCGCGATCGCCGCACTCGACATGCTGGCGGTGGATCCTCAAGGGTTCGACACGCTGGACAGAAAATTGCTGCTGACGGTCATCGAAAAATTCGAGGGGGGACCGGTCGGCGTGGACAGCCTGGCCGCGGCCATGAGCGAAGAGCGCGGCACCATCGAGGACGTCATCGAGCCGTTTCTGATTCAGCAGGGATTTCTGATGCGCACCGCCCGCGGCCGTGTCGCAACGCGCAGCGCTTATGCTCATTTCGGGCTCGCGGCGCCGGCGATGGACCGGGACTTGAATTTGCCTCTGTTCAGGGACGTCCAGTAGTGGCGGCGGTGTTCAAGTTTTCAGTGCCATTCCGCGTTTACTGGGAGGACACGGATGCGGGAGGGGTGGTGTACTACGCGAACTACCTGAAGTTCATGGAGCGCTGCCGCACGGATTGGCTGCGCGCGCTCGGGATCGATCAGCTTCGGTTGCGCGCCGAGCGGCAGCTGCAGTTTGCGGTGGTGAGCGTGGCGGTCGATTTTCTGCGCCCCGCCGTACTCAATGATGAAATTCTCGTCACGGCGGAACTCGAGCGCTTGAGCGGTGCCACAATCGTATTCAAACAAACCATCATGCGCGGCGACGTGCAGCTCATCGACGCGAGCGCCCGCGTCGCCTGTCTCGATTCCGGCACGCTGAAGGCGCGTCCGATTCCAAAGGATCTATTCGTGGAGTGGCGTCATGGGCGGGTGGCGTAATGGGCAATGACCTGTCGATATGGGCCCTGGTGCTCGATGCGAGCGTCATCGTGCAGGGGGTCATGCTGTTGCTCATGATCGCATCGCTGGTCTCGTGGGCCGTCATCTTCCAGAAAGGGCGCGTCATCTCCCGCTCGCGGCGTCAGGCGGATCAATTCGAGACTGCATTCTGGTCGGGCGGCGACTTGACGGCGCTCTATCGCAGCATCGAGACCAAGGGGCGCGCGGGCACCGGCGAGCAAAGCATCTTCGAGTCCGGCTTCGGCGAGTACAGCCGTCTGCGTCAGCTGGGGACGCCCGCGGATCAACTGCTGGAGGGGTCGCGCCGCGCGATGCGGGTCGCTCAGATGCGCGAGATGGATCGACTCGAGCGCAACCTGGCCATGCTTGCGACGGTCGGATCCACGAGTCCGTATGTGGGCCTGTTCGGCACGGTATGGGGCATCATGAGCGCCTTCCACAATCTCGGTAATGTGCAGCAGGCGACGCTGGCGGCGGTGGCTCCGGGCATCGCCGAGGCATTGGTTGCCACGGCGATCGGGCTGTTCGCCGCGATTCCGGCGGTGATCGCGTACAACCGATTCGCCGATCAAGTCAGCCGGCTCGAACTCCGGTTCGACACCTTCGTCGAGGAGTTCTCGACGATTCTGCAGCGTCACGGCCCGGCCCGCGCGGCGCAAGCGTAGCTTCTATGGCCAAACTGGTTCGCCGCCGCAAGCTGATGGGAGAGATCAATGTGGTGCCGTATATCGACGTCATGCTGGTGCTGCTGGTCATCTTCATGATTACCGCGCCGCTGCTCAAGGAGGGCGTCAAAGTGGACTTGCCCGCCGCCGGCGCCAAGCCCATCGACCCCGGATTCATGGACAAGCATCCGCCGCTGATCGTGACCATCGACTCGAGCGGGCGCCTTTACATCAATTTTGGCCCAAACCCGGACAAGCCCGCGTCTGAAGCCACGGTAAGTGCGCGCACCGCCGCGCTTCTGCGCCGCGATCCGCAGACCCCCATTCTGGTCAGAGCTGATACTACCGTGCCCTATGGCACGGTGGTGCGTGCCATGGTGCTGCTGCAACATGCCGGCGCCGCGAAGGTCGGATTCCTGACGGATCCCGTACGGCCTGCCCCGCGCGGCGGCGCCAACGGGGCCGGCGGCGGCGCGGGTTGAATGCGGGATTTCCTGCGCGAACATTCGTGGGCAGTCGTCGTTTCCGTACTGCTGCACGGACTACTGGTGGTTGGCCTGGTAATCACGGCGTTGAATTCCGCCCGTAGACCACCGCCCAGCTTGCAGCCCCTGCCGATCGAGGCGGTGGTGGTGGACTCGCAAGTCCTGCATGCCGCGGAGCGAGCGCGAGCCGAGCGCGCCGAGCAGGAGGCGGCACGGGCGCGTGCCGCCGCCGAAGCAAAGGCCGCCGCCGCGGCAAAATCCGCGGATGAGGCACGGGCAGCAGAAGAGGCCAAGGCCGCCGAGCAGGCCAAGGAGGTTGAGCAAGCCAAGGCTGCGGAGCAGGCGAAGGCTGCCGAACAGGCCAAGGAGGCCGAACAAGCCAAGGCCGCCGAGCAGGCGAAAGCGGCCGAGCACGCCAAGGCTGCCGAGCAAGCCAAAGCCGCGGCTGCCGAGCAGCAGCAGCGACTCATCGAGGCCAAAAAAGCCGCCGAAGCCAAACAGGCTGCGGAGGCTAAACAGGCCGCAGACGCCAAGCAGGCCGCTGAAGCGAAGCAGGCCGCCGATGCCAAGCGGGCGGCCGACGACCGGGCTCGCCAGGAGCGCGAGGCCGAATTACGCAGGCAATTGGCCGACGAGGAACACCGAAGGGCCGTCGAATCAGGCCCTTTGCGCGACAGCTACATCGCGCGGCTCCGCAATAGGATCCAGAATGCGTGGATCAAGCCTCCGTCGGCGAGCGTCGGTCTTGATTGTTTGGTCGAAGTAACCCAGATTCCGGGCGGCGAGGTGACAGGCGCACGCGTGACCCAGTGCAATGGCGACGCAGCCGCCCGCCAATCGATCGAAAACGCGGTGTATCGTGCATCGCCCCTGCCGGATCCTCCGGACCCGGCGCTCTTTGAGAGAAACTTCGTATTTAGGTTCAAGCCCAATGAATAGACGTACTTCATGTTTGGTGGCAATCGGTTTCATGTTGTTCTGCTCGCGGGCGGGGGCGGAACTCGTGGTCGAAATCACGAAGGGGCAGGCGGACGCCATCCCGATTGCGATCGTGCCGTTCAGTTCGCCGGAGGCCGCCGCTGCCTCATTCGACGTGGCGAAGCTCGTGAGCGACGATCTGGCCCGCAGCGGGCGCTTCAGGGCCACCGACCGCAAGGACATGATCGAGCAGCCCCATACCGGCGCCGCCATCTCCTTCGACGATTGGCGCCGGCTCAACAACGATTACATCGTCGTCGGACAAATTCAGCCGTTGGGGCAGGATCGCTACAACATCACGTTCGAGCTTTATAACGTTCTCAACCGCCAGCGGCTGCTGGGTTATCAAATCAGCGCCAACAAACCGGGATTGCGGCTCGCGAGCCACCAGGTTGCCGACATGGTGTTCGAGAAAATCCTAGGTATACGCGGCGCATTCGCCACTCGCATCGCCTATATTTCCGTGCTGGGGTCTTTGCCGCACAAGGATTACCGGCTCATCGTGGCGGATGCGGACGGCGAGAATCCGCACGTCGTGATGCAATCGAATGAGCCGCTGATGTCGCCGGCGTGGTCGCCGGATGGCCAGAATCTGGCGTATGTCTCCTTCGAAAACCGCTTGCCGTCGGTCTATGTGCAGTTCCTGAAGACCGGGGAGCGGCGGCGGGTGTCGGCGCAGGCCGGCGTGAATCAGGCGCCGGCGTGGTCGCCGGACGGCAAGAAGCTCGCGCTCACGCTCTCGACGCGCGACGGCAATCTGGATATCTATGTATTGGACCTGGCCACTCAGGCGCTGACCCGCATCACCGACGATCCGGGGATCGACACCGAGCCGCAGTGGTCGAAGGACGGCCAAAGCCTGTATTTCACGTCGGATCGCGCGGGCGGCCCGCAAATCTACCGGGTCGGGACTCAAAGCGGCGACAAGCCGCGACGCCTCACGTTTCAAGGCAGCTACAACGCGCGGCCAAGGCTGTCGCCGGATGAGTCGCAACTGTCGTTCGTCACCCAGGAAGACGGCGGCTACCGCATAGCGACCATGGATCTTCGCGGGCGCGGCGATGTCCAAGTACTCACCAAGGGTCATTTTGACGTTAGCCCAAGTTATGCGCCGAACGGCGCGGAGATCATCTATGCGAGCCGCGACCGCGGGCGCGGCGTGCTGGCCCTGGTCAGTGCCGATGGCCGGGTACAGGAGCGCTTGGTGTCGAGCGAGGGGGAATTGCAAGAACCAGCATGGGCGCCGTTCTAAACGTCGGCGATCAAACAAAGTACACTAGGAGCCTGTCTGACTAATGATGCGCCTGCTGCGGCCGCCCCACAGCGGCATCTTTTTGTGATCCTTTCGCTTACATAGTGCCCACTATGCGCGC
>Ga0209488_10000143_pt1 | contig 54353 bp, 37 predicted proteins | sample Rivendell_Oct201_8_FD_188349 | JGI IMG/M metagenome (GOLD analysis project Ga0209488, IMG submission 188349) | Vadose zone soil microbial communities from the Eel River Critical Zone Observatory, Northern California, USA -... | ecosystem: Environmental > Terrestrial > Soil > Vadose zone >...
TGCCTGTCCCGCCCATTCTGTGGGGTGTTAGTTAAGCTGGTTATAACGCCGGCCTGTCACGCCGGAGGCCACGGGTTCGAGTCCCGTACACCCCGCCACTCCCGCATCCGGTCCAAATCGACGATTGGCGCGGTCGCAGAGGGGGGCGCGGGCTGGTGTACGGGTTTGGCGGGCGGGCTCCAAGCCGGGTGGTCGAGCAACAGAATCGCTTCACAGATCCTCGGCCACTTGTCGTTTGCCAAAACTCGATCGTGACAGTGGACGAGGGGATGGCGCCGAGCGACCGTTGGCCGCAATGTCCCTCGTACTCGCTGTCTTAGGCGCCGCGCGTGCAGTGTTCAGGACCCATACCGATCTCGCGCTGGAGAACCTGGCGCTCCGGCAGCAACTCGCCCTGCTCCGCCACCGCTCGAAACGGCCGCGGTTCGGAGGCCTCGATCGCGCCTTCTGGGTGTGGCTCTCTCGGCGCTGGGCAGGGTGGCGCGACGCGCTCCATGTCGTTCGCCCCGAGACCGTGATTCGCTGGCATCGGCAAGGCTTTCGCGCGTTCTGGACCTGGAAGTCCCGAAGCGGGCGAACGGGTCGACCGTCTGTCGGCTCGGAGGTTGCAAAGCTCGTCCGGACCATGGCGCTCGCGAATCCCCTATGGGGCGCGCCGCGTATCCATGGTGAGCTGCTCAAGCTCGGCTTCGACGTTTCGCAACGCACCGTTGCCCGGCTCATGCCGCGGCGCCCGAAGCCGCCCTCGCAAACCTGGCGAACATTCCTCCAGAACCACGTCTTAGACCTCGTCTCCGTCGACTTCTTCGTGGTCCCGACGGCGACCTTCCGTCTGCTCTACGTGTTCGTGGTCCTGCTGCAACATCGCCGCAAGGTCGTGCACTTCAACGTAACCGACTCACCGACCGCCGCATGGACTGCGCAGCAGATCGTCGAGGCGTTCCCCGATGACTCGGCGCCCCACTACCTCCTCCGCGATCGCGATGGCATCTAGGGCGACAAGTTCCGGCGACGGGTGAAAGGGATCGGCATCGCCGAGGTTCTCGCCGCGCCGCGCTCGCCTTGGCAGAACGCCTTCGTCGAGCGCGTGATTGGCACCATCCGCCGCGAGATCCTCGACCACGTAATCATCCTCAACGAGCGATACCTGCGAGAGCGTCTGCGCAGCTACTTCCGCTACTACCACGCCTCGCGCACGCACCTCGCTCTCGACAAGGACGCGCCCGAGCCGCGCGCGATCGAGCCACCCGACCATGGCCGCATCGTCGCTCTGCCCCTCCTCGGCGGCCTTTCACCACCGCTACGTCCGCCGCGCGGCATAGTCCCAGGCGTCAGTCCTCACCGTCTTTAGGGGAAGCGAGGGCGATCGGCGCTCACCGAGAGGCGCGGCCGACCGTACCAGTCGTCTTGCCTGCAGCCGCTCGCCGCAGCTGCATCGCCCGCTCGCAGTCTGAGAAGACCAGATCGGCGTTCATCGGCCGAGCCATCCTTCGGTCACGGAGACGCGGGATCGAGTTTTGGCCAACGACAGGACGCTGGGCCGCTCGGAGGCCCGGCGTAACGGGGTCTCGAGACGTGGCGCCCGTTGGCGCCACCATGGCGCCACCACCTTGGTTGCGACACGCGCCACCCGCCTCCGCTAGGAGGGCGGCGCGCAGCGATGGCGCGGTGTTTGCTCAAGGCTCCGCGTAGAGGAATCATGGCCGCGAAAACGCCGAAGAAGATGCAGCACGAGCGCAAGCACTTCAACGCGCTCAAGCTCGCCAATCCCAATTACTTCGGAAACCTCAAAGGCAGCGAGCTCAAGCCCGTCCTTCCGCTGACCCAGAACACCACTTACGAAGAGCTCACCTGCGTCGGCTACCAGCCGCACGCGCGCCGCCTCGAGGCGGTGATCGCCATCAAGCAGGACCTCGGCTACCTGGGTGGTGTGTGCCAGATCGGATCGCCCGAGTATGTGCGCTTCTACCTCTCCTTCGACGGCGGCGTGACCTGGATCGATCAGGGCGCCAGCAGCTTCTTCGCGCACGATTCGAGCATCACCGAGCCGATCGAGTATGACGTCACCCTCGAGATCGACCCCGAGCAGAGCATCTGCATCCTCGCCGAGCTGCCCCGAGTGCGCGCCATTCTCGCCTGGAACGATCTGCCGCCGACCAACACGCCCGACTTCTCGCCGATCTGGGGCAACGTGAAAGAGGCGACCATCCAGATCGAGCCGGCCAAGTTCTTTCTGCTCGATAAGGTGGCCGCCGAGCTGAAGCTGCCGGCCGGCGCCGTCGAGAAGCTGGCGTCGATCGTCGACGCAGGCCAGGAGTTGCAAGCAGACAAGAAGCCGACGCTCGGGGCCGTTCAGCTGCACGCGCTGTACAAAGGCAAGGTGCCAGCACACCGCTACCTGTTCCCCGAGGTTGCTGCCATAGTCAACAAGCCGATCGCGAGTGAGGCGCTGGTCGCCTCGTCGGGCTATCTGAGCAAACTCGGAATCGATCTCTCCAAGGCGATCAGTGAGCTGGTGGCGCTCGACGGCGACACGAGTTTCGAGCAGCTCGATTGCGTCGGCTACAACATCGACCTCAGCGAGGTTGTGGCGACCTTGACGGTGAAGCAGCCGGCCGGCTACTCCGGCGGTCTCTGCTACCCGGGCAGCGCTGAGTACGTTTCCTTCTGGGTCGATTGGGGCGGCGGTACGGGCTGGAGTTTCATTGGCACAACGGCTGTGCAGGTGCACGACATCGCCACCCTCCCGCCAGGGGGCATCCAGTACGCCGCCTCGCTGCACTGGGATCCCGCCGATCACCGCCATGTCTGCGAGCAGGGTATCAACGTCGCCAAGATCCGCGCCACGCTGTCGTGGGCGACGCCGGCGACCGACCCGAACGTTCCGCCGACTTGGGGCAACCACCTCGACGTCGACGTGCAGATCCGCCCTGGCGAGAAAGTGAACCCCGGCGACTTCCCTCCGAGCATCGAGTCGGTCGGGGGCATGGTGCCAATGACGCAGATCGGCGCGGCGACCGGACGCGCCAACGGCACGTCGATCATCAGCGGCTACGCTACGCACGACAGCCCATTCGGCGACCTGGTGAAAATCCGCGGGTCGATCGCCAACTCGGCCTTCGGCGCGTCCGTCAACCTCCGCTACCGCGTGGCGGTGCTGGCCGACAGCGCTGCGCTCTGGGAGGAACTGCAGACGAGCTTCACGCTTTACACGCGCAATCCACTCCAGCCGTGGCTTCCCGACGCGCCGGTGCTGATGACTCCAATGCCCGCCAACGGCCACTTCTGGTACCAGTACCAGGAGGACTTCCCGAGCAAGAAGGTTGTCGACGATCTCCTCTACCCATGGCAGACGGCTGGCCGGAGCGGCGGTTATCGGATCTACATGGAGGTCTGGAACACGGCGACCAATCAGATCTTCCCGCTCACGCAATGGGTCTACGTCACCCTCAACAACGCCGCGCCAGCCCTTCCGACCATCGAGATCACCGCCGGCTCTGGAAAGTGCGGCGACTTCTTCGTCGGCGATCCGGTCTTCGGCACGTACGAGGCGCTCGAGCCATTCTGCGGCAGCATCAGCGTGGACCTCCTGCCCACCAACGCGCCGCAAGTGTATATGGTGTCGCCGCCGCTCGCTACACCGACGGCAGCCGCGATCCAAGCGGCCGGCCAGGCACCGCCGCGGGTTTACACAAACCTTCCGGGCGGTGTTCCGACTGGCGGCGAGGCCGGGAACTGGTTGGTGACCACCACCGGCCTGCCGAAGTGCGGCTACGTCGTCGAGGTGTGGATGGCCGACCGCACGATCTGGAGCAGCGCCTACGTCGGGCGCTCCACAAGAGGCGTGGTGGGCTTCTGCCTGCGGACTCCCGGTCCCTGAGTGGTCGGGAGCCAGCACGACCGACGAAGGCGCCGCAACGCGAGCCCGGCGGGAAGAATCAAGTCGGCCTGTGGCGCGTCGCGAAACGGAGCAAGCAGGTCGAGCGAAAGGGGGGCAACATGACAATCTGCAATCGTTGGACGTTGATCGCATTTGGTCCATCGCTTCTGTGTACACTTACCGTTGGTGCCCAGGAACGCTTCCGGTTTCAGTACGCGGCGAAGGTGGTCTGCGGCCCGTACAGGGACGCCAGTGCCAGGTCCCAAGTCCTCGTTCCACAGGTGTACGCGACCACGATCAACATTCACAATCCGGACCCGGGAAAGCCGATCAAGTTATCGAAGAAACTCGTCCTCACCGAGCCTCCGGGTCACCAGAAGCCAGGACCGATCATGCGCCTCGGCGAGGACGAATTAGGTCCCGACGGTGCGCTGGCGACGGATTGCTCCGATTTGCGTTCGCGCCTTCCTTCGACCGCCCCGCCGCTGCCGGCCTTCTTCGAGGGATTCGTCGTAGTGCAGAGCCTAGACAGCCTCGACGTCGTCGGGGTGTATACGGCGCCCGGCGCCATCGACGTGGTCCCCGTTCCGGAGCGTCGCTTCGGACAATGACCTGCGCGGAGACTACCCTCCAGGAGGCAGCTCGTCACCCATCGAAGCCTGCCCTGCCTGGCGACCCTCACCGGCGGGGATTGGCTGGAGCCTAGAGCGCGTCACCAGCGACGGCGCGCGGCTCCTCTCCGTCGAAGACATCAGTGCTCGTCCAATCATCATGCGGCACGGCGGACTCGCCTGGTGCTCGTCGGCTCTCGAGGACTTAGCTCAAATACACGCCTTTTTGTGTAGCGATGTTGTCGCGACCGAGAGTACAGTGGTCGTCACTCGCGCTGTCCTCGGCGTCGCAGGCCCTCATTCAGGTACGTTAGCGCGCTACTGGTGGCAGCATCCGACTTGCCCGACAGCTCCCGCGTCCTGGGACCCTGGCTTAGTGTAGTCCTCGACGTAGATACTCACGGTTACGGTTTTGCCCGCCTGGCGACGGCGCCGCAGCGGTTCAGTATTCCATTCCCATCGCCACGTGATCCTGGGGACTGGGCACCGGCACGCCGCACTTGTTTCAAAGGCGTAGAATGGCGTCGACATGGTCGCCAGGCCCCAAAGGCTGACCAGGATTCCTCCTCGTATCGGACCATTCCTGATTGAAGGGGTGATCGCCCACGGAGGAATGGGCGTCGTCTACCGCGCGCATCACGAAGGGACGCAGACCCCCGCCGCCGTCAAGACCGTGCGCCTGCGCAATGAGTCCTGTCTGAGGAGCATCCGTCGCGAGGTCCATACGCTGGCCGAGCTTCGCCATCCGGGCGTCGTGCGCATTGTCGCTCAGGGTATCGACCGCGGGCTTCCGTGGTACGCGATGGAGTTGCTCGAGGGCGAGACGCTGGCTAGCTATCACCGGCGCGTCTGGGGGCCGCACGCGGAGCGGCGGCAGGCGGGTGCGGGCCGGCTGACCGAAGCGCTGACTCTGGTCCGCCACGTTTGCGAACCATTGGCCTTCCTCCACGGTGAGGGCGTGGTCCACGCGGATTTGAAGCCGCAAAACGTTTTCCTTCGGCCCGACGGCCGGCCAGTCCTCGTCGACTTCGGAGTCTCACGGCGCGTCGGCTCGTCCGGGCGCGAGGTACCTGACCTTCCCGCGCCGGGCGGAACACCGGACTACATGGCGCCACATCACGTCACGGGGGATCTGCTCGAGGCGCGCGACGATCTGTACGCGCTTGGCTGCATCCTCTACGAGATGGTCGCAGGGCGACCGCCCTTCATCGGCAACTCGGCCGTCGACGTGGCCTGGCAGCACCTGCGCGCGCGCGCCGTTCCACCGTCTTCGCTCGTCAACGGCGTCCCGGCGGCGCTCGACCGGCTCGTGCTGTCGCTGCTCGAGAAGCAGCCTCGCGACCGACCAGGCCACGCTGACGACGTGGGTGAGGCTCTCGAAGATCTAGGCGCAGCGCGTGAAGAGGAGCATCGCGAGAAGCGGCGCGCGTACGTCTATCGCCCGAGCCTGGTGGGTCGCGACGTGCCGCTGGGTCAGCTCATGAAGCTCGTCGAGCGTTTGCGCCGTGGACAGGGCGCGGTCGCTCTGATCGCCGGCGAGAGCGGGATCGGCAAGACCTACCTGGCTCTCGAGGTCTCCCGGCGGGCGGCGAACAGCTGCGCGCAGGTGCTCAATGGGAGCTGCCTGCCCGCCGGCGCCCTGGGTCCGGCGGGAGGCGGGATCCCGCTTCATCCCTTCCGCCAGTCGCTGCTCGCCGTCGTCGATCGCTGCGCCTCGGAGGGTAGCGCCGCGACCGATCGCCTGCTCCGCGATCGCGCGAAGGTCCTCGCCGCAATCGAGCCCGCGATGGCGCAACTGCCCGGGGTCCCGGCGCATCCGGACCCCCCTGCGCTCAGCGGCTCGGCCGGCCGCGACCGTCTCCTGGCCTGTGTCGCAGAGACCATCTGCGCGTTCGCTCGCGACCAGCCCCTGGTCCTCGTTCTCGACGATTTGCAGTGGGCGGACGAACTCACCAGGCGCCTGCTCGGTCTGCTGGCCGCGGACGTGGTCACCCGAGCTCCGGTCTTGGTGCTCGCGACCTATCGCACCGACGAGGCGGGCCTCTCGCTGTCCGACATGCTAGGCCAACCTCACGTCCACGTCGTGCGAATCGGCCGCCTGGATAAACGCTCGCTCGGTTCGCTGGTGGGTGACATGCTCGCGGTCGACGATCCGCCCGACGCATTCGTCCAGTTCCTCGCTCGCCAGTCGGAGGGCAACCCCTTTTTCGTCGCCGAGTACCTTCGCACCGCCGTCGCCGAAGGGACAATCCGCCGCCTGGGCGGGCATTCTCTAGCGATCGGGGGCGGCGCCGAAGCGTCGGCCGACGCGCTCCAGGCGCTTCCATTTCCCGCGACGCTGCGCGAGGTCATCGCGAGACGGCTCAGCGGGCTCACCCCCCAAAGCCAGCGGCGGGCGGAGCTGGCGGCGGTCTTCGGTAGGGAATTCGACCTCGAGATCCTCGACGCCGCCGGAGGAGTGGATGACTCCTCCATGGCCGAGCTGCTCTCGCGACAGGTCGTGGAGCAGGTGCGAGAGGGTGCCTTGCGCTTCGCTCACGACAAGCTGCGTGAGATTGCCTACGAGAGGATCACGCCTGAACTCCGCGGGGCCCTGCACCTCGCCGCCGCCGAAGCGATCGTCAGCGTGCGTCACGGGCGTCCCGACTTCGCCGCTACAAGCGGCGTGCTCGCGCATCACTATCTGGCTGCAGGCCGTACCGCCGAGGCGGTCGATCATCTGGACAAAGCGGGAGTGTACGCGCTATCTGTCGGAGCTTATCGCGAAGCGATCGGCTTCTTCGAGCAATGCTTGAAGCTCGCCGGCTCCGACGGCGGCGAGAGCAACGCCATCCGTTTCGTCCGCTGGCGGCGTCAGCTGAGCGATGCCTACACCGGCGTGGGCAATCTTGCCGCGCGTGCCGCGGAGGCGCAGAAGGCGATCGCTGCCGCCGGCGGAACGGTGCGCGTGCCGTTGTTCATCGCCGTGCCCCGGGCCCTCGCGCAGCTCATCGTCCAAGCGCTGAGGGCGCGCCTGCTGCGACACTCCGCCGCCCGCCGATCGAAGGCAAGGAGGGATCTCTACCTCGAGCTGGCGCGCGCACACCGCCACATTGCGGTCGTCCATTACTTCCAGAACGAGGCGCTGCCGGTCGTCGTCCGCCTGATCGATGCCGTGGAGCACGCCGAGCGCGCCGGCCCTTCACCGGAGCTTGCAGGCGCATACTCGGAGATCGGCGGCTGTTTCGGGTTTGCCGGCTTCAATGCGGCGGCGGAGCGTTATCTCCGGCGCGCAATCCAGGTTGCCCAGGAAATCGACGATCCGTCGGCGCTGGGCTACGCCCACATGCTCAACAGCCTCTATTCCGTGAGCGTCGGACACTGGCACGACGTTCGCTCGAGCGCAGACGAATGCCAATCGATCTGCGAGCGGATCGGCGACCACGTGAACTGGGCGAACGCGCAGGTCGTGCGGTTCTGGATGCACCATTACCTCGGCGAAACCGAGCAGTCGGCAGAAGCGGTCCATCTCTTGCTGGCAAGGGCGCAGAAGATCGGCAACGCCCAGCAGGAGGTGTGGGGGCTCTGCGGCGCGGGTCTTGCCGAGCTGCGAAGAAACCAGCCGGCGGAAGCGCTCCGGTACCTCGAGGCCGCCCTCGGCACGCATGAAGACAACGATCAGAACAACCTGATCCTGACGCTAGGTTGCGCAGCGCTCGCGCGGATGAGGCTGGGGGAAATCGAGCGCGCGCATGAAGATGCGCAAAGGGCATTGGCGATGCTGATCCGTGCGCGCCGCCCGACGGGGCACGCAACTCTCGAGGGCCGCTCGGCGATCGCAGAGGTCATCCTGCGCGCGCCGGATGTGCGATTGGATCTCGCCCGCCTTTCGGTCGACGGCCTGCGCAGGTACCGCAACGTCTTTCCCATCGGTAATGCCAGGTATCACCTCTGGCGTGGCGTCCTGCTGTCGGCGACGAATCGCAGGCGCGGCGCTGCGCGCTCGTGGAAGAGTGGCATCCAGGCGGCGCGAAGCCTCTCGATGCGCCATGACGAGCTCCTGATCGAAGAAGAGATCGCAACAGCCCGGTCGCTCGCGCCGTAACAGTCAATCGGGTTACTTCTCGAGGGCACGCACGATCTCGGGAAACACGATCTGGGGGGCTTTCTTGCCCCAGAGGAGATCCTGGTGCCCGAAGCCCCGGAAGACGACCTTCTCTACGGATCCTCCGGGTCCTTTGCCCGGAGGCGTCTCGGGGCCGCGCAGAATCCCTCCCCGGCGTAGCCACTCATACATGCGATCGATCGAGTCCCGATGCCAAAGCGTGTTCCGCGTGCCGGTGATCAAGGTGACGTGTGCGCCGCCGAAGAACGATCGAGCGTCATCTGAGATGTACCTGCCGCAGTCCCCGGACTCGCCGTAGGGTGCGGCCCAGCGGCGGCGGACATTCTGGCCCGCCTGGATGTACATCTCGATCGGAATCGGGCCGAACTGCTCACGCAGCGCCGCGGGGTCGTGCACCTCGGCGCTCAGCTGTTCGTGGAAGTACGGGATTCCATACATGAAGCACAGCCGATGACAGAGCTCACTGTTGCGGAGCGGATCGCAGTTCGGCGTCAGCATGCGCTCCCAGAGCCTGTAGTCCTCCTCGAGGTCATGGGGCCAACTCTGCTGGTCCGGCGCGACGAAGTAGCACGGAGTATTGCGGATCTGCTCGAGCACGAAGTCCTTCGCTTTCATCGCGTTGTCGAACGTGACCTCGTAGAAGAGGCCCAGCGTCGAGAACACGACGTGCGTCAGTTGCAAATCCTTGAGATGGCCGCCGGCGAACGACTGCGCCAAGGCGCCTGACCCGAGGCAGTGCGCGACGATCCGCAGGGGCGCTCCATTCACGCGCTCGCGGATTTTCTTCAGCGCCGCGGGGAAGTCGATTTCCGCGACGCAATCGATCCTGAACTTGTTGGCGTAGCGGTCCGCACGGTGCTCGTCGAGGTACTGCGGCGAGACCAGGTGACTCCCCCGCCAATCGATGAACCAGACGTCGAAGCCTTCGCCTTGGAGTCGCATGAACAGGCTGTTGTGGCCGGGGACGAGAAACGTCGTGTACGCCGCGCTCGCGCCGTGGATCAGCACGACGTGGCCCTTCGGGTTCTCGGGCGCGGGCGTTGCGTGCCTGATCTGAAGCTCGATCCCATCGGTGGTCCCGAGCAGGATCGTCTCGAGCCCGGTGGAGGATGATGTCGCACGCGCGATCATGGGAACCGCCTGAGGCGATCGATCTCGGGCAGGTACACCTTCTCGAGGTTGCTGAAGAAGAACGAGGCGAACGCGCTGAAAGCCCATCCGATGCGCTCTTTGTCTTTCGTCCCGCTGACCGTGAACGAGGGCAGCTGTTTGGTGAAGAAATCGTCGATGCCGACGCGCATGATGCCGATTCGTTGCCGGAAACTCGCATCGTGTCGCTTGCGGATGGTGATGAAAAGCGTCGTTGTGTCCTGCCAGGCGTCCGTTCCGTCGCGCCCGAGCAGCCTCTTGAAGCCCCGCAGGTCGTACTCGTCGTTCGTCCCGAAGGCGAGGTGGTAGTGCATGAAGCGCTCTCGCGCAGTGCCGGGCGGCCGCCCGAGGGTGAGGAGCCGCAACCACCCGGCGGCGTCATAGTCTTGCGAACGCGGCGGCGCTGCGGCCGGACCGCCCGACGGCCTCGGCCAGTTGACCCGGATCCTGCCACGCAAGGAGATTTCATGTTTCGGGTCGTCGAGCATCTTCGAGAGGTCGCGGATCCGGGCATGGATGTCCGCGCGGATGCTGGTGTTCTCGAAGCGACCAAGCTCTTCGGCGCGTTCGAAGGTCAGCCCTCGAACGGCTTCAACATGAAAGCCTTGCATCGCTTCCTTGAACTCGAAGCTGATCGGCTCAGCAATTGGCTCCCGCACGCCGCGCGGCGGAAGCCCGGCTTCGATTGCCCCGACCGGATCGAGGATGTTGCGCCTCTGTCCGGCCCACGTCCGCGCCGCTTCCCATTCCGGCGCGTGCCATTCGATTCCCTGGTGCCTGCGGATGTGATGCTCGATGTTGCGCTCGGCGACCGCCGCGATCGTCGCCGCAGGATTGACCCCGACCGAGCGCGGAAAGATCGACGCATCCATCACGTAGAGCCCCTCGTAGCCATGGACCTGGCTGACCGCATCGGTGACGCCGAGCGCGCGGGTGTTTGCCATGCAGCATCCGCCCTGGCTGTGGACCGTGATCGGGCGATTCAGGAAGCTCCACGCCGGGTTCACGCGCAGCTGCGCGCCTGCTCCCGAGGGCTGCCGGCCGTCCGGCGGCACACGGTCCAGCTGATTGACGTAGTCGCGCATCAGCCGCTCCTCGGCGCTGTACACTGGATGGCCTGGCGGGTCCTTGAAGTGCGCGAAGAGCATGCCTCGCTCGAACGCGAGCCGGCCGGGCTTGTCGTCCCGCCCCATGACTAGGAAGACCGCGGTATTCTCTCCGGGATCCTCGAAACCGAAGAGAAAGATCAGGAAGGCGATGAGAAGATCGGCGCCGCTGAGCGTGCCGAGCCGGAGCCTGTCCTTCAGCACCCGCTTCGTTTGCTCCGTGGCCGAGCGACGCAGCTTCTGGGACCGCATCAAGCGCGCCAGGAACGGGTGCACCAACCATCGGAAAGGGCCGTTCGGCTCGAGATCCTCGACGACCGCGGCGGCGATCTTCTGCGCGTCCCGGTCGATTTCCTCCGCGAGGACCGCGCCCAGCTCGCTCCGGAAGTCTTTGAAAATCTTCTTCAGCTGGCCCGGGATGTACGCTTCGAGGCCTGTCAGCAGATCGCCGACGCTGGCGGGAATTGACATCTCGTTCTCTCTCCCGAGACCGCCGTCGGTATGCGAAACGAATTGCAAGACGTGCCGATTGGGACCCGCCTGGCTCCTGGCGTGCCCCACGCTGAGCGCACGGACCCAGCCGCGGTTGGTGCTCCGCGGCATCGCCCGTGCGCCGATGTTGGCGTAGGAGAGCAGGTCACGCGCCCGCCTGATCCTGTCCGGATCCTCGAGCAACTTGTTGAGGCGGCGGGCCAGTTCGAAATCCCGCCGTCCCTGCCCACCTTCGAGATAGCGATTGCGCCCGAGCCAGATCGGAGCGCGAAAAATCCCGAAGGCCTCTTTCAGCGAGGGCGGGTAGCCGCCATCCTGGAGGAGGAACCACTCGGGAGGAGCGCCCGTCGGGTCCCGATCGCGCCGGTAGAGCAGCGAGGTGGTGATGGTAGGCCCGTAGTAGGGCTTGATGGTTCGCTTTCCGTCGTAGGCAAGGCCGAGCGCATCGGCGTTTGCGAAGTAGTCGTGTCCGAGCGCGTCGCTGAGGTTGGGGAAGGCGCCGCTCGCCCTGCACTTGAGAAGCAGCTCCGTCGAGTTCACCGCACCCGCGCAGAGAAAGACCCACTTCGCTGTGACCTCCACCCGCTTTGCGCCGCAAAGACGATCTTCGTAAGCGACCGTATACCCGTTCTCCGGATGATTCGGATCGATCGGCCGGATCCCGACGACCTCCGCCAGCGTGCGGATGTCGGCGTACGGCTTGTTCGCCTCCGCGTCCCACGCGTCTTCAGCAATCGCCAGATAGTTGAAGTCGAGCGTGTTCTTGGCGCGAAACTCACAGCCGATGTCGCAGTTTCCACAAGCCTGGCAGCCCTCCTGCGTGCGGCGGCGCGGCCCCTCCCCGTTCGGCCTCTGCGGATTTTTTGGGCCATCAAAATGGACTGCGAGCGGTGGGTGGAAGAACTCGCCTTGCCGGCCGAGCGCTGTCGCCACCTCCTGCATCACGGCGGTCTTCGGAGGGTCTTCAGGAAACTGGTGGTCATCGATCGGCGCGAGCTGAAGCATGTAGGCAGCCAGATCGTAGTAACCGTCGAGCGCGCGCCGCGAATACCCCACCGGCCATCCGGATTGGAAGATGTGCTCGGGTGCGCGCAGATGGACATTGGCGTAGATTAGCGATCCGCCGCCGTACCCCGCCGCCTGACCGATGTCGATGCCGTTCAGGTCGCGCAGCTCCCAGAGGCCATGCCCCGCGGTCCAGAATAGACGGGACAGATCCGGGACTTCGCCCGCGCCCGGCGCAGTCAGCCTCGGGAAATCGTCCTTCTCGTACCGCCGCCCGCGCTCGAGTACGCAGATGTGGAAGCCGGCTTGAACGAGCCGGCAGGCCGCTACGGCACCACCGAAGCCGGTGCCGATCACGATCGCATCGAACTGGGGCACCATGGCCCCTCCCCCGAGTTGATCATTCCCAGTCGCTGGAGGAAATCAATACGCGACTCGCCCATCGTGGTAGTTCAACCCTGCGGAGCCTGCGACCAGCATGCGCCATGCCAAGGCGCCGTAGAGGCAACCAGTGAGCGAGGGCGTTCTGGTGACGCTGCGCCTTGCTGCACCTCCGCGGCGACTTCTTCGCCTGCCGAAAGTGGCGCGGCCTCACCTACCCGTCGCAGCGCGAGGGGCCCGTCCGACCGAGCCTTCCGCCAGCGCAACCGGTACCTGTCCCGGATAGGGTAACGCCTCTGCCCATTCGACCCGGGTTCCGCCTCTGAGGCGCTACGGTAGCGCTACATCGTCGTGCGTTCTTGAATTGGTCTCCACAATCTGCCCGACGCCTCATCTGGCTTGGCACGTTCGCTGCTCTGGGCCGAGTCCGCAGACGGACCGCTTTCACAAGCGTGGCTCGAAACTGGCCGCTAGGGCCGGAAGGCTGGCACGATGAAGCGGCGTACATTGCTCAAGAGGGCCGGCATCGGTATTGCCGGGCTTGGCGCCGGACTTTTTTCCCGAGCGGCGCTGGCGGCCTGGGGAGATCAGCCAGGCGGAGTCTGGCCAGCCGCCTCGGGGCCGGTCCGCAGCATTCTCGAGATCTACCTCTGGGGCGGAATGGCTCCCTGGGAGACCTTCTACTTCCGTCCGGGCACCGGCAACACCAGCCGCGGCTTCGACGCCGACGTCTCTTCGCTGAGCTGGAACGCCGCCTGCCCCGGCACTCCGGCCGGCCTCGTCAGCCAGTTCCTCGCCAACGACTCCAGCGGAAAGGCGGTGCACCTCGGCCCGTTCGCCAAGCCGCTCTGGCGGACCGACATCGCGTCCCGCCTGCGGGTGATCGTGATGCAGCACGACCTCGCTCCGCACGAGGCCGCCATTCCCTACGCGCTCTCCGGCCGGCGGCTGGGCCGGCCGGGCGCATGCGGCCTGGGAGCGCCCATGCAGAGGCGGGCGCGCGCCCTCGACGCGACCAACGCCCATCCGCTGCCGTTCTCGTACTGCATGGCGCCCGACGCGGCCATCGGCAGCCCGCTGTTCAACATGCTCGACGCGGTGGGCGACCACGGAGGGAACGCGAAGCCGGTGGTCATCCCCATCGGCTCCAGCACGCCGAGCTTCGTCGCCAACTTGAACCGCGTGGTGGGGGCCGGCGCCGACCCGCTGCTCTCACAATACCGCGCCCAGTACGCGAGCCGCATGGTGCCGGCGGGATCAAACGACCGCGCCCGCAGCGCGGCCTTTTCCGACTACGATTCCAGTGTCTCCAGCCTGTTCTCGGCGCCGTCGCTCTCCGGCCTGCTCGGATCGGCGCCCCTGACCCCGGGAGCGGCGCAGTTTTGCTCCACTGACACGCCGCCCACGTTAGCAAACGGCTCGCACTTCGCCGGTACCGCCCTGCAGGCGGCCGCGTTCCTCCTCAACAACCCCACGGCGGCGCAGCAAGCGAACTACGTGTGCGTGGTCGACGGCGGCCTCAACAACCTGGGATTCGCGTACGACGTCCACAACAGCGGCGGCCCGCCGGGCCAGGCGCAGCGCACCTCGTCCAACATCTGGGAGACACTGTCCGCGCTGGCCGGAATCATTCGCGCTCCGGCCGACCCTCCCGATCCGCTGAAGATCAACCTGAACGACACGCTGGTGGTCATCCGAACCGAGTTCGGGCGCACACCCTTCCGCAGCAACGGGGGCACTCCCCTGCCCGCTTCCAACGGCCGCGACCACTGGCCGGACGGATACGCCAGCGTGCTCATCGGCGGCCCCATCCAGACTGCCGGCGTGGTGGGCTCCATCTCCGACGGTACCGGAAACACCGGCCAGGGCGTCGCGGACGCCGGGTTCAATTACAAGCCGCAGGACGTCCAGGCGGCGGCCCTGCTGGCGGCCGGCATCGATCCGTTCGCGGACGGAAATCTTCCCGTGGGCGACCTGACGCCGTCGCTCTTCGCGGCCACGCACCTGCAAGCGTCGATCAACCTACGCCAGATCCTGCTGGGGGTGCCGTGATGGACGCCCAGCGCGCCACTCGCCGCCGGGGAGTGCATTGCGTCGCGGCAGCGCTGATCACGGGCGCGGCCTGCACCTACTGGCCGTCCTCCTGCTTTCCCACCGTCCCAAGCGACGATGCCGGAGATCTCTCCTGGGCGCGCCAGGTGGTGCCTATCGTCCTCGGCCGCAAGGTGAAAGGCCGGACCGAGGCGAAGATGATCGCCGACATGGTGGCGGTCACCGACCGCCCCACCGTGCTGCGCGCACTGACGCAGGAACCCGAATTCATCGAACACTGGACGGAAACGCTGATCAACACGCTCAAGGTCGATCGCGAAGGCGACCAGAGCCTGGCGGACTGCTACGCCGCCCCGCTGCGTGCGGCGGCGGACCCCGCCCTGGTCCAGCACATCCTCACCGCAACGCCCGCGACCGCCGCGCCCGGCGGAGCCTTCAACATGAGCGACGTGGTCCGTTCGGCCGTGGCGCTCGACAACCTGGCGCCCATCTACCGGGCGCACCTCTTCGCCCTCCAGCACCGGCCGCAGTTCACGCTGGAGCAGCAAGCGCGCGACGAGTTGGGCCTGCGCTTCGAGGAGGTCTACCTCAACCGCCAGAACACCTGCCTCGCCTGTCACAACAGCGACTTCTCCACGACTGGTCCCAACTCGGGGTGGACCCGCTGGTATCCGATTCTCGGGTCGTTCGAACAGGCGCTCTACGGCGCCTCCACGGGCGGCAATCCGATTCACATCCACGAGATGTTCCGCACCGACCAGCAGTTCAGCGCTGGAGCGGTGGCTCCCTGGGGCATCTCCGGGTGTGGCAGCTTCCGCGCGGACATGGGTACGAACAGCGGCGGGAACCCTTACTTCACCGGGCCGCTCCCTCTGGGCGCCACCGTCACCACGATTGCCAACCTCTTCAAGCAGGGCTACGACGCGCTGGCAGCGCACGGACTTCGGCGCACCGTGCCAGCCGCGGTGCAGCCCGCGTGTACCGCCTGCCAGACGTCCTGCGTCGGCGGCACTCCGCTGGACCCGGAATCGGTCACCAACGGCATCTTCGTGCGCGATACGCTGACGGCCAACGCCGTCGGCCAATGCGGACACTGTCACGGCGCGACCCTAGGCCTCTGGTTCAATCCCCCGCCCCCGGGAGGCCATTGGTACACAAACTTGATCAGTACTCAGGCCATCGAGGTCTCGGCCCTGCGCGTCGCTCCCGGTGATCCCTTGCACAGCGAGTTGATCGACAAGCTCACCGGCGCCGTGCTCCAGCGGATGCCGCTCAACGCCCCGGCGCTCTCCGGCACCGACATCCAGAAGGTGCGCGATTGGATCGCCGCGCTTCCCGGCGCCAGCACGTGCACCGCCTGCCCCACCCTGAACTGCGATCCGACCCACGTGGAGGGCCCCGACGCCTTCGCCTATCTGGCCGCCGCCCGGATCGTGAACACGGTCTGGCAGGAGACGATGGGCTATCCGCTCACCATCGCCAACTACTTCCCCCGGAACCCCGAGCAGCGCGGCGCGCTCTGGAGCCTCACCGAGTACTCGTTCATCCCGACCAAGTGGTCGTTGCGGCAACTGCTCGTCAGCATCCTGGGCGAGACGACCTTCAACCGGCGGCCGCCCGACACGGAGACGGGCGACGGTGGCCCGTACCGCGAGCCGCGCCTCTATGATCCCTGGGTCATCCCCGACCCGCGCGTGCCGCCGGCCAGCGACCCCTCTTGGGACGCGGGCGCGCACCCGGATCTCTATTTCAACGCGATGACCGACGGCATCTATCGGTATTCGGCCTTCAGCTTGCTCCGCTCCACGCAGAAGGCGCTGGACTGGCCGGCACCCAGCCGATTCCCCTCGCCGTCGACGTATCCTGCCGAGCCGCTGGAGCGTTCCTTGGGCCAGTACTTCTCCACCAGCAGTCCCGGCTTCCGCAGTACCAATTTCGGCGCGCTCCTCGCGTGGGAGAAGGAGCATGGCCCCTGCGCCAACCATGTTCCCGGCGGCGGGCCCGACTGGATCGAGCGAGTGGCGGTGGCGGCGTCATCGTTCGCGCCAGATGGAGGCTCGCCGCTCACCGTGGACGATCTGCTCACCGTAGAGCGGGACTGGCTGGTGTCGGACGGCACTGTCAGCACCACTCCGCCTCCCGGGCTGACGCAGAGCGAGCCGGACGCCCTGGCAGGAATGGTGGGCCCGCTCAGCACGCAGGTGTCGACCCTGTCCGGAACCGACCTGCGGAGCAAGCTGCGCAGCGTCTGCGGCGTGTTGATCGAGACTCCGCAATTCTTCCTCGCCGGCATCGCTCCCCAGGGGCTCGGGCCTGACCCGCGGCTCCGCGTGTGCAACGGAACGCCCTGCACCTATCAGGAGATGTGCAACGACCTCCGCTCTCACGTGACGCTGCCGTCAGGGTTCGTGATGACCTGCGCCAGCGACTCGGTATCGGTGTTCGACCTCGGCCAGATCGTCCACCTGCGCGACCAGTTCTTCGTCGACTTCTGTCCCGAGTGCCCGGTAGTGCGGTTCGACCCGCAGGGCTGCTTCAAGGGCGGCGAGGCCCTCTGCAGCGTGCAGCCGCCGGCGTGCGATTCGCGGTGCAGCCGCATCGAATGCTGTGGCGGTCCGGGAGCTCCCTTCGACCGCTCGGGAACCGTCCTGCTTTGGGCCGACGGCGCTTCGGTGAAGCAGGCGGAGGGAGTGCGGGTGCGCCACAGCGGCGCGCGGGCCGTCGAGCCGCTCGCCGCCGGCTCGAAGCTGGTCTACGGAGACCTGCTCGAGATCCCGGCGAAGAGCACGCTGGTCATCGACGACGGCGGCAAGAAGCGCAAGTACGAGCCTCCCGCGAAGCTCCCCGCGGACAAGCTGCCTCCTCGCTTCGTGCTCGTGACGGGTGCAAAGGCGCTGGAGCAGGCGGAGCGGAAGAAGATGCCTGCCGTGCTCTCGCCGGAACAGCTTCAGTGGCTGCGCACATTGGGCTGGCGCCGCCAGCCCGACGGCGCCACGCCGGTGGAGATCAGGCCTGCGGCGCGCGGGCCGGGTCGCGCCGAACGGGAGTGGGCCGAGCGGCTCAAGCAGTTCCAGCAGAAAGCCAGGGAGGTGCCGCGATGAAGAAACGTCTGACCCGTCGCCAGTTCGTCGCGACCGCCGGTGCGGCCGCCACGGTCACGTTCCTCGGACAATCGCTCGTCAATGGCGCCTTCGCGGCGCCACCTCTCGTGCGCCGCGACGTCGGAGGGATGGATGCCAGCGATCCCATTCTCGTGTCGTACCGCAAGGCCATCAAAGCCATGAAGGCCCTGCCCGCCAGCAACCCGCTGAGCTGGGCCTATCAAGCTGCCATCCACGGGACCTTCACCATGCCCCCACTGACCGCATGGAACACATGCGAGCACAACACTGAGTTCTTCTGGTCCTGGCACCGGATGTACCTGTACTGGTTCGAGCGGATCGTACAGAAGCTGAGCGGTCACCATTGCTGGGCGCTCCCCTACTGGAACTGGGCTCCGGGAAGCGAGTTGCACCTTCCCGCGCCCTTCCGCGACCAAACGAGCGAGCTGTACACAGTCAACCGCAATCCGGCGATGAACAACGGCACGGGATCGCTCAACCCAGGCGCGATTGCCATCGGCCCAGCTTTCAGCGTGGTGAATTTCATGACCGCCAACAGCATCATCCAGGGTCCACATGGCAGCGTGCACGTGCAAACAGGGGGATGGATGTCGTCGGTTCCCACCGCAGCCCAGGACCCGATCTTCTACCTCCATCATTCGAACGTGGATCGCCTGTGGGATCTCTGGCTGGCCCAGGGAAGCGGTCGTACGGATCCCGTTCTCGACACCAATTGGACGAGCCACCAGCACACGTTCTTCAAGGAGAACGGCAATCCAGTGAAGATGACCGCCTGCCAGATCCTTCGCGCGGCGCAGCAGCTCAACTACGTCTATGAAGGCGAACCACCCCAGGTGAACGAGTATTGCCCGAAGCTCGTCGCCGCCGCGCAGACATTCGAGAAGGAGGTTCTCATTCGTGTCCCGATTCCGCCGGTGGAGCTAAAGCCGGAGGTGGTTTCGTTCCCCATCGAGATCAAGGATCTCCGCCCGCGGCTTGCCCCGCTCGTGGAGAGCGCGAACGATGCCGTCCTCCTCGAGTTGGATGACGTTGTTGCCGAAAAGCAGCCAGGCGTCGTGTGGGAGGTCTATGTCGGTCTTCCGGAGGGCGCCCAACCCGATCCCAAGAGCCCGTACTACGTCGGATCGTTGTCGCTCTTCGGGGCAGGTGTCCGCAGCGAAGCGCACGGCGCGTTCAAGCCCGCGCGCTTCGTCTATCCGATCAACCGCGCCCTGCAGGCCGCGCTCAAGGCGAACGAAGATCGCGTACCGGTGACCTTCGTGCCGATTGGCATCCTCATCGATGGCAAACCGTCGCGCCCCGAAGTGCAATCGCCGGTGCGCATCGGCAGAGTCACCCTGACGCTGGAAAGGGCGAAGCCGAAGTAGCCGTCTGAGACGACATGGAGGATGATTCGTTGTTCGAACGTGCGCGACGCCGTCGACCAGAACGCGACCAGGTTGCCCGCTGCGCCGAGTGACGGGAAGTCAGCCACATCCCGGTGCCTTGCCAGCCGAGAGCGGCATGGGTGATCTGTCCAGCCGACTAGCGCGCAAGCTCCTGAATAGAAAGGCCGTCCCGCCTTCGTTACACGCCGTTACACGCGACAGCTAGAGTGCGCAACAGTCGGCAAGAGACATTCGGCCAACTACTTTGAACGTGACAAGAGTTTGGAAGAGCTCGCAAGAGTCACGTCCAATTGAGGCCGTCCACTGGGATTCGAGTCCCGTACACCCCGCCACTTTAAGTTGCTCCTATCGGCAACTTAGAAACCCTGAAGCAGATTGAAGCAGATTCCTTCGCGGAGAGATCCGTGCCCTGCGCGAGAAAGCCTACGCCGTCCACGAGGTACTCTTCGACGAATCGCTGCTGGCGGGGCGTCAACGCCATAGAGCGACCGTGACGGGCGAATGTGATCCCGCCAACCTACCGCGCTCTCTCTCGCCGTCAACGCGGCTCGCTTCCGTCCACTGCGTACATAGCGGGCCAGCTAGCGTCGTCTAAGGCCCGACAGTCGCGAAGTTCAGCTTCACGCCGCTGATTGGATTGGAAAACTGGTCGCCGGTGATCGTAATCATCCTGAGACCGTCCCCAGAGATCCTCTGCTGGCGGTCGAAGATCTGATCCACTCCGCCCCCCGCGATCTTGCGCGTAGTCAGGGGCGTTCCGTTCGCATCGAAGATCCACACATCGGCCGGGTCGAAGACCTGGTCGGGCGCGCTGGCGAAAATGCGTCCGTCCGCTGCGATCTCGGCGTTGTTCGGATGTAGCCCCGTGGGCGCGGGACTGTTCCCGGCGCCCACGTAAGTTGGGTTCTGCCCCGAGGTCAGGTACGCGCTCAGCTCCGTGACTCCGCCCGAGGCCACGTAGAGGGTCGTTCCGTCTTCCTTGAGAGCGACATCCGTGCCGTTGCCGCTGACACCGGACACCGTGAAGGTGTTGCCCACCAGCAACTGCCCGCCGTTCAGGCTGGTGAAATCCAGCGTCGGGCAAGAGATGCTGTAGAGGCTGAGACCCACATCGACCGTACACAGGCGCGTGCCGCCCCGGCTTCCCGTGACGACTGTGTTTCCGGCGAAGGTCGAGGGAAACGCAGCGCCCGTCTGCGCATTGAAAATCTGGCCGCCGCTACCGGAGAGAATCACCTCCACGCCGTTCGTGCGGGTGTAGTCGATGACCCTAATCGGATTGATCAGGGTGACCGAGAAAGGCGCTCCGGCGGGCTGCGCGTCGAGGTCGAGCGGTACGATCTTGGAGTTGGTCGTGTCGATTGCGTAGAGCTTCGAGCCGTCGTGACTGGCGATCACAGATCCGACAGTGCCGCCGCCCGCCGCTACCCCGCTGATGGTCGTGACCAGGGAGCCAGTGAAGACGTTGTACACTTGGATGTCAGAGCCGACCGCCGCATAGGCGTAGGGCCGTATCGGGTCGGCGGCGACGTTCAAGGTGGTGACGCTGATCGAGTTGTCCCCCGCGGTGCCGCTCGTGGTGATCGTCAACCACGATTGAGTCTTGGTCGCCGTCCAGCTGGTCGCGAGACCGAGGTTGTCGCGTACCTTCAGTGTCCGGGTCAGTTTCGAAAGCGAGGGCGTCTTCGCGAACGCAACGCCGTTGCCGTCGACGAGCAGCTTGTGCGACTCCAGGTTGAAGGTTACCCCGAGGTTGGCCGTTACCACGTCGCCATTTACCTGGGCTGTGAACGTCGCCGTGCCGGTATGCGTGCCTCCGGTCTGCCCGGTCGCGTTGGGAGTGAGTGTCACGGACACGGGAATGCCCGAGACACTTCCAGAGGACACGGGTTGCACGAAGGCCGGAACGGTCGCACCGAAGGAGAACGAATTAGCACCGGTGTTCAGGCTCAGCTGCACCGGAACGCCGCCGAAATCGCGCCCGTTGCTGCCGCCAAGGGTTACGCTCGCAGGATTCGGGGTGAGCGTGGCCTTGGTCAGCGTCAGGGTCACGTTCACCGTCTTGTTGAAGCTCGAACCCCCGGAGGAACCCTGCAGGGAGATCGACGAATTGTAGACGCCGCTCGCGAGCGGACCGTTCGCGGGATTGACGCTCACGCCGAGAGAATCGGCCTGAGTGCCGCTCGTGCGGTCGAGTACGAGCCAAGTGTCGGCCGGGGGAGTGCTTGCGGTCCAGGAGAGCGCCACACCGTTGTTCATCGTGATCGTCAGCGGCTGCGAAGCGATCGTCGCCCCGTTGACGCCCGAGAAGGACAGGCTCGCCTGGCTCGTCTGGATACCCGGCGGCGAAACGGTGAGCGAGACACTGACCGGAGCCGTGTTGCTCCCGGAGGTGAAGGTGGCGGTGCCGTTGTAGGTGTTCGGGGTCAGTCCCGTTGTGATGACGCCGATGCTCACGCTGCCTACTCCCGTGCCGCTGCTCGGCACGCTGATCCAGGGTTGATCCAGGGTTGATCCGCGGAAGCTGTCCAGGAGCCGACGTCGCCCATCAGAGTGGTCGTCTGCGCCGCCGGCGCGGCGGCCCCGACCACGTAGCTGAAGTTCAGCGAGTTCGGGCTCGCCGCGATCGGCGACGCGGTTATCGTATAGCTGATCTGAACGTTGCGGTACGCGATGACGTTCTGTTTGATATCCGCGATTCCGATCTGGATCGTGGTCGTGTAGGTGCCGACCGCGAGGGCAGTGGAGATGATGGCTGCGGTGTAGGTCCAGTTGTTGCCCGAGCCCGTCAGGCGCGCTTGGTTCTGATAGTCGAGCCAGGTCGGCGGGGTCGAAGCCGGAACCGCCACGCCGACGAAGGCTGCGTTCGGTGCCGATATCGTGATCTGGACGACCTGCGTCGGCGGGAGTGCGCCGTTGTGGACAGCGGAAAACGACAGGCTGGTCGGGCTGACGGTGATGCCCGGCGCAGTCGACAGATCCGGTGATCCACCGCCTCCACCTCCGCCGCAGGCGGCCAGCAACAGCGCAACAGAGGCGCACGCGAACCGCGCGCCGCGATAGAAGCGCTTCATTCCGCTTTCCTCCTTGCCGGCGACACTCCCTCGCGGCCGCCGGTTTCACCCTCAAAGCTCTTGGTTTAGGCCAGTGTTTCCGGGATGATTCCATTAGGGAAAGGACAGATAAGGCCGGTTCCGTCGCCTTGCTCCCGCCTCCCCGGTCCAGCTTCCAACCCTGCCAGACCGCGGCCGGGGTCTGCAACCCCAGCCGCGCAGGATGACAGGAGGTGATCCCAATCCGACGAGCTCAGGCCAAGTTGGCACCCTTTCACCTTGCCAGATTCTGTGACGGTGACACCATACGCAACTCCCAACGCCAATCATGGGCCAGATTGGTGTGACAATTGGTATAGAGATGTAAAGGCTCGACCGTGCATCCCATGCCTTCACGCGCAGGCTTGTTCGTTCTCGTGGCCCTGTCGGGCGGCGCGTTGTTCTGTTGGGCCATGGCGATCTGGGGTGGATGGTCCGAGGCAATGTATGAGCGGGAGAAAGGCAACGATGCGACGTGGTACTGGCTCCGCGTATTTCGAGTCCCGCACACCCGGGAAAACTGCGTCCGCTTCATCAAGCTCGTCAGCGCATCCGGCATTGCTCTTCTCGTCGTCGGCTGGGCTCTCGCCTTGAGGACTTCCTGGAGGTGAGCAGGCCTGGTGCGCCTCCTTCAGAGCCGCCCGATCTTCGCACCAGCGCCCCGAACACTCTGCATTGGGGTTCGTAGCACGTAGGTGTACTATCCGAACCATGTTGGGGCTCCACACCTGCATGCTGTGCGAGGCGGTGTGCGGCATCGAGGTCGAGCTCGAGGGCAGTTCGATCAGGAGCATTCGCGGAGACGAGAGCGACCCCTTCAGCCGCGGGCACATCTGCCCCAAGGCTGCCGCAATAGGTGACGTGCAGGGCGATCCCGACCGCGTCCTCGAGCCCCAGCGGAGGGAGGGCTCCCGGTGGGAGACCGTCCCGTGGAAGGCGGCGCTGGAGGAGGCTGGCGAGCGGCTCGCCGCCGTCCAGCGCAAGCACGGCCGCAGCGCGGTGGGCGTCTATCTGGGCAATCCCACCGTGCACTCGTACTCGGCGCTGCTCGCCACGCCATTCTTCAACCGCGCGCTGGGGACCCGTTCGCGCTTCTCGGCGACCTCCGTCGATCAGTTGCCTCACATGCTCGCGGCGTTGGAGATGTTCGGCCACCAGCTCATGCTGCCGGTGCCCGACGTCGACCGGACAGACTTCTTCCTCATGCTCGGCGCCAACCCGTTGGCCTCGAACGGCAGCCTGATGACGGCGGGCGGCATCTCGCGGCGACTGAAGGAGCTGCGCAGGCGCGGCGGAAAGCTGGTGGTCATCGATCCACGGCGCTCGGAGACCGCTGCCGCGGCGGACCAGTACTTCGCCATCCGCCCCGGCACCGACGCGCTTCTCTTGCTCGCCTTGCTGCACGTGGTGTTCGAAGATCGGCGCGCCGACCTGCGCCACCTCGCACCGTTCACCGACGGCCTGGAGGTCCTGCGAGAGACGGCGGCGCGGTTCCCGCCTGAGCGCGTCGCGGAGCACACCGGCATCGAGGCCGGTGCGATCCGCGATCTGGCGCGCGCGTTCGCTGCCGCGCCCAACGCCGTCGCGTACGGCCGCGTGGGCACTTGCACGCAGCAATTCGGAGGCCTGTGCGCCTGGCTGATCGTCGCGCTCAACGCCGTCACCGGGAACCTCGACCGCGAGGGCGGCTTCATGTTCACGACGCCGGCAGCCGACCTGGTCGGTCTGGCAACGAGGACCGGCGATCGCGGTCACTTCGGCGTCTGGCGCAGCCGCGTACGCGGCCTGCCGGAGTTCGGTGGAGAGCTGCCAGTAGCCACCTTGGCCGAGGAGATCGACACCGAAGGCGAGGGCCGCATCCGGGCGCTCGTCACCTTCGCCGGCAACCCCGTCCTCTCCGCGCCGAACGGCGCCCGCCTCGACCGCGCCCTCGCCGGTCTCGACTACATGGTCTCGATCGATCTGTACCGGAACGAGACCACGCGCTACGCCAACCTGATCCTCCCCACCAGCTTCGGCCTGGAGCGCGATCACTACGATCTCGCCTTCTATGCCTTGGCGGTGCGCAACGCGGCTCGCTACGCGGTCCCCCTCATGCCGCCGCCCGCGGGCGTGCGCGGCGACTTCGACGTGCTCCTCGATCTGGCCCTGAGCGTGCGCCGCCATGGCGGCGGCCGAAAGGGCCGCATGCTGGGGACGACGCTGCGCGCTGCGCGCGTGCTGGGCGCGCGGCGGCTCCTCGATCTGTTGCTCCGCTTCGGACCCTACAGTCTCTCCCTGCGCAAGCTGCAGGCCAGTCCCCACGGAATCGATCTGGGCCCGTTGCGGCCGCAGCTTCCCGGCCGCCTCTTCACGCCCGACAAGCGTTTGCAGCTCGCACCGGCCGTCTTCCTGCGCGATCTCCGTCGCCTCGAGGAACGGCTGGCGCGGCCGGCGGCAAACGGCCTGGTACTGGTCGGGCGGCGCGCGCTGCGCAGTAACAATTCGTGGATGCACAATAGCCAGCGGCTGGTGAAGGGCCCGCCCGACTGCGTCCTGCTCATGCACCCCGAGGACGCAGCCGCGCGCGGCCTTGCCGCCGGAGAGCGGGCGCGAGTCGCGTCGCGGGTGGGAAGCGTGGACGTGCCCCGGTGGGCCTCACCAGCGACATGGCGCGGGGCGTGGTGAGCCTGCCCCACGGCTGGGGTCATGGGCGCGAGGGAGCGGCGCTGGCCGTCGCGGCGGCCCACGCGGGCGCGAGCCTGAACGATCTCACCGATGAGCAATCCATCGATGTCCTTTCGGGAAACGCCGCCTTCAGCGGGGTCTCCGTCACGGTCAGCAAAGCGCGCCCGGCGCCTCTTCGGCGCATCGACCAGCTCTCGCCCCGACCGTCCTGGATCCACCCGCGCCAATGCGGCCACCAGCTCCCTTCGGCGCGGTGGCCCTGCATGCCCCTGGATTCGGGGACACCATACGTAACCCAGCGTGCCAATTCGTCTCCCCCACGCGCGCTGGACCGCCGGCGCAGGCTCAACTGAGGCAAGGCCGATAGCTCAAGGTAGCTAAATGGACTACGCAGGTGAAGTGGTTAAGCTAACCACATTCGCACACTGGCGATAGCAGTCACATGCGTTGCCTGTGGCGGGGAAATGATGCCCCTGCCAAGCGAACTCAATAAGCCGTGCCAGTCTGACGGCAACTGCGGTGCGCTGTCGTGCGCATCGGTCCCCACTGGCCGGTTCTGCGAGATGCTTGCTCCGGATCAGGGCGGCGCGGAGCCGATGGGCTGTCCCCCTGGAACTACCACGCTGATCTACGTCTCAGTCGAGATCGGGGTGACGACTCGCGCAACGCCTCTGACGCCCTACTTCTGCACGCCGCTTTGCACGTCGGACGCAGCGTGCCGATACGGCGTCTGCAACGGATCCGCCTGTATTCCTGATTCCTGAAATTCGAGCGGTGCTTGAACGGCGCCGGTCTCCCATGGGCACGCGCCCCGCAGAGCCTCTTGCCCCACCTCGCTCCTGACGGCTTCTCTTCGTCGGGCACTCTGAAGCGATCGACGAGCAGTGCGACCGGCTGACGCCCGTCATCCCCAGCGTCTACCGGAACGCAGGTCCTTGAAATACCTCTTGCGGAAGCACCCGTCCGGATGCGAGTAGTTCCCCCCGGAGGCCCGGCATGCCTGCTCTGACGATGTCGCCTGCCCGTTGTCCGCCGAGCGCGTGGTCCTTTCTTTCAGCGCTGACCGCGCTCGCTGTCGCGTCCTCGGCCGCCTGCGGAGGTCATTCGGGCAGCCCTCCGAAGGCGAGTCCAAACCTCGCGACGACGGTCGATTTCGTGCAGGTGGCGTACGCGACCCCGCAGGTCGATTCCGCGTCGGTGACGGTGAAGTTCCTCGCCGCGCAGACGGCGGGAAACTTGAACATCGTCGCGGTCGGATGGAACGACACCACCGCCGCCGTGACGTCGGTGACGGACGCGCGAGGGAACGCCTATGCGCTCGCGGTCGGTCCGACGACCTACCCGGATACCCTGACGCAGTCGCTCTACTACGCAAGAAGCATCGCTGCCGCAGCGGCGGGGGCGAACTCGGTCACCGTCACGTTCGACGTACCTGCCGTGTGGGCCGACGTTCGCATCCTCGAGTACGCCGGGCTCGATACGGCCGCACCTCTCGACGCGACCGCTGCAGCGTCGGGGAGCACCAACCCCACCGACAGCGGTCCGCTCACGACCACCGGTCCCAACGAGCTGTTGTTCGCGGCCAACATGACCACGGGGTTCACCAGCGGCCCTGGCGCCGGCTTCACCAGCAGGGTCGTCACGAGCCCGGACGGAGACATTGCCGAGGATCGGATCGCTGGCCCGGCGGGCACCTACCGCGGAGCTGCCCCGGCCTCCGGTGTGTGGGTGATGCAGATGGCGGCGTTCCGGAGCGCGCCTGCGGCGCAGCCTCTGACCGCGCCGCAGGACCTCACCGCGACCGCCGCCAGCAGTCACGAGATCGACCTCGCCTGGACGGCTTCGACGGGTGGCCCGGGCATCGCGGGTTATCTGGTGGAGCGATGCCAGGGCGCTGGGTGCACGAGCTTCGCGCAGATCGCCGCGCCGACGGGAACCACCTTCGCAGACACGTCGTGCTCCCCCGACACCGCCTATAGCTATCGCGCCCGGGCGCAGGACACCGCTGGGAATCGGAGCGACTATTCGAACGTCGCCAGCGCCACGACGCCTCCCGACAGCCAGCCGCCCACGACTCCCGCCGGCCTGGTGGCGAGCTCCGCGAGCGACAGCCAGATCGGCCTCTCCTGGACTGCCTCCTCGGACGACGTCGGCGTGACCGGATACTCGTTGGAGCGTTGCCAGGGTGACGGGTGCGCGGACTTCGCGCCGATCGCCGCACTCATGGGGACGAGCTACAGCGATACGGGGCTGCTGGCGGGCACGTCCTACAGCTACCGGGTGCGCGCGATGGATGCGACGGGCAACCTGAGCGGATACTCGACGCCGGTTTCCGCCGCTACGGCTGCGGTCCCGTCGACCCCTGTGCCGACGCTCGTCCAGCACGTCTCGTCGTCCACCAACCCGGTGGGCGTGGGGATCTCCGGCAATGACTTCAAGTTCACGCTTCCCAACGGGGTCGGAGCTGGCAACTGTCTGATCCTGGGGATCTCGTACAGCTGGGCTTCGCCGCAGTCGGTATCGATCAGCGACGACAATGGCAATACGTGGCCTTCCTCACCGGCCGTGACCACGACCGACGGATCGAACCTCGTTTCGTCCATCTATGTCCTGCCAAATGCAAGGGCGGGAGTCACGACGATCACCGTGAGCTTCAACGCGGACGTGCATCCGTTCCAGTACACGATCTCGGAGTTCTACAACATCGACACCGTCTCGCCGGTCAACGGAGGTAGCGCCAGAAGCACGACCGTCTCCCCGAACCTGACCAGCGGCAGCTTCACGCCGGCGACCAACAACGATGCAAACGGCGGGAACCTCATCTGGACATACTTCTGCGATCTCGGCGGCGGGACCGACAACTGGACGACGACTTTTGCAGCAGGGGCGAGCTTCACGCTGCTCGATGCCGACATCGGGTGGCACCAACAAGGACTCCCCCACGCCTCGCAGTACGCCGTGCAGACGAGGCAGGCCGCGATCAATCCGGGCATGACGGCGACCATGACTGCCGCGAACGACACCTACAACGCTCTCTCGGTCGCCTTGAAAGCCGCTCGGGCTGGGACTGCGCCGCCCGCCGGGATCCGCATCGTCCGCATTTCGCACTTCACCAACGAGACGCCTCCGGCGGCCTGGGACCTGCAATTCCCCAGCACAGGAAACTTGATCGTTCTGGCGACGAGCGAACAGTTGGGTCACAACATCACGTCGATCACGGACACCGGGAGCAACACGTACGCTCTGGAAGAGCCCGACAACACGGAACCGCAAGTCTGGTACGCGGCCAACGCGAAACCGGACCCCGACCTCAAGTTGACGATCAATTTTACGGGCCAGGTCCTTGGAACGTCAGTGGCGATGTACGACATTACCGGTGCGGATCCTTCGCCGCTCGACGGCACCGTCGGAGTGGTCGCCGACGTCGATATCGGCGGCGCCGACCTGATCAATACGCCGTCGATCACGCCCGTCTCGCTCGGGCTGACCATCGCCGTTCTCACGCTTGGACAAGGCCCCTCCACCGGCTTGAACGCGGGCTCACCTCCGGGAGCGATTTTCGATCTCGTCACCTACGCGGGCGAGACGGATTTCGACACGATGGAGAACGCGGATGGGAAAGCCCATTTCTACAACACCGATCTGAGCCAGGAAAACTGGAACTGGATCATCCGCAACGGCGGTGTGGACACGAGCTTCGCCCCGTTGGCCGTGCATTTCAAGTCGGCTGCTCGATGACCCGCGCTGACAGCTGCTCCTGGTCAAATCAAGCCGGCTTCCCCGACTCCTTCTGGGACGCAAACGCCCCGTCCAATTGTACGAAGATGGCGATGACCGCGAGCAGGATGCCGCCGTCGAACCATCCTACCGGGCCCAATTTCCAAGCGTGATTCGTCAGGCTCCCCAGGACACCGAGTACCCCGCAGACAAATCCGATCCCGGTCCCGATTCGAGCGATCCTCGTTCGCTTGTATCCCACGCGTGTCATCGTACATCCTCCCTTTTTTGTTGCTCGTGCACGACGGACGGCGAAAGCAGCTGACCCAGGAAGAGCGCGTCTAGCACTGGCAAAGTCCCCGGCAATCCGGCTGGCGTCAAGGCCACTTACCGAAGCGGTCACCTATGCTGGGTGCTCGGTCGACGACCTGCTGCCCTGAAGGCGGGGCGCCGCTGGGGAAAGAGGGGCGCACCGAAGTCAAGGCACCGTATGGATGGGACGCTGCCTCACAGCGTCCCGGCCTGTCCTTCCGCGAGCTTCCCGCTGCGGCTAGGTGAGTCGCGCAGATCCGCCGCGCCTGTGTGGATGAAATCCGCCCGGCCAGCTGATAGCTAACTGTGCGGGAGCACACCTGTTTTTCCATGTCGGCGGGAATTTTTCTGTGGTTTCCGGGCCCACCTCTGGCCCTGGCTCGGGAGGGAAGAATGCGCCTGCGAACGATCGCGATGTTCGGGATCCTCGCCTCGGTCTTGGGCACGGCCTGCGGAGGGAGCGCGCCGCCGGTCAGCGTAGGGGGAATGTCCGTCGCTGTGACTCCGCATACAGCCTCCGTGACGCCCGGCGGGTCGCTGCAGTTTACGGCCTCCCTCACCGGCGCCAGCGCGGGGCAGTCCACGACAGTGAACTGGTCCGTGCGGGAGACCGGAGGCGGCAACGTCGACTACCTGGGCCACTACGTTGCGCCCGCAACCACCGGAACGTTCCACGTGCTGGCGACCAGCGTGGCCGACACCTCCAAGGGCGACGCCGCGACGGTCACGGTGACCTCGACTCCGGTGGTGGCTGTCTCGATCTCGCCTCGGACAGCTTCGGTAGTGTCCGGCGGGACGCTCGTGTTCACGTCGACCGTCACCGGGACGACCGCCGGGCAATCCACCGCCGTAACGTGGTCCGTGCAGGAGGCTGGCGGCGGAACGGTGGACGCGTCGGGTCATTACACCGCGCCCGGCGCTGCGGGGACCTATCACGTGATCGCAACAAGCGTGGCGGATACCTCGAAGAAGGACACCGCGACGGTCACGGTGACGCCGACTCCCGTGATCTCGGTCTCGGTCTCGCCCAAGACCGCTTCGGTGGTGACCGGCGGGACGCTCGTGTTCACGGCGACCGTCACCGGGACGACCCCCGGACAGTCCACTGCGGTGACGTGGTCCGTGCAGGAGGCGGGCGGCGGGACGGTGGACGCGTCGGGTCACTACACCGCGCCTGGTGCCGCAGGGACCTATCACGTGATCGCAACAAGCGTGGCGGACACCTCGAAGAAGGACACCGCGACGGTCACGGTGACCAACCCTTCGGTGCTGAGCGTGACCACGTCCTCGCTCCCTGACGGCACGGTGGGAAGCCCCTACTCCGCCGCCCTGGCCGCGGCCGGAGGGAGCCCTCCTTACACATGGGCTCTCACGGCCGGATCGCTCCCGGCCGGCCTGTCGCTGGCGTCGTCCACCGGCGCGATCTCCGGGACGCCGACGACTGCAGGGACCTCCAGCTTCACGGTGCAGGTGACGGACTCGGCATCGCGCACGGCGTCAGCCAGCCTTGGAATTACCGTCTCCATGCCCAGCCCGGTCGACCAATCCATCCTGCCCGCCATGTACCAGACGGTCTGGGACCCAGGCATCCCTGGCGGCATTCCGGCCGACAACGATCCGGTGCGGCCGGCGACCGTCTGGCTCCCGGCAGGGAATCCCTACGGCGGGTACTCCGTCAACCCGGCTCTCGCCGGCACGGCCAACGCCGCCGCGTTCACCTCGGCCATGCAGGCGGCCATCGCCTCGGCTGGCGCGGCGGCCACTCCCACGAGCCGGAAGATCGTGCTTCTGAAGGCGGGTACCTACTACGTCAACCAGCAATCTTTCTTCGGGAACGGCATCGGTCTCTACGTGAAGGTGGACAACGTCACCATCCGCGGCGAAGGCGCGGACACGACGCGCATCGCGGCGAACGGCACCATCAACAACTATGGCACCGTGGTCCTGTTCGGACATCGGACCGGTAGCTCCGATGCCGATTTCGCCGTGCAAAACGTCACGGCCGACGCCTCGAGGGGTTCGAGGACCATCCAGGTCGCGAACGCGAGCGCTTACGTGGTCGGCGACGTGATTACCATCGACCATGTCGACGGCGCAGCCACGGCCGTCGGCCCCGCCCTCTTCAACGGAGGATACATCTGGTTCTACGATGCTCAGTATTTCAAACGTCAGCCTGGCTACACCTGGAGTGGTCCCAGCACGGGAGCGTCCCCCATCGGCAACGTCATCGATCTCGCCTCCGCCAATGCGGCTGCGCAGACCATCTTTCCACTATGGCGTTCTACGATGCAGGAAACCGAGATCACCGCCATCAACGGCAACGTCCTCACGATCAAGGACCCGTTGAACATCGACTTCCCGCTCTCGACGAGCCCGCAGGTCTGGCGCACCGTGCCGCTCAACACCGGTTCGATCCCGGTGGGGAATCGCTGGTGCGGCATCGAGAACATCGCCGTTGCCGGGGGCAACAACCAGTGGGGCTTCCCAGGAGGCACCGTCGCCTTCAGCTACATGGCCTACTCCTGGGCGAAGAATATCGACGCGGACGGCGATCGGTGGTCGAACCCGCCCGACCCCGCGCACCCAGGCAAGTACGGCTACAACATCAGTATCGGGCGCGGCTATCGATGCGTCATCCGCGATTCCTACGCACACGGATCGGCGGACATCAATCCCGGCGGGCAGGCCTATGGCATCGTGGTCGGCATCGGCTCCTCGGCCTCCCTCGTCGAGAACAACATTTCAATCAACAACAACAAGCCCCTTGCTCTCGTCTCGACAGGAGGCGGCAACGTCATCGCATACAACTACGTGGACGGGGCGGTCCTCTGGAACAGCCCGGGGTGGCAGGAGAACGCAATCGACGATTGCCACGGCAGCTTCACCCACCACGATCTCATAGAGGGCAACTGGACGCCCAATATCGGCGCCGACACGACGCACGGCAACTCGGGCTGGCACACCCATCTGCGCAACTACTGCAACGGTCAGAACTCGTCCGGCGGCATGAGCGGCAATCTCCGCGCCGTGGGCATGGACGGCTGGACGCACTACCACGCCTACATCGGGAACGTGCTCAAGGGAGGCACCGTGTACGAGACGAACCCGTCCTCCCAGAATGGAACCCCTATCTACGTGCTCGGCAACTTCTATGGCGGCCTCAGCGGAAACTGGGACAACGGCTACTCAGCGGCCCACATCTACCGGGACGGCAACTGGGACAACGTCACCAACGGCGTGGTCTGGGCCAACGGCGCACGCACGATCCCGAAGTCCTTCTATCTGACTGGCAAGCCTTCCTTCTTCGGAGCGAACCCGTGGCCGTGGGTGGACCCGACCACCGGGACCACTTCCACGCTGCCGGCGAAGGCCAGGTTCGACGCGGGTACGCCCAATACGGTGCGGTAGACGGACACGCCAGAGATACTCGGCAATGGCCCGCTGCTCTTCCCCTCCGCGGCGAGTCGCATGACCTCACGCGCCGCGCCAGACGCCGACGGAGCATGCGGTCATGACTCGCCGTCGGTGGCCCACGCCCGCGCCAGTGGCCTTCGCACCAGGCGAGATGGAGCGCCACCGTCCGCGGTAGACTGTGCCCCGCCGAAGGCTTCAGGTCCGTGACCCTCCAGGCGTTCCACCTCTGATCGGGTCTCGTCGCTATTCGACAGCGACTATCACTTTCCCTCGAGCGTGGCCTTCTTCGAGATAACCGATCGCTTTCGGGACCTCGCTCAGCTTGTACTGCCTGTCGATGACCGGTTTCACCTTTCCGGCCTGCATGAGGTCGCCCAGGATGGTCAGGTCTCGTTGATTCAGTTGCGCGATGAACATGACCATGTCCTGGCTCACGAATCGCGACATCACGAGCGCGCCAAGTGCGCGAGGCAGAGGGTCGATCCAGCCGCTGGACGGCCCACCGACCATGACGTATCTCCCTTTGGGAGTCAGGATGCCCCTGCATTCTGACAACGAACGATTCCCGACGTTGTCGATAATCAAGTCGTAACGCTGCTCGCTCTTGGTGAAATCCTCTTTGGTGTAATCAATGACATGATCTGCGCCGATTGAGCGGACCATGTCCACATTTCTCGTGCTGCAGACGCCGGTGACCTCAGCTCCGAACGACTTGGCGATCTGCACGGCGAACGTGCCCACGCCTCCCGATGCGCCGTTGATCAAGACCTTCTGCCCCGGCCGAATCTGTCCCTTGTCGCGGAGGCCCTGCAATGCCGTGAGTGCCGCAACAGACACGGAAGCCGCCTGCTCGAACGTGACGTTGGCCGGTTTCAGCGCCACCGCCCGTTCCTCGCGAACGGTCACATACTCGGCGAAGGCCCCGGTCCTGCCGCCGAACACGTCGTCACCTGGTTTGAACCGCTTCACGTTTTTTCCGACCGCTTCGACCGTGCCGGCAAAGTCGACGCCCAGTCGCGTGACCTTGGGTCTGCGCAGACCCATCCCCATCAGGCGCGCGAAGTACGGCTTGCCTCTGACGTAATGCCAGTCGAGTGGATTGACGGAGGCCGCGCGAACCCTGACCAGGACCTGGTCTTCCTCTGGAGTCGGCTTCTCGATGTTCTCGACCTTGAGAACATCGGGTGAGCCAAAGTCGCAGTAGACGATGGCCTTCATCAGGGCGCCCTGAGGGGCGGTCTTCCGATCGTAGCAAGCGTTGCTCGACGTCCAGTAGGCGATGAGCAACGCCACCAATGCGAGCGAAATCGCGCCTGCACTCCACCATGCGACGCGCTTCAGCGCCCTCATGAGTCTCACCCCAGTCGCTCAGACTAGCAGGAAATGCCAACGTGCAACTTGGAGTGATATTTCGGGATCCCGTTCAGGTTCTGCCGGTTCCCGTCAGTAGGTGAACGGCGCCAGTTGCTGTTGGCCCGGCCCCAAGGTGTAAGCCGAGCGCGTCGCCGGATTCAGCTGCAGGTTGTTGGCCCCGATGGTGAGGAAGGTGTTGAAGAGGAAGAACTGCTCATGGATGGAGAGGACATTGCCATGCTCATCCATCACCACCGCGCTGCTCGTCGCGTTGTTGTTGAGCCCGAAGTCGCCCGGGACTACCTGGTCCATCACGATCAACCCGCGCGACTCGTCGATCGCCGGATAGATGTTGGTAGACCCCTGCGGGTTGACGGCGAAGCCCGTCTTCTTCCCAAGGTCGTAGATCCCGGCGATGCCGTCGCAGACGGTCGGCACGACCGCCAGGTTGGTGATCGAATCGACGGCCAGGCCGTAGGGGAAGCCGCTGGTCACGCCCGCGAACGATGACAGCGTGCCGGTGCCGAGGCCGGCCGTCACGATGGTGGGCGGTCCGCAGAAGTTGTCGAAGTCGGCGACAGGGGTGGACACCTGATTCAGGGCCGTGTTCTGTCCGATGCCGGAGAACACCGGGAATCCCATCGAGGCGACGGTCGGGGAGAGGTCGACCAGGGGCCCGAAGGTGTTCGCGGTGATGTCGGAGGTCAGGAGCCGCCAGGCGGTGCTGTTGCCCGACGCGGTGAAATCGAAGGCCAGGAACACCGCATGGTCATTCACCTGGTTGGCCGCGCCTTCGCCGATCTGGAGCGTGTTCGGGGATGGCGGCGTCCAAGCGGCCCCGATCGTGCCGTTGGCCACGTTCAGCAGATTGAAGGGACTGGCGAAGGTGGTGAGGTCGAAGAGCCCGAACAATCCCACGCCGCCGCCCCAGATGCCCCATCCATTCGTGAAGAACAAGGCGTTGTTCTGGGAGCCCACCGTCTTCGAGATTGCGTTGGTGGACTGATCGAACGTCTCGAGCGACGTCGTGATCGTGCCGTTCGCCAGCTGCTGGCCGGACGTGAGGAACCCGCGGTTGCCGTGCTGATCGATGCCGAAGCCGTTGTTCGCGAAGCCGCCATCCGCGGCCAGCACGCCGTCCATCGTGATGGTGCTCACCTCGCTGGCTTCACCCGCGGCCGCACCAGCGCGAGTCGGCAGGACTCGTACGACGTGAGTCATCGTCGGCGCGAGCCCCAGCGCTTTCGCATTGAGCGTGGCCGTGCCTTTGAGGCCCGGCAAGGCGACGAAAGCGAGCGACCCGCTGTCGGCGCCGTTCTGGTCCCGCTGCGTCCCGTTGGGATTGTTGAAGGGGTTCTCGTTGCTGAAAGCGCCCGGGCCGGGGGCGCTGACCTCGAGCGTCGCCCCTTGGGCACCCGGCGTTCCCGAGACGTCCCAGGACAGCTGGAACGACCCGCCGTAGGGGACCTCGAGGAAGTGGGCGGGCTTCGACCCGTTCTGGGCGAGCAGCGGAGCCTCCGGGCGCGCAGAGCCGGCCGGCGCGACGCGTGTGTAGGCAAAGTCGCTGTTCAGCGGTGACCCGTTCACTTTCCCGAACAAAATGGTGATCCCATAGATCCCACCGCCCTGCAGCGCGCTCACCGGGACCTGCGCGGTGCCGGTGAGCCCAACCAGTGGCGCGCTGTAGAGAGGACGGTAGATGAATCCAGTTGCGGGGTTGATCCGGCCGGGCTCCGAGACCTGCAGGGTCGGATTGGAAACGTTGCGGACGCCCCTCAAGTCGTAGGTGACCGGGATGGTCGGCCCGCTCACCACCGCGGGGACGATCGGCGCGTGCAGCGCGCGGGTGGTCGCATCGGCCGGTCCAAAGGTCAGCGCGAAGCTCGCCTGGGCGAGTCGCACGCCGCCCTGGCTGGCCTGGTAAGTGAGGTTGACGGTTCTGGACGAGGTGGACGCCAGCGGCAACCCGGCCGCGCCGAGGATCTGCTCGGGCAGGAGCCGCGCCCACGGGGTCGACGCGATCGTCGTGCCGCCCACCGAAAGAGAGAACTGCGCGTCCGGAGGCAATCCTTCCCAGTCCGGGGCGATCGTGATCCAGGCCTTCGCGTTGCGGCCGGTGTTCTTGCCGTCGGCCCCAGAGACCGTGCCCAGCAAGTCGATGTTCGTCGGGTCGGTCGCGCTCAGGAAGGCGGCATCGAAGAGACTGAAATTGCGCCGCTGCTCGATGGCCACGCGGGCGACCGATGGGCTGACGGCGAGCCCGGCTTGCTGCAGCAACTTCTCCACGGCGCGGCGCACGTTGATCTGCGGGCCGACGCTGTTGCTCACGTCGGATTGGGGCACCATGGGGACCGGGGTCCCGGTCTGAGCGAGAAACTTCCGCACGTGGACCGGGCTGGGGAACGGGTGCCCGGTGAGCCTGGCCACTTGCAGGACGACCGCGGCAGCCGCCGCCGTCTGCGGCGCGGAGGCCGACGTCCCGCCGGTGAGGTCGACCTCGACCGAATCTGCCGCGCCGCCAAACGGATGGGAGAAGCCGAGCACGTTGTCGGCCGGCGCGGACACGTTCACCCGCGAGCCAAATCCACTGCTGAAATTGGTGAAGCCGTTCCAGCGCGTTTCGGGAAAGGCGTGCTGCGCTGCCAGGCTCGCGTTGGCCGGATCCTGTGGTGGGGCCGAGTTGATGTCGTCGAGCGTCGTCCCGCCGACGTCGATCGAGCCGCTGTCGAAGTCGCGCGAGGGCGCTCCCGAGAAGGCGACGTCATTCAGATCGCTCGGGGTGCCGCCTGGTCCGATGGCCAGGGTCGGAGCGCTGCCGCCCGAAGGGGCGACGGCCGCGTTGGTGAACGTCCGGAGCCCGTCGCCTGACGACACCGTCACGACGATGTTCTGCTGGACCAGGCTGGCGATGATCGCCTCGGTCAGCGGATCATCCTCCAGGTAACGGCCCGAGAAACCGAACTGATCGACGGCGAAACCGAGACTGGCGGTGATGACGTTGGGCGGCGGCGACTGCATCCCTGCGCCCAGGAAGGACCCGTCGATGTCGCTGATGGTGACGGGGCCCCCCGCAGGAACCCCCGGAACGACCAGCCGGTAGCTGGCGCCCGGGGCGATCCCGAGCAGGTCCGTGAGGCCCGAGCCGACCTCGCCGCCGCGCTGCTGTCCGTGGGGGAGCGGGGCCATCATCGAGAAGTCGAGACCGATCTCGCCGAGGAACGGATCGATCCCACAGACCTCATCGGTGCCGCTGAGGTCACCGCCCTGGTTCGACGTGTAGGCGGGGATCAGGGGCATCGACGGCCAGTTCAAGAAACGCTGGCCGCCGATGACGACGGTGGTCGGGCCGAAGATCGTGGCAAAGAAGCCGCAGGGGTCGGCGAAATTGTTCACGACGCTCGCGTCGTCCAGGTCGCCGAGCGAAACGTTGGTGATGATCTCGCCCTGCCCTGGCAGCTGGTGGAATTGGCGGTCGATCTCGTCGAAGGCGGCGGCCGCGTCCGTGCCGGGCGCGTTCAGCAGGCTCTGGGCGCTCGAGGTGAGCGCAAAGTTCGACGGCAGGCTGGCGCTGGAGGGCGGCTGCTGCCCCCCGCCGACCGCGAGCGGCTGCGCGATCCCGGCCGGGATCGGAATCGAGACCGCCTGGCTGCTGGTGACCCGGAAGTCAGGAGACGCGTACACCACGGCTGGCGACTGGAGGAGAGCTGTCACAGCCTGGCGGACCGAGGCTCCGGTCAGATGCAGGCGGTACGCGTTGGAGAAGTCGACCACCGGCCTGCCCAGGGCGGCCTGGGCATTCGCGTGCATGGCCGCAAGACTGTCGCGGCTGAACTTCCGGAAGAGGCGCTCGCTGCGGTCGACGCCCAGACCAGCAAGGTTGGCGTTCGTCGCTGAGTCGTTGGTGAAGGGAGCGCCACGACCTGACACTACGTCGCTGGTGCCGGTGACGCCGCTGGCGAATACGACGAGGACCCGCCCGTCCGCGTAGAGCGCCTTGGCGCCGGCGGCGAGGTCGGCGATGAGTTGGGCCTTCTCGGGCAACCCGGTTTGCCCGGCCGCCTCGTCGTATCGTGGGGTGACCGGATAGGCGCGAAACTCGACCTTCCTGCGGTCCTTGCTGAAGACCGCGGCCACTCCGTTGCTGAAGACCTTGGCGGTCTGGCCGCCCGGGAGATCGAGGTTGTACGCGATCGCCGGCGCGGTCGACCCGGCCTTGCCCGCGGCGGGCGGTCTCGCCTGGCCGAGCAAGAGAACGGCGGCCGCCAGAGACATCATCTTGAACGTGCCATGCGATCTTCGGCGAATGAACGGCGCCAGTCCGCGCATGAAATCCTCCCTGTTTCCGTGGCGAGGCACCACTCGGGCGCTTCGTTGCAAGCCCTAGAGCATGGGGCGCAAGCGCTCGAAACGGCCCTTGGTCTGCGCTGGTCGGAAATCCGGAGGGTGTTGACAGAGCGGCCGCCGGCAGCAAAGCTGCGTCGCCGTCCCCCGTGAAGGAGGGGCCATGAACAAGGCAATCGTTTTCGCGATCGCTCTGGGCTTCAGTACTGCTGCGCTGGCCGCCACGCAGACCGAGACGATCAAGGTGAGCGGCTGGAAGTGCGACAAGTGCCCGGGGAAGACGGAGGCCAAGTTGAAGGCGGTGCCCGGCGTCCAGTCGGCCTCCGCGGACCGCGAGAAAGGCCACGTCACCGTCAAGTACGATGACAGCAAGACGAAGCACGCCGACCTGGAGAAGGCGGTAGCGGACTCGGGCTTCTCCGTCGCGAAGTAGCCGTCAGGGGCCTAGAGCTTCGCCCCGTAGAAATCGTAGTTCGCCGAATAGTCGACGCGCGCTTCCGCGCCCGCATGGGTTGCGTCGCAGCCCGCGGACGGCGCCACGCCCCCGATCGTATCCACGCGCTGGATGTACTTGGCGCTCGCAAAGACGCCGGCGCCTTCGTTCGACTTCGCGCGCAAGAGCAACCACGGTATCGCGCCCTGCACCGGCGAGCGCTGCATCACCTCGCCCACGACACGACTACCGTCGGCAGTCTCCCAAGTGGGGCCGGCATAGTGCCGGCCGATCTTCGCGCCCTTCTGATCGAACAACTCTGCCTCGGGAGCCTTGAGCACCCACTCGAAGGCCGCCGGGTCGGCTTCCTTCGCCTTGCACGTGTAGATCTGGGCGCCCCGGGCCGCGGCGCGCACCAGCAGGGACTGGCCCTCCGGCACGCGTAGATTCTCCGGAAGCGACACCTGCGGCGCCGGCTGAGCGGAAGCGCAAGCGGCAAGCACGAGCACGGCGGACAATCTGAGCAGAGACGTCATTGCGCAGTACCTCCTCACCTCGAGGATGAAGCGAGCCATCGGAACTATTCCCGTTCCGATCGACCCCGACGGGGCAGGTCCTTGCGCCCTCCAGGGAAATCAACGCGGAAGACGTGGCCGAGATCACGCGCTCGGACGGAAGCCAGGAACATCCCGTAGCGCCGTACCGGCGGCATCAAGGAATCGCTGATGGGTCTCATCCGCATTCCTGATTGTCCGGCCGGCGGGTTCGCTCATCGAACCTGGTGTTCCCGGAGGACACGTGAAGGCAGAGCCGAAACGCGCGCGTTTCCAGGCATCGACGTTGCCTCACCTCGATCGACTGGTAGCGCTGGCATCCCGCTGGGCAGATGGACACGAAGCGGAGGACTACGTGCAGGAAACGTACGTCCGTGCCTGGGCTGCTTTCGACCAGCTCCGCGACACAGGTGCAACCTTTCCCTGGCTTTGCCAGATCCTGCGAACCGTGGCCAACGAGCGGCGCCGGACCCGCGCGCGGCGGCAGGGCCTGGTCTTCATCACCGAGCTGGAAGCGGCTCACGAAGAGATGATCGCCAGCGATGCACCTTCACCCCTCGACGAGCTGTTGGCGCGGCTGGAGGCCGGCAAGTTGCGCGAGGCGCTGCGGTCGATCCCCGAGGAGTTCGCCGAGGCAATCGAGCTTCATGACGTTCATGGCTTGAAGTACCGGGAGATCGCACAGATCACATCGGCGCCAATAGGCACGGTCATGAGCCGCATCAGCCGTGGCCGGCGCCTCCTGGCAGGGTTGCTCGCAGTCACCGGCGAGGAGAGAGCGAAGCGTGAAGTGGCGACGTGAGCGAGCGTTGCCAGGGAATGATCCGGAGGGACGTGACATCGTCGCAATCGAGGACCCCGATGGAGAGGCAAGGAAGGCAGCAGAGAGGGACGTGCGATGACTGAGGCTGCCCTCGACCATGCGCTGCTCGTGCAGCTGGTTGCGGCCTTTGCCGACGGCGAGCTGTCCGCGGGCGAGGCCCGTGTCGTCCAGGAACACGTTCGCGGCTGCGCACGCTGCCAGCGCGAGCTGACGCTGCAGCGAGGCATCTCCGCGGCGCTCGCCGAGGAGCCCGCTCGCTCAGCTTCGGCCGGGCTGCGCCGGCGCATCGAGCAGATCGGCCTGCCCAGCCCTCGCCCGTCGTCGCTTCCCTGGCGCGTGTGGGCAACGCCCGCAGCGGCTGCTGCGCTGGTCGCGTTCGCCGTCGTCGGCGGCGCTGCGTTGGTCTCGATCGGCGTCGGTCGCGCAGGTGCGCTGATCGCCCGCCAAGGGCAGGCGGGCAGGCCAATTGCCGAGATCCCCCTGCTCCGCGATGCGGCCGCCGACTGCCGCGGCGCGATGGCGCGCAACTTTCCGCGCAAGCCGGATCTCCAGGCCGTCAGCGAAGGACTCCGGTTTGCGGTCCGCGCTCTCGACCGGCCCGACGCCGAGCTCTTCAGCACCTGGAAGACGACGCTCGCCGGCGCCCCGGCAGTGGGTCTGGCCTATCGCTGGCGAGGGATCGTGGTGGTCCAGTATGCAGTGCCGCCCGAGCTGATCCGGCAGCAGCCGGAAGTGGGCGAGGCGCTGCGGGGAGCGGGCTCCTACTCCACATCGCAGCAAGGACAAGGGATCGTCGCATCCCTGGTGAATGGAAGCGGCATGGTGCTCGTGGCCGATGCACCTCTCGAAGAGCTCCGGCGGCTGATCTTGTGACCGGGTGGTACCATGCCAGCGGGGCATGTTGGAGCATCTCCGCTATTTCCAAGCCGTCGCGCGCTGCGGAAGCCTCTCGGCCGCCGCGCGGGTCCTTCAGGTCAGCCAGCCCGGCCTGACGGCGGTCATCAAGCAGCTCGAAGAGAGCTTCGGGACCAAGCTGCTGGTCCGGCTACGAACGGGCGTGTCGCTCACCAGCACGGGCGAGGAGCTCTTGCGCTTCGCCAACGAATCGCTCGCCCAGCTCGAGGAGGTCGAGCACCGGATCAAGGGGCTGGAGTCGGAAGAGGTCGGCAGCTTCGTGATCGGTTGCCACGAGTCGCTCGGGGCCTATTTCCTGCCGCAGTGGATGACCAGGTTCCTGGAGGGCAACCCGCGCATCCAGCTCAGCCTGTCCAATGCCCCGTCGCGGGCGGTGCTCGAGGCCACGGTGGATCGCAGCGTCCATTTCGGGCTCGTGGTGAATCCCGAGCCCCATCCGGACCTGGTCCAGATGAAGCTGTTCCGCGACGCGGTCGACCTCTTCGTGCTCGCCGACGGGGCGCCGGAAGCTGGCGATCTCGAGGCCGCGAAGGAGCGGCTGCGCCGCGGGCCGCTCGTCTTCGCGGGGCGTATCGTCCAGAGCCAGCAGATCATCGACGGGCTCGCGGCGATGGATGCGCTCCCGCCCCGGCTCTTGCCCTGCGGAGATCTGGAGCTGGTCAAGAGCCTCGCGCTCGCGGGCCTCGGGGTGGCGGTCCTGCCCAGGCGGGTCGCTCGCTATCTTCAAGAGAGGCGGCTGCGGCGTCTCCATCCGGAGCTGCCCTTCATCGCCGACGAGATCCATCTCCTCTTCAGGGGCGACGCGCATCGAACGCGCGCGTTCATGATCACCAAGGACGCCATCGTGGCGCACGGCCGGGCACTGGACTGCGACTTCGAGGAGTAGCCTCGTGTCCCGGCGGCTCGCTACGATAGACTCTCGCGTGCGCGGAGACAGCCTTTCACTCCAAGAGGCGCGGCGCATCGCGCTCGCCGCCCAGGGCCTCGGCACCCCGCCGCCCGCCAAGGCGGCCGGCGCGCGTGCCATCGCCGCCACGGTGGAGCGCCTGGGCGCGGTGCAGATCGACTCGGTCAACGTCCTGGTTCGCTCGCACTACCTGCCGCTCTTCGCGCGCCTGGGGCCGTATCGGCGCGACCTCCTGGACGGGCTCACGTACGGCGGCCCTCGGCGCGCGCTCTTCGAGTACTGGGGGCACAAGTGCTCCCTCCTGCCGATCAACGACTATCCGCTGTTCCGCTGGAGGATGGAGCGCGCCGCGAAGGGCCTGGGGATCTACCGGAGCCTTGCGCGCCTCTCCCGCGAAAAGCCCAAGCTCATCGCGCGCATCGAGCAAGAGGTCCGAGAGCGCGGCCCCCTCACCGCGGGCCAGCTCGCAGACAAGCCGCGATCGACCGGGTCACGGTGGGGATGGAGCGAGCACAAGCAGGCGCTCGAATATCTCTTCTGGAGCGGACGCCTGACGACCGCGGCGCGCCGCAATTTCGTACGCGTATACGACGTCGTCGATCGGGTGATCCCCGAGAAGCTGCGAGCACACTCCAGGCTCGATGCGGCCGCTCAGCAGCGCGGGCTCGTCACGAAAGCCGCGGCCGCGCTCGGCGTCGCGACTGCGCAAGACCTGGGTTTCTACTTCCGTCTCTCTCACGCGGAAACACGCGCGCGCATCGCCGAGCTGGTGGAGGAGGGAACGCTCCGCGAGGTCAAGGTCGAGGGGTGGAAGCAGCCGGCGTATCTTTCGCGCGGGGCTCGCGTTCCTGGAGCCGTCGGCGGCGCGGCGCTGCTCTCCCCATTCGACTCGCTCGTCTGGGACCGGGCGCGCATCGAGCGGCTCTTCGGCTTCCACTACCGCATCTCGCTCTACACGCCGGCGCACCTGCGGGTGCACGGGTACTACGTGCTGCCCTTCCTCCTCGGCGATCGGTTGGTCGCGCGCGTGGACTTGAAGACCGACCGCGCGGCCCGCGCGCTGCTCCTGCGCGGCCTCCACTTCGAAGGCGGGGTTCGCCGCGCCGACGTGATGCCGGCGCTCCGGGAGCAGCTCTCGGCGATGGCGGCGTGGCTCGACTTGGGCCGCGTCGTGGGCCTCACGCCGCTTTCACCGCGGCGAGCACCTTCTCCGACGTGAACGGCACCGAGCGCAGCCGCGCGCCGGTCGCATCGAAGATCGCGTTGGCGATCGCCGACGGCACGACCGCGGCGGTGGGCTCGCCCGCGCCCCACGGCTTCTCCGCCGGACGGTCGATCAAGGCGATCTTCACCTCCGGCAGGTCGGGGAAGGTCAGGATGGGATAGGTCGCCCAATCGACGCTGGTGACCTTGCTCCGGTCGAACGTGAGCTGCTCGATCAAGGTCCGGCTCACCGTCTGCTCGACGTTGCCTTCGATCTGGTTCTGGAGCCCGTCCGGGTTGATGATCTGCCCGCAGTCGTGGGCGACGAAGAATCGCTTCACGCGGACGGCGCCCGTCTTCCGATCCACCTCCACGTCGGCGACTGCGCCCACGTAGGTTCGCACCAGCTCGTAATGGACGTAGGAGACGCCGCGTCCGGCCGCGACGTCGCCGCCGCTCCGCGCTGCGCCTCGGGGCCGCGGCTTCCAGGCAGACAGCTCGACGAGCCGGTCGAGCAGCTCGAGGCCGCGCCGATCGCTCATCAGGAGCTTGCGCCGGTATTCGATCGGGTCGGCGCCAGCGGCCGCGGCGCATTCGTCGATGAAGGATTCGTTTCCGAACGTGTTCTGCATGCGCCCCGGAGTGCGGATCCACGAGGGACGGAACGGCGTCTCCGCGAGCGTGTGCGCGGTCGCCTTGATGTTGGGAACCGCGTACGGGATCGCCAGCGACTGGTGGATGTTGCCCGGATGCGCGGCATCCGCCGGCAGTCCAGCGAGCTGGGCCGCCACCAGCGGGACGGCGATCTTGGCCGGCCGGTCGGGGATGAAGATCTCGGATTCCCAGGCCACGGGCATCCCGCTGGGATCCAGCGCTGCGCGGAAATCGAGCAGCGTCGGCGGACCTTTCGGATCCCAGCCGTGCTCGTCCGCGCGGCTCCATTGCACTCGCACGGGTTTGCCGATCTCCTTCGCGATCATCACCGCGTCGGCGGCGGCGTCCTCGTGTCCGTTCCGCCCGTAGCAGCCCGAGCCCTCGACGTAGATGCAGCGGATGTCCTGCTCGGGCATCGAGAGCATCAGCGCGAGCTGCTTGACGAGCAGGTGCGTCTGCTGCGAGGCGGTCCAGCAGGTCACCTTGCCGCCCTTCACCTGGGCAACCGCGCAAGACGGCCCGATCGAGCCGTGCGTGTGGATGGCGAAGTCGTAGGTCGCCGAGACGGCCTTGCCGGTCTTGAGCGCCTCGGCGGAGTCGCCCGCCTTCTGCAGCACGTCGTCGCGGATGATCTTGGTGGAGCGGACGTACTCCCAGAGCTTGGACTGCTCGGGCAAACCCTGCCAGTCCGACCAGCTCGCCTTCAGCGCACCCGCCGCCTGGATCGCGCCCCACTCCGTCCTCGCCACCACCGCGAGGAAATCTCCCTTCCGGACGGTGGCGACGTAGCCCGCGACCTTCTTTGCCGCTGCGTCGTCGACCGAGACGAGCGACGCCTTGATGGCGGCCGGTCGCACGACGCGCGCGTGGAGCATGCCCGGCAGCTTGAAGTCCTGCATGTACAGGAATCGGCCCGTGACCTTCTCGGGGATGTCGAGCCTGGGCACGGATCGGCCCACGATGGTGTAGGTCGCGGGGTCCTTGAGCGGCGCCTTGGGGTCGAGCTTGAGCGCGAGCTTCTTCCCTCCGACCAGGTCCGCGTACCCGATCGATGACTGCTTGGCGACGACCCGGCCGTCTTTCGCGGAGACTTCCGTGCGCGGCACGCCGAGCTTTTCGGCTCCCTGGGCGAGGAGCGCCTCGCGTGCGGTGGCGGCCGCCTGGCGGATCTGCATGCCGCCGTTCTGGATGGAGAGGCTCCCGAACGTAACGCCCTGATCGGGCGTGAGCAGCGTGTCCCCCTGAATCACCTCGACGGTTGGGAGCGGAACGGACAGCTCTTCGGCGGCGATCTGGGTCATCGCGGTACGCAGGCCGGTCCCGAGGTCGACCTTGCCCGAATAGACCGTGACCCTGCCGTCGGCGCCGATGGCGATGAAGCCGTCGACCTCGTCGAGCGCGACGGTCTTTGGAGCGGGCGAAGTCGAGGCAGCCTTGGCGGGCGCGGCCGCGCCAGCTGCGCGCGTGGCAAGGGAGCCGAGCGAGAAGGTCACCACGAGCGAGCCGGAACCTTCGAGGAATCGGCGGCGGGAGAAGTTCTTCATGGCACGCTCCTCGCTCAAGTGGCGGTGCCGGCCGCGCGCCGGATGGCGCGGACGATCCGGAGGTGAGTGCCGCAGCGGCAGAGGTTCTGGGCCAGTTCCTGCTTGATCTGCTCCTCGGTCGGGTGCGGGTTTCGGTCGAGCATCGCCTTCGCCTGCATGATCATTCCGTTGATGCAGTAGCCGCATTGCACGGCCTGCTCTTCGATGAAGGCCTGCTGCAGGGGATGCGGCTTCTCGGGCGTCCCCAGTCCCTCCAGGGTGAGGACGCGCTTGTGCGCGACGGTCGAGACGGGGGTCACGCACGAGCGCACCGCCTCGCCGTCGATGTTCACCGTGCAGGCTCCGCACTGACCCAGGCCGCAGCCGAACCGCGGCCCGCGAAGGCCGAGATCGTCGCGCAGCGCATACAGCAGCGGCATCTGCGGGTCCTCGACGCGCACCCGCGCGGACCTGCCGTTCAACTGGAAGGCGATCGTCTTCGCCATGTCGTCCCTCCCGGGCGGGAACATTACTAGCGCATGACCCCGGACAGCGCTCGCTGGTTGAGCAGGTTTCCCTGAAGGTGTCAAAGTGTCGAGACGCGTCACCGTAGGGGTCAAAATCGATTTCGGCTCGTTTGCGGAGCATCGGCGACACTGATAAGGAGCACGTCATGCATCGGCTGCCGATCCTCGTCGCTTTTCTCGCGTCCGCAGTGTCGGCCGCCGACTACGGGCCCGGTTTCACGCAGAGGATGGTGCCGGTCGAAGGGTGCACGCTGAGCGCCACCGTGGGCGGCCAGGGTCCCACGGTCTTGCTCCTGCACGGCTACGCCGAAACCGCGCAGATGTGGAAACCGCTGGCGATCAAGCTCGCGCCGAAGTTCAGGGTGGTCGCGATCGATCTCCCGGGCATCGGCGATTCCTCGATCCCGGCGACCGGCATCGACATGAAGACCTCGGCGCAGCGGATCCACGAGGCGGTCCGCAAGCTGGGCTACGAGCGCGTTCGCGTGGTCGGCCACGACATCGGCTTGATGGTGGCCTACGCCTACGCGGCGATGTACCCGAACGAGGTCGATCAGCTCACCTTGATGGACGCCTTCCTCCCCGGCATCGGCGCATGGAGAGACGTCTACGACGCTCCCGTCTGGCACTTTCGCTTCTACGGCCACACCCCGGAGCAGTTGGTGAAGGGGCGGGAGCGGACCTACTTCGAGCACTTCTGGAACGACTTCGCCGCCGATCCGAAGCGCTCGATCCCCGAGGAGGACCGCCGCGCCTATGCCAAGGCCTACGCGCAGCCGGGACGGATGGCCGCCGGGTTCGCCTACTTCAAGTCGTTCCTGAAGACGGCCGCGGACTTCGCCGAGCTCGGCAAGACCCGACTCCCCATGCCCGTAGCGTCGATCGGCGGAGAGAAGGCGAACGGCGCTGCGCTGGGCGAGCAGGTCAAGCTCGTCTCGGCCAACCCTACGGTGGTCGTCATCCCGAACTCCGGGCACTGGCTCATGGAGGAGGCGCCGGACGAGACCATGGCCGCGGTGACCCAGGCGCTCGAGCACCCCGCCACCGCGCAGAAGTGACCTAGACCTGGGCGATGCCGCCGTCCACGAAGAGCTCGGTTCCAGTGATGTAGCTGCTGTCGTCCGATGCGAGGAACGACACGGCCTTCGCGATGTCGTCCGGCTGGCCGATGCGTCCCAGCGGAACGACTCCTGCGAAGTACGAGCCCAGCTGCTCGCTACTCGCCTGCTGAAGGCCTTGGAGCCCGGTGGTGTCGACCGCCCCTGGGCTCAAAGCGTTCACCCGGATCTTTCGACCTTTGAGATCGGACGCCCAGGTACGGGCAAACGAACGCACCGCTGCCTTGGTTGCGCTGTAGACGCTCCTCGTCGCGAACCCCTTGGACCCCACGATCGACGCGTTGAGGATGATGGAGGCGCCTTCGCGAAGTAGCGGAAGCGCCTTCTGCACCGTGAAGAGCGTGCCCTTCACGTTGACGTCGAAGATCTGGTCGTAGTCCTGCTCGGTGATGGAGCCGAGTGCAGCCCCTCTCGCGATACCCGCGTTGGCGAAGAGGATGTCGATGAATCCCTTCTTCTCCTTCACCGTGGCGTACAGCCGGTCCAGATCGGCGAGCTTTGCCACGTCGCCTTGGACTCCCGTGACGTTCCGGCCGAGCTGCTTGACCGTCGCCTCAAGCTCGCCCTGCCGGCGGCCGGTGATGAAGACGTAGGCACCCTCGCTGACGAGCCGCTGCGCAGTTGCGAGACCGATGCCGGAGGTGCCTCCGGTGATCACGGCGACTTTCCCCTCGTGCTTGCCCATGACTGAGCTCCTGGTCGGGGCTGAAAGACCCCCGCCTGTTATAATGATGATGGGTGACATTTTTGGATTCGGGAGGTGCCGAACCATGCGGCTCACCAAGGACCAGGCGACCGACAACCGGCGACGGATCCTCGAAGCGGCTGCCCGGCTTTTTCGCGAGCAAGGATTCGCGGCCGTGGCCGTGGCGGATCTGATGAAGGCCGCCGGCTTCACGCACGGCGGCTTCTACAACCATTTCCGCTCGAAAGAGGCGCTTGCCGCGGAGGCCTGCTCGACGGTGATCGCGCGCTCGAACGCCGAGCTCGCCGACGCGCTGGGTCAGAAGACGCCGGCCCAGAAGGCAAGAGCATGGCGGCGCTATCTCGAAGGATATCTCTCGGTCGAACACCGCGACGCTCCGGGCTCGGGATGCGTCATGGCCGCGCTGGCAGCCGACGGGGCTCGCCGAAGCAAGGAAGTGCAGGCCAGCTTTGCAGAGGGCGTCGAGGGCGCGATCGAGATCCTGGCGGCAAGTCTGCCGAGGGCGAAGCCCGGCGAAGACCCGGCCGCGGCGCGGGCGCGGGCCGTGCAACAGTGGAGCGAGATGGTCGGCGCCCTGGTGCTGTCCCGTGCGGTCGCCGGCGCCGATCCGAAGCTCTCGGAGGAGATCCTCGCCGCCAGCCGCCGCCTCGACTAGGTCAGAGCGTCTTCCGTACCCGCTTCGCCACCTTTTCCTTGCGCCATTGCACGAGCTGCGCGGCGATGATCGTCGAAAGCTGCGCGCGGGCCTCCTTCTGGTCGCGCAAGAGCGTCCTGTTTCTCTTGACCAGTCCGATGCGGACGTCCACGTCGTGCAGCTCGCCCAGGGAAGCCTGCAACGCCTTGAGATCCGACTCGAGGGCCGCGGCCTTCTTCGGCAGCGAGTCCTTCGCGACTTCGAGGAGGTAGCGCACCCCCTTCACCGAAATGCGGGCCCGGTGGAGGGCCTTCGGGGTCAGGCGCGACCGGGCCTGCTCCAACCGCTCTTCCAGCCGATCCAGCCGCTTGCGCAGCAGCTTGGCCGCCGTTCGCGCGGACGGGGAGGAGTCGTCCGCGGACGCTTCCAGCAGCGCCGGCAAGGTCCGCGAGCGCCAGCTGCCGAGCTGACTCTCCAACGCGTGCTCCGCCTTTCGCAGTTGCGCCTGGCGCGCGCGATGGAGGCGCTGGTCGCGCCCTTCGAGCCAATCGACCTGCAGCTGCAGGTCGCGCACATTGCCCAGCGCGTCCTGGAGCCTCTTCACCGCGGGATCGAGCTGGCGCAGCTCGAGTAGCCGCAGGGCGGCCCGAAGACGCCGCGCGGCCACCCGCATCTGGTGGACAGCCTCCTTCTGCGGCAGAGCCGTTTCGTACTGCTCGACCGCACTCAGCCATTCGGCCAGGAGGTGCGACTTCGCCATGGCTCAGGAAGCATACCGGATTGAGGCGCTCCTGATTCTACGGCCGAAAAGCTGCGGAATCGTGACGGATCTGTCACATTGGAAGGCGTACCGATTTTCCGTGCGCAAGCGTCCTCGAGCGGCGACGGAGGCGGCATTGATCAGGCTCTACCTGATCCGGCACGCGGCGGGCGCCCAGGCATCGAACGCACGCTGGCGGCGCCGGATCCGTTCCGCCGCGCGCGCCTTCGCCGAGCTCGAGGAACCGATCGATCTCATCTGCACCAGCGCGAATCAGCACGCGAAGAAGACGGCGGAGATCCTGGCCCACGCCCTCGACCACGAGGACATTCTCGAGCTCGAGGAGCTGTCGCCGCGGGGGCCGACCAGCAAGCTCCTGCGGGCGCTCGCCGCCTGCAGCGGCGACGGAGATGGAATCGTCCTCGTCGGCCACAAGCGCCAGCTGCGCGAGCTGTTCGCCGCTCTCGGGTTGCGCAAGAGCGAGCTTCCGCTGCGGCCCGCATCCGTGCTTCGCATCGACGTGGACGCCCTTCCCCGCCCGCGCACGTGCATCCCGCGGTTCCGGCTGCGGCCTTCGGGCGGCGGGTTGAAAGACGCGTTCCTGGGCCTGCGCAAGGTCGGCTAGTCGCCGCCGATAGGGCGGCGCTACGCCTTTCACAGCGCGGACGTCATGGGATCGTTGTAGGCCCGCTCACAAGCCGAGCTCCTGGGACACGCGGGCGCGGGCCTTCACGAAAGCACTCCAGTCCGCCTCGACCAGCGCAGCGTATTTCTCGGCAAAGGCGACCGCGGCGTCCGCCGCCTGCCGCGGATTCCAGACTGCGTCGAGCATGCCGGGCGCATTCACGCGGCAGTGGAGGCGCGCCAGCACCTCGCCGCATTGCCGGGCATAGGCGGAGAGCTGTTCGTGCCCTCCGTCGTCCGCGGCGGTCGCGAAGCGCCCGCAGGCGAGCTTCTCCTCCTCCGGCTCGATCTCGCGGACGAGGACCGGCACCTTGCCCAGGTGCGCGCCCGCCACCCGCGGCCAGGGATCGCCCTGCATCCTGCGGATGGCCGCCGTCTGCACGCGCGCCCGTTGGGCGATCGGAACGTTCCGATTCCGGGCGAGATCGATCGCGCTCCGCTCGGCTTCCTTGAGCTCCAGGATCATCCGCTCGTCGCCCTTGCCGAGCAGCGCCGTGAAGCGAAGCCTTCCCAGGGACCCGGTGCCCTTGAAACGGTAGGCTACGTCGAGCAGCTCCCAATCCTTCCCAGGCAGGTCGGCCTTGAGCTGCTTCAGGTGGTCGTAGTAGTCGCTCAGCGCGGCCTCGACCAGGCCGGGCCACGGCTTGGCAGGGTGGGCGAACTTGGGCGGATCGCCATCCTCCCCGAATCGGCGGCGTCCCTTTCCCGGGGCGACCTTGGCGACGAGGTCGGCGCGCGTCCTGCGTCCTTTCTCGCGCAGCAGCTGCTGAAGCCAACCCTCGGCCTTGTCCAGGCCCCAGACCGCGATCGGGAAGCGGCCGCCCAACCGCTCCACTCCATCCGCCCAGGCGTGCGCGATCAGCGTGGCAGCGGCCAGGCGCGGTCCGTGCTCGATCCCGGGAAGCAGCATCGCGCTCGTGCACAGGCGCTTCAAGTCCAGGTCGAGCGGACCCCAACCGACCCCGTCGAAGTCGTTCACGTCGAAGCAGAGCTCGCCGCTCGCCCCTCGGTGGGTGCCAAAATTCTCCAGATGCAAGTCGCCGACGACGAGCCCTTCGGGCGCCGAAGGAGCGGCGCCCGCCACTCGTCCCTGGACGAGATCCGCGGCCATCACGTGGAAGGTCCCGCGCAGGAACGAGAACGGCCCCGAGGAGAGCGCGTCGAGCTTGCGCCGCAGCCCCTCGGCGGTCAGGTCCCTCGCGCCGTCGTCCTGGTGAAGGACCCGATGCTCCTCGGCCCGCAGCGCATGACAGGCCGCGACGATCTCTGCGATCGGGTCCCGCGAAGTCGCCATCCTGCCCCACGCCGGCAGCCTCACCCGGCGTCGGCTGCGCGTATCCTAGCAGACCGGATCGGCCGGCAAGGAGCGCGCCGCCGGCGCCGCCCCCCAGGCATCAACGCGCGAGCGCACCAGCGCGGTCGATCAAGCTTTGCGCCTCGGAGATCCACGCCTTCGCCTGCCGCTCGTCGATCGCTTCTCCGGCCGCGGCCGCCGCATGAAGCGCGGTGCGGATCTCGGCCGCGGCCGCGTCGCGCTCCGCCGTCAGCGACCCGATCTGCTCCTCCACCGCGGCATACGTGGCGTCGTCGGAGGTGAGCGCGCGAGTGGAAGCCCGCAGCGCCGCCATCCCGAACGCTCCGAACGGAGCATTCATCTGCTTGAATGCCGCTCCGAGCCGCTCGACGGTCTCGCGGTGCGCGTCGAGGCCATGGGGACGCGCCTCGCCCTTCAGGGCCTCCGTGATCACCCGGCCGTCGGGCTCGTAGGAGTCTTTCAGGCCGAGGAGCGCCAGCATCGTCGGACGCACGTCGGTGTGATCGGTCCACGGCTGGGAGGTTTCACCGCGATCCCGGACGCCGGGGCCGACGAAACCGAGCCAGGTGTTGGCGATCTCGGGCTGGATGTCGCCGTGGTTCCAGGCGAAGGCGGGGTTGATGCAAGTCTCGCACGTGCTCGCGGCGCTCGCCGCGATCTTCGGCGATCCCGCCTCGTCGGATCCCATCGCCGCCGCCCGCGCGCCCAACGTGTTCATCCAGCCGGACGCCGGCGTGATCTATTCGGGCAGCTCGAAGAAGATCGCCGAGCACGGCGGCGGCACGCCGGACGACACGCACGTCGGGCTGCTGCTTTCCTGGCCGGACTTGCGACCCCGCAAGGTCTCCGATCCGGTGGACACCACGCAGGTGGCGCCGACGATCCTGAAGGCCCTCGGTCTCGATCCCCGAGCGCTGGACGCAGTCCGCAAGGAGCGCACCCGGCCGCTCCCCCACCTCCCGTTCTGAGCGATCGGGGCGCCAGGCGGCGAGGCAGGGCACGCGACAGGGCGCGGCGCTTCGGTTAGCGTGCGTGCCCGGTCCGTGGCTCCCCCGTCGAGAATGGCGCAACCTGGGCGACTCACCTTTCCTGACGGGTTCCTCTGGGGCACTTCGACCTCCGCGCACCAGGTCGAAGGCGGGAACGAGAACAACGACTGGGCCGACTGGGAGGGACGGCCCGGCGCCATCGGCGACGGATCGCGCTCGGGCGCCGCCTGCGGCTGGTGGGAAGGCAGGGCCGAAGAGGACCTCGCCGCCGCCGCGGCGGCAGGGCAGAACGCGCACCGCTTGAGCCTGGAATGGAGCCGCCTGGAGCCCGAGCCGGGCCGGTGGGACGACACCGCGTTCGCGCGGTACGCGCGCCTGCTCGACCAGATGCGCAGGCTCGGCGTGCGCGCGATGGTCACGCTGCAGCACGTCACCCTGCCGCGCTGGTTGGCGCGCCGCGGGTCCTGGACCTCGTGGGACGCCGTCGATCTCTTCGCTCGATATGCGGGGGAGTGCGCGCGAAGGCTGGGCGATCGCGTGCCGCTTTGGGTCACGGTCAACGAGCCTGCCGCCGTGGCAGGGGCAGGATACGCCTTGACGTACTGGCCACCTGGCCTGGGATCGAGCGGGATGGCACGGCGCGCGCTCGCGGTGATGCTGGAGGCGCACGCCGCCGCGTACCGGACGCTGAAGCGCGTCGCGCCCGGCGCGCAGGTGGGAATCGCGCTCAGCGCACCTCGACTCGAGCCTGCGCGACCGTCACTCCCCGACCGGGCGGTGGCCTGGGCGCAGGACTGGGCCTTCCTTGGCGCCTCGATCCGCTCGCTCCGGACCGGAATCCTGCCGCTGCCGCTGGCCGGGCGACGGAGGCGCGTTCCAGGGCTGCGCGGCTCGATGGACTTCCTGGGCGTGAACTACTACGGACGGTACGCCGTCCGCTTCGACGTGCGCAGCCCGCTGCGTCTCTTCGGCAAGCATGTGCAGGAACCCACCATCCGGACCGGTCAGTGCGACTGGGGTGAGATCTCCCCGGCGGGCTTGACCAGGCAGCTCGTCCGATTTTCGCGGCTCGGGGTCCCGCTGTACGTGACGGAGAACGGAATCCGCGACGCCGAGGATGCGCTTCGAGCTTCGTTCCTGCTCGATCACGTCGCGGCCGTACACGAGGCCGTCCAGCTGGGCGCCGACGTCCGCGGCTATTTCCACTGGTCGCTGGTCGACAACTTCGAATGGGCCGAGGGATGGTCGCCGCGCTTCGGCTTGCACGCGCTCGACCGCGAGACGCAGAAGCGGAGCGCGCGGCCCAGCGCGGAGCTCTACGCGGGAATCTGCCGGGCCAACTCCCTTCAGGCGCGCACCAGCAGTGCTCAGGTGCAGAAATCCCGCACGATGCGGTAGAGCACCCGCAGTCCCCAGAGGAAACCCTCCAGCGGGACGCGCTCGTCGCGTCCGTGGAAGAGCTCCGCGAACGGAGTCCCCGCCGGCAGCTTCAGCGGGACGAACCCGTAGAAAGTGCACCCCAGCCGCGAGAACGCATAGGCGTCGGTGAACCCGGGGATGAGCACCGGGACGACGCGCGCTTCCGGCTCGAGCGCCGCGACTGAGCCGACGATCTGCTCGAAGAGCGGCGTTTCGGCAGGCATCTCGATCGGCTCTCGTTCGTAGAACACCTCGAGCTCGATGTCGCTGCCGACGATCGCCCGCACCTCGCGCAGCAGGTCCTCCCGCGTCTGGCCGGGAAGGTGCCTGCCGTCGACCACGCATTCGGCGATGCTCGGGTGGACGTTCGTGCTGGATCCGGCGCGCAGGACGGTGGGGGAGGCGGTGTTCGAGCGCAGCGCGGCGAGGCTTCGTGCGATCTCACCGTCGGCGAGCCGCGAGAGCATGCGCAGCCCGACGGCCTTGTCCGCCATCGCCCGGAGCGCGAGATTGCTCGCCCCGCGGCTGCCGGCCGCCAGGGCCTGGACCATCTTGCGGTATGCGGTCGTCGCGTGCGGCGGAAGCCGTTCGGCTCCGAGCCTGGCGACCGCCCGCGCGAGACGGACAACCGCGGAGTCCGAGCGGGGAACCGACCCGTGGCCCGGCTCGCCCCGGGCGCGCATGCGGAACCAACAGACGCCTTTCTGCGCCACCATCACCGGATAGAAGACGCGGCTACCCACGTGCAGCGAGAAGCCTCCGAGCTCGCCCAGGCCGAAGGCGGCGCGGACTGCTTCCGGGTGCCGCTCCACGAGCCACAGCGCACCGTGCTCGGACCCCGCCTCCTCGTCGGCCGATCCGCAGAAGATCACGTCGCGCGCAAGGCGCACTCTGTCTCGCCGCAGCTGCCGCAGGACGGTGATCGAGAGCGCCGCCATGTTCTTCATGTCCAGCGCGCCGCGGCCGTGGATCCAGCCGTCGATCATCTCGGCTTCGAACGGG
>Ga0209488_10000144_pt1 | contig 54270 bp, 43 predicted proteins | sample Rivendell_Oct201_8_FD_188349 | JGI IMG/M metagenome (GOLD analysis project Ga0209488, IMG submission 188349) | Vadose zone soil microbial communities from the Eel River Critical Zone Observatory, Northern California, USA -... | ecosystem: Environmental > Terrestrial > Soil > Vadose zone >...
CCCGCCCTCGCGTTCCTCCCCGACCACCTGAAGCGGCGGGTATTCAGCGGGTTCGTGCAGGACGAGATCACCCTGGCGGAGAATCGACTGGTATGGACGCTCGGCTCCAAAGTCGAGCACAACGACTACACGGGCGTCGAGTACCAGCCCAGCACCCGCCTCGCGTGGACTCCGGCGGCCAAGCAGACGGTTTGGGCCGCGATCTCGCGGGCGGTGCGGACGCCGTCGCGGATCGATCGTGACTTATTCGTTCCCGCGAGTCCTCCGTACTTTCTCGCCGGCGGACCGGATTTCGACTCGGAAGTCCTGCGCGCGTTCGAGTTGGGCTACCGCGTCCAACCCAGCCCCAGGGTCACCGCATCGCTCGCAAGTTTCTATGACTCGTACGACAAGCTCCGAACCCTGGAACCGGGGTCTCCCGCGTTTCTCGCCAACGGCATGGACGGGAACTCCCATGGGGTGGAGGCCAGCGCGGACGTGCAGGCGCGGGAATGGTGGCGGGTCTCCGGCGGATACGCGTACCTGAAGCTCGAGCTCAGCGCCACGCCGGGAAGCGCGGACACGACGTCGGTGAAGCAGACCGGCGACTCACCTCGCAACCAGTGGTACCTCCGCTCCTCGGTGACCCTGCCGCACGACCTCGCTCTGGACGTGGGAATACGATCGGTCGGGAAGCTCCCGCACCAGGGCGTTCCGAGCTACATCGCCTGTGACGGCCGCTTCGGTTGGCAGCCGACGAAGGAGGTGGAGATTGCCCTCGTCGGTTCGAACCTCTTCGAGCCCCAGCATCCCGAGTTCGGGACGGCGGCCTCGAGGAGAGAGGTCGCGCGCAGCCTCTATGGCAAGGTCACATGCCGCTTCTAAGCCCCCCCGCGCGAAGACGCCTCCTCCGGGGCCTTGTTCCGGCCCTGGCCCTGCTCGGGCTGTGCGCAACCTCCTCGGCATCCGTGGCCAATGCCCTCGAGGTCAAGCGAACTCCGGAGTATGACCTCAAGGCGGTCTTCTTGTACCAGTTCGCCCATTTCGTGGAGTGGCCGGCGCGCGCCTTTGCGGACGCGCACTCGCCCATCACGATCGGCGTGCTGGGCGAGGATCCGTTCGGCGGTGGTCTGGACGAGATCGTCACGAACGAGGCCGTGGGAGGCCGGAAGCTGGTGGTGCGCCGATACCGCACGGTGGACGAGATCGACACCTGCCACGTCCTTTTCATTTGCCCGTCCGAGGCCAGCCGAATGGCCGCCATCCTGACCCGGCTGAAGGGGCGCAACTTGCTCACCGTGGGCGACACCAAGGACTTCGTCGCCCAGAACGGTATCGTGGGATTCACGCTGGCGCGGAACCGCTTGAAGCTGCGCATCAACCTCGCCGCCGCGGACACCGCCAAGCTGATCATCAGCTCCAAGCTGCTTCGCCAAGCGGAAATTGTCCATCCCAAGGGGAGCCAGGGATGAAGGCGCCTCGGACCACCATCCAGCGGAAGCTGGTCATCGCGATCATGCTGACGAGCACGACCGCCCTGGTCCTGACGGGAGCGGTGCTCGTGGCCCGGGAAGCCATGAGCCTCCGGAGCCTGCTCGGCACGGAACTCTCGACTCGAGCGGGGATCCTGGCCGCCAACTCCACCGCGGCGCTCGCGTTTCAAAATCCGGAGGACGCACGACAGGTGCTCTCCGCGCTTCGAACCGATCCGTCCGTGGTGGCGGCCGCGCTTTACGACGGCCAAGGCCGCCTCTTCGCGACCTACCCGAATGGAGCCGCGCCACCCCTCGTCCCGCGCAAGCCGGGTAGGCCCGGAAGGCTCTTCGAGAAGGAGAACCTGGTCGTGAACCAGAGCGTGGCCGAGGGAGCGAATCGTCTCGGAACGCTGTACATCAAGACCGATCTGCGCCAGCTCGATCAAGGCGTCCGCGTTCACGCCCTCGTGGTTCTCGGCGCCCTGCTCGGATCGATCGGAGTGTCGTTCGCGCTTTCGACGTGGCTGCAGCGGCGAATCGCGCAGCCGGTGCTCGTCCTGGCCAAAGCCGCGCGGGCCGTCTCCGAGCGCAAGGACTACTCCATCCGCGTCGAGACCGTCAGCGACGACGAGCTGGGCCTGCTCGCGGGAGCGTTCAATGACATGCTCGCGGAGATCCAGGAGCGGGACACAGCGCTCCGGTCCAGCGAGGGCCGGCTCCGCCAGCTCAACGCCGAGCTCGAGCAGCGGGTGGCCGCACGCACGATAGAGCTCGAGACCTCGAACAAGGAATTGGAGGCGTTCTCGTACTCGGTCTCCCACGACCTTCGGGCCCCGTTGCGGGCCATCGACGGGTTCAGCAAAGCGCTGCTGGAGGACTGCGGGGAGGCGCTGGGTGAGACCGGGACCCGCCACCTGGAGCGTGTGCGAAACGCGACGCGGCAGATGGGATTGCTGATCGACGACTTGCTCAACTTGGCTCGCCTTTCCCGGGCGGAGTTGCGGCGGGAGCCGGTCGACTTGGGAGCCGTTGGCCAGGAGATCGCCGCCTCGCTCGAACAAGCGCAACCGGAGCGCAAGGTATCCTTCGTCCTCGCGCCCGACCTGCGCGCCGATGGCGACTCGCAGCTCCTCCGCGTCGTCCTCGACAATCTGCTGCGCAACGCGTGGAAGTTCACGTCGAAGCACCCCACAGGGCGGATCGAGCTGGGACAGACCGGGACCAACGGCCGCCGCGTGTTCTTTGTCGCTGACGACGGCGCCGGGTTCGACATGGCACACGCCGATCTGTTGTTCGCGCCATTCCAGCGGCTTCATCGCCAGAGCGACTTCGAAGGCACGGGTGTGGGGTTGGCGACGGTACAGCGGATCATTCATCGGCATGGCGGGCGGCTCTGGGCGGAAGGGGCGGTGGACAAAGGGGCAACCTTCTATTTCACCTTGTGGGAGAACGGATCATGAGAGACAAGGTCATCCTCATCGCGGAGGACAACGCGAACGACGAGGAGCTTACGCTCCGCGCCCTTCGAAAGAACAACATCTCCAATAGCATCGTGATGGTGCGCGACGGTCAGGAGGCGCTGGATTATCTCTTTGGCGACGGAGCGCACGCCACTCGCGACCTGAACCAGCGGCCGCAGGTGATGCTCCTGGACATCAACCTTCCCAAGATCAACGGACTGGAAGTGCTGAAGCGGATTCGAGCGGACGAGCGGACGAAGACGATGCCGGTGGTCATCCTGACCTCGTCGGCCGAGGAGCGGGATCGGTTGGTGGCCTACGCGAATTTCGCGAACAGCTACATCCGAAAGCCCGTGGATTTCGACCAGTTCACCGAGTCAGTCCGAGAGCTGGGGCTGTATTGGCTGGTTCTGAACGAGCCCCCTCCGCGGCCCCGAGCGGCGGCAACGAGCTGAGATGGCTGCCAACCTCAACGTTCTCGTCGTCGAGGATTCCGAAGACGACAGCCGCCTCACCCTGCGCGAGCTGGAGCGCGCGGGGTACGAGGTCGAGCACGTTCGCACCGACACCGAGGCGGCGCTGCGCGCGGCGCTCGCCCAGCACAAGTGGGACCTCGTCCTCTCCGACTACAACGTCCCCGGATTCGGCGGAACCGCGGCGCTCGCCATCGTGCGGGAGAAGCACCCCGAGCTGCCGTTCATCTTCGTCTCGGGAACGATCGGCGAGGAGACCGCGGTCGCCGCCATGCGAGCCGGCGCGAACGACTACGTGATGAAGAGCAACCTGAAGCGCCTGGCGCCGGCGATCGAGCGGGAGCTGCGCGAGGCGGCCGTGCGCCGCGAGCGGCAAAATCTCGAGAGTCAGCTCCGCCAGTCGCAGAAGATGGAGGCCGTCGGGAGCCTGGCGGGGGGCGTGGCCCACGACTTCAACAACCTCCTCACCGCGATCATGGGCTATGGCCAGCTCCTGGCGATGCGCATGAAGCCCGAGGATCCCGCGCGTCGCGACATGGAGGAAATCTTGAAGGCAGCCACTCGCGCCTCCCATCTCACGCGCCAGCTTCTCATGTTCAGCCGCCGAGAAGTCCTGCAGCCACGGCTACTCGATCTCAACGCGATCGTATCCGACATGGGCAAGATGCTACGCCGCCTGATCGGCGAGAGCATCGATCTAGCCGTGGTCCCGGGCGACAACTTGTGGGCCGTCAAGGCGGACCCGGGCCACATCGAGCAGGTGATCATGAATCTCTCGGTGAACGCCCGCGACGCCATGCCCCAGGGCGGGAGACTGACGATCGAGACCTCGAACATCGATCTCGGTGAGGTTTACGTCGGCGAGCACGTGGGCGTGAAGCCGGGAGCCTATGTCCTCCTCTCGGTCAGCGACACCGGCACCGGAATGGACGAGGAGACCAAGGCGCGAATGTTCGAGCCCTTCTTCACGACCAAGGGCCCGGAAAGCGGGACTGGTCTTGGACTCTCGACCGTTTACGGGATCGTCCAGCAGTGGGGAGGCGCCATCCAGGTGTACACCGAGGTCGGCTGGGGAACGTCGTTCCGGGTCTATCTGCCGCGCGAAGCCGGGACGGCCGAGCAGGCGGTGCGAACGGAGAGCCTCGCCGATGTTCCGCGCGGGGCGGAGACCATCCTCGTAGTCGAGGATCAGGATGCGGTTGCCGCGGTCATTCGAGCGACGCTGGTGCTATGCGGGTATCAGGTGCTCGAAGCGCACAAGGGGACTGACGCGTTGGAGCTGTTGGAACGCCAGGAGGGCCCGATCCACCTCCTAGTGACGGATATCGTCATGCCGGTGATGGGCGGTTCCGAGCTGGCGCTGCGCATGCAGAAAGCGCGACCGGAGACCAAGGTCCTCTTCATCTCCGGATTCAGCGAGCGGGCGTTCTCCGCCTATGGAAGCACCGATCCTGGCTTCGCGTTTCTGCAGAAACCCTTCATGCCGGAGACCCTCGCGCACAAGGTGCGGGAGGTGCTGGATGCCAAGGGTACGAAGGCTGCCGGTCCGACATCGGAGCCCGGGCATCGCCAATAGCCGGTTACGCGACTTGCTCGACGGAAACAGCCGGGTGGAGCTCCAGGGGACCGTCCATCGGTGAAACGAGGTCCTCCCGGGGACGATCGACGTACGTGCGCGCCCACAGCTCGAGGCAGGTCAGCGCGAATACCTGGTGCGCGCGTCGGCCAGGCTGGGGTCCGGGGCCAAGAAGCGCGGCCAGGCCCTTTGGATCCAGCCAGCCTCTGCGCGCACAGCGTCCGTCCAACAGGATCTCGCTCGCGAGGGCTCGAAGCCCCTGATCCATCCATCGGTACAGCGGTACTCCGAATCCTCGTTTCCGCCGCTGGAGGACCGGCTCCGGCAGGATCCCCTTCACTGCCTCGCGGAGCACCCATTTCGTCACGCCTTGGTGCAGCTTCATGGAGATCGGGAGCCGAGCCGAGAATTCGACGATGCGTTGGTCCAGCAAAGGCGTCCGCACTTCCAGAGAGTTGAGCATCGACATTCGATCCACCTTGGCAAGCACGTCGTCCGGAAGGTAGGTCTCCGCGTCATAGGCGAGCAGGCCGGCGATCCCCTCGCCATTTCGCCGTGGGCGCCGCGCCAAGGGAATCGGCGAGGACGCGACAGCCTCAGCCAGGCCGGGCGCCAGAAGACCCTCGAAGTCCTCGGCGTGGAACAGGGACATGTTCCAGAGATGGCGCTGGAGGAGGTCCCGGTCCCATTGGCGCATCCGTTCCCCTAAGTTCCCCCCCAGCCGAAACGCTCTCGCCGCGGAGGCGACCAGGTTCCGCCCTGGCCAGGGCACCCAATCGGCGGCCGCATGTCGCATCGCCTTGCGATACGTGTCGTACCCGCCGAACATCTCGTCGCCCCCGTCGCCCGACAGCACGACCGTCACGCGCTCGCGAGCGAGGCGCGCCACGTGGTAGCTCGGCAGAATGGAGGGATCGAAGAACGGCTCATCCAGCGCCCACACGAGACGGGGGAGCAGAGCGAGGGAGCCGGGCCCGATCCAGTACTCGTGGTGATCGCTGCCGATTTGGCTCGCGACCAGCCGGGCGTGGAGGATGTCCTGGTCGGTCGTGCCCTCGACCCCCACGCAGAACGTCGAGATCGGGGTGCCGCGCTGAGCGGACATGACCGCGGCGACGCAGCTCGAATCGATCCCCCCCGAGAGCAGTGCGCCGATCGGAACGTCCGCGACAAGGCGCGTCCGCACCGCATCCTCGATCTCGCGCCGGAGTTCCTCCGCGGCCGCCTGCCCCGATTCCGGACGCGGCCCCTCGGCCGGGGGCGTCCAGTAGCGCTTCGTGCGCGGGCCCGACGAGTCGCAGAGGATGAAGTGTCCGGGAGGGAGCTTGTTCACCCCCTTCCAGATCGACCGGGGGGATGTGATGTACCCAAAGGTCAGGGACTCGACGACGGCGCTCTCGTCGACATCCCGAGGAACTCCTGGATGGAGGAGAAGCGCCTTCAGCTCGGACGCGAAGACGATCCGACTTCCGTCGTCGTGCCAGTAGAGCGGCTTCTTTCCCATCCGGTCCCGCGCCAGGAGCAGAACGCGGGCTTTGGTGTCGAACACCGCCAGCGCGAACATACCGGTCAATTGCTGGAGCGCCTCGGGGCCCATCTCCTCCCAGAGATGAACCAGCACCTCGCTGTCGCTGGCGCCGCGAAAGGCATGGCCGCCGCGGAGGAGTCGATCGCGGAGGGGGGCCGACCCGTAAAACTCCCCGTTCACGACCGCAACCGCCGATCCGTCCTCGCTCAGGATCGGCTGCCGTCCGCCCTCGGACAGATCGACAATCGAAAGCCTCTGATGTCCTAACTGGGCCCGCTCCCCCCTCCAGACGCCGCCGGTGTCCGGGCCGCGATGTCGGATGGCGCGCAGCTGGCTCTCGAGAGCGTTGAATGCGGCGGGCCCGTCGCCGTACGCAAAACATCCAGCGAAACCGCACATGATTCGCGTGTACCCCGTCTGCCTAAGGAGACCTGAACGAAGGGGGAAGCCAGGGCGGGAAGACCAGCTCGAACCGGGCACCGCCCAGCGTGGAGTGCCCGACTCTGACGTCTCCCCCGTGGGCGCGGGCCACTCGCCGGATCAACGGCAAACCAAGACCGAAGCCGGCATGGGCAGCGCGCGCCTCGGATCCGCGGAAGAACGGATCGAAGATCCGTTCGCGGTCCTCCGCCGGAATTCCGGGACCTCCGTCCTCCACGATGACGGTGCACCCGGTCGGAGTCGTGACGAGGATCACACGAACCGGCGCGCCGGCAGCCGAGAATTTCAGCGCGTTGGCGAGCAGATTGCGCGCGGCCGCGGCCAGGAGGGCGGGGTCCCCGGCGACCAGCGCCTCATCCGGAGCCGCGACCTCGACGTCGCGCTCGCGATCGGGCCACTCGCGCCGAAGGTCCGCCGCCGCCTCGCGGATCACGTCGCCAAGGTTCACCGGCAGCGCGCTCACGATCGGATCCCGATGGGCATCGTCGGCATTCCGGAGCAGGAGCAGCGCTTCGACCAGGGTGCTCATCGCGCGGGTCTGGGCCCAGGACCTGAGAAGCGAGTCGCGCTGTCGATCGGGAAGCGACCGGTCCTGCGCGGCATGTTCCAATTCGCCGGAGATCACCGTGAGCGGCGTGCGAAGCTCGTGAGCGGCGTCGCGGGTAAAGTTGCGCTCGGCGCGGATCATGGATTCCAACCGAGCCAGGAGGCGGTTGAACGAGCCCGCGAGCGCCGCGACCTCCGTCGGATCACCGGTATTGCCAAGTGGCTCGACGGATCCGTTCTGCGAGGCGCGGTCCGCCTGGAGCGAAATCTGCGACAGGGGGCGAAGCGCGCGACGGGCCAGAACGCGGCTCACCGCCAAGGTCACTAGGAACAAGGGAACCGCCGTGATCGCGAGCGCCATCGCCAGCGCGGCCACCGCGTGGCGACGCGGCTCCGTCGACATCCTCGCGATCAGCGATGCGCCGCGGGACAGAGGGACCAGAGTCTGAACGGTTCCGTCCCGCTGCCCGCGAACCAATCGCTCGCCATAGCGGTAGACGAGGTGCTGCGTGGAATCCCGTACTTCGATTTCCGCGACGACCGGAGACTCTTCTCCGACGGCGTCTCTTGCGCCGCGCGCCAGGTCGCCTTCCTCACCCCGCTCCCGCTCGATGCTGGCCGCCAGCCGCTTCGCCGTGGCGGCCAGCTCCAGGCGTTCCTGTCGTTGGAGAGTTCGTCCGGAGAGCCAAACCGAGGAGCACGCGAAAATCGCAATGACGCAGGCGGCAAGCCCAAGCTGCAGGAGGGCCAGGTGGGATTCAAGCGAGCGCACGTTCACACTCTCTTTTCGAATACCAGTCCTGCCCCCCGGAGCGTTCGGATGACGAATCCAGTCGGCGAAACGCCGAGCTTCCGCCGCAGCCGGCTCAGGATGACGTCCAGGCTGGCCGCCGCCGAGGCTCCCGCTTCTTGCCAGGCCCGTTCCAGAATTTCCCGGCGCTCCAGCATCTGGCCCTGGCTAGCCGCCAGCATTTCGAGGACCAGCCACTCTCTCGCGGTCAGCGGTATTTCCTCCCCGTCCCGCCGGAAGCGGCGCGCCGCGAAATCGATCTTGGTGTCACGGCTCTCGAGAACCTGGGGCAGCCTGGCGCTGCCGCGGCGAACCAGGGCGCGCACCCGTGCTTGAAGCTCGGCCAGCGCGAAGGGCTTCCGCAGATAGTCGTCGGCTCCCGCATCGAGACCCTGGACGCGGTCGGCAACCTCGCCTCGCGCCGTGAGACAGAGGATCGGGGTGAGGACCCCTATCGACCGGAGGTTCCGGCAGAGCGTCAGTCCGTCGCCGTCCGGAAGCATGAGGTCGAGGACGATGGCGTCGAGATCGGCGTCGGCTCCCCGCTCGAGCCCGGTGCTGAACCGCGACGCGCACAAGACCTCGAAACCCGCGTCCTGGAGCGAGCGCGTCAGGAGGTCGCGGGTGGGGGCGCTGTCCTCGACGATCAAGACTTTCAGATGTTCCCTCGCTAGCGGTTGGCCCGAATTCGGGCGGACGGCCATGAGCGTATCTTGCGCGCCAGGTCGCTTGCCAGCACAGCTTCCAGGGCGATATAGGCCGCGAGCGAGAAGGCTAAAGCGTACTGGGCCGCGAAATAGCGCCCCCACATCGCGGGAAACAACATGAAATGCAGCCCCACATAGACGAGCGATGATACCAAGGCGAACTGCAGGGGCGCCGACATAGGGCCGACAGCCCGCCGAATCCAATGAGGCCGCCAGAGCAGCGCGGCGATACCCGCAATCGAAACCCCAACGTACTTCAGCAGCCGGGGTCCGTTTTCGACGGACCCAACCCCCGAAGCCAGGGCAGCGAGATACGATTTCACCGTCACGGCGTGGGGATAGTCGGCCGGATAGGCGGACTGATGCGAGAACGTATAGTCGAATACCGTGCTCCAACCATAGTTGCCGAAGATCGCGTTCAGGCCCCAATAGAGCGCCACGCTCGAGAGCGCGCTCGCCAGAACCAGGCGGCTCGCGAACGGTCGCGTCAGCCAAAGGAAGACGTAGAAGGACGGGAGCAGGAGCAGCAGATCGGTGCGAACCGCGACACACGCCGGCAGGGCGATGAGAAGGAGCTTGTGGCGTCGGAATGCCAACGCATAGCAGACGAGCACGGCGAGAGCAGCCATTGCGTCGGGGGTCGAGTACCTGGCGAGATCGGGAAAGGCGGATGAGAGCGCGATGAACGGAACGACCAGCGAATAGACCAGGGGCTGCCTGGGGAGGATGAACGCCAGCACCATGATGGCCAGTGCGGCACATATGGCGGAGATCAGGTACGACGCAAAAAACGGATTCAGGCCGAAGGTCCACAGTGCCAGGATCGCCCACACATAGGCGACCCGTATCTGGAAGAAGGGCAGGTGTTGACGAAACGATTCTGGATCGGTCGCCCGGAGGTGGCGCAGATATCCGGTCGTCAGGTCCGAGTACGTGCGCTGGGGCACGGAACGGCGGAGAAGCTCATAGACCTCGGTCTGGAGCGCCGCGGGGTCATGGGTTTGGTAGGCCTTTGCCGACGCGACATAGGCGACCATGTCCCAATTTAGAAGTGGCCGGTGCAGGTTGGAGAGGAAGAACGTCCCGCAAAAGACCACCAGGAAGGCAAGCAGGAGGCAGATCCGGCCGGTGCGCTTCACGGGCGCTAGTGGCGTCTTCACGGTCAAGATTCATATCTTAGCGTCAACTCGCCCTCGCCGCGGATGGTTTGTTCCGGCCATCGCAGCGCCCGCACGCAATAAGATGGACCCGAGATTTCGACCCCGAGGTTAGAATCACCAAGGGGGTCGCCGCATGGGAGAAATCCTTCGATGAAACGTATCGTGAGAGCGACACTCCTTCCCCTTCTCGCGCTCGCAGTCTTCGCTGCCGGCCAGCCGCAGTCCGCCGCTCGCACCGTGCGGGGTACCGTGCACGCGGTGGAGCCCAGGGCCGGCTCGGTGGAAGTGGTAACAGGTGTCGGAATGGCCCTGCGCGTTGTACGGCTGCAGGCCATGGCCACCACCAGAATCATGCGCGGCGGTGCCGGCGTCGTGCTGACTGAGCTCAGGCGTGGCGATTTCGTGCGCGCAGAGTGCCGCTGGACTGATAAGGGACTCGTCGCGGACCGAATAGAGGTCGCGAACCCGTGAGCCGCCAGTCGCTCATCGCCCCGCTGCTCCTGCTGCTCCTCGCCCTCGCCGCGAGCGGGTGCGCGAAGCCCCTCAAGCCGGGCGATCCGATCCGGGGCCTCACCTCGGGACAGCTCGACCAATTCCGCCGCGGCAAGGCCGTCTTCGACAGCGTTTTCACGCCGGAAACCGGGCTCGGCCCGATTTTCAACTCGGCGGCCTGCGGCGAGTGCCACGAGGACCCGACGGCTGGTGGGGTTGGAGACGAGATGGAGGTCCATGCCACACAGTTCCGCGCCGACGGCAACTGTGACCAGCTCGTGGGAGAAGGTGGCCCTGTCATTCAGCAGCATGTGACGCCCGCTCTGAAAGCTGCGTTGGGGATCGACCAAGAGCCGTTCCCGAAGGACGCCACGGCGCGCGCGATCCGAAGCACGCCCGCGATCTTCGGCCGCGGCCTGCTGGACGCGGTGCCCGAGGCGGAAATCCTCTTGTACGCCGACCCCGACGACCGCAACCGCGATGGGATCTCGGGCCGGCCGAACCGCTTCGTGGACGGCCGCATCGGCCGATTCGGGCGAAAAGCCTTCGTGCCGACGCTCGACGAGTTCAACGCAGGAGCGTTCGTCATCGAGCAGGGCGTGACGAATCCGGCGGTGCCGACGGAGGAGTCGATCGGCGGGCGCCCGATTCCTGCGGGGGTCGATCCCGTCCCGGAGCCGGAAATCGATCAAAAAGCCCTCGATCTCACAGATGATTTTGTGCGCTTCCTCGCGGCCCCCTCGCCGGCGGCGTTAACCCACGAAGGGAAAGAAGGGCAGAAGCTTTTCGCCCGGATCCGGTGTACCTCCTGTCACCTGCCGACCCTCCGTACGGGAGATAGTCCGGTGTCCGCGTTGAGGTACAAAACCTTCTTCGCCTACACCGACCTCCTACTCCACGACATGAGCGCGGACCGAGGGGACATCTGCCTCGGACTCGCGACGCCGTCCGAGTTCAGGACGGAACCCCTGATCGGGCTGCGCTTCGAAAAACGATTCCTCCACGATGGCGGTGCCGCGACGCTCGAACAGGCGATCGAGCTGCATGGGGGTGAAAGCGCAGGCGCCCGGGAGCGCTTCAGGCAGTTGCGCCCGCGTGAGCGGTCGGCCCTGGTCGCGTTCTTGAAATCGCTGTAGTGGCGCGCCATCGCATGAGAGCCCTCTAAAAAGGAGGCGGGTTGATGAGAAAGGTCCGGGCGCGGGCATTTGCACCGCGGGAATACATCCGGGTCGTGCCGCTGCATTACCCAAAGCCCGCCGTCCCGATTGACGAACTCGCCCGCCGGCGGGCAGCCGAGGAGCACGACTTTTTCGGCGGACGGCAGGCTCCCGCACCTGCAAGGGCGCTACTCACGTATCGCGGCGGGCCTCTCCTTCGGAATGCAGAGGTGTTCACCATCTTCTGGGGCAAGACTTGGGGTAGGACGCCGGGTTCGACAGCGTTGATGACCAAGCTCAACACGTTTTTCGCTACTTTCCTCGTGGGCCCTATGATCGATCAGCTCACGGAATACGACGTGCCACGTCAAGCGATTGGGCACGGCTCGCTCATCGGTACCAAGGTCATCAGCGCCTCCGCGCCGGTGGGGAGCATCACGGATTCGGCGCTCCAGGCGCAGCTAAGAAAGTGGCTCAAAGCCAAGGTTGTGCCGAAGCAGACGAGGAACAGGCTCTACTTCGTCTATCTGGAGCCGGGCGTGGTTTCGATCATGGGTGGCGGACGGTCGTGCCAGAACTACTGCGGCTATCACAGCAACTCCGGACGTATTTATTACGCGGTCATGCCCTATCCCACGTGCAACGGTTGTCTTGGCGGCCTGTCCGCGTTCGAGGCGCTTACCGGGACGAGCTCGCACGAACTATGCGAGGCCATTACGGACCCGGTGCCCGGCTCGGGGTGGTACGACGACGTGAATGGCGAGATCGGAGACATCTGCGCGTGGAGCTTCAAGCAGGTTGGCGGCTACACGGTGCAGCTCGAGTGGTCCAATCGACAGAACAAGTGCGTGTAGGCGTCGTGGGCTCACCGCCGCATCCGCCCGAACTATCCTCGATGGATCACGGCGCTACAGTTAGCGACATTCGTCTTTCGTATAAAAGACGAATGTGGGCCGCCCATCCATTAGTGGGCCGCAAACTCCAGCCGTTGTTGGTACAGCCGCCCGGGGGAGCTCCGACTACCGCTCGGAGGTGGCCGGTGCAGGTTGGAGAGGAAGAACGCCCCTGAGAAGACGGCCAGGCGTGCAATGAGGAGCCAGGTCCGTTCTTCACCCTTTCTGCTGAGGAACCAAACGTACTGTAATCACAACGTTTTCAGCTACGGGATGCCCCTCGCCTCGAGCGGGTCTAAACTGAAATCTTGAGACCGCGTCGGAAATCCTCATCCAGACGTCGTCGCTAATCCAATGGAGGTCTATGGTTCTTGGATGCACCCATGTCACCTTGCCAGATTTCCCCACCGTAGCAGCAACTTTTGCCTCCCGGTCAATCAGGCCGGCGCTCTTGACCTCCACGACAGGTTCCGAAAGAAGCTCGGGTGCAGTATCAACTCTTACAGCGACATCCGGGTCATCCGGATCCAGCGCCACTGGGAACATCCCTCCGTACCGGAACCGGCGTCCATTCTCAGATTTCACGGAGACGATAACGCGGTTTTCCTTCGTTACTACCGACAAACCGCTCACCTCGAGGGTCATTAACCGCTCGTAGTCGTAAGAGTCCCCGGCGGCCTCACCAGGAAGATGTAACGATGCACGGATTGTAACGGGGTCATCGTTCTTCTTCTTGAGGCGTAGGAACCATCTCTTGTCGCTTGGCCCTCTCCATCCCAGTCCTGGGTGCACGGTCCTGTGTAGCGCACCTGCGACTACGTCCACATGTGGACTAACTGAAATTCGGACCTCGCCTGCTTCGCTGCCGGAATGCACCTCGCTCCAGGTGCGAACCTCAACGTCCCACAGCCCAGCTCGGTCAATTGTGTCCATGGACCATAGGCTCAACTCGACCGGGAACAGGTCGCCAGTTGTCGGCTTAGCTCCGCCGGGGGCAGCGACGGTGCACGTCGCCATCAGCAAAGCCACACGTCGCCATAAGTGCCTCATCGCTGCCTCCTACCGAACCACGACAATCCTATCGCGGTCCCGCATTCCATCGCAAACGAGCGCCTCCGCCACCGAAACTCTCGACGCGGTCGGCCACCTCCCCCGCGCCGCGAGACAGAGGATTATCCCCGAGGCTATCGCATGATCATGAATCGACCTGTTGCGACCCCGTCCGCTGTCTCGACTCGGTAGAGGTAGATGCCGGATGGAACCTGGGACCCAGCGCGAGTGAGGGATCCAAGGCGGAACCCGCGAAAGCCTGGCGGCGCCACAGGCAGGTCCGCCAAGGTTTGGACCAATCTCCCGTTCACATCAAATACCCTCACTCTCAGGGCTCCAGCGGTGGAGGTCGCGACGCTCAGCGTGCCTTCCCCAGCTATAGGATTGGGAGAGATGCGTACGATGTTTCTGCCAGTCTGGACAACATCGAGCACAAAGGACGAGTGAATTCTATCGCCCGCACCAAGGCCGCCGTCGATGCTTACAGTCACCGCCCTCCTACCATGAACGCTAGCGAAAAGGCTGGCGAGATCACCACGCGCGAAGCAGATCGGGAGTTCCAGGACGCCGTTCGCATCCGTGTCGGTCAGAACCGCGCCATCCAGAACATGCCCGGCAATGCGGCTCACAGATCCAGTGCCACTGGAGAGCATGGAGACGGAGGAGCGGGCGATATCGGAGGCATTGAAATCACCGTTCAACGGCTCAAGACGCACGCAAGTGTACGCAGGTCCCGCACCTATAGGAATCGTACGGTTTGCCTCAGGTAGGAAAGCGCGAGCAGTTCGAAATACAGGTCTGCCGCCCCGGTTGAACAGCAGGGAAACCGAGTTCCCAGCATAGGTCCCCACGACGAGATCCGGCCTGCCATCCCCGTCGAGGTCCCCTATCGCAACGGATACAGGGTTTGGAACTGTCCCGAAATCCGCTCTCGAGCCAAAGGTCCCGTCGCTGGCTCCAAAAAGTACCGAGACGGTGCTCGTGCCATTAGCGGTTGCCAAATCGTAGTTCCCATCGCCGTCAAGATCACCGATAGCAACCCCATACGATCCGCCCGGCGTTACATAGTCGCTTGGGGAAGCGAACGTGCCATTCCCGTTGCCTTTGAGCACAGCGACCCCACCCTTTGAATCACAGTTGTCCTTGTATGTCACGGCCAAGTCCAGCCTCCCGTCTCGGTCCACATCGCGGGCGAGAACGACGTTTGCGGGGATGTGGTCGAGTACAACAGTGGGCAAGCCAAACACTCCCGATCCCGCGCCAAGGAGAAGTGTCACCTTTGCGGCCAGGGGATCGGCCACCGCAAGGTCGGGGTTTCCGTCGCCATTGAAGTCGCCCACAGTGATGGCGTCGGGGAATCGTCCAAACGGTATGTCCGTTCGAGCAGCGAACATGCCCTGTCCCAGGCCGAGCTGAACGGAAATGCCCGGAGGACCAGATGCCACGAGTCTCGGGGCTTTGGGGCTTGCGGCAGCAAAGCATATATAGGAGCCATTGCCGGTGGCGGCGATCAGGTCAGGCCGGCCGTCCTTGTCGAGATCGGCGACAGATACGAAATTGGGGTTCGCCAAAGTCGGCACGTACGTCTGGAGACCAAATGTCCCGTCTCCCAATCCAGGCAGAATCGAGATGGAATCGGTGCCGAAGTCTGCTACGACGAGGTCGAGGCCGGGCGTTCCGTCCATCTCGGCGCTCGTGATCCATAGTGGATAGGGACCTACACTGTAATCATGCGCCCGCCCGAAATCCCCCGCACCATCATTGACGACGACCGATACGGTCGCCGAGCCAGAATTCGCCGAGGCGATATCAGGGTATCCGTCTCCATTGAAATCTTTGACTTCGACGGCTGACGGATCCATCCCGGTCGTTACACGCGTATCGACGCCATAGGTGCCATCTCCGTTCCCCAGAAGGACTGCAACCATTCCGAGGCCGCCGCCAGTTGAGCACGAAGACGCAATGTCCGGGTAGCCGTCTCCGTTGAAGTCTCCGATCGCGGTCGAGAAGGGGAGAGATCCGATAGGGAATCTCCGAACCGGTGCAAAACTGCCGTCTCCATTTCCGGGAACGACCGCAACCTCGCCGCGTCCAAAATCGGGTATCGCAAGATCGAGGTGCCCATCAGCGTTCAAGTCCCCGATCGCGAAGCTACCGAGGCCGTAGGTATCGTCACCCGCGGCATACGCGACAGCCGGCCCGAACGTTCCGTCGCCATTCCCAAGAAGGACAAGAGCCAAGTTATGGATGGCGTTATCGTAGTTCAGCACGATGATGTCGAGCTTGCCATCCGAATTTAGATCCGCTAAGGAAAGGCTCAGGACCCAAATCGGCAGGAGAGTGGGCGTCGCAAAGGTGCCGTCACCTTTACCGAGCATTATCTGCAACGAAGCGGCGGTCTCATCGGCCACCACAAGGTCCAGCTCCCCGTCACCATTCAGGTCCCCAGCAGCGAGGGTTCTGGAATAGGCTTCGATGGGAGTGCCCCTAGGCGAATCAAAGGTGCCGTCGCCCTTGCCGATCAGAACGTTCACTCCTCCGACATAACCACCGCCCACTGACACCACAACGTCTTCATGGCCATCATGGTTTATGTCAGCCACCGCGAATCCCGATGGGCTCCCTCCGGCCGGTTGGCTCAACCTCGAGGGAAATGTCCCATCGCCGATCCCTAGAAGGACGACGATCGAATCTGCCTTTGCGGCGATCAGATCGGGATGGCCATCGGAATTTAGATCACAGACCGCAAGGGGCCTGCCATCGCCGGTGGTGTAGTCGGTCTTCGGCAGGAATGACGAAGAACCGTCCGAGAGCAAGACCGAGACAGACCGCGCGTCCGGGTTTGTTGTAACCAGGTCAAGATGCCCGTCGCCATTAAGATCGCAGGCGGCAATCGAGAATGCGCCAGCCCCGGCATCAAAGGAGAGCGAAGGGGCGGCAAGGAAGGGCTCAGCTTCTGCGTGAACGGCCAATCCCAGAAGCAGCAGAGCACAGACAAATGCTGGAAGGTGAGTATTGCAGGTGAGGCATACGTCCGAATCCCGCTTCACGTCCGTACCTTTTATCCGGCCGAGGCTGAGCCACGCCAACACGGGGGAACAGAGACTCAAACAAGTTTACCAGCCGGTTAGCTGGCAGGCGGGATTATCTTCAAGATACCTCCCGGGCGCCATAGCCGACAGCCCGGGGGAGCTCCGACTAGCGCTCGGAGGCCCCGCCCTCTGCGTCGTAGGCAATGACGCTGTGAATTGGAACGTCGCCGCCCAGCTTCGCCCGCCCGCCGAGGAACGTCAGCTCCACCAAGAACGCGCACCCCACCGGCACGCAGTCGATCGCGCGCGTCAGGTTGAGCGCCGCTCGCGCCGTGCCGCCTGTTGCGAGGACATCGTCCGCGATCAGGACCCTGGTCCCGGGTGGGACCAGGTCGCGATGCGTCTCGAGGCTGGCGCGACCGTATTCTAGCTCGTACTCCTCGCGCCGCGTGGCCCTGGGCAGCTTCCCTTCCTTGCGCGCGAGCAGCAAACCCGCGCCCCAGCGCGATGCAAGCGCAGAGGCCACCAAAAAACCGCGCGCCTCAATGCCCAACACCATCGCCGGCGGCTCCTTATCGAACGGCGCTGCCAGCGCGACCACGGCCCGCGCCCACGCGGCGCCGTCCGCCCAGAGCGGCGTCAGGTCGCGAAAGACGACGCCGCGCTGCGGCCAGTCGGGCACGGCGCGCACCCATGCGGAGAGGGGCTTCACGCGACGGAACGTATCGCTCCCGCTCCGCCGACCGCAACCTCTACAATGCGGCCATGCATGTCCTTGTCGCTGGCGGGAGTGGACTGGTCGGTCGAGCCCTTACTCCACGCCTTTCCGCCGACGGCCACCGGGTGACGCGCCTACTCCGCACCGAGGGACCGCCGGGTGGGCCCACGCGCGTCTGGGATCCCGACGCGGGCAGGCTCGAAGCCCGCGTGCTCGAGGACGTGGACGCGGTGGTGCACCTGGGCGGCGTGAGCGTCGGCTCCCTCTGGACGGCGCGCCGCAAGGCCGCGATCCGGAACAGCCGCGTCCGCTCGACCCGCCTGATCGCCGACGCGATCTCCAACGCGTCCCGCCGCCCCTCCGTCTTCATCCACGCCTCCGCGGTCGGCTACTACGGTAACCGCGGGGACGAATTGCTGACCGAAACAAGCACCCCGGGCAAGGGCTTCCTAGCCGACCTCTGCCGCGACTGGGAGGCCGCGTCCGCTCCCGCGCGCGACGCGGGCGTGCGCGTGGCGCACGTGCGGACGGGCTTGGCCTTGACCCCTCGCGGCGGCGTGCTCCGCTCCATGCTCCCGGCGTTTCGCCTGGGGCTGGGAGGGCGACTGGGAAGCGGGCGCCAATGGATGCCGTGGATCGGACTGGAGGACCTGGTGGAGGTCTACGTGGGCGCGCTGGCCGACGATTCGCTGCGCGGCGCGGTCAACGCGGTCGCGCCCGAGCAGGTGACGAACGCGAATTTCACGCGGGCGCTGGGACGCGCGCTCAGGCGCCCCACGTTCCTGAACGTCCCCGAGTTCGCGCTCCGCATGTTGCCCGGGCGGATGGGCAAGGAGGCGCTCCTCGCGAGCACCCGAGCGCTGCCGGAAGTGCTGATGCGAATCGGATTCCGCTTCAACCAGCCCACCCTGGCGGGCGCTCTGGCCGCGGCGCTCTGATGGCGGGCCGGCGGCTCTTAGTCCTGGGGGGCGGTTTCGCGGGTCTGGACGTGGCGCGCTCCATCGGAAAGTCGCGCGCCGCCCGCGACTATTGGGATCCTCTCCTCGTCGACAAGGAAAACTTCTTCCAGTTCAACCCGCTCCTCCCCGCGGTCGCGGTCGGCGCCGTCGAGACGCGGCACATCGTCTACCCGTTCCGCGAAATGGCGCGGCACCGCCACATCCGCTTCTACAAGAACAAGGTCATCCGCATCGACCTGGACCGCCGCCAGGTTCTCCTCCACAACAACTTGGTCGAGTCCTACGACACGCTGGTCATCGCGCTGGGGAGCGTGACCAACTACTACGGCGTCCCCGGCGCCGAGGAATACACGCGGCCGTTCAAAACGATCGCGGACGCGATGACGCTGCGCGCTCGCGTGGTGGAGCTGTTCGAGATGGCGGAACAGGCAGGGACGCCGGAGAAGCGCCGCCGTCTGCTCTCCTTCGCGCTTGTCGGCGGCGGCGTCACCGGGGTCGAGGTGGCCGCGGAGCTGATCGAGATGGCGCGCGAGACGCTATTGCCGCGCTATCCCAGCGTCAGCGTTGAGGACCTTTCGGTGACCATTATCGAGGGCGGCGACCGCGTCGTTCCCTCCGCGCGCCCCGAGCACTCGGAGTACGTGCATCGGTTCCTGGACCGGCGGGGCGTGAAGCTGCTGCTCCGCTCCCCCGTCGAGCGCGTCGAGCCAAGCTCCGTGCACGTACGGGGCGGGAGCCGCGTGGACGCATTCACGATCATCTGGACCGCGGGCGTCTACCCGCCCGCGCCGGTCCGCGATCTCCCGGTCCAGCACCACCGCGATGCGCGCGTCCTGGTGGACGAGTACCTGCGCGCGCGACGCGCGGACGACACGGCGCTGGAGGACGTATACGTGCTGGGAGACTGCGCTGCGTCGCGGCGGCCGGACGGCACGATGCAGCCGGCGCTCTCGCAGACGGGGATCGCGATGGGAAGCTACCTGGGCCGCCAGCTCGAGCGACGCGCCCAGGGCAAGCCGCCCGAGCGGTTCGAATTCCAGGACGTGGGCTACATCATCTCGCTCGGGAAGCACTCCTCGGTGCTCGAGCTGTTCGGCATTTCCATGTCTGGCAAGCTGGCGTGGCTGATGTGGGCCGGCGCTTACCTGGTCAAGATGGTGGGTATCCGGAAGCAGATCGAGGTGGGCTTGGACCATCTGACCCACCTGTTCTTCCAGCACGACATGTCCCAGATCCTGCCGCGCAGGGCGGTTTTGTCGGACGAGGAGCTGAACCTGTCCCTGGCCGGCGAGGGGGAACCACCGGCGCCCGGGGCGCGGGCCGAGGGGGCGCCGCAGGCGGTCACAAACGAACCGGAAGCGCGTAGGCGGGGTAGGTAGGGTATGATGCGGAAGGATGGAGGTCACACAGGAGGAGGAATGGGTATGAGACGAATGGCAGTGGTACTGGCAGCGATCGCGTCCTTGGTTTGCTTTTCGACGGGCTTGGCGGCCGACACCCATCACGACATGGGCAAAATGGCCGCGGCCAAGCCGGCCGTGACCGTCGGCGAGCTGGTGGACATGGGCTGCTACGTGGGGCACGGCGCGAAGGGCGAGAAGCACACCGATTGCGCGGCCAAGTGCATCGCGGGCGGGATGCCGATGGGCGTCCTCACCTCGTCGGGACAGCTTTATGTGCTCGCCATGGATCATGCGAATCCTGACCCTTACAACAAGGCGAAGGACATGGCAGGAAAGCAGGTCAAGGTGGGCGGGCCGGTTCACGTCCGGAACGGCGTGAAGACGATCGACGTCATGTCGGCCGAAGTCATGCCGGCCATGGCCGCCTCCAAGTAGTTCCACGACGCTGCGACGGATCGTTTTCGCGGCCGCGATCGCCGGCATCGCCGGACTGATTGCGGCCGCGTCGCTGTTTCGCCCCCACCTGACGCCCGTGGAGCGGGGACGGCGCCTGGCCGAGGCCACCGGCTGCTTCGGCTGTCACGGTCCCGAAGGCACGCACGGCGCCGCCAATCCCGGCCGCGCCGACCGCACCGTCCCCGGGTACGACGGCTCGCTGATGATGTACGCCTCGAACGCCGCGGAAGTGCGTGATTGGATCGAGGACGGCGTCACGCCCGCCAAGGCGCAGAGCGATACGTGGAAGCACGAGCGCGACAAGGGCGCGCTCCGCATGCCGGCCTTCGGCTCGCGGCTCTCCAAGACCCAGATCGACGACCTCGTCGCCTTCGTCATGGCGGCCGCGGGCGAGCCGACGCCCGAAGATACGCTGGCCCAGGCGGGACTCGACCGCGCCGCGGTCCTGGGATGCGTGGGCTGCCACGGCTCGGGCGGGCGCTACGCGCGCCACAACCCGGGATCGCTGAAAGGCTATGTTCCCCCATGGGACGGAGCCGATTTCACCGATCTGGTCCGGGACAAGGGGGAATTCCGCGAGTGGGTCGAGGACGGAGTGAGCCGTCGGTTCAAGACGAATTCGATCGCGCAGTTTTTCCTGAAGCGGGCGGTGCTTCGGATGCCGGCCTTCCGGGGGAAACTGGATCCGGGCGACGTCGACGCGCTGTGGGCCTACGTCACGTGGCTCCGCGCGCCCAAGCGGCCGGCCGCGGCTACCGCCGCCCCATGAGCAGGATCTCGCCCAGGTAGAACTGCAGCGCCTCCCCTTCTCCCTCCGGCTGTAGCGCCGCCCGAGCCTCGCCGGCAGCGCCCAGCAGCATCGCGCGCAACCGTTCCCGGGTTGCATCGTCCACCGACATGATCGAGATCCACCTGGCGAAGTCGCGCGCCTTTCGGTAGCGCTCCGCGTGCTCGATCGTGAGTCCGGCCGCGGCGAAGAAGCCGCGCCACTCCAGCTCGGTGTGGGCGCGATTGTGGCTGGGGTCGCGGATCTTCTCGAACAAATTGACGAAGGCGTCGGCGTCCGGGTCCTCGGGCACGACGTTGTCGATGACGGCGACCAGGCCGCCCGGCCGCGTGACGCGGGCCGATTCGCGCACGAACGCGGCGCAATTCGGGAAGTGGTGCGGGGCGATGCGGCAAGTGACGAGATCGAACGAGCCCGCGGCGAACGGGAGCGCGCCCGCATCCGCTTCCTGGAAGCGGACGTTCGTCACGCCCTGCGAGCGGATGAAGCGCTCCGCGGCCTCCAGCATGGGCGCGGTGAGGTCGGTGGCCACGACCTCGCGCACGTGGCGGGCCACGGCCAGCGCCGTGTGGCCGCCGCCGGTGGCCACATCCAGGGCGCGCCACGCCGCGAACCCGGGCTCGGGAAGCAGCAGCTGGATCAGGCGATCGAGGCTCTCGCCCTGCGAGTGGTCCGGCGACTGGACGTACTTTTCGGCGGCGGGCCCGAAGCGGCGCTTGACCTCGTCGCGCGTGTCGCTCACTTCTTCTTGGCTCGCCCTCCCCGAGTGGCGCGGCGGCGCTTCGGTGCGGCCTTGGCGCGACGCGCCTTCGGAGCCGCACGTCGCGCGCCCCTGGCCGGGCGGCCGGCCTTCTTGCGCGCGGCGGCGCGACGGCGCTTCGGCGCGGCCTTCCGAGCAGCGGCGCGGGCCTTGCGACCCGGCTTCGGTCCGCGCTTCCGGCCTGCCTCACCGCCCACTGCCGCCTTCAGCTCGCGAATCCCCCTCCCGCGAAGGGAGCGCCACGTCGCCAAGGTCGCGCGTCGCGGGCGCGCCTTGTTCGTCTCCCACAGAAGAATCGTCTGGGGCGAGACGCCGACCAGCTTCGCGTAAACGCGGCGGCTCATGCCCAGCTTGGCCCGGTGCACCTTGACCCACCGGGGCGAGAACCGGATCTGTCCGCCATCTCCTCCGCCGGCTTCTCCGCGCGCCGGCGCCGCGGCGCGCGACGAGCCCGCGCGCTGCGCGGTCCGCTCGACGTCGCCGATGCGCTTCTTGGTCGCGGCCAGGCGCCGCCGCAGCGCGGTCACCTGCCGCTTCAGATCGCGAACCGCTTCCTTCGTTTCCTTTCGCGCGAGGCGCCGGATCTCCGCGCGCAACACGCCCATGACGTTCGGCACTGTCTCCTCCTTGGTCGTAAGCCGGGGTCCGCTATCTACTGCTGAGGGCCGCCGCCTCGCTGGGCGGCTGGCCCGCGTTTCTCACCTGAGTGTCACGCTCGTGAAACTTCTCGCCCGCCAGCGCCATCCGCTGGAGGCGTCCGCTGGGTCCGTAAGGCGCACCGGCCTGCTGCCGCCGCGCCAGCCGCTCCACGATCGTTCCGATTCCCACGGCGTCCGCGTGGCGCAAGAGACCGCCCCTGAAGGGCGGGAATCCGGTGCCCAGGATCATCGCCAGATCCACGTCGCTGGATTCGTCCACCACGCGATCGTCCAGTGCCAGCGAGGCCTCGTTCACCATCGCGTCCACCAGCCGATCCGCGATCTCCGCCGCGGGGACCGCCTCGTGCGAGGTGGCGAGCGCCTGAATCGCGGGATTCACTCCGCGGCGAGCGCCCTGGTCGTAGCGGTAGAAGCCGATGCCCGCCTTCTTTCCCAAGGCGCCTTCCGAGACCATGCGGTCGATCAACGCGAGCGAGGGGATGCGGCTGCCGAACGCCTCGCTCAGCACGTGGGCCACCTTCCGCGCCACGTCCATCCCGATCTCGTCCAGAAGCTCCAGCGGCCCCATCGGCATACCGAAATCGAGGAGCGCCTTGTCGATGACCGGGATGCTCTGTCCGCGCTCCACGAATCCGACCGCCTCGGCCAGATACGGCATGAGAATGCGATTCACCAAAAATCCGGGCTGGTCGCGCACGATCACCGGCGTCTTCTTCAGTCGCCGCGTCAGCGCGACCACCGTGTCCAGCGCGGCGGGATCGGTCCCCTCGGTGCGGATCACCTCGACCAGCGGCATGCGCGTGGCCGGATTGAAGAAGTGCATCCCGACCACCCGCTCCGGGTGCGTCAAGCCCCGCGCCATGGCGCCCACCGAAAGCGACGACGTGTTCGTGGCGAAGACGCACGTGGGCGCGACCTGCTCCTCCAGCTCACGGAAGAGCGACTGCTTGATGTTCAAGTCCTCGACCACCGCTTCCAGCACGAACTGGACGCGGCGGAAGCCCTCGAGATCCAGGGTGGGCTCGATGCGGGAGAGCGCGCGCTCCATCCCGGATTTGGTCAGGCGCCCGCGCGACACCTCGCGCTGGAACAGGGAGCGCGCGTGCGCCAGCGATTTCAGGATGGGCTCGGCCTTCACGTCGCGCAGCCGCACGCGCGCGTCGCGCATGCTGAGGAGATAGGCGATCTCGCCCCCCATGGTTCCCGCGCCCAGGACGCCCGCGTAGGCAACCGGGCGCGCGCCCTCCGCCGGCGGCACGCGCTTCGCGCGCTCGCGCAGCATGAACAGCCGGCGCAGATTGATCGATTCGGGAGTGAAGAGGAGCTTCGAGACCGCCTTCCGCTCGATCTTCAATGCCTCGGGGATCGGCTTTCCCCAGGTGGCGTTCACCACGCGGATGATCTCGAGCGGCGCGGGATAGTGTCCCTTCGTCTCGCGCAGGACGCTCTTTCGCGCCTGCGCCAGCGCGTACGCGCGGAAGAGCGGCACGGATTGCATGACGTGGTGGATCGGGGATGGCGCCGCGCGGCGCGGCGGTCTCGTGTTCGCGAGGAGCGCCTCGGTCCAGGCGACGGCGCGCTCGCCGAAGCGCGTCGCCGGCAGCACGTCGTCCACCAGCCCCATGCGCCGCGCGCGACGCGGGTCCAGCGTGCGGCCGGAGAGGAGCAGCGACAGCGCGGGGATCATCCCGATCAGCCGCGGCAGACGCGTCGTTCCGCCGAAGCCGGGAAGGATCCCAAGCTGCACCTCGGGGAGCCCGATGATCACGTCGCGGGAGTCGGAGGAGATTCGATAGCGAAGAGCCAGGGCCAGCTCGGTGCCGCCGCCCAGGCAGGGGCCGTTGATCGCCGCGACCGTCGGGAACGGGAGGTCGTCCCACTCCTGGAAAAGGAGCTGCGCCTCTTTCACCTTGGTCTCGGCGTCGGCGGGCCCTTCGAGGCGGTCGAACTCGGCGACGTCGGCGCCGGCGATGAACTGCCCTTCCTTGCCGCTCGTCAGAACCAGCGCGCGCGGGAAGGAGGCATCGGCGCGCCGCTTGATCGTGTCCAGCGCTCGCCGGAGCGACGCGACCGCGGCGCTGTCGAGCAGGTTCACCCTGCGGGCGGGGTCATCGAACCACAGCACGGCGACGCCGGAAGCGCGCGCCTCAAGTCGAAACGGCCCGAACGAGCCGGGAAGGTCCGTGGCGCTCACGCCGCGCGCCCCCGCGAGGTGGCCCGTCGCATCACGCCACGCGCTCCAGCACCAACGCCGCGCCCTGCCCGCCGCCAACGCACAGCGTGGCCAGCCCCAGGCGCACATTCCGGTGGCGCATCTCGCGCAGCAGCGTCAGCACCAGGCGCGCGCCCGACACGCCGACCGGGTGTCCCAGCGCGATCGCGCCGCCGTTCACGTTCAGGATGGCGCGATCGATCTCGCCGATCGGCTTGTCCAATCCCAAGTGGTCGCGGCAGAACTTGGCCGAGGCCATCGCGATCTCGTTTCCGATGACCTGCGCCGCGAACGCCTCGTTCAGCTCGATCAGGCCGATGTCCTGGAATCGCGCGCCCGCGCGCTTCAACGCGACGGGCGTGGCGAAGGTCGGCCCCAATCCCATGCGCGTGGGATCCAGGCCGACGAACGCGTAGCTCTTGACCCGGCCCGAGGGGATCAGCCCCAGCTCGCGCGCCTTCTCGGCCGACGTCACGATCATGGCCGCGGCGCCGTCGGTGATGGGGCACGAGTTTCCCGCCGTCACGGTGCCGTACTTCTTGTCGAAGAAGGGCTTCAGCTTGGCGAGCGCCTCCAGCGACTGGTTCTTCCGCGGGCCCACGTCCTGGGTCACCGCCTCCTTATAAGGGGGCGCGAAGACGGGGACGATCTCCTCGGCCAAGCGGCCCGACTCCGTGGCGGCGACGGCGCGGCGGTGGCTCATGAGCGCGAAATCGTCCTGCGCCTCGCGGGAGATGCCGAAGTCCTTGGCGATCACTTCCGCCGTCTCGCCCATGTTCAGCCCACAGAAGGGATCGGTCAGCCCTTCCATGATCGCGACGCGCGGCTGGAAGTCGCGCGGCCGGACGCCCGCGAACGCGCCCAACCGCTGCCCCAGCGACTTGGCGCGCGAGGAGCGCTCGAAGGCGCGCGTCATTCCCTCGCTCACCAGGAGCGGGATCTGGCTCATGTTCTCGGTGCCGCCCGCGATGATCAGATCGGCGTGGCCCGCGGCCACCTTTTCGTGGGCCTGGACGATCGCCTCCATGCCCGAAGCGCAGTTCCGATGCACGGTGACGGCGGGGACGCTCTCGGGGATGCCGGCGAGGAGTGCGACGACGCGCGCGATGTTGGCGGAATCGGAGGGCTGCGCCACGTTGCCCAGGATCACCTCGTCCACTTGCGCGGGGTCGAGGGACGTGCGGGCGAGAAGCTCGGCGATGGCGACGCGTCCCAGCTCGCGCGCGGGCACGTTCGCGAGCGCCGTGCCCGCTTTGGCGAATGGAGTTCGGAGACCGTCGATGAGAACTACGTCGCGCATTTTGAAACGCTCATTCTGGTAAGAACCATTGATAGCGGTTGGTCACGCGGCAGCCAGTGTGTCACAGTGCTCCCGGGAGGTCAATCCATGGACGTAAAAACCATACCGGACCTGCTTCGTCACGCGCGTGAAACGCATCGTAAGTCCAACGCGTTTCTTGTACGCCGGGCGGGAGAGTGGGTCCCCATTTCCATCGAGACGCTCGCGGCCAACGCGGCTGCCGTGGGAGCGTGGCTGCGCGACCAGGGCGTCATGCCCGGCGACCGCGTCGCCATCCTGTCCGAGAGCCGCTACGAATGGGCCGTGGCCGACGTGGCCCTTCTCTCCATGGGCGCCATCTCCGTGCCGCTCTACGCCACGCTCCCCGCTGGTCAGATCGCGCCACTTCTGGCGGATGCGGGCGTCGTGGGCGCGTTTGTCTCGAGCACGGCGCAGATTGAAAAGCTGAAGCTGGCGCGGGCCGAAGGCGCGGCGCTCCGTTTCGTATGGAGTTTTGATGCGGCCGGCCTGCCCCAGGGTGCCGAGGCGGGGGCCGCCGGCAGCGGGGGCGATTTCCCGCGTGGGCCCGAGCCGGGTGGAGACGACGTGGCCACCATCATCTACACCTCGGGCACCACCGGCATGCCCAAGGGCGTCATGCTGACCCATGCGAACATCGCGTCCGAGGCGGTGCTTTCGCTGCGCGCGATGAGGGTGGGCCCGGAAGACACGTATCTATCCTTCCTGCCGCTTAGTCACGTGTTCGAGCGGTGCGCCGGCTTGTATACGATGCTCTATGCGGGCGTGACCATCGCCTACGCCGAATCGCTCGACAGCCTTCCCCGCGACCTGCGCGAGGTGGGGCCCACCGTGCTGATGGCCGTGCCCCGCATGTACGAGAAGATCCTGGCGCGCGCGTCGGACACCGCCGCGGGAGCGGGGCGCTTCACGCGCGGCATCTTCGATCGCGCGTACCGCGTGGCAGTGGAGAGCGGCGGGCTGGAGAACGAGGGGCGAGCGATCCCGCCGCGGCTTCGGCTGGAGCGCGCGGTCTTCGGGGCGCTGGTCTACAAGAGGATCGCCCGCGGGCTGGGCGGGCGCACCAAGCTGCGCGTGTCGGGCGGCGCGCCGCTGCAGCGCGAGGTAGGGCTGTTCTATCGCGGCGCCGGGCTTCCGATCCACGAGGGATACGGCCTGACCGAGACCTCGGCCGCAATCAGCGTGAACACGTTCACGCGGCACAAGGTGGGCACGGTGGGGCCGCTGCTGGAGGAGATCGAGGTGCGGATCGCGCCGGACGGCGAGGTGCTGGTCCGCGGGCCCGTGGTCATGAAAGGCTACTGGCAAAAGCCCAAGGAGACGGCCGAGGCGATGGAGGGCGGCTGGTTCCACACCGGGGACATCGGCAACTTCGATCCCGACGGATTTCTCTGCATCACCGATCGCAAGAAGGACCTTCTCGTGACGTCCGGGGGTAAGAAGGTAGCGCCCCAGCCGATCGAGGCCGCGCTGAAGGCGTCTCCCCGGATCCAGGAAGCGCTGGTAGTGGGCGACGGGGAGAAGTACGTGGCGGCCCTGATCGTGCCCGCGCCCGGCGCCACGCGCGATGCAATCGCCGAGGACGTGGAGCGGGTAAACGGGAAACTCGCGCAGTTCGAGCGGATCAAGCGGTTCGAGCTGATCCCCGACGACATCTCCGTCGAGAAGGGACTGATGACTCCTTCGCTCAAGGTGAAACGCAAAGCCGTCATGGATCATCACAGGGATCTCGTGGAGAAGCTTTTCCGGGGAGCGAGCTGATTCGTTTCCGGTTCGTTCACTTGGCCGCGGTCCTGTTGCTATGCGCTGCGGGTGCCCCAGTTCCCCGCGTAGCCCGTCCACTCGCTCCCGAGGACATCCACCTCGACGTGTCACCCGCGGCCAAGGTGCTCGCGCTGTGGCCGCGCGACCCGCTCGCCACGCAGTTGCCGCGTTACGCGAGCGCCGTGAACCGCCGCGCCGCGCTCCGCCTGGCGACCTCCGCTCCGTACCGCACGCTCCGCGCGTTCCAGGGAGAACAGACACGCTGCTTCATGTCCGACGAAGACGTGCAACGCGCGCTGCTCTACCCCGAATCCCTCGTCTGCGGCATCTCGCTCGATCCGGCGTTCCGGGACCGCGCGGCGCTCGATTCCCTGTTGACCGAGATCACAGCGCGTGATGGCCCACTGCGAAAGGCCATTGCCGAGCAGGCCGGGCGCTACCTGCCCGCCCGCATCTGGAAACCGGTGCGCATATGGGTCCTGCTCTCCAGCCGATGGTCCTTCGACGCGGTCACGATGTCCCAGGCCGGGCACGGCGAGCCCGTGGTGATCGTGAACGCGACCGAAGTGCTGGGTTACGCCGGGAACGCGCGCGAGCGAGTACATGCGCTGGCGCATGTTCTAGCGCATGAGGCGTTCCACGTGGGCGTGCGACAGATGGAAGGTTCGTTGCCCGGATGGGCCGGCTACGGCTCACGAACCCGCTCCGCGTTTGCGTATGTCGCGCGCTCGATGCTGGACGAAGGCGTGGCGCACTACGTGGATTGGCGGTCGCGCGAAGGATCCGACACGCTGTTCACGGCGAAGCCTGGGCCGCGCGAGACCCACGCGTTCTCGCAGCTCTTGCTGGCCGCGAAGCGGCTGTGGGAGCGCGGCGGCGACCCCGGCGCGCGCACCGAGATCCTCCAGCTCGCCTCGACCGGTCCCCTGTGGAGCAAGTACGGCGCGATCAGCGGGATGTTCGCGGCCTGGCGGATCGAGTCGCGGCTGGGCGGCGACTCGCTGCGGGCGGCCGTGGTGCGCGGGCCGGCGGATTTCCTCCGGATGTACGGCGGCCTGGCCGCGGCCGACACGTCTTTAGGGCGGCTGCCTGAGGAGTTCGCTGGCGGGAAGTAGCCACGCCGGAGGACGCCGAGCCTGGATTCGGGCCCGATTTCTGGGCCATTCCCCACCAAACGTGGCTGAGCGCGGCCACACCCGGTAACCCAATCCCAATCAATTAGTTAGGCGCCCTGGTTTGAGTCGCCCGCATTCAGATGGGGGAATCACGCCAGCCAAGCCGTGCATCGAGCACCGATGGTTGAATAAAGCCACTCGTCAGAACTTGCTGCGCCCTCGCATCTAGCAATTCAACTGCAAGTTATGGCCTCGCTCTCAAATTTGCCTCGCGCCGCCCTCAAGCCTCGAAGCGGCACCCCGATTGCGTTAGTGCAAGGCAGGAATGGGGGGCCAAGGACGGCGGCGAAACAAAGGAGGCTGAAATGGAACGGACCAACGGAATCCAGAAAGCGATGAAAACGGCGGCGACGGTGCTCTTCCTGGCTGCGGCGATGGCCTCGACAGGCTGCGGTCAGAACGCGCTGCTTAACCCGACGGCCGCTCAGGTGGCTGCGGGGAGCTCGTCTTACAGCCAAGCTGGAAGCAATCTTAATCCGGCCGGCTCGAACCTGAATCCGTAGTTTGTTGGGCCTCTAATAATAGAAGTCGTGAGTGGGATGTATCGAGATAGCACGAACGGTGTTGAGGAGTTAGCCCTGTGGCTATTTCGCGGAGGACCCGGACGCCACTAGCGATACGGGAGGTGGCTCCCCTAATATCTCCCATGCTCCGTGATATTCGAGCGAGCCAGTAACTCAGGCGCCAAACGAACTCGCGCGCACCAGACCTCTCCGCAAGCCGAAGGCCATCCGTTAGAATTTCTCTGAGATCTTCGGATAGCTCACCGGCGGAGAACGTAATTTCGCCATACGCTAGGGTCGCCCGCAGTTGTACGAGCCCAACCCCGCCACTCTTCGCTGTATTTATGATGTCACGGAGTTCGGTGGGATTTGCCCTCCCATCCATTAACCGGGCTAACACTAGTTGAAGCTGAACCTTTACCCCCGGTAGATCCTCCCAGTCTTTCGTCTGCTCGAGAATCTGAAGTGCCTCACTCAATTTCGCTTTGGCCGACCCTAATCTACCTCGCTCCGTCTCGATCCGACCTTGATGCCAAAGCAACCGGGGCGCTAGATCATCGAACCCCCTGTCCTTCAGGATAGCCCACGCATCCGCAAACCGATCTTCGGCTGCCCTATAGTCTCCAATGTGCAACAGTGCGAGTCCTTCTACTTCGCAGGCTTTTGCCACATCTCGAATGTTCGGTATACCCTCAGCCACCGACTTGGCGTCCGAGGCTAGCTTAATGGACTGCTCGAATTCTCCTAGGTGAATCACGTCCGAAGCAGCTGCCAACAACCCAGCCTCGTGCTCGAAGGCATTACCCATGCGACGGCCCCAGAATCCTGCCTTTAGATCTTGATCGGCCGCTTCACGAAACATTCCGAGGCCGATTTGCAGGCCAGCCATACTTGCAAGGATACGTGGCTTAAAAGAATCAACTTCTCCTTCTAGAGCACGGCGCCATGCAAGGTCGGCCGCTTCAAGCCCCCGCCTGAAGTCTCCGAGATAGTAATATGCGGCGGCCAGGGCATTTGAGATTCTCATTTGCCAGTAGTTCGATTCTGCGAGGCGCAGGGCATCTGTTAGCACTCCGATGGACTCCTCACGTCTTCCAGCAACCACGAGCGAGGCCCCGTGCTGATACCTAAGTGCTGCCCATTCGTTACGACAATCTTCAAAGGAGCCCGCCTCCGCTATAACATCCCGAACACGCCTAGCGGCAGCGTTCCGCCCGACCTCGCCCCCGTGCCTCCACTCCATTTCCGCCAACTCGGCCTCGGCCTGGAGCCAGAGGCGGCGATCCCCGGTGCGCTTTCCCTCTTGGCTGCAATTCTCAAAGTGGACACGTGCTGCGACCAGGTCACCTCGCGCCTTACAACAAAGACCCAGGAGCCTGCTTCGCGACACACTTGCCTTGGGATCTTGAGCGGGCGCCTCCCACTCATCGCCCGTGGATAGAAGCGCTAGGACCTCATCATTAGTGCCGGCCCGAAGAAGTCCCTCCGCCGCCATTAGTGACGCGGATCTAGCAGAGCCTTGGTCGCCCAGTACGCCCGACAACTCGCGAGTAGTGAGGAGGGCCCGTACTGCATCAGCGTATAGCCGCTGCTCTCTCAGGTGGGCACCGAGCCATAGGCCCTCGCGAACAGCGTCGGCGCTTGCAGTGCCGTTTAAAAGGAGACGCGCTGTAACTGGTCGGGGAAGGTCTTTCCCAAGTTCCCCCAGGATCCTCTGGGAGACTATCTTCTGTCGCAACGCGTTCTGGGGATCCAGTACAACCCGCTCCGCTTCGCGCGATGACGGGACCAACCTAGTCTCGTGCGACACTGCCCATCCAAAGATTTGCAATCGAGCAGTGGCAGCCTCTACCTCGATGCCCCCGAACGTCCGCTGGAGGTTAGCGACAGTCAACCCCGTGCGGACTACGTTAATCGCCGTCAGCAAATCCCTTTCGCCTTCAGTGAGGCGTCCCCAACTTCTCTCCCAGCGGGTCGTGTTCGTCTTGAGGGATTCCCAGTCGGCGTCGCTGAGCCCCGCGACCTGCCAACGGCCTAAACGCCGCACCATAAACCGACGATCCACTAACTCAAGGGTCGTGACCGCTATTGATTCAGGCAAACCACCGGTTTCCGCTACGAGGCGATCGAGGAGTTGGGGGATAAAATCACCATTGCCCAGTATCCCGCGAACAAGCTGACCAGCTCTCTCCAAATCAAAGGGAGACAGGACCAGGCAGGACTCGAAGGCTTCCAAGGAAGTTGGGGCCGAACGCACAACGCGGATGAATCGGACATTGGATACCGCCTTGCGCTCGGCCGCTTCGGCCCATACGTACCTGGCCGCATCGCGGACGTAGTCGCTGGCCGATCCTGGATCTTCTACCAAGAGACCCCGGGCATCTTGAAAGCGGGAGATGAGTCTGTCCGCAACGATCGATATCCGCTCGGAGGCATTAGCAATGGTGGCAGCCCCGTTCGCTGCGGCGAGATCCCCTGCCAACGCAGCAATGTTCGCTTCGGGATCGTGAAGTTCATAGAGGCTCGTCTGCCAGCCTGCGCTCCTGGCTGCGGCTTCCCTGAGCAGCATGCTCTTCCCGACCCCACTTGCACCTGCGATATACAACAATGTTGGCGAGTTCGGCGCGGCGGAGTGAGCAAACTGCTCCAGGCGATTCATTTCGTCAACCCTATCGATGAAGCGGCCGCCTAGAATCTCTCCCGGGTGATTCCCCATGCCGAGCCCTTCGAGGAACTCGTCTGCGCTCGCTTGCCTCAGCTCTGGGTCGCGCTCGAGCGCGCGCATGATTGCCCGCTCAATGTCATGCGGGACGCTCACCCCGTGTGCTGAAGGCGAAGGCACCCATCCCTCGAGCTGGCCAGAGAGCACCTCTCGTACTGTTCTCGCCCCGAACGGGTGCCTTCCCGTGAGTGCTTCATACCCGATTACTCCGACAGAGTAGAGGTCACCTCTTTGAGTCGCGGGCTCTCTCGCCCACACCTCCGGGGCCGTGTAGCCCACGGTCATGCTGCCCGGCTCATGAGAGTTCCCTCCCACCCTCATTCCGACATCTGCGATCTTAATGACGCCACCAGAACCCAAGAGGACGTTCCCCGGCTTCAGGTCGCCATGGATCTCACCGTGGCAGTGAAGGTGGCCAAGGCCGCGGAGCACTCCGACCAGAATCCGGCGAACTTCGTCCGGCGGCAGCGGGCCGTTGATTCGGCGGCCCAGATCGGACCCGTCAATGAGCTCCATTGTGTAGTACGACCCGCCGGAGGCAAGCGGCTCCCAGGAAAGTACGCGGATCAAGTTCTCGTGGCGGATTTGGCGAAGGGTATCGAACTCGCGCCGGAGCCAGTCGGACTCCTCTGGACCCACAACCTTGAGCGCGACCTCGCGGTCGAGCGCCCGATCCAGAACGCGATACACATCTCCAGTCCTACCCGAACCGAGGGCGGAGACAATTTCATATCTAGCTGGAAGGTTAGGACTGGGCACTACATCCTCTCGATGGGGTCTTTGTAAGCAACTAGGGCGGTCGAATCCTAACGCGTGAGGGTGCAGCACGCAAAGACTGCTGAGGGAACCCCACGCGAAGCGCCGAGGGCGTTGAAACCACGCCCCGCTCCCGTTTAGGGGCATAGGAGGTAAAACAGCCCGTTGACTGGGCTTGAACGGTGTGGTAAGCTCTGCATTCGCTGATCAAATCCTTCTGGAGATCCAATGCCAATTGGACTCAAGATGATCGCTTATTCGCGAGCCATCCGCCCGTCAGCCCGGACGCACGGTCGTTCGTACCCTCGGTGGTCCCCCCACCGATTTGCCGGTAACTCAGCTAGGACTGGTGCGCTATGAAGGTCTTCCGCTCCCTTCAAGGGTTGCCTCTCGCAATCGCTCTTACGGCCTTGACCTACCTAGCATTTTCCCCTGCACTCGGCAACTCTGACGCAACCGCCAGAGTACGGACCGAAGTTCAATTGGGCGACCCTACGGATACTGACCCCGCCCCGGCTCCTGGCCCTGCAAAGACTGCCAGGGTCTTGTCCGTTCAATCTGATCCAAATGCCACCGTGTACTTGAACAATTCGACCCATCGGGCCAAAGGCTCATCCGGTTCGCTGAACTGGTGGGCGCTCGCTATGCTGCTGTCGGGACGCATCTAGAGTTGTAGGTGACCATGAGCCCTTACGACCCCCGAGCCATTGCAGACGAGCTAATCGCGCAGGGTAAATTTGAGGACGCCCTTACCCTGCTTCCGCCTGCGGGTGAACTTAGCGCGCTAAACCTCGACCTGTTAGTCTGCAGGTTGGCCGCACTGACGGGCTTATCCCGCTGGAGTGATATTGTCGAAGAGGCGGACTCCGTGCTACGGCTTTCCGGCGCGCTGGATGCATCCCCCCGCGCCTTAGCATCTCTGCACAGCCTCCTCGGAAATGCACACCTGCGCAATGGAGATACTGGACTCTGTGAGACCCATCTACGGGCTGCGATACATATCTTCACTTGGGATTTGGGCGCTCCGCTGGATGCCCTCGCACCGACGAGAATCCTCGCTGCCTTGTACTCAAACATGGGCTTGTGGGCGACGGCTCGCCACGAACTCTACCGTGCTATACGAGTTGCAGATGCCAATGATGCTGCCCGCGAGGCTCTTGGGCTTCGGGTGAATCTTGGCGTCATTTTATTGAAGAGTTCGAGTATTCCCGAAGCGCGGAAGGCGATCGAGGACGCATCACGTCTCGCATTCTCAGCGGACCTTTCGAAGCAGAAATCTCTGTGCGCTCTCCTTTATGCGCGATCCCTCCGAATGTCTTCCGAATACCGAGAGGCAAAGGCCGTCCTCCTCGAGACGCTTTCTGCGGTTCGAGCAGCAAACCTCCCACGTGAAGAGGCCATCTGCCTCGAGTATCTCGGTGACTGTTATCTCGCCCAGCGTGACTGTAAGACCGCGCTCGAGCACTATCGGGATGCGATGAAGATCGCCGAGGACACTGCTCCGAAGGGAGATCTCATACCGGAGCTCTGCCATCGTCTGGCTGAAGCCCTCGTCGGCCTCGGGGACGCCAACCAGGCGATACTCCTCTGCGAGCGGGGGCTTCGCGCTGCACGGGATACGAGCGATCGCTACGAGGAGTGCGCCACGCATCGCATCCTGGCCATGGCGCATCGAGCTGCAGGGAATCCAACGAAGGGTCACCGGATCGTAATGGAGGGAATCGCTCTCGGCCGGTCCTATGAAATTCCGTACGAGCTGGCTCGCGCTCTCTCGTGGGACGGTGAAACGCGGCTGCAGTCCCGGGGTCGCGACGATCAGATGATCGGCCGGCTCCAGCTTTGGGAGGCCCGCGCGGTCTTCGAGCGCATCGGGCTCGCAAACGAAGTGCGCGCTTTGGATCGCATCCTCGGCTTCGAGGAGGAGCCGGAAGGGCAGGGTGTTTCCTCGGGGGCGGCTGCTCTGGCCGAGGCAACCAACCTAGATCGCGGTGCCCTGCGTTTCGGCATCATCACCTGCAGCCCCGAGGTTAGCGAGGCCGTCGCTACGATCCAGAGCATCGCTCCCAGCAAGATTCCCGTTCTGATTACCGGGCCGAGCGGAGTCGGCAAGGAGCTCCTCGCACACGCCCTGCATCGAATGAGCGACAGACGGAAGATGCCGTTCCTACCTGTAAACTGCGGCTCAATTTCCGCCAGCTTGATCGAGAGCGAGTTGTTCGGGCACGAGCGCGGCGCCTTCACCGGCGCCATCGCAACCCGGGAAGGACTCTTCACCGCAGCGGATAAGGGGACGATCTTCCTGGACGAGATCGGCGAGTTGCCTCCCTCGAGTCAGGCGACGCTGCTCCGTGTCCTGGAAACAGGAGAGCTCCGACGCGTCGGCAGTGACGAGGTTCGTTCCATCGATGTTCGCATCGTGGCGGCGACAAATGCCGATCTCGACGAGATGGTGGAGCGGGGACTTTTCCGCCGAGATCTCTTCTTTCGGCTTGAAGGGGTAAACGTACGGGTACCCCCGCTGCGGGAACGTGAGGACGATATCCGGGCGTTATTCCGCTTCTTCTTCGGCGAGGCCGTCGCCGCTTCACGGAAGAAAGTAGCCGTGTCCGATGATGTGGAACCGATGCTGTGCGCTTACACTTGGCCAGGAAACGTCCGCGAGCTCAAGAACGAGGTGGCTCGAGCCGTAGCGATGGCTCCGGAAGGAGCCGTCCTCGGTCGAGACGCCTTCCTACCCAAGCTCCGCAAGAAGTCCCCTGCCTCGTTGCGGGAGGCGCGTGACCGGGATGACGCCACTACCGAAGAGCGCGTCCGCATCCTGGAAGCTCTTCGAGCGCACGGCGGAAACAAGGCCGACGCCGCCCGGAGCCTTGGCGGGATGAAGCGGACGACGCTTTTGTACAAGATCGATCGACTCCATATCCGCCCCGAGGAGTACCAAACGGAAGAGCGTTAACCCTCACGCCGCCTCCGCCTCACGCGCCACTCGCATCACCCGCCGACCCGCCCAGAATCCGAGCAGCACTCGCCCGACCAAGACAAACGCGATCGGGAGCAGACACCAGAGAACACCCTTCTTGATGAGCAGCGTGAACACGACCGAGAGGACCGAGAGAAGGATCGGAATCATCGGAAACAGGGCGATCGCGCCCCACTGAATCCGCCGCCTTGTTCGGACCGGAAGTGAGAACGGGACGGCGGACGAGAACCCGCGGGCGGTCACTAAAACTGTGTCGCAGATAATGGCCACCATCGTCACGTAGAGGACCCGCACCGCCACGGGCCAGCCGCCGAATCGGGCCATGTAAATTCCCAATCCGATCACCGCCGGCACCAGCAGCACGATCCGGACTGCCCACGTCAGAGCAACGGAGAATGCGCGGCGGCCGTGCGGAGAGATCAGGAGAAACCAGAGCGCGGCAGGGCGGCTGCTGGTCTGGAGCACGCGGGTCAACAGCATCGCCGCGTAGCCCACCCCCATCCCGACCATCACGACCGTGAATTGGGCGAAACTCTTGACGGCCTGGCTGGATGCCTGGGACGAGACGATCATGACGACGGGCATGATGAACGCCGACATGATCCCACCGCGGACCGATACGTCGGAGCGGAGGTGCGCGAAGAACAGGCGCATGAACACCCGCATCCCCAGGGTCCACCCGGGTCGCGCCCCTCGGGACGCGACGTGCCCGCGTGCCTTAGAGCGCGCCCTCCTGGTGACCGGCTCTAGTATCCGCTCGTCGAACCGCGTGCGGATCCATCGGGCGGAGAGCGGGAGCAGCACCGCGAACGACCCGACGGCCAGGGCGGCCCGCGCCAGCGTGGTCGCGCCCGCCTTGCCCGTGGCCCATTCGACGGGCGCGATGAACCACATGGGCGGCAGCGCCCATTTCCACCACCCCAGCGCCTCGATGCTCGGTGCCGCCAGACGCAGGATGGCGCTTCGGCCCAGGAACACGCCCAGGTACATCAACGCGTAGATGCCGTGGAAGAAAGGCAGCACGCGGTGGAGCGCGGTCTGTCCCCCCATCGACACGACGGCGGCTGTCGCCAGCATGCCCCCCGCGGAGATCGTGAAGGTCAGCGCGATCGCCGCCGCCACGTACGCCAGGCCGGCGCCGACGCTGTGGAACGCGATCCCGGTGGCGATGGCCGGGAGCGTGAAAGCGCACGCGGCCAGGATCGCGATGCTCTGGCCGACAGCGACGATCTTGGCCAGCACCACCGACCACGCGTCGTGCGGGTGGGCCGCGATCACCTGGTATTCGTTGGGATCGGCGAGCACGTCGAACTTGTCGAAGAGGAGGTCCACCAGGAGGAACGCCGCGCCGGCGGTCAGGGTGAACGCGGCTCCGGCCAGGGGCGCCGGCGTCCCCAGGATCCAGCGGGAGAAGTAGACGCTGAAAATCGCCGTGGTGACGTAGCGGAACTGCGCGGGCGTGAGGCCGCGGAGCAGCCCGCGCCCGGCGCGCCCCATCCGCGTCTTCCGCTTCAGGATCAACCCCTGGGCGCGGGCGATCGGACGGTATACGCCCGGGTCCGCGCCCAAAAACCGGACGGCGGAGTCGGAGATCAAGCGGGCACGCCGGGCCCGGCTGCGGTCAATTCTAGAAATAGCTCCGACAGGCTGCGCCCGGCGTGGCCCGCGAGAAGCCCCGCCGGCGAGCCGGCCGCGACCAGCCGCCCGCGGTGGATGATCGCGACCCGGTCGCACAGCCGCTCCACCACCTCCAGGATGTGCGAGGAGTAGACCACCACGCGCCCCGCGGCCGCCTGCCGGCGGATGATCCCCTTCAGCACCTCCTGCGCGGCCACGTCCAGCCCGTCCAGCGGCTCGTCCAACAGGAGCACGGTGGGATCGTGCTGCAGCGCGGCGGTGATCAACAGCTTCTGCTTCATCCCCTTCGAGTATTCGCCGATGGGGCGGGCGGCATCGTCCAGAAGCGCGAAAGACTCGAGGAGCGGACGGCGGCGCGCGTCGGCGACCTCCGGAGGCAGCCGGTGGAGGTCCGCGACCAGCTCGAGGAACTCCATGCCGGTGAGCGAGTCGTAGAGGTCGGCGCCCTCGGGCACGTAGCCGATGATGCGGCGCACCTCGTCGGGCTGGGTTGCCACGTCGAAGCCGCCGACGCGCACGGTGCCCGACGTGGGGCGGATCAGCGTGGCCAGGATTCGGAGCGTGGTGGATTTGCCTGCGCCGTTCGGGCCCAGGAGGCCGAAGACCTGCCCGCCCGGAATGGCGAGCGTCAGCACGGAAACGGCCTCGACCTCGCCGTAGCGGCGCACCAGGCCCTGGATTTCGATCATGGACGGTCCCCCCTCCCGTGCCGGAGGGTGCGCCGAACGGCGGGTGCTGTCCACGACTGATGCGAAGGCCCGCCTCCACAAATCCCGCCGCGCAAGCCACTTCCGGGACCGGGCATAGGGCTCAAGAGATTGCGGCGCCGCGCCGATAAGCCCCTGGGTAGCAGGCCCCTTACCGGAAGGAAAACCCATGAGCCAAGAAGCACGGTTTTGGATCGAGACCATTGCGCTTTGGCAGGCGGTGAAGAGCGCCGTGCTCTTCGCCTGGGGGGCTGGAGACCCTTTCTGGCTTCTCGCGATCAAGCGGGTCTTTCTGCTCATGCCGCTGGGCGCGGTGATCCTGGGCTATTGGACCAGCGTCCTCAGCCTGCCGACAATTGTCGTGCGCGCGAAACGCCGCACCTTCATCAGCCTGGTGCTGGTCACCTGGTGGGATCTGGCGCGGGCCATCTTCACCTTCTGGGGCGGAGTGTTCCGCTTCCTCCTGCAATTGGCGATCTCGCTTATGGGCACGGTCCAGATCCTGGTCGTCGGCATCTGGGCCATGGTCCAGGAGATCGTCGCGTTGCCGCTCCGCATGATCCGCAGCGTCGGCAGCAACGTCCTCAGTCCGGGGGTTCCCTGGATCGCGGTGGCGATGACCTTCTTCTGGTGCGTGTTCGAGGCGACGATCTTCACCTACGTCATGACGTCCCTGGTCATCGACACGCTCTCGAATCTCGCCGGAACGCAGATGACGGAGACCGCGGTCCGGATCCCGCTGTTCCTCTTCATGCTCTTCATCGTACTCGGGAGCTACGCGGTCCTTTCCACGTGGACGGCGGCGTTGAGAAGCCGTGACTGGCCCACGATCATCAAGATTGGCGTTGTCGAGCTGGTGGCCATGTTCGTCGAGGTGGTCTTCCTGTACCGCGAATTCGTCGACGCCCTGGTGCCGTGGTTCGCCCAGCATGCCTCCGGGAACTTCGACCTCGGGATCTTCGGCACGCTGGCGATCGCGGGCGTCACCTGGCTTGGCTTGCGCAGCCTGACCTGGTTCCTGTTCGCCTCGGCCGGTACCCCGACGATGATGGCGATCATCCAGGGCCAGGGGGTCGGCAGCCGTGACGCCGCGGGCGGCGCCAGGCCCGACTTCCGATTTTTCTCGGACAGCTTCACCGGCCAGGTGCGGAGGGAGTTCCAGTGGGTCGGCGCTGAAGGCGAGCGCCTGTTGGACGCGTTCCTCGTGCCGCCCATGCAGGTAGTCGCGGCGGCACTCAATTTCGTCACGCTGCTGGTTGCGAACCGGCATCTCCTGGAGCTGCCGCTACTGACCGTGCGGGACTTCAAGGACGCGCGAACCCTGGTCGCGGAGCTGAGCGGCCCGCGCATCAAGAAGGCGGCCTGACATGCGAAACATCTACCTTGCGGTTTTTCTCGCGGCACTCCTCGCACCGGCGCGCTTGGCAGCCGGCGTAGCGGTCGCCCCCCATAGCTCCCAGCCGGCGCCCACTCCGGGTCGCCTCGTCATGTTCATCGGAGTGGATATCAGCGGCTCGTTCATGGACGGCAAGGATTTCGACGATTCCATCGAGTTCCTCGCCCGTTACATCCACGCGCACCTGAACGGGCTGGGCGGGATGGAGGTTCCGAATGCAATGTTCGTCGGGACGATCGGCGGCGTGAACAAGGGCGAAGCGAAGACGCTCTTTCCCATCCAGACGTTCCAGGACCGGAGCGTCGAGGAGATCGAGGCGCAGCTTCAGCTCCTGTTTCCGAGGAAGAAGGAGAATCCGTTCACCGACTTCAACTCGTTCTTCGCACAGGTCGCCGAGATGGTCGACTCGAAGAAGCTGATCCTGAAGCCCATCTCGATCGTGTTGGTCACCGACGGCAAGCCCGACCTGGGCGGTGCGAGCCGGCTGGCGAAGTTCCGAGGCATCCGGCTGAAGCCTCTCGAAAACCTCTCCCGGAACATCACCTTGCGCGTGCTCTACACGGACGCGGTCACGGCGAAGAGCTGGAGGGACGAGGTGCCGCGCAAACGCGTCAAGGTCTGGACGCAGGACGCGGTCGTCATGGAGGAGTGGAAGAGTCCGAAGACGCTCCTTCCCGGCAGGGCCCCGGCCGAGCAGCAGAAGTTCTTCTCGTGGGTCAAGGACAACGTCGACTTCCAGCCGCGTTTGCGCCGGGTGGACTGACCTTCCTGGCGAAAATGCGGGTTTACGCTCCTATTTGCCGCCGCGCAACCACGTCACTCGCGCGAAACGCTGGGTTGTCGGAGTCTTGACCCTGACAAAGTATATTCCCGCTGCAGCTTCCTTACCCGACTCGTCTCGCCCGTCCCAAGCGGCCGAAGAACTGCCTGCCGCTCGCTTCTCATTCAGAACTCTCTTCACTCTCCTACCCGACACGTCAAAGATGTCCACTGTAGTGGGCCCGGTAGTCGGAACAGCGAACTGAATCTCAATGGACCCGCGAGCAGGATTGGGTCCGACCTTCAGATCCGAGCGGGCTAAAACGCTGGAGATTGGAACCGCAGTAACTCCGCTCGACTGGATGGCGCCCCAGAACGGCAATTCCCCTCGCACATAGGCCACCCACAGGCCACCGGTATCGTACGCCTGTTCCGCCTGACCTACGACCACTGCAAAGCCGCCAACCGATTCCGCCCCTGGAATGCCGCCAGTCGTACCGGATATCTCCCACTTGATATCTGTGAGCGAGTCTTCCTCGGTTGGTTCGACTGCAAAGACCCACCCGGGAGGTGTTTCGTAGCTCGCGGACGGGATCGAGTCTCCATCCCAACCGGTCGGTTGCCCCTTCAAGAGGGGTTTGCCGTAGAATTGATCATATCCGATCACCGCCCCTGTAATGGGGAAGGCACTTCCGTTAACAACAGTGTAGCGGTACATGATGCGACTAGACTGAAGCGTCAATTTCGTCACGAGAACCTGTATCGGAGCAGGGTCGAGCTGAGCAGCAACGCCCGCTCGCGAGCCCTTCCCGCCGACATTTGCCCCGCGCGGTGTTGCCTTCGCGCAGCTTCCGCGCGAGACCGCAAACGAGAAGCTACCAGCTACAACCCCAAGCACTATCGCGATAAGGCCGAGGCGACTAAGACGCATTGTTTACCTCTTGTGGTCTACGGTGTTGGACAGGCCTTCAGAACAAAGTGTCTCGGGTCCGTTATTTTGAGCGGCCTAAACAATCCGCAGTTACAGGCGAGCGTATCTATGCCTATGCCCGCCCCCCAATTCGCGTCGAATGCTAACCCCTTCGTATGGGGCCCGTCCAGCGGGGCAGAAATGCCCGGTATTGAGCAAGCAGCTAAAGTATCTTTATTTGCGACCAAGACGAAATTATGGGGCGGTACCCCCTTGTGGAGGCGCACCTGAGTGAGCTGATGATCTATCCCGACAGTGAGGCGCTGAGTCGCGCCGCGGCCGGTGTCTTCTTGGGCCGGGCGGCGGATGCGATCCGCGACCGCGGCCGGGCCACTGCGGCCCTGGCCGGCGGAAACACACCGCGGCGCACCTACGAGATCATCGCCGAGACGTGGCGGGACGCGCCAGGCGGGCCGCTCGACTGGAACGGGGTGCACCTGTTCTGGGGCGATGAGCGCCACGTGCCTCCGGACCATCCCGACAGCAACTTCCGAATGGCGGACGAGGTGCTCATCCGGCACGTGCCCATCCCGCCGGCAAACGTCCACGCAATCCCGACCCTTTCGGACGCCGCGGAAGGCGCGGACCGCTACGCGGAAGAGCTTCGCGGTTTCTTCAAGCCGCGCGCGGGAGAGATGCCTCGATTCGACCTGATCCTCCTGGGAATGGGCCCCGACGGCCACGTGGCGTCGCTGTTTCCCAATACCAAGGCGCTCGATGTCACGGACCGGCCGGTCGTCGCGAACTGGGTAGAGAAGCTCCAGTCCTGGCGCATCACGCTCACGCTGCCGGTGCTGAACCACGCGGCGAATTTGCTCGGGCTGGTGGCGGGGAGCGAGAAGTCGGAGACGCTGCGGCGCGTGGTCGAGGGCCCGCACACGCCTCCGCTCCTTCCGGCGGAGCGGCTAGAACCGAAGGGTCTCCTGTGGCTGGCGGACCAGGAGGCGGCGCCGTGGCGCGCCGCTACCCCGAAACGCACGGGAAGGCCATAGCCCACGCCAAGCTACGTATCGGTACTCAAACTCCCTGTTGAATCGGCGGTGACGGGAGTAGCATCGGAGCGATTGGAACTGCTTCCCTTCCCGAGGAAGCCATGAAAAAACGACCGCGGACGACGAAGCCTCTTCCTCCACGAAGCCTCGCAAAAGCCGCGGGCGCGACCCACCTTCTCGCACCGCCCGAAGCTCCGTCCTCGGTCATCGCTCCCACGCTCCCCTCGCTCGACGCCGAATGGCTCGAGACGGACGGACTGGGCGGGTTCGCGTCAGGGACGGTGTCGGGGATCCGCACGCGGCGCGAGCACGCGCTTCTGTTGGTCGCACCCGCGCATGCCCTCCTGGTGAACGGCCTGGACGCGCGCGTCACCACGCCGCGAGGCATGTTCGACATCAGCTCGCATCACTACGATCCGGACGTGGTTCACCCCGAGGGACACCGCCACATCGAGTCGTTCACTACGGACCCGTGGCCCACCTGGGTGTTCCGGCTGGAGGGCGGTGTGCGCGTGGAGCATCAGCTTTTCTCGCTGCGCGGAAAGCCGGGCGTGGTCCTGACGTGGCGGATCGTCGACGGCGCTCCCTCGGGCGCGCGGCTGATGGTGCGCCCGCTGATCTCGGGGCGTGAGGCGCACGCGCTCCACCACAAGAACCCGCACTTCCGCTCGGAGGCGCAAAGCTCCGACTCGTTCGTCCGGTGGCAGCCCTACGGCAGCCAGCCCGCCATCCTCGGCGTCTCCAACGGCACCTATGCGCACCATCACCTCTGGTATCACAACTTCGTCTACGCGGAGGACCGGGCGCGCGGCGGGGACCACAAGGAGGACCTGGGATCGCCCGGGATCTTCCACTTCGACCTGGCGCGCGGCGAGGCCGTCCTGGTGCTGACTACCGACGAGGGGCTGAAGGCGATGAAGGCCGCCGCGCCGGCGATCGCGGCGGGGCTCCCGGGCTTCTTGGGCCGCGCGGACAGAGGACCCGAGGGCACGCTGAATGTTCTTCGCGACGAGGAGCGCGTCAGCCGGGCCGCATTCCCCACGGCGCTCCATCGCGCGGCCGAGGCGTATCTGGTCCACCGTGGAGACGGGGTGGCGATCGTCGCGGATTACCCCGGCCAGGACGCGCCGCCCGAGGAGACGTTCACCGCTCTGCGCGGCCTGTGCCTGGCATCGGGGCGCATCGAAGAAGGGCGGCAGATCCTGCTGGAATGGGCGCGGGCCTTCGCGAAGGGCGCGTTCCCGATGCGGGCGTCGCTGTGGTTCTCGGTCGCGGCCCACGACTACATCGAGGCCGCGAACGCCTCCCGGCGCCGCGTCAGCGCTTCGGATCTCAAGTCTCTGAACGGCGCGATCGGCGCGATTCTCGAGGCGTGCGTGGAGGGAGCGCGGGACCGGGCCCGCATGGACGAGGACGGGCTCCTGGCCGCGGGCGAGCCCGGCACGCTGCGCGCGGGCAAGGCGGTGGACGTTCAGGCCCTGTGGCTGAACGCGCTGCGCGTCGCCCGGGAGGTGGCCCCGCGCTGGGCCGAGCTATACGAACGGGGCCGCGCCTCGTTCGAGCGGCGCTTCTGGAACGAGGAGGCTGCCAGCCTGCGCGACGTCGTGGACGTGGATCATGAGCGCGGCACCGCGGACGCGACGATCCGCGTGCATCAGATCTTCGCCGTGGGCGGGCTGCCCTACGCCGTTCTCGACGGCGATCGGGCGCGCCGCGTCGTGAACCTGGCCGAGGCGCGATTCCTCACGCCGGTCGGGCTGCGCGCCGCCGCGGCGGGGGACGGGGCAGGCGACTCAGCGCCCGACGCGGACCCGAGCATCGCCTATCCCTGGCTCCTGGGCCCGTTCGTCGAAGCATGGGTCCGCGTGCGCGGCGCCTCACCCGAGGCCAAGCGCGAGGCGCGCGAACGATTCCTCGCGCCCCTCCTCGAGCGCGCTACCGCGGCCTTCGGACATCTCCCCGAGGCGATGGACGCCGAGCCGCCGCACGGACGCCGCGGCGCCCCGTTCCATGCGCGGTCGGTCGCGGAGGCGCTGCGGCTGGATCAGGTGATTCTCGCCGGGTGACCCCGGACGAATGACCCAGAGCGAATACCAATGAGCGCGTCCACGGCGAAGAGCCACGATCCATGGCAGCGCACGGTGCTCGCGCTGGCCGTGGCGGCCCAGGGCGTCATCAACCTCGTTTCCGCGATCCTGTCGCATCCGCCGGACCGGCTCCTCGCGCTCCGGCGGCTGGTCCCCACCAGCGTCATGGATTCCAGCCGCACGTTCACGCTGGTGGCGGGCGCGCTGCTCGTGACCGCGGCGTGGGGCCTCAGACGCGGCAAGCGCAGCGCCTTCGTCGCGGCGCTCTTTTTGACCTCGCTATCCGTGCCGATGAATCTGCTCAAGGCGATCGACTTCGAAGAGGCGACCGCCGCTTCGGTGCTCCTATTCGCGCTGGGCTTGAGCGGCGACGCGTTCCGCGTGAAAAGCCGCGGGCTCACCTTCGGCACGGTCGGAAGAACCGCGGTGGCGCTGGGATCGCTGTTTCTTCTCTACGCGGTGGCGGGTTGCTGGTGGATCGAGGCCCGCTATGGCTTGGGCGCGTCCCTGGGGAGCGCCGCGGCGGAAGCGGCCTACCGTCTCTTCGGCGTCGGGGAGCCCGTGTTCCGCTTCGCGGCGCACCCCACGCCGATCGTGGCCCGAGTGGTGCACTGGTTCCTGCACTCGCTCGCTCCCATCGGCACGCTGTTCCTGGTGGGGATCGCGTTCGCGCTGATGCGCCCGGTCGGCCACCGCGGACGGCACCGCTCCGAGCGCGAGCGCGTCGCTCGGCTGCTACGGCACTACGGGGACTCGTCGGTGGGCGCATTCGCGCTGGAGCCGGACGTGGATTATTTCTTCAGCCCCACCGGGCGCGCGGTGATCGCCTATCGCTTCGAATCGAACGTGCTCTTGGTGCTGGGGGATCCGATCGGTCCGGAGGAGGAATTCGCGTCGCTCCTCGCCCAGTTCCATACCTTCTGCGCGGAGCATGACTGGAGCTTCGCCTTCTTTCAGGCGCGACCCGACCGCCTCCCGCTGTACCGCGAGGCGGGGTGGCGCGCGGTGCACATCGGGGTCGAGCCGATCTTGCATGTGGACCGGTTCACGCTGGAGGGCTCGGCGATGGGAGACGTCCGGCGGGCCAAGAATAAGCTGGAGGCCGCGGGATTCCAGGTGCGGCACTTCCCCCCCGACGCCGACCCCTTCGATCCCACGCGCCAGCCGGCCCTGCGGGACCAGATCGCCGCCGTTTCGGCGGAGTGGCTGCGATCGCGGAAGGGGGCGGAGAAGGGGTTCGCGATGGGGCGATTCGACATGCACCGTGTGGGGCAATCGTGGCTGGCACTCGCGGTCGATCCCGCGCGCGGGCGGGTGGAGGCGTTCCTCACGTGGGTGCCGATTCCGGTCCGGCGCGGTTGGGCGCTCGACCTGATGCGGCGCCGGGACGACGCTCCGGCGGGCATCATCGAATTCCTCATCGCATCGTGCGTGGAGACCGCACGTGCCCGCGGTGATGCGACGCTGTCCTTGTCGCTCTCGGCGCTGGCGAAGACGGAGCCCGACGCCGCGGGCGCCGGGGACCGGGCCCGCGCCTTTTTGATGGACCACCTCCGGCGCTTCTACGACTTCGAGGGGCTGTTCCGCTGGAAATCGAAATTCGCTCCGGAGTTCGAGCCCCGCTTCTTGGTCTATGACGACCCGCTCGCGCTCCCTCGCGTGGTCCTTGCCCTGGCGCGCGCGCAGAGCCCCGGAGGATTCCTCTCCTATTTTCGGAAGGCGGCGTGATAATTTCCCCGAACGTACCCGGCGCGGGCCCCTGGCCCGGAACCGCCGGGTGCACCCGGTGTATGCCCGCGATGGAGTCTCCGCGGCACTCCGTCGCGGGCTCTAAGGAGCCAATGAAACCGGTTCGGTGGTTGGTCATTGCAATCGCGTCCGCCAGCTTGGGCTTCCTGGCCATTCCGGGAACGGCCCAGGCCCGGGTGGTGCACCATGCCTCGAAGTCCGTGGGCTCCATGAGGTTTCACGGGGGGCACAGGGCCCTCTCCAGTCGCGCTTCCCGTTCGCCGGTGTCCTCCCAGAGATCGCCCCAGCGGTCGCCGGCGCACCCTTCGAACCGGCCAAAAGCTCACCGCTCCGCTCCCGGCAATCGAGGCAGGGGACAATCGCCCTACGGGCTTTTGCCCCAAGCCCCGGATGCGCGTCCTGACGACGACCCTGGGATTCCGCGCCTGGGCGACGCTCGGGACAATGGGGCGCGGTTGAGTCGGATGCTGGAGAGCCGCGGTCCTCCGCGGGCGGGTCCTCATCGGATTACCGCGTTTCGCGGGTTTCTACCTCCCTCCTCCGCGTGCCTCTCCAGCTCCGCAGAACTTCTCGTAAACACCCCGACAAACAGGTTGATCCCGGTCCGATTCATTGGACCCCATCTTGCCGCCCGTCTCGAGGGCACGGCGGCGGGACCAAACACGCCCTCTGGAGGATCCCTCTCATGAAGCGTAGTCACCTCATCTCGTTCCTCGGTGCGCTCACGGTGGCGATTTTCATGCCGCTGGCCGCGTCCGCGGGAACAACGACGGCTGCCGCGTCGAAGAGCACCATGCCGCACCACCACGCGAAGGCGGAGAACGCGGCGGCGACGGCAAAGGCGAAGAAGCTGGATCTGAACATGGCCAGCAAGGAAGACCTCATGACGCTGCCGGGCATTGATGCCGCCACGGCGGACAAGATCATCGAGGGCCGGCCGTACAAGAGCATGAACCAGCTCGTCTCGAAGAACATCGTGAGCAAGGCCGAGTACACGAAGATCCGCCGCAAGGTCATCGCGCGTCAGGCGGCGGCGCAGCACTCCGAGGCTCCGGCCAAGGATGCGCCGGCGACCGATAACGCCTCGGCCACCCCGGCAGCGGGCAACGCCGGCCAGGGCACGACGGACAACACGACCAAGTAACTCGGACCAAGTAGCTCGAGGAGCTTCCCGGCTGGAATCCGGCTGCCGGCGGCCGGGACACCGGCATCCTCGGACCCGCGTGCGGCCGCAAGGCCGTACGCCGGGTCGCCGGTGGAACGCGCCCGTCCCTTCCCCGGGGCGGGCCGTTTTTTTGAGCGGCGCGTCCGTGCTATCCTCGCGGCCAACCTATTCGACCGGTATGGAAGGAGGAGCACCGATGGAACGCCGTATTCGTGGGATGCACTTCGTGGTGATCGTGGCGCTCGTGGCCTCGCTGGCCTCTTCGCCGGGCATGTCGCTGGCGGGCGAGAAGACGCCGAAGAAATCCGCGGCCAAGGCCGCCGCCGAGGCAAAGGCCGCCGCGGAAGCCAAGGCCCCCGAGACCAGCGCCCCGTCGCAGGAAGAGATGATGGCCGCGATGATGAAGATCGCGGCCCCGGGTCCCGAGCACGCCGCGCTCAACCCGCTCGCCGGAATCTGGAAGACGACGACCCGGATGTGGACCGCCCCGAACGCCGAGCCGCAGGTAAGCGAAGGCACCGCCGAGCGGAACTGGATGATGGACGGGCGATACCTCGTGGGAAACTACAAGGGACAATTCGGCGGGATGCCGTTCGAGGGGATGGAAGTCCTGGGCTACGACAACCTGAAGAAGGAGTACGTCAGCTCGTGGGTGGACAACCTGGGCACGGGCATCATGCTGAGCCAGGGCAGCGCCATGGACCCCAACACCAAGTCCTTCACGCTGACGGGAACGTCCACGGATCCGGCGGGCAAGGAGTACGCGATGCGCGAGGTCACCAGCATCGTCGACGGGAACACGTACACGGTGACGATGTACGCGAACGAGACCGGCCAGGAACAGAAGATGATGGAGATCACCTGCACGCGCGTGAAGTGACGCTGCTCTAGGGGCGGCGATTTGAACGGACACGGGGCGCCTCGATCGCGATCGAGCGCGCCCCTTTTTGTCGCCATCGCGGTCACCCTGCTCACGTGGTCGTCCGCCTACTCGGCCATCCGCTACGCGGTGCGCGCCTTCCCTCCCGCGTCCCTCGCCCTCCTCCGCTTCACGGTGGCCTCGGTGACGCTGGCCCTGCTCACGCTCCCCACCGGACGCGTCTCGCTGCGCGGCATGCCGCGGCGCGACCTCGGCGGCTTCCTGCTGATGGGGCTGCTCGCGATCACGATCTATCACACCGCGCTGAACGCGGGAGAGCGCACCGTCAGCGCGGGCGCGGCGAGTCTCTTGATCAACACCAGCCCCATCTGGACCGCGCTGGTAGCGACCGCGTTTCTTGGGGAGCGGCTCGGGGCGCGCGGGTGGATCGGCACCGCCCTCGCGTTCCTGGGCGCCGTGATCATCTCGCTGGGCGCATCGGGCGGGATCCGCTTCGAGGGTGGCGTGGGGTTCATCATCGTCGCCTCGCTCTGCCAGGCCGTCTACATCGTTCGGCAGAAGAAGTACCTCGCGCGCTACGGCGCGCTCCAGTCCACGTGTCTCACGATCTGGACGGGAACGTTTCTCCTCCTGCCGTTTTTGCCCGAGTGCTGGCGCGCGCTGCGGGTGGCGACCCCAGCTGAGATTGGCGCGGCCGTCTACCTGGGCGTGGCGCCGGGCGCGATCGGCTACGTGACGTGGACCTACGTACTCTCGCGCCTCCCCGCCTCGCGCGCCGCGAGCCTTCTCTATCTGATTTCCCCGTTCGCCTACCTGACCGGCTGGGCCGTGCTTGGAGAGAGACCGGGCGCGGCGGCGTTCTTGGGCGGCATCCCGATCATCGCAGGGGTCGCGCTGGTGAACGCACGTAGAGCCGTGCCCCGCCCGGAAGCGAGGCCGGAGGGTTGAAGCCTGTGGGGGGCTCGCACCGGTCGAGGAGGCCGACCCACGCGGTGTCGCCGTCGGCGGCGTTTCGCTCTCGCGCCGCAGGTGACAGGAAGATCGCCGCCACGGGGTGATCCCGCACCACCGCGGCGAGATCGCGCGAGAGGGGGAGCAGGAGCGCCGGCCGGTCGGCGTGCCACGCCACCCAGTCGGGCACGTCGGAGAGGATGAGCTGGTCGCGCGGCCAGGCGCCAGAGGTGGCGGCGGAGTTGAGGGCGGAGGCGGCCTCCTCCGGGAGTGGCGGGAAACGGCGCGGCGCCTCGCGCGTCTGAAACGCGACGGTGAGCGCGCCGAAGGCGATCAGGAGCGCGATCAGTGCCGCCTGGGCGCGTCGCCCGCAGATTCGATCCAGCGCCGGCGCCGCGACGATCCCGGTGATCACGCACGCCAGCGGCACCGCGGGCACCAGGAAGCGCGGACTGCGTTCCAGGGCCGAAAACGCCGCGATTTGGATCGCGATCGCGGCGGCGAACGGCATCGTCACGCGGAGCCACCCGTAGCGGTCCCGCGGATCCCGGAGCAGGAGTCCCGCGATCCCGAGCCCAACCGCGAGCGGTCCCAAGCCGCCGAGCAGATCGAGCCCAAACCCCAAGGAGTCCTTGAGCCACCGAACGGCTAACGTCGCGGGATGCGCGAGCACGTACGGGATCGCGCCCGGGAGCGGCACGCCGTAGCTCCGGGTGGAGGAGTAGCCTGGATACTCAGGCGTGTAGAGGAGCATCGGGTTGCCCTGAACCGACGATGCCGCGCCGGTCGCGCCCAGGAGATGGAGTGGCCAGGGCGCGCAGAGAAGAAGGTACGTCGCGAGGAAGAGAATCCCGCGCCGCGGCCGCTCGCGTCCCGCGACCCATACCCAGAGGGGCGCCATGAGGATCGACTCGCCGCGGAGATACCACGCGGCCGCCGCGGGGATCGCCGCGAGCACCGCCGTCCCGGCGCCACGCCAGCGCAGAAGGATCAGCCAGGCGAGGGCCGCCAGCGTGGCGGCCGGCACCTGGCTCATCCCCGGACTGAAGGCGTCGAGAAGCAGCGGACAGGCCATGGCCGTCGCCGCGGCGATCGCGCCTACGCGGGGAGAAGCGAGATGCACGCCGAGCAGGAACACCAGCGCGACCAGTAGGGCGTGCGCCTGCGCGATCACGAGGAGGTAGCCCAGCGGGAGCGACAAGCCCATCTTCAGCAGCATCGCGCCGCGCGCCGCGTACAGCGGCATCCGCCAGCGCACGGGGTAGGGCGGGCGCTCATCCGCGCGGAGGTGCGTGGGATAGGTGTAGAGCGAGGTGAAGCCCTCGCCGCGCGCGAGCTGCCGCGCCTCTTGCGAGTAGTCCCAGAGATCGCTGGAGGGCGAGATGGAGCGGAAGGTCGCGGCCGTGAAGAGCAGCGCGAGCAGGAGTGCCGCCAGTCCCCAGAGGATCGCTGCGCGGATCGGCAGGCGGGTCGTGGGCGGGGCGGATGTCCGGGTCGGGAGGGTCACGAAGCGGGAGGATAGGCGGATGGCTTTCGCGCGGACAAAAAAATACTCCCCGCCGCGCATCCGACGGCGGGGAGCTGTGTCGGTCGCGGTCTTGCGGTACCGCGGACCTATCGGTTCCAGAGAGACCTTCAGTCCACGCAGCGGCACCGGAAGGAGGTGGCCGGTAACCACTTAGGACTTCGGCGATTAGATCGCCGGGCTTCTCTGCCTATTTAGACCACCCCAGTCCCGAAAAAGTTTCGCATCTTTAGTGGGCCGTAACATGCTATGGCACAGTTTGTTACAGGCGCCTCGCGCAGGAATCGGCCCCTATCCGCCATGGGTTTACGCGATTACCGAACCTGCTTCGGCCGGGTCAACATTTTTCCGAACGCCCACGCGGCGAGACTGGCAAGGAGGCCCGGATAGATGGGCTCGAGGCCCAGCGGGTATGCGCCGCCGCCCGTTCGCGCCGCCAGGAGCCACCCCAGCGAGACGAGTCCCCCGCCCGCCATGGCCGCCACGGCGAACCCCGGCGGCGCGCGCCAAGCCGGGCGGTACGAAGTGATCAGCGGCACGAGAAGCGCCGACACCCCCACGGACCCCACGTCGTGCCACAGGTCCACGGCGGATCGGAAGAAGAGCGCGAGCGCCACCGACACCGCCGCCGTGATCAGAAATCCGATCTGCACGTAGCTGTTCACGCGCGAGTCGTCCGGCTCGCGGCGCCAGCGCCACAGGATGTCGCGACCGAAGTTGACCCCGCCGATGAAGGTGTAACCGTCCACCGTGGACATCACGGTGGCGAAGAGGCCCAGGTAGAACAGCCCGCGCACCACCGGAGGGAGGAAGTGGATCGCCAGCTCGGGATAGGACGCGACCGGGTTCGCCAGGTGGGGCATGAGCGCGCGGGCGTACATGCCGGTGAACGTGGTCAGGAAGTCGAACAGGACCCAGAAGGCGATCGAGATCCAGACGCCGCGGGCCGCGGTGCGTTCGTCCTGGGCGGCGAACGCCCGCTGGTAGAACGTAGGCTCGACCAGGGTCTGCAGCGCGATCAGGTACCAGACGAACACATACTGCGGGGCGTTGCCGCCGTGCCAGACGAAGTGCGTCGCGGGGAGATGGGCCCGCAAGAAGCCGAGGCCGCCGTAGCGCATGACGAGTAGGGGCAGCGCGACCAGGAATCCCAGATACATCAGCACGAACTGGAGATTGTCGGCGCGCACCACGGATCGAAGCCCGCCGCGGAACGAATAGACGGTGGAGAAGAGCGTGCCCCCGACGACGCAGACCCAGAGCGGCCCGCCGAAGATGAGCTGTGCCAGGATCCCGACCATGAGGACGTACGGCGCGGGAGAGGAGAGGAACTGGATGACCACGGCGCCCAGGAGCGCCGCGCCGCGGCCGTAGGCGGCGTGAAGCTGGTCCGGCACCGAATAGAGCTGCGAGCGGCGCGCGCGCTTCGCGATGAAGAGCGCGAAGAGCGCCGCACCCACGTAGTAGGGCACGCCGAAGACGAGCCAGTTGGAGACGCCGTAGCGGTACGAGTACTCCCCCACGCCCAGGACCCCGCCGTACCACGTGGCGACCAGCGTCATGACGAACGAGGGCAGCGAGAGCCGCCGCCCCATCGCCAGGAACTCCAGGGCCGGCTTCCGCGCGGTGCCGAACAGCCGGGCGCCGAGATAGAGGAGAAACCCGGCGTAGAGCGCGAGAAGCGTTAAGTCGACGGACGCCGTGCTAGAACTCCGCGCGGAGCGCGGCGAAAACGCTTCGCTCGGCCGCGGGGTAGAAGTAAGGCACCTCGTCGAACACGTACCCCGCCGTCTCGTAGCGCAGGCCGGTGAGGTTGAGCGCGTGCACGTCGAGCGCGAGCGAGCGCTCGCCAAGCGCGCGGCGGCCGGTGATCCGCGTGAGGTCCAGCGTGAGCGTGCCATTCAGGACCGCGTGCTCCTCCACGAACTTGTGCTGGTAGCCGGGCGCGGCGCGCAGGCCAGCGCTCTTCCGGTTGTCCTCGGAGTTGTCCAGGTACTGGCGCCCGGTCTCGGCCAGCGTCAGCGCCGCGCGCGACGCCCCGCGCTTGAAGCCGACCGTGAGGTTCGCCATCCGCTCGGGGAATCCGGCGATCGTGTTTCCGCTGTAATCGTTGGTGATTCCCGCCGTGACGAACTCGCGGTAGTCGTCGAACCGGTTCCGGCTCAGCGTCATGTTCCCTTCCAGCTCGAGCCCGGTCCGGTGCTGATAGCGAAACTCCGCCTCGATCCCCTGGTGCTTCGAGCGCGCGGCGTTTCCGGTGATCGGGTTGCCGAGCGCGTCGATCTGCCCGAAGGGTACGATCTCGTTCCGGAAATCCAACCAGAAAGCGGTGAGCCGCGCGAAGGAGTCGGCGCGGCGCCAGCCGATTCCCGCCTCGTAGTCCTTGAGGCGCTCCGGGTGGATGAGCGGGTCCTCGTAGATGTGGTTCGGGGGATCCAGGCGGCGGAAGAGCGGCACGCTGGTGGGATCGTCGGCGCGGTAGATCTCGCCCAGGATCGGCTCGACCCGCACTCGCGCGTAGGAGGCGAAGGCGCTTAAGCGCGCGTTCACGTTCCAGTTCACTCCGACGCGAGGGTTCAGGAACGAGTAGTTCAGGTGGAAGTCGTAGCCGTTGTAGCGGTCCTGGCCGATCGCGTAGCGCGTGCCGCGCCACTGGAGACTCCCTGTAACGCGCACGTCAGGGCGCAGGTCGTAGGCCTCCTGCGCGAACCCCGACAACACGCGCACGCGCCCGGTGTAGTCGTAGAAGACGTGATTCGGGTCCACTCCGGGCGGAAGCGCGGCGCTCCACGTCAGCTCGCCCCAGTGCCGCCCGTCGTGCTCGCGCCACTCCCCACCCACGGTCAGCTCGCCGTGGGCATGGCGGATCTTCGCGCGCGGGACCCAGCCGTAGTGATGGTTCCGCACCCAGAGTCGCTGGGTCATGTCGGAGCCGGTGACCAGGAACCTCCCGTTCGGCTGCAGCTCGGGCGCGCCGGTGGAGTCGGTCTGGTAGTAGGCGGCGGGATAGAGCGAGTCGGACGGGACGTAGAAGCTGGGGAGTTGGCGCGACGCGAACGACTGGGGGCCGTAGGGAAGGTCGTCGTAGTAGCCGCTTCCCGGAAAGTAGAACGCAGAGGAGGTGAGCGAGGCCCGGTCGCTCAGGCGGATGTCCTGGATCAGCTCGTAGTGCGGCTCGAAGAAATTGTCCGTCTCGTTCCGCCAGTTGAGCGGGTTGAATCTGCGGTCCCGGTCCGGATCGCCCGTGTAGCGGCCGTCGAGGTAGGAGCGATCGACCGCGTAGTAGGCCAGGTGGAGCTGCTCCGGCCCGCCGTAAAAGTTGAGGCGCGTGGTCATCCACGGGTCCAGCCGCGCGGCCGTGAATTGGTACGCCCAGAGGCGCGACCACGACTGCTCGCGGTAGCCGTCGCTCTCGATGCGGGAGTAGCGGCCGGTGATGGAGTAGGTGTTGTCGAGGAGCCCGGACTGGTAGAACGCGGTGAAGCGCCGCGTGCCGTAGCTGCCCCCGCCCGCCTCGAGC
>Ga0209488_10000145_pt1 | contig 54225 bp, 49 predicted proteins | sample Rivendell_Oct201_8_FD_188349 | JGI IMG/M metagenome (GOLD analysis project Ga0209488, IMG submission 188349) | Vadose zone soil microbial communities from the Eel River Critical Zone Observatory, Northern California, USA -... | ecosystem: Environmental > Terrestrial > Soil > Vadose zone >...
CCATACGTCGGCGAAGGCCTGGATACTGTCAAAATAGAATTGGCAGCCGCCGTAGAACGCGGGCGGCTCGCCCGGCGCGGTGCCTTGAATGCCGGCGTCGACCTCGGTCTTGCGCAGGCCCTTGTTCAGCAGGCGCATGGCCAGCGGCATATGCTTGCCTACGTAGTAGTTCATATCGAAGTGCGAGCCGGGCTTGTTCGGATACAGCACACTAACTTTGATCATGGGCTTGGCCTCCCGTGGATTATCGAAGAGCCGAAATATACTCCAGCGACGGCTGGCCGGCAGCGGCTATGGCGCTGCCGCGGATCCGGCGGGGGCTCGAGAGTCGCTGGCTCCGTAGAAGATTCCGGGGCGGGGGAATCCCAGGGCCCGGGCGTCGGCGGCATCCGCGGGTGCGATGCCAATGGCCTCGGCTGCATTGCCGGTTCCCCAGGGTTCCAAGGGCACCACGTGGTAGCCCATGTGGGTCAAGGACTTGGCGGTGTCTGCGGAGAATGCGAACGGTTCGCCGGCCAGAGTGTCCGGCAGCCATTGATGATGTATACGCGGCGCATCGACGGCTTCCTGCAGCGCCATCCCATGGTCGATGACGTTGACGATGATCTCCAGGACCGTCGTGATGATGCGTGATCCCCCCGGTGTACCGACCACCAGCACCGGTTTGCCGTCTCTGAGCACGATCATGGGTGTCATGGAACTCAAAGGCCGCTTGCCCGGCGCAATGGCGTTCGCCTTGCCCTGCACCAGGCCAAACATGTTCGGTGCCCCGGGCTTCGCGGTGAAGTCGTCCATCTCGTCGTTCAACAAGAAGCCGGTGTCGCCGGCGATGACCTTGGCGCCGAAGTCGTCGTTGATGGTGTAAGTGACCGATACGGCGTTTCCTTTGGCGTCGACGACCGAGTAATGCGTGGTCGTGGCCTTTTCATCGGCTGCCGCGCCATCGCCGATCGCCGACGAGGGCGTCGCACGATGCGGTTGAATGCGTGCTCTGATCCACTCGGTGTGATGCATCGACAATAGGCGCGCAATCGGATTCTCGACGAAGGCGGGGTCGCCCAGGTAGGTGTTGCGGTCGCGATAGGCGTAACGCATGGCCTCCGTCATCAGATGCACCGAATCGCTGGAGTGAAAACCGAGGGCCTTGAGAGGATAGGCTTCGAGCACTTGCAGCATCTCGCACACGGCGACTCCGCCCGAGCTCGGCGGAGGCGCCGACAGAATGGTATAGCCGCGGTAGCGGCAGGAAATCGGCGCGGATTCGGTAATTTCATATGCCGCGAAATCCTTCTGAGTCAGGATTCCGCCGTTGGCGCGGGAGGAGGCGGCGACCGCGTCGGCGATCGCTCCGTGGTAGAAGGCCTGCGGGCCGCCGTCGCTGATGGCGCGCAATGTCGCTGCCAGATTCTTCTGCACCAAGCGTTCGCCGGGTTTGAAAGGCATTCCCTGATGGAGGAATACTGCGGCGACGTTCGGCTGCGCGCGGAATTCAGCGGTGCCGACTTCGAGTACGTCAACGTCACCGCGCGTCAAGACGAATCCGTCCTCTGCCAGGCGAATCGACGGCGCCATGAGGATGGGCCTCGGCAAGGTGCCGTATTCGCGGCGCGCGGTTTCGAGCCCCAGGACGGTTCCAGGCACTCCGGCCGCGAGATGGCCGTTCACGCTTTTATCGCTGACGGGGTTTCCCTGTGCGTCGAGAAACATATCGGCGCGCGCCGCGAGCGGCGCTTTCTCGCGAAAGTTGATGAAAGTGTTTCTGCCGTCGGCCAGGTGGATGGTCATGAAACCGCCGCCGCCGAGATTGCCGCAGCAGGGATGCGTGACGGCGAGCGCGTAACCCACGGCTACCGCCGCGTCCACGGCATTTCCGCCTTGACGCAGAACCGCGGCACCCACATCGGAGGCCAGGTGCTGTGCCGTCACGACCATGCCGTCCGCCGATTCCAATGCCGCCGGAGCAGCGGCATGGGCGAGGGCGCCTGGGAGTACCGCCGCGGTCAGAGCGATTGAGGAGAATATGAGGTTGGGGGCGGGCATTCGATTAAAGCCGCGGGGCCGGCGGAGTCCCCAGCACGCGCTCAGCGCTCAATCCGAGCGCGAGCAGCGCGCGGTCGGCTCCGGCGGGCGCGTCGAACTCGATCGACACCGGAAGACCGGTGTGGGTGAGTCCAACCGGCAGAACGAGCCCCGGTACACCCGCCGTGCTGCCGGGCGCGATGTTGCGCGCGACGGCTGTGTCGAAGGGCAGGGGACGGCCGCCAACGTCTACGGTGGTTTCCTCGCCTATTCGCGGTGCAGGGACCAGCGTCGTCGGGAATACCATGGCGGCGACGCCGGTCCGGGCAAAGTAGTCCTGATACAGCCGCCGCAATGCCGGCAAGTATTGGTCGCGCGCCGCCGCGTACTTGGGTTCAGTGACGAAATTGGCCCCACCCGGCAGGACATCGCTGCGAAACACCCGCTGTATGTCGGGACTGGCTTGAGCGACCAGAGTGTCGAAGTCGACGCCGGCGCCGTACTCCTTCAAGTAGGCGGGGAGCGCGATGCGAACATCGTGGTTCTGGACTGCGTCGGTGGTGAGATCGATGAGCGAAGCCAATCCCGGCAGCTGGGTTTCGACGATCAGCGCACCGGCCTCTTTGAGCCGTGCGAGCGCGAGTTCCGTTTGGCGCTCGATCTCCGGATCGAGATCGGTGAACCAATAGTCGCGGACGACGCCGAGGCGCAGGCCCTTGAGCGGCGCCGCCTGCAGCCGTTGCCAATCATTGGCCACGACCGAGTCGAATAACGCGAGATCGGCGACGCTGCGCGCATGCGGTCCGACTTGATCGAACAGCGGCGAGATGGGTACGCACCCACGAGTGGAATATCGTCCGGTGGTCGGCCGAAAACCGGCAATGCCGCAAAGGGCGGCGGGCACGCGGATGGACCCTTCTGTGTCCTCGGCAATGCCGAGCGGAGCGAGACGGGCGGCGATCGCGGCCGCGGTTCCGCCGCTGCTGCCGCCGGGAATGCGCGACGGGTCATAGGGATTGCGGACGGGGCCGAACGCCAGATTATTGCTGGTCCAGCCATAGGATAGTTCGTGCAGATTGGTTTTGCCGAGCACGAGGGCTCCCGCCCCGCGCAATGCGGCGACCACCGGCGCGTCTTGCGAGGGACGAAAATGGCGCAGCGCCGGCGTGCCGCCGGTGGTTGGATAGTCCTTGGTATTGACGCTGTCCTTCACCGGTATGGGAAGACCGAACAGAGGGCCCGGCTTCGCCCCGGCATGACGTTCGTGGTCGCGGGCGCGGGCGGCTTCGAGCACCAGGGCCGGATCGAGAGTAATGAATGCGTTGAGGGCGTGCGCAGATTGGCACCTTGCGAGCAGCGCCTGTGCGTAGCGCTCCGACGTGAGCGCTCCTTTCGACATGTGAGCGACGGCTTCCACGGCGCTGAGATTGCAAAGGTCGGCGTCCGTGGGCGCCTTGACGCTGTCCGACTCGGTCCTGGCGCCGGCCGCCGACATCGCCACGGTCGCCGTCGTGCCGAGGACGAAGGTACGGCGCGAAATGTCAGGAGGCTCGGACACGATCCCGCCTCAACGCTTGACACATACAATGCACGGCACCGCCGCCGTTGCCGATCATCGACACGTCCGGGTCGTAAACGGTGAGCCCTTCCGCGCGGCAGGCGGTGATGAGATTCTTGCTCGAGGCAGGCACCAGCACACGCTCCTTCCCAAGCGCCACTACATTGGTACCCATCTGCATGGCATCGCTATAGGGAACGGATATGGCGCGTATCCGTTTCGAGCGCAGCCACTCGACGAGTTCCGGCTCGACCGCTTCCACGCACACCACGGCGAGGCCCTCGGCGATCATGCCCATCTGCACGTCCAGATGCAGGAAATGCGAATCGAACGCATAGGTATGAAGCTCCCAACCTTCAGCCTCGAACCAGCGTTGCAACTGCCGTACGGCGGGCTCGATCGAACGCTCACCCGAGTAGCCGCAGGCCGCGACGCCGGGCTTCAGCACCATGAAGTCGCCGCCCTCGACGTTACCCGCGGTGATCAAATCGTAAATCGGGATGCCGGCATCGAGATAGAACTGCAGGCAGGCCGCATACTCTCCGCGCCGATAGGGTTTTTGCAGCTGCATGATCACCGCGCCCCAGGGAGTCATGACGCTGCTGTCGCGCGCGAAGATTTGATAGGGCAGCGTAGGCTCGGGGGCGAGAAAGTGCACCTTCACCTCCGCCTGCCTGTAGGCGTCGACCATCTCGCCGTATTGCCGCCGCGCAACCGCGAAATCGAACTTCAAGCCGACCCGTTCGGCGCGCTGGCACACGGCGTTGCCCGGCTGCCATGTGAAATGATCGATGGGCCCGACCAGCACATCGCGCAACGTGCCGTATTCGCTGTCGACGCCCCAGGCGTCCAGCGGGCGCGTGCCGCCTCCCTCGATTCTCGTGCGCAATGGCATCGTGAGATCTCCCTTGTGGTCCGGCGCCCGAGGCGCGCCCGTATCATACCAATCCCGGGGATGCCAGCGTGGTAATCAGGCGAGCGAAGTCGCCACGATGCGTTATTCACGGCACCGGGGTGGCGAGAGGCTGACCCTTGTCGATGATCCAGGCAGACACACCCGTGCCGCCGTCGCCGCCCGGCGCCGCTACGAGGCTGTGCACCGCGCCGCGCGGATTGAAGAAGCTGTCGCCGGCCTTGAGCAGCCGATCGGGTTGGCCCCGGGTCTTGAGTATCAAGGTGCCTTTGAGGACATAGCCGGCCTCATCGCCCGGGTGCGTGTGATAGCCGATCTCCGTGCCCGCCGGCAGCATCGCCGATCCGATCACGATTTCCTTTCCCGGCACGCCTGATTGATCGTGCCGTTCGAATATGGTTCGTACCGGCTGGGCGGAAGCCTTCGGCTCGTCCGCGGCGGCATTCACGGTCAACGCAGCCACGGCGACCAATGCAATATGTGTCAATTTCATAGGAATGCTCTCAGTGGGTTGACAGGTCTACGCTCGCGAAATATCCGGTCACTGCGGCGATGTCGGCATCGTCCAGTCGCTCTGCGACCGAGCGCATCAATTCGCCGGCGTCGTTCTTGCGCGTGCCGTCTTTGAAGGCCTTGAGCGCGCTCGCGAGGAATTCCGCCGATTGTCCGGCCAAGTAGGGCGCGGCGTGAGGCACACCGACGCCGTCCGGACCATGACAGGCGTTGCACGCCTGCACTCGCTTCGCCTCGTCGCCTTGAAACGCCAGTTGGTGGCCACGCGCCAGATGCACGGCGATCGGCGGTCTAACCTGCGGGATATAGCGCGCCGACATCGCCGCGTAGCGCGCGGCGAACTTGGCGCGTTGTTGCTGGCTCAATGCTTTGGCAAAGTTTGCCATGATCGGATTGTCGCGCGTCCCGGCCGCATAGTCGTCCAACTGTTTCTTCAGATAGTCGGCTGACTGTCCGGCGATACGTGGAACATGCGCCGCCGCCATGCCTTCGCCGTGCGCGCCGTGGCAGGCTTCGCAGGGCGGCGCGGCGGCCGCGGCCGATGCCGCAGGCGTTGCGGCGGCGGGCTTCGCGGCGGGCGTCGCAGCAGGCGTTGCAGCAGGCGTTGCAGCCCCCGCGGGTGTTGCGCTCGCCGCAAGCGCGCAGGGGAGGGCCGCGATCAATAGGAAGCTGAAGGCGAATCGCGCGAAAGGGGGCGCAGGCGCGTTCACGCCGACACCAATCGGCCGGGACTTTTCAGGTACTTGTTTTTGAGCGCGTCGATGGCCCAGTAAGTCAACGCGCCCAAAGTGCCCGTCGGATTCCACGTGGCGTTTTGCGGGTAGTTCGAGGCGCCGATCACGAACACGTTCGGCACGTCCCAGGACTGCAAGTAACGGTTGACCACGCTGGTCTTCGGATCGTCGCCCATGACGGTGCCGCCCGTGTTGTGCGTGGTTTGATACTGCGTGACGGTATAGGGACCCTTGCGCGGACTACCCACCACCTGTTTCGCGCCCATGGCTTTGCCGATCTCGACCGCCTTCGCCGTCACGTAAGCCGCCATTTTGATGTCGTTCGGCGGGAAATCGAAAGTGATCCGCAGCACGGGCTGGCCCCAGGCATCCCGATACGTGGGATCGAGGTCGCAATAATTCTGCCGCTGCGATACCGAGCTGCCATGACAGCTGAACATGACCGTGTGGTTGTAGTGTTTGACCACCGCCTGTTTCCAGCCCTTGCCCCACGCCGGCGTGCCGGGCGGTACGGGGTGGTACTGGATGGGACGGCCGTTGGTGTTGACCGCACCGATGTAGGCGCCCCCGATGAATCCAAGTCCACTGTGATCGAAGTTGTCGCCCGCAAAGTCGTTGATCAGCGTCCCGGACGCGCCCGAGGCCATGAACGGGTTGACGATGACGTCTTCGTCGAAGAATGACGCCACCGTGCTCATGGTCTGATAGGCGTAGTTGCGGCCGACCACGCCATGGCCGGTGGCCGGATCGTAGGGCTTGCCGATGCCCGACAACAGCAGCATGCGGATGTTGTTGATCGCGAATGTGGAGGTGATCACCAGCGACGCCGGTTGTTCGAATACGCGGCCGACGGCATCGATGTAGGTGACCCCCGTCGCGTGCTTCTTGGTGGAATCGAGGTTGATGCGCTGCACCTGGCAGCCGGTGCGCAGCTCGAAATTGGGATTGGCCAGCAACACCGGCAGGATCACCGTCTGCGGTACGGACTTGGCATAGTGCTCGCAGGCGTAGCGTTCGCAGAAACCGCAGAACACGCAGGCATTGAGCTTCACGCCTTCCGGGTTCGTATAGGGCTGGCTCAAGTTTGACGAGGGCTGCGGAAAGGGGTGATAGCCCAAGCTGCCCGCGGCCTTGCGGAACATCGCACCTTGGAAATGCTCCTTCTGCGGCGGAGTCGGATAGTCTCGAGATCGCGGTGATTCATGGGGATCACCGCCGGCCTGAATCCGGCCTTTGATGTTGCCGGCCTTGCCGCTCGTTCCCAGCAGATATTCGAAGCGATCGTAGTGCGGTTCCAAGTCATCGTATGTAACCCCCCAATCCTGAATGGTCACATCCGGATCGAGGAAGTTCTTGCCGTAGCGCTCGCGCGTACGGGTCGCCAGCTGGAAGTCGGTCGCCTGAAAGCGGTAGGTTTGACCGTTCCAATGCACCATGGAGCCGCCGAGGCCGGTGCCGGGCAGAAACGACTCCCAGCGTCGAACGGGCAAAGCCACCTGCGCACCCTGGTTGCGGAAGGTCACCGGTTCACGCGTGTTGTCCTGCATCAGGGCCTTGCGGATATCGAAACGCAATTCATCGTGAACGGCCGGGCTCTGAAACTCAGGCACCGTGAAACGCGTTTGGCCGCGCTCCAATCCCACCACCTTGTAGCCGGCGGCGGCCAATTCCTTGGCGACGATGCTGCCGACCATGCCGACTCCGATGACCACGACATCCACTTCTTTGAGACGCTGCGCCATGGCGGTTTTCCTTATAGATTGGCGGGGATGTCTTGCCGCACGTGGATATGTCCGTGTCCGTCCTCGGCGAGGCTCATCGGCTCACGCTCGAACTTCACGCCATGACGATCGATGGCCTCAAAGTAGTCCGCGTAGGCGCCGGGGAAGCCGATCATCCGCCAAGCCACCATGTTGCGGTTGCCGCCATAAACAGGATCGCTGAAAAATCCCTCGATCGACATTTTCAATAACATGTCGAAGAACACGCCGGAGGGAACGCCGTCGAGATCGTGTGCGCCGGACTCCAAGGATTTGAGATAGGCATCTTGAGCTTCGGGCGACATGCCATGGAACGGCGTGCCATGCGCGTCGAGGTCGCGATTGATGGCGCGCAACGACGCATGAAAGAGTTCCGCCGGCGTGAACGGCAATTGATAGCCTTGAGACGGCGTTCCCGGCTGCCATGGGCCGCTTCGATAGAGCCGCTCGCCCGCGCCCCACGCGCCGCCCAGTTGCTTGTCGAGATAATTGGGAACCCCGGCACCCAGTGCACCCGGCCCCGACTCGTCCGCGGGGATCAGCCGCTCGCAGGCCGCCTCGATAAACAGCACTTCGGCGGTGTTGAAAAAGAGGTAGGTAGTCTTGGGCGGCTCGGCGAGGTCCGCGGATTTCGCCGGGGGCGCAGCTGCGGGAGCAGTCAGCGGCAGAAGCGCGGCGGCGGGGGCGACGGTCGCAGCGCCCACGGTGGTGACAAACGAGCGCCTGGTGACTTTGTCCATGATGGCCTCCGCCTTGGTGTGCGCCGAATATACTACATTGGATCGCGAGTTTGACTTGTACGACAGTGCTGTCACACGACTGAAATCCGTTTCGGTCCGCCAGGGCGCAACGACCTGGCTAGTTGCGCAGACGGACGTCGGCTGAATCGGCCCGCCAAGGCTAGAAGCACCCCAACTATTAAAGCTTCATTTCCTCACTGAATTTGCGAAACGGCATGATCCGTGCTTTCGCATCGACCCACTCGGAATCCTCGCCGTCGCTCTGCAAGTGAACTTGATAGAAAGCAGGAATCGAGGTGCGTTGTGAGAAATAGACGATATTCTTGCTGAGGGTTCGACCGCCACTTTTGCATTCGACTGCAAACTCCGGTTTGCCGTTCTTGAGAACCACAAAATCGATCTCCCTGCCGACCGAATCGCGCAGAAAGCGCAAAGACATGTCGTCGCCTTCGGTGTCCTCCCGAAAGTGGCAGTATTTAAGCAGGTGTGAAGCCACAAGATTCTCGAAGCGCGCGGCTGCGTCCTGGCACAGTGACCAGTCCCACAGATAGAGTTTTCTTTCCTTCTTCACTGCGCGCAGGTGTGGCAGCCCGTAAGGCATAATTCTGAAGCAATAATAAAGATTCTCGAAAATTCCCACCCACTTGTCCGCCGTTTCAAACGCTACGGACAGATCCTGCTTCAGGTTGACGATCGATAATACCGATCCCACCCGGTCAGGCAACATCTGGGCAAGGAGTTGCAGCTGGGAAACTTCCTTGACGTGCTCCAAGCTGATGAGATCTTCCTGGATGACACGGCTAAGCCGCTCCCGCTGCCACCTTTTCCAGTGCCGAGTATTGTGCCTCAGGAACGGCTCCGGAAATCCACCAAATTGCAGTAACGCATCGAGATCCGACTGTTGCGGTTTTCTATTGAGCTCGTGCAGTGAAAACGGATGAAGCCGATAATAATGGTATCGGCCCTGCAGTGAATCGCCACCGCGGCGATAGTGATCCAACCGCGCTGATGATCGCTTCCCAGCGCCCATTCATCACTCACAGGGGCGCATGTCTAAATTAGAGTGTAGTTGATTTTAGTCATGTATATATTAGAGTCAAGATGATAATTAACATAGTTTGGTGGTATACGACCAATCTATAGTCCTCACAGTTCGAGCGCCAGAACGGCCTTCGCGAACTTAAAGACAGTACCGAACACGAGTCCCAAGGTGGCGAGGCTTTGGAACTTGTACGCCGAGACATTCGCTCAATAATTGATTCCCGCCACGACGGAGGCTGGTGCGGTCTTCGGTACAACCAGGGAGAGAGTGCCGAACGCCTCGGCGAATCTACCCGCGATCTGATGGACGTCGGCTGAACCGGCCCGCCAAAGCCGGAAGCACCAGCAAGTTGAGAATGGTCGATGACACCAAACCGCCGAGCACGGTCACCGCCATCGGTCCCTCGATCTCCTGTCCCGGATGCCGCAGGCTGAATGCCAGGGGTGCAAGGCCGAGGGCCGTCACCGCAGCGGTCATGAGAATCGGAATCAACCGCTCGTTGGCGCCGCGCAGCACGGTTTGCATATCCCACGCTGCGCCTTCGGTGTCGACCAGATGCTCGTAGTGTGCGAGCTGCAAGATGGCATTGCGCGCGCTGATTCCGAACACCGTCACCAGCCCCACGAGCGTGCCCAGGGAGATTCCGATGCCGGTGGCCGCGATGGCGAGCACGCCGCCGATCAGGCTGAACGGGAGATTGATCATCACCAGCCAGCTGTTGGCGCGCCATCGAAACGCGACGAACAGAATCATGAGTATCAATGCCAGCGCGAGACCGGAAAAAAGTGCAAGCTCGGTGCGCGTCTTATTCTCGGCGTCGGCCGCACCGGTGAACTCGACGAAAAATCCCGGGGGCAGGGCCACCGCCGCCGCGATGCGTTGTTTGGCGTCGAGTACGGCCGCCTGCAATCCTCGGCCGCTGACATTGAACGTCACGGTGACCCGGCGTTGGCCGCCGTCGTGTTCGATGCTGTAGCGATCTTCCGTGGGCGACAAGTGCGCCAGATGCGACAGCGGCACCTCCCCGAGCGGTCCCGAGATCATGAGCTTGCTCAGCTGCTCCGGCCGATGCCGCAGCGTGTCCGGCACGAGCAAGACGGTGTCGACGATGCGAGTACCATTGAACGCCTGTCCGACGGTCTCGCCCGCGAAGGCCGATTGAACGGACTGGAGCACATCTTGGGTCCGCAGGCCCATGGCTGCCAGCGCCTGCGGCTCGAGATCGATCGCTATGGTGGGCGTACCGCTTTGGCGTTTGAATTGCAGATCCACGAGGCCAGGTTCCTTGCCAAGCGCGGCCACGATCTGATTCCCGATGCTGTCCAGCGTATCCAAATCCTCGCCGAACACCTTGATGGCGACTTGCGCCGTGCCGCCGGTCAGGCTTTCGCTGATGCGGTCGCCGAGGAAGGTCACCACTTCGCTCTGTATGCCGGGGTACTTCTTCAATATCGCCCGCAAATCGTCCTGGGCCTGGGCTTCATCGACCGTGGCGTCCGCCTTGAGCTCGACGTGAAACTCGCTTTGATGCGGACCCCAGGTATCCTCGCCTAACTCCGCGCGGCCGATTTGCTGTTCGATCGTCGCTACATAGGGCAGTTGCAGCACCTCGGCCGAAATTCGCTTCCCTAACCCAAGCATTTCCTGCAGCGACGTGCCGGGGATGGAACTCACCACCTGCATGACGAAGTGGCCTTCGCGAAATTCAGGCATGAAGGTTCCGCCGAGAAACGGTACCGCCGCGACGGCGGCCGCGCAGCACGCGACGACCACGGCGCCGACGAGCTTGAGATGGTCCTCGACCCACTGTACTGCCCTGACTTGCCGCTTCTTCATCCACACCAGCCAGCGGGATTCCGAGTGCGCATCGCTGTCCCGCAGCAGGAGCGCGCACATGGCCGGGGTTGCGGTCATCGCCACCAGCAACGAAGCCGTCACCGCGAGAATGAAGGCGAGCGCCAAGGGCCCGACGAAGTGGCCCTGAACACTGGAGGTGAAAAGCTCCGGCAGGAAGACTGCGATCACGACCAGGGTTGCGTAGATGACCGGACCCCGCACTTCGAGCGATGCCTCGCGAATGACGTCCAGGCGCGGCAGCGGGCTCGGCGACAAGGCGTTCGCGCGCATGCGCCGCAGGATGTTCTCGATGCCGACGATCGCATCATCGACCAACACGCCGAGGGCAACGGCGAAGCCTCCCAAGGTCATCGTGTTCAGCGTCTGCCCCATGCGGTCGAGCACGAGCACGGCCGCGAGCAGAGACAGCGGAATCGCCGTGAATGCGATCAGTGCCGCGCGCACGTCGCGCAGAAATAGATACAGCACCACCAGGATCAGCACCGCGGCAATCGCCAAGGAGTGCTCGAGATCCCCCAGGGCGCGTTCGATGAAATTCGCCGGGCGGTGCAGGGCAGGATAGACGGTGATGCCCTGCGCCTTCAGAGCGGGCGCCAGATTCGCCATGGCCTGTTCGATGGCTAGGGTGGTCGACAAGGTATTGGCACCGAACTGACTCGCGAGCGACATCATGACGCCGGGTTTGCCCATGACCAGGGAATCGCCCGACCGCAGCGCGGGAGCCTCTTTGACTTCCGCCACGTCGCGCACCAGGACCGGCACGTTGTTGCGCACGGCGATGACCGATTGTCCGATGGCGGTCAGGTCCGGTTTCGGCGTGGGTGATCTCAGCAATACGCGCTGGGCGGCCATGTCGATGAATCCCGCGCCATGCAGCGCCAGGGCACCGCGTGCCGCATCGGCCACGTCGAGCAGCGTCACGTGATAACTCGCCAGTTTATTGGGGTCGGGCTGGATCTGAATCTGCCGAACGTCGCCGCCGAACACGAGGACGTGCGCGACGCCGGGCACGGCGAGCAATCGGGGTTTGATGACCCAGTCGGCGGCGTCGCGCAACGCGTAAGCGTCTACCTTGTCCGACACCAATCCGATCTTGAGCAAATCCATCGTGCTCGACACCAGTGGCGAGAGTTTCGGTGTTCCCACTCCGGTGGGCAGGGTGCTTCCGATCTCGGACAATCGTTCGGAAATTCCCTGACGCGCAATGTGAACGTCCACCTTATCGGTGAACGTGACGATCACAACGGATAAACCGGGTATCGATTCGGAACGAAGCGTGGCCAAACCCGCCGCGCCGTTGACGGCGCTCTCGATGCGTTTGGTGACCAGTTCCTCCACTTGTTGGGGCGCGAATCCCGGCGCCTCGGTCTGGATGTCGACTTGCGAGGGAACGAATTCCGGGAACACGTCCAGCGGCGCGCGCATGACGCCCCAGCACCCCAGCAACAAGGCCAATACGGACAGCGCCGTGACGCTGCCGAAATGACGTACACAGAGGGATACCAGCCCCCGCATGACCTACTCCGCTTCCGAGCTGGGATTGGTTTGGCGCGCCAGGAGCAAGCCGGCCGCCGAGGTTACGATCGGATCGCCGGGCTTGATCCCGTCTTTGACGAAATATCCGTCGGCCATCGGTTGGCTGATATCGATCGGTGCGCGCGAGAAGACGCCGGGCTCCCGCTCCACAAAGCACCAGTACTTGCCGTCAATGACGAGGATGGCGGAGGGTGGGACGAGTATGCCGGATTCGGCATGCTCGGAATTGTCGCCGGCCGCCCAAATCAGTACCCGCTCGCCTTCTCCCACATCCGTGTGCTGAAGCACCGCGAAGAAACTGCGTCCCGGTATACCGGAGTCGAAGGGAGCATCCCAGACCGGTCGTGCCGTCCATCTCTCGCCGACGGTTGCCGCATCGAGGCGCGAGGTGCGCAAGCTGCTCGGCGCGGCGCCAGTCACCACACCGAGAGGAAATGTGACGCGCAACAGTTTGGCGCGGCCTTCGGCGAGTTCGGCGAGCAGCTTGCTGTCGTCGTGCCCTGCCCAGGGAGGCCGCTGACCGAACATCGCCGACAACTTGGACTCGGCGAGCCGAAGCGCCGCTGCGTCCACCGCTGCCTGACGTGCCGCGCTCTCGTGTGCTTCGGCGCTCTGGGCGCCGGCGGTGCCGTCGAGGCGCGCGATGCGCGCCAGCGCGGCCTGACTCAGGCGCAATCCCGCCTGCGCCGTGGCCACATCGGCGACCGCCTGGGCAATCGCGTCGTGACCGAGCACGACGCCGAACCCCTGCTTTGCGGGGACGTACTTGACGGATGCCGCCGCGGTGGTTGCGATGCCTAGTTTCTCGACTTCCTCCGGCGTCAGCTTGACTTCGCCTGCGCCCCCTTCCTCTTTATCCCCCGCCGCGTCTTTTTTTTCGTCGCCCGCGGCGCCTTTCTTGTCAGCGGCCGCGCTTTTTTCTTCCGGAGCCGCTTTGGCGGCGTCCGACGCAGGCTGTTGCTTGCCGCAGCCGGGAAGAAGAGTCAGGCCCAACAAGAACGAGAGAGTCAATTGCCGCACGGAGAGATGTTGCATGGGTATCACAATTGTTTTTGCGAAGGTGTTGGGTACTGCCAGCCGCCGCCCAGCGCCTTGCACAAGCCGAGCAGCGCCTGAAGCCGGGCCAGCTTGTATTGGCTGAGTTGATCGCGGGCGGCGAACAGCGTGCGTTGTGATTCGAGGACGGCCAGATACTCACCGGTGCCCTCGCGAAATCGCAATTGCGTGCCTTGGTAGGCGCGTTCGCTCTCATCGACGTTTCGCTGCTGAGGTTCCTTTTGCAGCTCGAGGTAGTGGATGGCCGCCAGCGCCTTCTCCACGTCGAGAAGTGCGGCGAGAATCGAACCCTGGTAATTGGCGACCAGTTCATCCTGCTTTGCCGTCGCCTCCTGGATTGCCGCGCGGCGGCGGCCGGCGTCGAATATCGTTTGTACCAACGTTGCGCCCGCGGTAAGGGACCAGCCGGTTCCCGCCAGAACGTTGACCGCGGCATTCACAGCGGGATTCGCCACGCCCCCGCTCGCCGTCAGGCTCAGCGACGGAAACAATGCCGCGCGTGCGACGATCAAATCGCCATGGGCCGCCTGCAAGTTGTATTCACTGGTGATCAGGTCCGGGCGCCGCCGCAGCAGATCCGACGGCAGGCCCGCGGCGAGAGGCGGCTCGGCCAGCGAGTCCAAGCGATCACCGGTCACTGTAAACCCCTCGGGCGCATGGCCGACGAGCAGCGCCAGTGCTCCGCGTGCTTCGACTTCCTGCTGCTGCAGTTGAGGAATGATCAACTCGGAAGCGGCGACCGCTGCGCGCTGACCGGCGAGTTCCGCCGCGCCGATGCTGCCGGCATCGTAGCGGGCTTCCGTGAAATGCAGGACACCCTGAGCGGCCTCGAGGTTCAGGCGGGCGAGCGCAATCCGTTGGCGCAGCGAGAGAACCTGAAAATAGCTGCTTGCGACGGCGTTCGACAACGTGATCCGCACCGTCGTGAGATCCGCCCGGCTCGCGCTTACCAGCGCCTTTGCGGAATTGCTCGCCGCGCGGTTCTTGCCCCAAAAGTCGATTTCGTAACTGGCCGACAGCAGCGCAGACCAGTCGGTCTCATTCGCCGTCGTGCCGTGCGTTCCACCGGCGAAACGCGTTGCGGTACCGTTGGCATCGACTTGCGGCAGCAGCGCTGCGCCGGCCTGTCGAGCCCGCGCATCAGCCTGCTTCACCCGCGCGGCAGCCGCGACCACATCGAGACCGTTGTTCTCCGCGAGCGCAACCAGTGAATCGAGCTCCTGGCTCGCAAAGCCGTGATACCAATTCTCATCCGGCCACTGCGCGCCGCCGCTCTCGGCCTGCTCGAAGGCCGGCGGAACGACCGGCGCAGACGGCTTCGCCGCCTGCAGTGCACAGGAGCTGCACGCAAAGCCTATGAAAATCGCTAGGATCGATCTTGGACGCACGGCACCTGACCTTACATGGAAGCCATGCGAAAGTAGCACGCGCGGCGGCCGCAGGTTTTGTATTTTTGTAAGATTCGACGGCCACTCATGCCATGCGTTTCCCCCGGCGGTGGCGTAATCTTTGCGCCCATGAACATCCTGCTGGTGGAAGATGACCTCGAGCTGGCGCGCTCCGTCAGCGATTATTTTCGCGAGCATGGGATAACCGTCCATCATCGCGCCGACGGAGTCGACGGGCTCTCGAGCGCGTGCGAGTCCGACTACCAGGTCATCATCCTGGATCGCATGCTGCCGCGGCTGGATGGGCTGAATTTCGTCAGGAAATTACGCGAGAAGGCGGTCGCGACGCCGGTGATATACCTCACCACCATGGGGGGGATCGATGATCGCGTACAGGGACTGGAGGCGGGCGGCGACGATTACCTGGTCAAGCCGTTTGCGTTCGCGGAACTGTTGGCGCGGGTCAGGGTGCTTTCGCGCAGGCCGGGCCACTCGCAGGAGCCGGCGACCCGTTTGAGCGTGGGATCGATCGAGTTGGACCTGCTGAAACGAACCGTCGTGCGCGCCGGAAAGGACATTGAATTGTTGCCGCAGGAATTTCGCCTGCTGGAGTATTTCGTGCGCAATCCGGATCGGGTGCTCACGCGGCGCATGCTGCTGGAAAACGTGTGGGGAATTCATTTCGATCCGCAGACCAGCGTGGTCGAAAGCCACATCAGCCGGCTGCGCGGCAAGGTCAATCATGGCTTTGAATTCGACGTGATTCAGACGGTCCGCGGCACCGGATATAAATTCCTTGCGCCCAACTAGAGTATTCAAGACCGAGAGCTTTCGATCCGCCGCGCTGTTCGCGACTCTTTTTCTGATTCTTTCCTGGGTTTTGCTCGGAGTCGTGTATTGGATCGTGAACAACACCCAGACCGCGGCGCTGGTCGAAGCGATCGACGCGGACATCAGCACCATCAAGAACGGCTATCGCGGGGAGGGACTGCCCGAGGCCATCGAAGTCATTCACCAGCGGCTGGGTTCGGGGAAGTATTCGGGCGAAGATTTGCCGGGCGGATATATTCTGATACGCGACGAGGCTACGGCCAAGTATGAAGGCAATCTGGAGCTCCAGGAATTCCGGCTGGGCCTGTTCAGCGTTCCCGCGCCGCGCAGTCAAAAACACCGCCACAGGGTGACCGTGCTCGGGCGCGGCGTCTACATTGCGGACGGCATCTATTTGTTCGTCGGCCGCGACACGAGTCAAATTCGCGCCACCCGCGTGCGAATCATCCAGGCATTTGCCTGGATCGAAGGAGTATCCATAGTTCTCGCGGGGCTGGGGGGAATATTCTTCAGCGTGCAATTCATGCGGCGCATCGATGCGATCGCGCGCACCTGCCAATCGATCATCGCGGGCAAATTCACCGATCGCATTCCGTTGCGCGGCAGCGGCGATGAATTGGACACGCTGTCCGTCGCGATCAACAACATGCTGGATCGAATTTCCACGCTGCTCGACAACCTTCGGCAGGTGTCCAGCGATGTCGCGCACGACCTGCGCACCCCGCTCACGCATTTACGCAATCGTCTCGAGGAGGCGCGTCAGAAATCGGTCACGACAGACGACTATGCCGCGGTCGTATCGCATGCGATAGGCGATACCGATCATCTGCTGGTCATCTTCTCCGCATTGCTGCGCATATCGCAGATAGAATCGGGATCGCGCCTGGCCGCGTTTTCGACGCTGTCGCTGACCGATATTCTGGAGCGGATCTACGACATGTACGGAGCCGTGGCCGAGGATGAACACCATGTGCTCCAGCACGACATCCAGAAGGACGTGCGGATTCGCGGCGACGGCGAATTGCTGACGCAAATGTTCAGCAACCTGATCGAGAACGCGATCCGGCACACGCCCTCGGGCACGCGGATCCTGATCCGCCTGGCAGTGTCGGGCAACACCGTGGCCGCTTCTGTCGAAGACAACGGTCTCGGAATACCCCTCGGCGAGTATGACAAGGTATTTCGCCGCTTCTATCGCCTCACGAGCAGCCGATCGACACCCGGCTACGGCCTTGGACTGGCATTGGTTGCCGCGATTGCCAATTTGCATAATGCGAAAATCGAGCTGAGCGACAATCGTCCCGGGCTGCGCTGCGTGATTTCGTTCGACTATCCGTCCGGATCGGCGTGAATTCAGCATCCGCTGCGCGTCGATACATGAACCGGCCGACATGAACCAAGCGCGTCTCCTGCGCCTCAGCGACTCCCGAGACGCTACGTGCCGCATGTTCTTGGTGTAGGATCGCGTGACTTGGGCCGCAAGGCCGGCACGGCGCAGTCGATCTCGAGCCGCCGGCCAGGGTGTACGGGAGCCGTGGATGCACCGATTGGCAATTGCTGGATTTCTCCTGGTCCTCTCAGTCTCGGGTTGCGCGTGGATAACGGGGACTGCGACGAGCGAGGGGCGGCGCGACGCACAAGTTCCGGTAGCACCGAACTCCGCCCCTCAAACAACCCCGCCGCCGGCATCCACACCACCAACGCCGGTAGCTACACCACCATCGCCGGCGTCTACACTACCAACTGAGGCCGGGTCGTCCACTGACAACGGTTCTGAGCGGAGTTCGACGCCGGCCAAAACCTCGGACGCCGCGCCGCCGCCGCCGCCACCGACGCCACCGGTGAACCCGGCGAGCCGCTCGAGTTCCGCGAAGGCGAGATCGTCCGGCGACACTCGCCCGGCCAAAGTGGCTGGTGCCGCGACGGCCGAGACTCGGCAGTCGGGTTCGTCGCCGGCGCCGGTGCCGCCGTCCGCGTCCTCGCCTGCTCCGGCCCCGGCCTCTACACCGAACGCGCCGCCGACGCTCAACCTGGGGGACTTGGAGCAACGGCTCCGGGAGACCCGCGCCATCGGCGTGTTCACGAAGCTCTCGCTCAAGAATCAGGTGGACGATCTGCTCAATGCGTTTCGGGAATTATATCGAGGACCCGACAAGCATCCGTCCGCGGAATTGCGGCAGCGTTACGATCTCTTGCTGCTCAAGGTGCTCACCCTGCTTCAGGACGGCGACCCGCCGCTCGCGTCGGCGATCTCATCCTCGCGAGAAGCCATCTGGAGCATTCTCGCGGATCCCGACAAGTTCGCAAAAATCTAAAAGGACCCTAAGGAGAAAACATGGCACCGCACATTTCTGCTTTCACGTTGACCGTCGTCACTCTGTTGGGCGGCGTTCCCTTCGCCGCCGCCGATGACGCATCGCTCGGCAAGGATCTCAAGGCGACGATCGCCCTGCAGGGAATGACCTGCGATCAGCTGGTGGAGTCGAAACGCAACGGAGACAGCGACTACACGGCTTCATGCAAGGACGGCAATCGATATCACATCTATGTGAACGCGCAAGGGCGGGTGATCGTGCAAAAGCTGTAGTTCTGCCAAGCACCGCCTTGGGATCGCGCAGTTCAACGTGCGTACGAAATGCGAAATATGACATTGCCGCCGTCGTCGCTCAGCAGCAGCGATCCGTCCTCGAGCTGAGCCGTCGCCACCGGTCGCCCCCAGACGTTGCCGTTGTCGGCGATGAAGCCCGTCAGGAAGTCTTCGTAGTCGCCTGTCGGCTGATCGTTCTTCATGTGCACCCGCACCAGCTTGTATCCGGTGCGCAGGCTGCGGTTCCATGAGCCATGAAACGCGACCAAGGCGTCGCCGACGAAGCTTGCAGGGAATGCCGATTTTCCGTTATTCGCAGTATAGAATGCCATGGTGAGCGAAGCCGAATGGGCCTGGTAGGGCACATCCGGTACCAGCACTTTGCCGCGCAGATCCGGCCGCTGGCCCTGCAGCCGCGGGTCTTCGTTCGAGCCCAGGTAGTACCAGGGCCATCCGTAGTACCCGCCGCGCTGCACGCGAGTTGAATAGTCGGGCGCCAGATCGTCGCCGAGCGCGTCGCGTTCATTGGTCGTGCACCACAGGGCGCCGGAGGCCGGTTGCACGGTGAGACCCACGCAATTGCGCAGACCCGTGGCGTAGATCTTGGCAGCGGCCGGAGAGGCCGCATCGAACACCAGCACTGCGGCTCGATCCGCCTCCCGATCCCAGGCGGCACCGAGGCCATGTTCGATATCCCACGCCTTGATCTCGTCCGGCGCCTTCTTGGACATCGATTCGGCGACATTGGATGCGGAGCCCACGGACACGAACAGCTGCGTGCCGTCGGGCGAGAAGGCAATGTCCCGCGTGAAGTGGCCGCCGCCGCTGGGCAACTGAGCTATCACCACCTCCGCCTCGCCGCCCGGCTTCACATCGCCGACGCGATAGGCGTAGCGTGTCACTCGATTGGTTTCGGCGACGTACAGCCACCGCGGATGATCCGCGTTCGGATAGAACGCGAGACCAAACGGTTGCTTCAGCCCGCGCACATAAACGTCGGCGGCCGCCGCGCGCGCTCCGTCGGGCGTCGGGTGCAGCACGGAAATGCGTCCGCCAACGGTTTCAGTGACTAAAATGTCGCCGTTGGCAGCGACCAGCATCTTGCGAGGACCTTCGAGATTGGCCGCGAAAAGCTCGATATGGAATCCCGGAGGTAGTGCGAGCGCCGCATTGGGCGGCCGCGCAATGAGCTTGGGTCCGTTGCGGGCGGAGGGAGTGGCAAAGGGTGGGGGTAGGCTGGCGAGGTCGATGCGATGTACGCGGCCCGGGGCGTCTTGTCTCCAATCGGCCGATCGAAGGCTCGCGACCGGCACTCCGATACTCGGTGCGCCGCCCTCCGGGCCGGCTTTCGACGCGGCGCCGGATTGGGTGCGCGTCAGATCGTCGAAATAGGCGACCAGATTGTCGCGATCCGACTCGTTCGGCACGGAAACGACCATGGCGGAGCCGGGAACGACCGTCGTCGGTGACGCCAGGAATCGCTTCAAAGTCGCTGCGTCCCAGGTCAAATGGGCGGCACGCAGTGCTCCGGTGTATGAAAAGCCCGCGGCGCCCGCAGCGGGACGGCCGTATACGCCGATGAGAGAGGGTCCCTGCGCGCCGCCGTTGTCTCCGGGTTCCGCGGTATGGCAGATACTGCATTGCTGACGGAACAATATTTTGCCCGCGGTTGCATCGGCGCCGAGTGCGGGGACGGCGGCGGCAAGGAGCCCTACACCGATTCCGGACCATACCGTGACTGAAGTTCGTCGCATTTCTCCTCCTCGATGGCGTTCGCGCCGCATACGACCCGACATACGGCATTACCGCACTTTATCGCGTAACGAATCCAGGGGCACCTGCGAGGTTGCGTGAGACCCAAGTCGCCCGCAGAATTCCGAACCAGGGAGACCCGTATGCCGCTGTTCGAGATCACGCTGGTTCTACTGGCGATTGCCGTGGTGTTGCTGCAAATCGCACGGCACATACGCGTACCTTATCCAGCCATGCTGGCGCTCGCCGGCGGCTGTGTGGCGGCATTGCCCTTCGCGCCGCACTTGAGCATCGAGCCGCGCCTGGCGTTGGCCTTGTTCGTGGCTCCGGCCGTCATGGACACTGCCTTCGACATGCCGCCGCGGGAAATGCTGCGCATCTGGTTGCCGCTCACCTCGCTCGCCGTGGTGCTGGTGCTGCTGACGACGGCCGCCGTTGCTTGGGCGGGCTGGGCGCTTGCGGGATTGCCGTTGGCGGCCGCGGTGGCGCTCGGCGCCATCGTCGCACCGCCGGATGCCGCCGCGGCGGCGGCGGTGCTTCGGGAATTCAACCTGCCGCGCCGTACGTTGGCGGTCCTGCAGGGCGAGAGCTTGCTGAATGACGCCGTGGCGCTGCTCGCATTCGGTTTGGCGGTGAGCGCCGCGGTGTCGCCCGGCCATGAATGGAACGCGTTGCTGCCGCGCTTGGGGCTGGCGGTGCCCGGCGGCGCGCTGCTCGGCGTGGCGACGGGCGTGCTGAGCATACGCGTGGCCCGCAAGGTGGCAGGTACCTTGTCGTCCATCATCGTGCAGTTCCTGGTGACCTTCGGCACCTGGATCTTGGCCGAACGATTGTCTTTGTCGCCCATCGTGGCGGTGGTCGCGTTGGCAGCCGTGGCGGCGCGCTACATGCCGGCGCGAACCAGCGCGCGCGATCGCATCAACTCCTATGCGGTGTGGGCTACCGTCGTCTTCGTGCTCAATGTGCTGGCGTTCCTGCTGATGGGCTTACAGGCGCGCATCATCTTGAGCCAACTGGCGGCCGATGAGCTCCGGCACGCCCTGGTCTTTGCCGCGATCGTGCTGGGCGTGGTGATCGGCGTGCGTTTTCTCTGGGTAATGACGTACGGCGCGGTGGTGCGCCTTTTGCAATCGTTTTTCAATCCTGGCGCGTTGGGCGCGCCGATACCGCGGACACGCATCGGTGTGTTGGTATCGTGGTGCGGAATGCGCGGCCTGGTGACGCTCGCCACCGCGTTCTCGCTGCCCCCGGACTTTCCCGGCCGCAATGTAATCGTGCTCAGCGCCTTCACCGTCGTGCTCGGCACCCTCGTCGTGCAGGGATTCACGATCCGGCCGCTGATTACCCTGTTGCGCATCGCGCCCGATCGGTCGCTCGATCTCGAGGTGGCCGAGGCACGCAGGGCCATGCTCGACGCTGCGCTCGCGGAATTGGCGGGCCATTCGGGCGAAGCTGCCGACGCGGTGCGCGGCGAGTACCGTGAAGCGCGCGCGGCGAGCAGCAGCGATCCCACGCGCCCCGTGACGCAATACGATGGATTGCGCATGCTCGCCATCGCCGCCGAGCGCCGTCTGCTGGTCGAATGGCGGCGGCAGGGCCGAATCTTCGACGACACTTACCATTTGCTCGAAGGCGAACTCGACCGCGCCGAACTGCACACCGCATCGCTCGGGACGACGTGGCTCGAAAGTTGATGGCCGGCCGCGATCGGTCTATAGACGTGACGTCACCGCGCCTGTCGTGATGCCTCCTTCTTGTACGATTTGAGAATCGACGCCAAAAGACCGGGAAAGCGCGCCTCCAATTCCGCGGCGCGGACGTGGCTCGATAAATCCACGCCGCGGCGCTCGCTCGCGATCAGCCCCGCCTCTCGAAGAATGCGGTAGTGCTGCGAGCAGGTCGATTTCGGCATCGCAATTTTGAGCTTCTGCGTCATCTCCGTGCAATTCATGCCGGCCGGCGTCTTGAGCAGCTTGCTGACTATACCCAAGCGCACCGGGTCGGAGAGGGCATGCAAAATGCCGGCCACCGTCACGTCGTCGATGTGCGGGTGTGTGATAGGACGTGCCACGCCTGCGAGGATAGCGCAAAACTTGCATTCTTCATAATTCCATAGTTCAATATTACTGAACTATTGGGTGAACGGACGCTCGGATGGACCGGGCGCCCGCTCCCCGCTTCAACACGGAACCCACCATGCCCAGACTGTTCGATCCAATCCAAGTCGGCGATCTCAAGCTTCCGAACCGCATCATCATGGCGCCGCTGACGCGAAGCCGCGCCGGCGCGAGCCGTATCGCCAATCATTTGATGGCCAAGTACTACTCGCAGCGCGCCTCCGCGGGTCTCATCATTTCGGAAGCCACCGTGGTCTCGCCCTTGGGGATCGGCTACGCGGACACACCGGGCATCTGGTCGCCGGAACAGATCGAAGGCTGGAAGCTCACCACCCGGGCCGTGCATGAAGCCGGCGGCCGGATTTTCCTGCAGCTGTGGCACGTGGGCCGCGTGTCCGATCCGCGTTTTCTGAACGGTGCGCTTCCCGTCGCGCCGAGCGCCGTCGCCGCCCAAGGCAATGTCAGTCTGCTTCGCCCGCCGACGCCCTTCGTCGAGCCGCGGGCGCTCGATCGCGCGGAAATTCCGGACATCGTCGAGGCCTTTCGGAAGGGCGCGTTGAACGCGCAGCTGGCCGGTTTCGACGGCGTCGAACTGCACGGCGCCAACGGCTATCTGCTGGATCAGTTTTTGCAGGACAGCACCAATCTGCGCACCGACGACTATGGCGGTTCGATCGAGAACCGGGCGAGGCTCATGCTGGAAGCGACCGATGCGGCCATTTCCGTATGGGGCGCCGGGCGAGTCGGCGTGCATCTGGCGCCGCGCGGGGACGCCCATTCGATGGGCGATTCGGATCTGGCGCGGACCTTCGAGTACGTTGCCCGCCGGCTCGGCGAGCGCAAGATCGCTTTTATCTGTGCACGCGAATACATCGGTCCCGACCGCCTCGGTCCGACGCTCAAAGCGGTGTTCGGCGGTGTGTATATCGCGAACGAAAAATTCACGTACGAGACCGCCGAGCGGGCGGTCGAAGCCGGCGAGGCCGACGCGGTGGCGTTCGGCAAGCTCTTCATCGCCAATCCCGATCTTCCGCGGCGATTCGAGTTGCGCGCGCCGCTCAATGAACCGAGGGCGCCGGAGTTCTACGCCGGCGGCGCGGAGGGCTATACGGATTATCCGAGCCTAAAGCCTGCAGGTCAGAGTGCGGACTCGGTCAGCGGCCGGGCGCGCGTGAAGGCGCTGGCTTAAACCATTCGAACGGCGAGGCGCCCGAGCCGGGCGACCGCTGCGTCGAGTCAGAGTCCCGACTTGAACAGCAGCCACGCGCGCGTGAATGCGCGTGTTTCTTCGGGCGTGTAAACCCGCTGCAGCTCGAAACGGCTGCGAATCGCCGGCGGCGGATAGATCAACGTGTTGCCGCGGACCGCCGGCTCGAGAAACGGCACCGCGGCCGCATTCGCCGTGGCGAAGCCGATGAAGCGCGTGACCGAGGCCGAGATCTCGGGCCGCATGACGAAATTGATGAACGCGAGGGCCGCGGCCGGGTTCGGCGAATCGGCCGGGATGACCATGTTGTCGATGTAGAAGGGCACCATCTCGCGGGTGAACGAGTATTCGATTTTCACCTTGCCATGAGACTCGCTCACCATCCGGCGTGCGACCATGGCATCGCCGGAATAGCCGATGGCGAGGCACAAATCGCCCTCGGCGAGCTGCTGATAGTATCCCGAGGTGGAAATTCGCCGCAGATACGGCTGGATTTCCTGCAGCTTTGCCATCACGGCGTCGAGGTCCGCCTTGGCGGCCGAGAGCCGCGGCTGCCCAAGATAGCGCGACACCATGGGCAAGACATCGCCCCATGAGTCGAGCATGGTGATTCCGCAGCCGGCGAATTTAGCGGCGATGTCCTTCTTCAGAATCATGTCGAGGCTGTCGAGGGGCGCGTTCGGCATGATCGCCTTGATCTTGTCGCTGTTGTACAGGAGCCCGGTCGTACCCCACATCCACGGCACGGCGTATTGGTTGCCCGGATCGACGGCTTTCAACAGCTGCATGATTTGCGGATCGGCATTGCGTGCGTTGGGAAGGCTTGCCTGGTCGAGTTTTTTCCAGAAGCCCTTCGGAATCTCGCGCGCGAGTTCCGGCGACGCATTCATGGTGACGATGTCGTAGTTCGAGTGGCCGACGGACAAGATGGTCTCGGCGGTTTCGGGGGAATCGAGCACGGCGTAATTGACGTGGATTCCCGTCTCGGCCTGGAATTTCTCGATGAGCGAGGCGGGAAAATATTCGGACCAAGCGTAGATATTCAACACTTTCGCGCGGTCCGCCGCAGCGCAGGTCATTCCCAGCCAGAGGCAGCCGATAACGACCGCCGCGACCCGAACCGTCTTGCTCCGTACCGTCATGCTCATACCGCCGTGCTCTACGATCCGCCCGATAATACAGGGCGATCCCAAGTTTGCATGAAAGTCGCCTCGTGAAATCGGGTTCTTCGTCGGCGACCGCGCGTGCTACGCTAGCCGCGTGGAAGACATCGGTGGAAAGAAATTGATTCGATGGAACGGGTATAGCGGCGTCGCCGCCGCGTTGGTTGCTCTTCTGGCACTCGCGGGCGCGGACCGCGCACAGGCCACGGTATATACGCTCTCGTCCCCTGACGCGACCGTGGTCGGCGAGGACCAGACCGTCGAGACGGTCTATGAGGACACGCTATACGATCTCGCCAGAAAGTACAGCTTGGGATCCGAGGAACTGATTCGAGTCAATCCGGGCGTCGACCCCTGGCTGCCGGGCGCGGGCAGGAAGCTCGTCGTGCCCGGCCGGCATATTCTGCCGCCCGGACCGCGAGAGGGAATCGTCGTCAATCTCCCGGAGCACCGGCTCTATTACTACCCCAAACCGAAGCGTGGCGCACCGATCGAGGTCATCACTTATCCGGTCAGCATCGGCAAGATGGATTGGCGCACGCCGCTCGGAACTACCCGCGTGACCGGGAAGCAGAAGAATCCCACGTGGTATCCGCCGGAATCCGTTCGCAAGGAACACGCCGCGGCGGGCGATCCGCTGCCCGCGTCGGTGCCATCGGGTCCGGACAATCCACTCGGATTATTTGCCATGCGTCTGGCAGCGGGGAACGGCACCTATTTGATCCATGGAACGAATAACCCGATCGCGGTCGGACTCGCGGTGACGCATGGCTGCATCCGCATGTATCCGGACGATGTTGCCGCTCTCTTTCCGCTGATTGCGGTAGGCACACAAGTGCGACTCATCAATCAACCGGTGAAGGTCGCCTGGGTCGACGGCGAGCTGCTGCTGGAGGCCCACCCGCCGGTGGATGCGCAGGGGCAAAGCTTCGAACCCGACATCGATCAGTTCGCCGAAATGCTGCGTGCGGCGGTGGGCGATACCACCGTTGCGATTCACTGGGACTACGCCCGGGAAGTACTTCAGAAAGCCGACGGGGTGATCGCCACGGTGGCGCTTGCTGCCGATGATCCCAACGCCCCTGCACCCACGCCGGCACCTGCTGCCGATCCTGCTCCCGCCACCGCCCCTGCCACTCCGCCGTCCGACGCTCCGGCCGGCGATGCCGTGAAACAGCCGGCCTCCTAATTTCCTGATACCGTCATTGTGCAAACCAGCAATTGACGGTGCCATGACGACTCATCCTCCGGCGCACGAATCGGTCCCCGCGGCACATCATCATTCGGCGCAGCCCACCCGATGGGCCATGCTGAGCGCGCTGGGCGTGGTCTTCGGCGATCTTGGCACGAGTCCCCTGTACTCTCTGCAAACCGTGGTGCAGGCCACCGGTGGGCAATTCACGGCGCACAGTGCACTCGGCGTGCTTTCGCTGATCGTGTGGACCTTGATCGTCACGATCTCCATCAAGTACTGCGTGTTCGTCATGCGGGCTGACAATAGCGGCGAAGGAGGAATTCTGGCGTTGATGTCGCTCATCGGTGCGAACGCCTTTACGCGCGGCTTCAAGCTCTTGACCGGGATGGGACTGCTCGGGGCCGCTCTCATCTATGGGGACGGTGTCATCACGCCGGCCATCTCGGTGCTGAGCGCGCTCGAGGGCGTCAATGCGGTGACGACCGCGTTCAAACCCTTCGTCATGCCGATGGCGGTGGCCATTCTTCTGTGCTTGTTCGCCGCGCAGCGCTTCGGGACGGAGAAAATAGGCCGCGCGTTCGGGCCGGTGATGATGCTCTGGTTCATCGTCATCGCGGTGCTGGGTCTGGCGTCGATCGCGCGCCATCCGGGCGTCGTCGCCGCGCTCGATCCGCGCTGCGCCATCCGCTTCATGGCCCACTCGGGGAGCGCCGGATTCCTGGTGCTGGGCGGGGTGTTCTTGTGCATCACGGGCGGCGAAGCGCTGTACGCCGATATGGGTCATTTCGGCAAGGGTCCGATCCGATACTCCTGGTACGGCGTCGTATTGCCTTCGCTGCTCTTGAGCTACGCCGGACAAACTGCATTCTTGATCGACAAGGGCACGGTCACGGGCAATCCCTTCTTTCAAATCGCGCCGTCGTGGTCCATTTATCCGCTCGTGGTGCTGGCGACGCTGGCCACGATCATCGCCAGCCAAGCCATCATCACGGGCTCGTTCTCCATGACCCGGCAAGCCATGCAGCTCGGCTGGCTGCCGGGCGTCGCGATCCGGCAGACGTCGGATCGAATGTACGGCCAGATCTATATTCCCGTGGTCAATTGGCTGCTGATGATTGCGACGGTTGCGACGACGATCGCCTTCGGCAGCTCGGATCGGCTCGCCGGTGCCTACGGCACGGCGGTATCGACCACCATGCTGCTGACCACCGTGTTGCTGTATCGCGCCATGCGCCATGTGTGGCGCTGGCCCATCGTCGCGGCGATTGCCGTCGCCGGTATTTTCGTGATCGTGGATGGAAGCTTTTTCCTCGCGAATCTCCTCAAGATAGCGGAGGGCGGTTGGCTCCCCTTGAGCTTCGCCGCCGTGTTGTTCGTGATCATGACGACATGGCGGACCGGCAGCGACGCCATACGCGCGACGCTCGTGCAGCCCACGGAGGCGGGGGAACGGTTTTTGTCCGATCTCGAGCGAGGCTTCATCCCTCGGGTGGAGGGCACCACGGTGTTCCTGACCAGAAGCACGCAGAAGGTGTCGGGGCTCATCATGGCCCATGTGCATTTCGCCGGAGTTCTGCCGAAGCACGCCATCGCTCTCAGCGTCCTATTTGAGGCCACTCCGCGCATTGCCGGCGCCCACTGCACCGTCGTCGATCAAGTCGCCGAGGGACTGTGGCATGTGGTGGCGCGCTTCGGATTCTTCGAAATCCCGGATTTGCGGCGGGCGCTGCGCGACGCCCGCGGTCTCGACGAGGCGGTCGATTTCGACAAGGCCCTGTTCGTGGGGACACGCGACCTCATCGTGCAGAAACCAAAAGGCGCGAGCCTGAAAGGCTGGCGCTTGATGCTGTTCGCGTTTCTTTACCGCAACTCGGTGAAAGTGGTCGATCGGTTCAGTCTGGCGCCCGAGAATGTGATCGAGATTGCCAGGCAAATTGCGATCTAGCGTCGCGGTAGTCGGCGACCTGATCGTGAAAGATCGGTCCCGGATCGTGGATGATCGGCGTATCCTGCGGGTTTCGCTCCACTAAATCTTGCAGCACGCTCAACAAGCCCCAACCTAACGCCAGGCAGAAGACCAACAGCAACAGGATGGTAATGAGGATAGTCATGGGGGCTCCGTGACTGCCGCTGCTTTAAGGGTGAACCTTAAGTCTCCTACAAGTTCCCCTTGCGGTCGTGTAGGAGAAAGTCTGAAAGTCCTGTCAGACTGAAGTCGGAAGATCGGCGGCGGGCAGCACGCGGCCTTGTGCATCGCCAAAACCGATCCGTGCCAGCCCAAGTTTTTCGCACCATCCGCGGAAAATGACACTGTCGCCGTCCTCGAGGAAGGTGCGGGATTCGTCACGACTGATCTGAATCGGCCGGCTGCCGCCCGCGCTGAGCTCGAGCAGCGACCCCGCCTCTCCGGGGGTCGGCCCCGACTGAGTGCCGGTTCCGAGCAGATCGCCGGCGCGCAAGTCACAGCCATTGACGGTGTGGTGTGCGACGAGCTGCGCGATCGTCCAATACGCATGCCGAAAAGTGGTCGACGAGAGACGGTGCGGCGGCTCATGCCGTTCGCGCATGCCGGCGCTTTGAATCAGCACGTCCAGCCGGATATCGATTGCCCCGGCGTCGCGGTTCCACGATGAGTCCAGATAGGGCAGGGGCGGGAGGGCGTCTTCGGGCCGCACGAAGGGAACGCGATAGGGAGCAAGGGCCTGCAGCGTGACGATCCAGGGCGATATCGTGGTCGCAAAATTCTTTGCCAGGAAAGGACCCAGAGGCTGATATTCCCAGGCTTGCAAATCGCGCGCCGACCAATCATTGAGCAGACAGACGCCGAAGATGTGCGCCTCGGCGTCCGCCATCGGAATCGGCATCCCCGGCGGGTTACCGACGCCGATGAAGACTCCGAGCTCGAGTTCGTAGTCCAGGCGCGAACTCGGCCCGACGACGGGGTGCGCCGCGCCCGGCGGAAGCCGCTGCCCCCGAGGTCTGCGGAAAGTCTGCCCCGACACGCCGAGAGACGAGCTGCGTCCGTGATACCCGATGGGAATCCAGCGATAGTTCGGCAACAAGGGATTATCGGGCCGCATCATTCGGCCGACCGCCGTGGCGTGATGGATCGAGGTGTAAAAATCGGTGTAGTCGCCGATGTGCGCCGGCAACGAATATTGCGCGTCGCCCTGCGGCACCAGACAATTTCGCAGGCTGTTTTGCAGGCTTGACCCCTCCCGCAGGCCGTCGAACAGTGCGCGGCGCATGGCGTTCCATACCGTTGGTCCAAGCTCCATCAATGAGTTGAGCGAAGAGCGGCCGCCGGCCTGAATCCCTTCGGCGGCCCGCGACTCGAATACTCCCCGCCCGGCCAGGGCGGCAAGATCGACGATCTGATCTCCTATCGCCACGCCGCCGCGAAATTCTTCCGTGGAACCGCCGCGACGAAATACGGCAAAGGGCAGATTTTGGATGGGGAATTCGCAGCCGATCTCATTGGCCGAAGCCAGCCAGCTGCGCGCGTGCGGGTCGTGCGTATGATCCAGCAGGGTGGGGTCGGTCACGGAACGAGACTCCGGGGCGGCGAAACCGCCAGTCTATTATATTGGGACAACCGAGTCGCGAACTGGACATCTATGGTCAAGGTCAGTCAACTGGGCGCCGCGGCTCCTGCAACGAACGACGTGAAGGGCCGCATCGTCTCCTTCATGGCCGGCGCTTCCACTGAAATTACGCCCTCGGAGGAAAGCCGCCTGCCCGAGCTCAAGTCCCTGCTTCCGGCCGGTGCGGCCGTCTTCGTCGCGCATACGCCGAACGCCAGCTTCGGCCAGGTAGTTCACGCCGCACTCGCGGTGCGCCGCGCTGGGTTTCTCGCGACGCCGCACATCGCGGTGCGGCGCGTCCCGAATGCTGAGATGCTGCGCGCCGCACTGGCGGAGTTGCGCGCCGGAGGCGTTGAGGACATTTTATTGATCGCCGGCGACGCGCCGCGGCCGGTCGGCGAATTTTCCGGCACATTGGCTGTTCTCGAGTCGCGGATCTTGGAGGAATCCGGCATTACCCGAATCGGCATCGCCGGACATCCGGAAGGGCACAGCGCGGTAGCCTCCGCCTCGCTGTGGGAAGCGCTCGAGGCCAAGCAGGCGTTTGCCGCGCGCACCGGAGTGAGCATGCACATCGTCACGCAGTTCGGACTCAACGGCAGCGCCTTCAAGGTCTGGGCGCGCGAGCTCGCGCGCCGGCGGATTCATCTGCCGGTGCGCGTCGGAATCGCGGGTCCTGCCCCGGTCGCCAAGCTGGTGCATTTCGCCATCCAGTGCGGCGTAGGCGCATCGGTCCGCGCCTTGATGCGCAATCTGAGCGCCGCGGCCCAATCCACCGACCTGGCAACCAGTCCGGATCAGCACCTGCTGGCCCTGTTGTCGAGCCCATTGTCGGCGCAAATCGCCGCGCCGCATTTTTTCGCATTCGGCGGCGCTTTGGAGACGGCACGCTGGATGCGGAAAGTAGCCGCAGGCGCCTTCGATATCGACCCGAAAGCGGCCCGATTCGCGATGCAGGGTTGAAGGCGACGTGCGGGCTTGGGCGCGCTGACATTCTTTTAGGAGTTTCGCCTACATAACATAATGGTGAAGTGTGCAAAATCTGAGTGTATGGATGAGCAGCGGGAAACAGTACTAGCCGTGCACGGCGACGCCGACGGGTATTGGTACATCGGCGCCGGCAGAAGCATCGCCGAAGGTCCTTATCGCAATCCGGATCAGCTGCTCACCGTCGCATCCGACCTGCTCGCGGCCGAACCCCACTGGCGCATCGATGTATTCGACGCCGCGGGCAACAAGATCATCACCTACAGCAGCAAGGAAATGGACGCCGGGGATCTGCACCCGCTGCGCCGGCAGAATCGATGGAACCCGCTCTCGCACGACCCCCGTCACTGACCGAGCTGCAACCCCGTCACTGACCGAGCTGCAGCGAACGGGGCTCAATCCCGGGCGTGGGGGCTGAGGAAATTCAACAACGGCTGACCTCCGCGGGCGTTCTCCGCGACCACTTTGAGCGCCACCAATGCGGGAGTTGCCAAGATGATTCCTGCGACGCCCCAAAAGAGTCCGCCAAACCACAAAGCCAAGAACACCAGCATGGGATTCAATTGCAGCCGCCGCCCGACCAGCAGGGGCTGAACGAATTGTCCTTCGAGGGTGGCCAGGGCCAAGTAGCTGCCGGCCACCGCGATGACACGTCCCAGTCCGTCGAAAGACACGATGGCCACCACCGTCAACACGATCAGCGTGGCCGTGGAACCCACGTACGGGATGAAATTGAGCACCCCGGCCATCGTGCCCCAGAGGAATGGGTTCGGCATGCCGCACCACATCATGGCGAATGCAGTGGCGAATCCCAGTCCCACGTTGATCAAAGCGGTGGTCACGTAGAAGCGGCCGACCTCGCGGCGCACCTTTTCGATGACGCCGATGATATGGGCGGAATTCAAGTCGCTGGCGAACGCGGAGGTCATTCGTGCCAGCATGGGCGGCCCGCCGGCCAGCAAGAACAGCGTAAGGATGATCACGGTCACGCTGCTCAGCACGGCGCCGCGCGTCGCGTCCAGCAACATGACGGACCCGCTTTCCTCGGGAGCCGCGACCGCCGCCTGCGGCGCCGGATGAGCGGAGTTGCCGATGTTGCCGGCGGAATTCCGCAAGGTCTCGATGCGATTGAAGATCTGTTCCACCGGCCGAATTTTTCTCTCGATGACCCGGAGCGTGTGCGGAGCCGCGGCGAACCACTGCTGCGCGGGGACTGAGACGAAATCCACGAGCGCGGCAAAGATTCCCAGGATGGCAATCATGAGCACCGCGGCGCTGATGCTGCGCGGCACCCGCCAACCGTGCAAGGCTTCGACCGGGCCGGATAGAACGAGCGCCAACAACAGCGCCAGGGCGACGGGCACGAACGCGACGTGCGCCCAGTACAGGAGCAGGCCGATGGCGCCCGCCACGAGCAATTTTACCGCTGTGACTTTCCGAGACGTCTTGACCGCGGCAGATAAATTCCCCGTGCCGTGAATTTCCGGAAGTATCACGTCTTCCTTTTTCATCAAGCTCCCTTCAATGGTGCGAGCCGGCGCTTTTTAGGACGCGCCAGCTCGCCCGATAAGTCCTGCTGGGGCTTTACTTGGAACCTTCCTTGCGATTCATGTTGTCATTGCCGCGGCTGCCGCCGGTCTGTTGACCGCCATGCTGGCCGCCTTGTTGCCCTCCGGTCTGCTGACCACCATGCTGGCTGCCTTGTTGACCGCCGGTTTGCTGACCGCCGTGCTGGCCGCTCTGTTGGCCGCCGGTCTGCTGACCGCCTTGTTGACCTCCACTGCCTTCGCGAGACCCCTGACCTTGCTGGCCGGGCTGACTTCGTTGCTGGCGCTGGGTCTTGTCAGCGGGCTTTTGCGTAGTTTCCGGCTTTTGGGTGTTGTTCGCCATATCGACTCTCCTCGGAAGTTGAAAGCGGATGTTGAAGCCGCGTCTACGGTAGAGCCGGCGGCGACGGGGCGGATGTAGGAGAACGCCGGCCGCCCTGTGCGCGCCGGGAAATTGCCCCTGTAAGACTTCGCCGACACCGGGAAATCACTTCGAGCCGCTCATGGCCTTGATGAGCCGATAGGTGAATTCGACGCTCTGGTCGAAGGCTTGGATACCGATTCGTTCATCCCGTCCGTGGGCGCGATTTTCATCGACGTCCTGCCACACGCCGCTGACATCATAGCTCACCATGCCGGCATTGCGGGTTTGCCGGTCGTCGCTGAAGCCGGTTGCCATGGTGGGAATGATCGGTACATGCGGCCACATTGAATGCACGAGCAGCGCGACCTTGGCCATGATGCGCGGAGTGGGAGGGGACTCCGGGCTCACGATGGGCGGCGCGTCGAGCGTGACGTGGATGGCGGGATCGGCGAGGGTGGCGACCAGAGCGTTCTGCACGTTGGCCGCCGAGTCTCCGGGCAGCATCCGGCATTGGATAGTCGCCTTGGCGCGCTGCGGCAAGGCGTTTTCCGCGTGGCCGCCGGAAATCAATGTCGCGACGCAGGTGGTGCGCAGCTGTGCGTTGAGGCGCACATTCTGACTCAGGCGCTCCGCCGCGGCGAGGTCGGGCGGCGCCTCTGCGACGGCGTGCATATCCGCTGCGGCCGGCCCGCTCTCGAGCGTGCCGAGCTTGTCGAAACTCGCCCGAGTGGTTGCCGTCAGCATCACCGGAAACTTGAAGGCTTCCAAGCGGCCGAGGCCGGCCGCGAGTTTATAGATCGCGTTATCAGGGCCGGGAAGAGACCCATGTCCGCCGGGGCTGGTGGTCTCCAGCGTGAAGGTGACGTAGGTTTTCTCGCTGGTGCCCACTTCATAAAACAGACGTTCGCCGTTTTTCGTGTTGCCGCCGCCGCCGTCGAGATTGACGACCAACGCGGCATCGATCAAGTCGCGATGCTCCTCGAGGAGAAAGGCGGGACCGTTGGCGTCGCCGCCGGCCTCTTCGTCGGCGGTGAATGCGACGATGACGTCGTGATCCGGAATGAATTTCTCGCGCTTCAATCGAATCAAGGATTCGACCAGAGCCGCATCGCCGTCCTTCATGTCGATGGTACCGCGGCCATAGAACCATCCTTCTCGTTGCGTCAACTTGAACGGGTCGACCGACCAATCCTCGGGTTTGGCTTCCACCACATCGAGGTGTCCCAGGAACAAGACGGCGTCGCTCGAGTGTTTGCCGCGGTAGCGAACCACGACGTTGCCCTTCGTCGGATGATCGGACGGCGCAAGGAAAACCACGTCGCCGGCCGCAAAGCCCGCGCTCGACAGCCAGCCCTGGATGGCCTTCGCGGCTTCCGTGGAACCGTGCGCATGAGTGGTGTTGATCTCCACCAGGCTTTTCAGCATGTCGCGGGCGAGCTGCAGATCCCTGGGCGGCGGAAGAGGCGGTGCCGGGGAGCCCCAAGCGGACATCGCAACGGCCAGACCCAAGGTCAACATCGATTCCCTCATTGAACTCTCCCTCAGCTTGCGGTTCACTGAGGAGCATAACGGAAGCCAAGGAAAATCCAATGCGAACGGCGAGAGAATGAACAGCACCCGGCTCGAAGCTTTCAGCGATGGCGTCATCGCCATCATCATCACCATCATGGTGCTGGAGCTCAAGGTGCCGCACGGCGAAACCGCGGATGCGCTCGAGCCCCTGATCCCCAATTTCCTGAGTTATGTGCTGAGCTTCATCTACGTGGGCATTTATTGGAACAATCACCACCACATGCTGCACACCGTGGAGAAAGTGAGCGGGCGGATTCTGTGGGCCAATCTCCATCTCTTGTTCTGGCTCTCATTGTTTCCCATCACCACGGCCTGGATTGGGGAGAATCACTTGGCCGCGATGCCGTCCGCGCTCTATGGCGTGGTGCTGCTGATGGCTTCTCTCGCCTATTGGATCCTTCAGCAACTGATCATTGCCTCGCAGGGTCCGGACTCGCTGCTCAAGAGAGCCATCGGCGGGGATTGGAAAGGCAAGGCATCACCCGTTCTGTACTCGATCGGTATTGCCGCTGCATTTCGCTCGCCCCCGCTGGCCCAAGGACTCTACCTGCTGGTGGCGCTGATGTGGTTCGTTCCGGACCGCCGCATCGCGAGCGTGCTGGTTCACAAATAGACCTGACGGGAGAATTGTCCTGCCCGTCGCGCCACCGTGGGAGAGTTGAAACTTGGCATACCGACCCGGGACTGTGCGATGCTTCGTTCCTACGAGGGGACAATAGGCTGGAATATGGCACGTGAGAACTTTCATTGGGACGATCCGCTGCTGCTCGATGCGCAGTTGACGGACGAAGAAAAGATGGTACGGGATGCCGCGCGCGACTACGCGCAAGGCCGGCTGGCGCCGCGCATCGTCGAGGCCTTTCGCCGCGAGCATACCGACCCCGGTATTTTCAAAGAGATGGGAGATTTGGGATTACTGGGCGCCACTATTCCCGAGGAATTCGGCGGCGGCGGGCTCAATTACGTCAGCTACGGGCTGATCGCGCGCGAGATAGAGCGCATCGATTCCGGATATCGATCCATGATGAGCGTGCAGTCGTCTCTGGTGATGCTGCCGATCGACCGCTTCGGCACGGAGACTCAAAAGCGAAAGTACCTGCCGGCACTGGCGCGCGGCGAAAAGATCGGCTGCTTCGGCCTGACGGAGCCCGATCATGGGTCGGACCCCGGCAGCATGATCACCCGGGCGCGCAGCACCGGCGGCGGCTATCGCTTGTCGGGCGCCAAGACGTGGATTTCCAATAGTCCCATCGCGGATGTGTTCGTCGTATGGGCAAAAACCGAAGATGACATCATTCGCGGCTTCATCCTCGAAAAGGGCTGGAAGGGTCTCGCGGCCCCGGTGATACACGGCAAGGTGGGATTGCGCGCCTCCACCACCGGGCAAATTCTCATGGATGAAGTATTCGTGCCGGAGGACAACCTAATGCCGGGCGTCACGGGTCTCAAGGGTCCCTTCACCTGCCTCGATTCGGCGCGCTACGGCATATCCTGGGGCGCGCTCGGCGCGGCGGAGAGTTGCTGGCATACCGCGCGGCAATATGTGCTGGACCGCAAGCAATTCGGCCGCCCGCTGGCCGCCAATCAACTGATTCAAAAGAAGCTGGTCGACATGCAGACCGAGATCGCTTTGGGCTTGCAGGCGTGTCTCCGTCTCGGGCGCATGAAGGATGAGGGAAGCGCTTCCGTCGAAATCACCTCCATGCTGAAACGCAATTCCTGCGGCAAGGCGCTCGATGTGGCGCGCGCCGCGCGCGACATGCTGGGAGGCAACGGTATTTCGGACGAATTCGGCGTGATTCGCCATCTCGTCAACCTCGAAGTGGTGAATACCTACGAAGGCACGCACGACATTCACGCGCTCATCCTGGGAAGGGCGCAGACCGGCATTCAAGCGTTTGCTTGAGTCTAGGAGCCTATAGTCAGACAGGCTCCTAAGGATAGCCCGCAGACGCGGAGCCCGTTACCCGGGGAACCCGCAAGGCCGGTTTCAGGCTGAGCTCCCATTCCACGGTCGACGGACCGTCGGCGTTCAAGATTACCCGGCGGGCCGTCGTCTCCTCACCCTGCTCCATGTTCGGATGCCAGACGCGCACGGTGTACTCGCCCGGCGGCATGTCGTCGATGGCCGCGGTCCCCGCCGACTCGGTCTTGGCGAAGAACGGGGTCTCGGACACATAGATATAACCGACCATCCAATCGTGAATGTTGCAGCCCAATACCACCACCCCGGGTTTGTCGAACACGACCGGCTGCGCGTTCGTGCCGGCATACAAGGGCAGCTCGAATCTCTTCGCAGGCGAAAAGGAATAGACCTGGTGGCGCACGTGGTCACTGTTGGGGAATAGTACCTTCGATCCCACGAACACCGGTTTCACGTAGGGCACGAACTGCTTGTCGACTTGATCGACGGCATCCGCCGGGGGTTTGGCGCGCAGTGCGCTTTTGGCATCCAAGGGTGCGGCCAGGATGACCGCGTTTGCGATGAGCTTTCCACGATGATCTTTCACGAGCGCACGCAATTCGGCGGCGCCGCCCGGTTGTGCGCCCCAGAGAAGCATGAGACCGGCCGCTGCCGCGAGCAATCTGTTCATCGAAAGCGATAGTCCCAGGTAATTTCCGGCACTGACTTCGTATAGCTGTTGCCGCCGTCCGCGTGCGTGTTCAAACGCTCAAATCCCAACCCAAGCAAGCTGTGCGGAGTCGGAGCGTAGTTGACTCCAACCCTGAACCCGTAAGTCGTTCCGGTGAGCTTGTAAGCGTAGGCCTCGGGCCCGAATGCCGGATCCTCGGCAAGCGCCCGGGGGGCGTAGTTGATCTTCTCGCTGTCTCCCGCCGTCGACACCACATCGCCGCGGCGGCCCAACAGGCCGAGCGCGAGAAAGGTGCTCTCGTTCAACGAGTACTCCACGTTGACCGCGACATTGTGGCTGTCTTGGCTGAACGCGTCGCCGGATAATCCGGGCACCTCTTCCGTTCGAGGGCCGGCGACCCGGCGATCGAATGCGTATTCGGCCCAGAGGTTCCAACGCTCGTCGATGCGCCGCCCCGACGCGAGCGTCGCGCGGTAGTTCCAGGCGTTGCGGTAACTATAGTCGTAGCTCGACCGCCCTACCGATACTCCGGCGCGCGCCCAAGGGGCGAAGGCGCCGAGTCCCCATTTTTTCTTCAGTGAAATTGTACCGTCGAGGGACGCATTGTTGAGTCCTGTGAGTTTTCGGAATGCCTCGCCGTTGAGGTCGCCGCCGACCGTCACGCTGTAGCTTTCGCCCAACGGAAATAGTTGAAAAATAGAGAGCCGTGCGTCGATCGTGGAATCTCCGACGATGTCGGGCGGGGACTCCGCGTTGCCGACGTTGTTGTCGTGCCGGAGAGCTGCTGCCGCGCCCAGGGTCCAATCGCTGCGGGCGATGTACGGCATTGCACCCAGTACGACCAAGGCCGCAATCGCGCCAAGGGTCGCCGCAGAGGACCGGCCGCGTCCCAATGCATGCCCTGCAAGGGCATCCCTTTGCACATGACGTCGCACGGCTCGCATTATGCATTGCGTGAGGGCGGCGCGTACCGCCTATCGGCGCCGTGCCGACAGATGGACAGCAGCGGTTCAACGCTTCGCCTTCGCGTCTATGGCCTCGGCAGCAGATCGAAATTCTCGGCGGCCTTGCGTACATCGGGCGGAAAGTCGGTCATTTCGAACACTTGCCTGACTTCGATGACTTCATTGTCGAGTGCGGGGCAGCGCGATGCCCATTCGATCGCCTCTTGTCTCGAGTTGACCTGAATGATCCAATAACCGCCCAAGACCTCTTTCGACTCCGCGAACGGTCCGTCGGTCACGGCCGGTTTGCCGGATTTGAACGAGACGCGTGCGCCCGCGGACGGCGGATGCAGTCCGTCCAACGCGAGCAGCACGCCCGCTTTTTTCAGCGCTTCGTTGTACTTCATCATCGCCGCCACGTGCTCGGCGGGCGGCACGGTGCCCGGCGCGGCGGTCTCGTACCCTGAAGGAATCATCAGCATCATGAATCGCATGGCATTCTCCTCGAGTGTTGACCATAGGCCAAGGACGCTACGGACGGCCGCGATCCGACATCAGGCGGTCCAATTGCAGCCGGATGTGCGCGGCCTCCGCGGCCGAGTTGGCCAGCGCAATGGCGCGATTATAGGTATCGCGGGCCTCTTCGATCTTTCCCAGATCCCGCAACAGCGCGCCCTTGACCCCAAAAAAATAGAAGTAGCCCGACAATTTTCCGGCGAGGGGCTCGATGAGCGCGAGCGCCGCCGCCGGACCCTGCACCTTGGCGAGAGCGACGGCACGGTTGAGAGTCACGACCGGCGAGGGCTGCAGTCTCTCCAAGGTTGCGTACAGGAGCTCAATCTGCGGCCAGTCGGTCTCCTCGGGCGTTGCCGCGCGCACGTGCAATGCCGCGATGGCCGCTTGCACCTGATAGGGTCCGGGCTGCACATGCCGCACGGCCTTGTCGATCAGGGCGAGTCCTTCGTCGATCATGGTGCGGTTCCAGAGGCTCCGGTCTTGATCCTCCATGAGGACGATCTGCCCGTTGCCATCCAGCCGCGCCGGGGTGCGCGAATGCTGCAGCAGCAGCAGCGCCGTCAATCCCATGACTTCGGGTTCACTCTGGAAGAGCCGCAGCAGCAGCCGGGCAAGACGGATGGCTTCGTCGCACAGCGTGAATCGCATGCTCGCCGTGTCGCCCGTCGCCGAGTACCCCTCGTTGAAAATCAGGTAAATCATGGTGGCGACGGCCGCGAGACGCCGGGCGCGTTCCACGGCGCCGGGTGTCTCGAACGGCAGATTGGCCCTGGCCACGCACGCTTTTGCCCGCGTGATCCGCTGCTCCATGGCGCTTTCGCTCACCAAAAATGCGCGTGCGATCTGCTTGACGTTGAGCCCGGAAACGATGCGCAGCGCGAGCGCGATCTGCTGAGTCGCCGGCAGCTCGGGATGACAGCAGACGAACAGCAGCCGCAGCAGATCGTCGCGGTAATCGGCGCTGTCGAGCCGATCGACCAGCTGCGCTTCGACATCGTCGAGGTCCGACAGCGCATCGTCGACGGGCAGGGGCTCGAGTTTTCGGTGGCGCCGTGCGGCGTCGAGCGCGGCATTTCTTCCCACCAGGATCAGCCACGCCGCCGGGTCGCGCGGCGGTCCGTTCTGGGTCCAGTTTTTCAGGGCGCGAAGGCAGGCATCCTGATAGGCCTCTTCGGCGGTATCCATGTCGCGGAAGTAGCGCAGCAGCGCGGCGATCGCCTGGGGCCGGGCGGAAATGAGCGCGGCATTGATCCAAGCCGGGTCATTCATTCGAAGTTACGATTGGCCCGCAGCACCGACACAGGCCTCAGCTCGTAAGCGCCGCCGGGATTGGCGCGCGCCAGCTCCGCCGCCGTGGAGATCGCTTCGGTCAGATCCGAGCAGTCGATGATGAAAAAGCCCAGCAGCTGCTCCTTGGTTTCGGCAAACGGGCCATCGAGCACCAACGGCGGGTCGCTGTCCTTGCGCAGCGTCGTCGCCGCCGTGGTGGGCATGAGCCGCGCGACGGGGCCCAGGCGTCCGGCCTTTGCCAGCTTTTCTTCGACGGCGGCGAGTTTGCCCATGACGGCGTCTTCCTGTTCGGCCGACCATGAGGTCACGACATCTTCCGAGTGATAGCAAAGAACGGCGTACAGCATTCGGCGGGTACCTCTTCATCTTCAAGGGCGACCAGTACAAGGACGAGCCAGTAAGTCTGCAGCCGACATCGTACCGGCCGCTTCGTTGATCAAGGTGCCTCGAGTATGGCAGCAGCAGTCGGTGGTCGCAGGGGATGCACTGGAGCGGCGAGCCCCCGCCGCTCGAACTCTCACCCGGTCACTCGCGGAGCAAGCTGTATATAATATCAGTGCTACATGGCCAGAATCTGTGAACAGCTACGTCACACGGAGGTCGGATCGAAGGTGCCGGCACCGGTTAGCGGCAGAATTCAAGGAGCAGGCGATGAAGACGCGTGCATTGGGCAGGCAGGGTTTGAAGGTCTCCGAACTCGGATTGGGCTGCATGGGCCTGTCCGATTTCTACTCGAGCAGCGGAGTCACGGAGGCGCAGGGAATCTCGCTGATTCAGCGTGCGCTCGCGCTCGGCGTGACTTTCTTGGATACGGCCGACGTGTACGGCCCGCACACCAACGAAGTCACCGTGGGCAAGGCATTGCGAGGCAGGCGCGATTCGGTGGTGCTCGCCACCAAGTTCGGGATCGTGCGCGAGCCGGGCACCACGAACCGCGGCGTCGACGGCAGCCCGGACTATGTGCGTGCCGCCTGTGAGGCGTCGCTGAAGAGACTCGGCGTCGACGTCATCGACTTGTACTACCAGCATCGGGTCGATCCCAAGGTGCCGATCGAAGAGACGGTGGGCGCCATGGCCCGATTGGTCGCGCAGGGCAAGGTGCGGTATCTCGGGTTGTCCGAAGCGGCCCCCGCCACTGTTCGGCGCGCACACAAGGTGCACCCGATCAGCGCGCTGCAGACGGAGTATTCCCTGTGGAGCCGCGATCCCGAGGATGAAATCCTGCCGACCGTCCGTGAGCTCGGCATCGGGTTTGTACCCTACAGCCCGTTGGGCCGGGGATTTCTCGCAGGCCGCTTCCGCAAATTGGAGGATCTCGCGGCCGACGATTGGAGACGTGAGTCCCCGCGCTTTCAGGGTGAGAATTTCTCGAAGAATCTAGCGGTTTTAGAGCAGATCAATCTCATCGCCAAGGAGAAAGGCTGCACCCCCTCGCAGTTGGCGCTGGCGTGGTTGCTGGCGCAAGACACGGATATCGTGCCCATTCCCGGAACCACGAATCCGGCCCGCTTGGAGGAAAACCTGGCTGCATCCCAAATCACTTTGAGCCAGAAGGAGCTGCAACGCATCGAAGCTGTGGCGCCGCTGGGAGTCGCAGTGGGGCCACGCTATCACCCGGGCATGATGCACCTACTGAACGGCTGAGCGATGGCGTGAGCGGCTGAAGTTTAGTGCCGAACGAGAGCGATGACGGCGACTACGGGGTCCTTGGCCGCTGTTCGCCCTGAGTGATCAGATGCGCACTGCGGCTGCCGGTGACGTATATCCACAGCCAACTCAGGGCGACGGCAAGCCTATTGCGCACGCCGATCAAAAAATATATGTGGGCGAGCCCCCAAAGCCACCAGGCGAGCCAGCCCCGTACCTTGATCCAGCCGAAATCGATGACCGCCGCGCGCTTGCCGATGGTGGCTAAATTGCCGGAATGCCTGTAGCGGAAAATTCGCTGCGTGGTGTCGCCGGCGAGGCGCATCCTGATGGTGCGGGCAGCATGCACGCCTTGCTGTTTGGCCGCGGGAGCGATTCCGGGCACAGGGTTACCGCGCCACGCATTGATGGTTGCGGTGTCGCCGATGACGAAGATTTCCGGATGCCCTGGCGCAGTGAGGTCGGGTTCCACCAGCGCTCGTCCGGCGTTGTCGGCGGGCAGCCCCGCCCAAGCGGCGGCGGCCGATGCGCGAACGCCTGCCGCCCACAGTATGACCTTCGCCGCGAGCGGCCGGCCGCCGTAGATCACGCCTTGGTCGCTGCATTCGCTGACGGCTTGCTTCAGCTGAATTTCTACGCCCAGTCGCTCGAGCGACGCGTGGGCGTAGGCAGAGAGATCCTCGGCAAAGCTCGGCAAGATGCGCGGACCCGCTTCGATCAGCACCACGCGAGCCTTGCGCGTGTCGATGTGCCGATATTCCCCGGGCAGATTCTGATGTGCAAGCTCGGCGATCGCGCCGGATAGCTCCACCCCGGTGGGTCCGCCGCCGACGATCACGAAGGTCAGCAGCGCCGCGCGGCGGGTCGGATCGGTCTCGCATTCGGCGCGTTCGAAGGACAGCAACACTCGCCGGCGGATGGTCGTGGCGTCTTCCAGTGTCTTCAGGCCCGGCGCGTACGGCTCCCACTCGTCGTGACCGAAGTAGGCGTGCCGGGCGCCCGTTGCCAATACCAAGGTGTCGTAGTCGATGCTGCCTCCGTCTTCGATCAGCACTTTGCGATTCTGGGTGTCGACTCCCGTCACCGTGCCGAGAAGCGTGGTGACTTCCTTGCGCTTGCGCAGCAGATGCCGGATCGGCCAGGCAATTTCCGAAGTGGCCAGCGTCGCGGTGCCGACTTGATACAGGAGAGGCTGAAACAGATGATGATTGCGCCGATCGATGATCGTGATCCTGACGTCGGCCCCGGCCAGACCCTGCGCTGCCGCCAAGCCGCCGAAGCCGGCACCGACAATGACCACGTGATGCGTCACGAGCGCTCCTAAGTGTCCTGAATCACAAATTCCTTACTCGCTGCGCCGCGTCTTGTCGCGCCGGGCGGCGTTGCGCCTCCTCGCCATAGTACCCACTATGCCTCGTCGGCGCGCCTTGCCCGGCACGACAATCCGCGGGCGGATCGAGCAAGGAATTTGTGATTCAGGACACTATGAATCCGGCGCCTCCGCCGTGATGACAGCATAGCCTGCGGCGACCCAGGCATCGAGTCCGCCGAGGAGGGGGCGGACCCGCTTGAAGCCGTGATTCATCAGAATTTTGGCGACGCGCGCCGCCGAGGCTTCGCTCGGACAGGTGCAATACAAGATGACGTCCCGATCGCGCGGCAATTCCTTGAGCCGGTGCGCCACGTCCTGCAGGGGAACATGCACTGCGCCGGGGATCCAACGCGGCTCGAGCTCGCGCGCGGTGGCCGAACGCACATCGATGATCAGGGGTGCGGCACCCGATTGAATGAGCTCATAGAGATCGGAGACGCTGATCCGTGCCATACGCAGAAACTTGTAGAAGCGGCTTCGCTGCCACCACTTGAAAGCGATATAGGCGGCCAGCAGAATCATGACCACGGCGCCGGCGGCGCTGCCCAATTCGCTCAAATGTTCCAGTAATCGCTCGATCTGTGATCTGAACAATATGCCGGCGCCGAGACCGAAACCCACCCACAGAGCGGCGGCGCAGATGCTCAAAATAATGAAACGCGGCCACCCGATGCGCAGGGCGCCGGCCATCGGCGGCGCGATGATCGAGAGGCCGGGAACGAACTTTGCGATGACCAGCGAGTTGACGCCCCAACGTTCAAAGCGCGTTTGCGTCTGACTGACGCACGAATCCGGTTCCAAGGATACTTTACACAGCGTCTTCAGGACCCGGATGCCGTACTTCTGTCCGATGAGGTACCACCCGCTGTCGGCCATCACGCAGGCGGCTATCGACGAGAAGAACAACGTCAACAGCTGCATTTGTCCGCCCGCGGCGATGCCGCCGGCGATGATCAATGTCGGCACCGCCGGCACGGGAAGCCCCGATTGGTTGAGCAATACATTCACGAACACGATGCCGACGCCGTATTGACCGAGGCTCGCGAAGAGGTTGTGCATCATGGCGCGGGCCGGTCAGCGGAAGTTGAGCGCGCGGCCGCCGCGGAGCGCGCCGGCGGCCCGGACCCGATGTTCGATGTCGGGCAAGAACGCGGCCACCATGCCGAGCAGCGGCAAATATGCACAGATGCGATACACGAACTCGACCCCGTATTGATCGGCGAGTCCGCCGAGCACGGCTGCGCCGATACCACCGATGCCGAAGGCGAAGCCGAAAAACAAACCGGACACGGCGCCCACCTTGCCCGGCATCAGTTCCTGCGCGAATACGACGATGGCTGAGAACGCCGAGGACAGCACGAATCCGATGACGAAACTCAAGGCGCAGGTCCACGTCAAGCCGACGAACGGCAGAAGTATCGTGAACGGCGCGACGCCCAGGATGGATGCCCAAATGACGCGCTTGCGGCCGATGCGGTCGCCGATGGGACCGCCGAGGAGCGTGCCGAGCGCCATCGCGAACAGAAATACGAACAAGTAGATCTGCGCCGACCGCACCGACACATGAAATTTCTCGATCAGATAGAAGCTGTAGTAGCTCGTGATGCTGGCGATGTAGAAATATTTCGAGAAGATCAACACCACCAGGATGCCGATCGACCAGGCTACCCTGCGCGCCGACACCGGGCTCGAAACGGCCGTCCGGCTCTTGGTCCTGTCCGGCCGGTCAAGATGCTGGCGTTTGTACCATGCGCCCACCTTGGCCAGCACGGCGATGGCGAGCAGGGCGGCCAGCGCAAACCACGCGAGACTTGCCTGCCCGTGCGGATTGACGATCCATGCGGCGAGCAGAGGACCCATCGCGCTGCCCGCATTGCCACCCACCTGGAAAATCGACTGCGCGAGACCGTGGCGGCCGCCCGAAGCGAGGCGCGCAATCCGCGAGGATTCCGGATGAAAAATAGATGAGCCCGCGCCGATCAGCGCCGCGGCCGCCAGCACGCTCCCATAATTGGGCGCGAAAGCCAGAGTCACCATACCGATCAAGGTGAAGCCCATGCCGAGACTGAGCGAGTACGGCTGGGGGTGCTTGTCGGTGTAAACGCCGATGACCGGCTGCAAAACGGAAGCGCAGATCTGATAGGTCAGCGTGATCACGCCGATCTGCACGAAACTCAGGTGGAATTCGCCTTTCAGCAGCGGATAGATCGCGACGATCAGCGACTGCATCATGTCGTTGAGAAAGTGCGAGAAACTGATGGCTCCCAAGACATTGAAGCGCGGTTGTGCCGCCGGCGGGACCGCCGGTGAAGCGCCGCTCGGCGCGGCGGCGGTGAAACTCTTTTCCATAAACACGTACCCTACTAGCTACTTCGTCGACTGTCCTGCGAGAATGCGCCGATGAATCGCTTCGCGCCCTATGTCTTTCTCCGCGACTTCGCGTCTCGCTGGGATGTGCTGGCATTCATCGTCGTCATCGGTTTGATCGCGTTTTTGGGCGAGACGTCGCGGGGGTTGTTCGCCCCGCTGTCGCAACTCGAAATAACGCCGCTGTCCCTTAGTCCCTCGCATCTGCCCGAATATGCGGCACGCACCACGTTTCGCATGTTGGCCGGGCTCGTTCTCTCGCTGGCGTTCACTCTGACATACGCGACCTGGGCCGCCAAGAGCGAGCGGGCCGGCAAGCTCCTGGTGCCGATCCTTGACATTCTGCAGTCGGTGCCGATCCTGGGTTTCATTTCCATTACGGTCGTGTTCTTCATGTCCCTGGCTCCAGGGCGGGTGCTCGGCGCCGAATTCGCCGCCATCTTTGCCATATTCACCAGCCAAGCATGGAACATGGCCTTCAGCTTTTATCAGTCGCTGCGCACGGTTCCGCTGGAGCTGATTGAAGCAAGCGAGTCGTTCCGGTTGTCGCCGTGGATGCGCTTCTGGCAGCTGGAAGTGCCGTTCGCCATGCCCGCGCTCATATGGAACATGATGATGTCCATGTCGGGCGGATGGTTCTTCGTCGTCGCCTCCGAATCGATCAGCGTCGGGCACACCACCGTGTCCTTGCCGGGCGTCGGTTCCTATATCGCGCTCGCCATTCAACAGAAAAACCTCAGTGCAATCGGCTGGGCGATCGCCACCATGCTGATCGTGATTCTGCTGTACGACCAATTGCTGTTTCGGCCGCTGGTGGCCTGGGTGGACCGCTTTCGCGTGGAACAGGAACCCGGCGTCCGCGTGCCGGACTCCTGGGCGCTGACCATGATGCGCCGATCGCGATTGATTCAAGGCGCGACCGTGGCCTTTCATGCCGCCGTGCTGTGGACCAGCCGGGCGGTGAAGCGCAGCGATGAACCGCCGGCCGCGGCAGCGGCCACGCCTAAGCGCAGCCTGGATCTCTTGTGGGTGTCGCTGGTGGTCGCGGCCGTCGTTCTGGGTCTCTGGCACATCGTCTGGGTGCTGATCAAGAACACACCGCTGCGGGAGGCGCTCGAGGTATGCGGGCTGGCGACGCTCACCATGTTGCGGGTGTTCATTCTGATCGCGCTCGCGAGCTGCGTGTGGGTGCCGATCGGCGTGTGGGTCGGCATGCGGCCGCGGGCGGCGCAGATCGTTCAGCCCATTGCCCAGTTCATGGCGGCCTTCCCCGCGAATCTATTGTTTCCCATCGCGGTGTACGGCATTGTTTCCTGGAAGCTCAATCCGGACATTTTCCTGAGTCCGCTGATGATATTGGGCACCCAGTGGTACATTCTGTTCAATGTCATCGCCGGCGCGTCGGCCATACCGGCGGAGATGCGCTATGTCGCGGCAAATTTTCGGGTCGCGGGCTGGCTGTGGTGGCGCAAGGTTGCGTTGCCGGCAATTTTGCCGTTCTACGTGACGGGTGCCATTACGGCGTCGGGCGGGTCATGGAACGCCGCCATCGTCGCCGAACTGGCGACTTGGGGCCAGACCGAAGTGAAGGCGCGGGGACTCGGGTCTTATATCGCGGAGGCGACGACCGCCGGGGACTTTCATCGCATCATCTTGGGGATAGGCACGATGAGTTTGTTCGTCGTGGTCATCAACAGGCTGTTCTGGCGTCCCTTGTATTACTACGCCGAACGCAAATATCGACTCACCTGACAGGTCCGGCCATGAACGACTCTCCGCTACTGCAATGCAACGATGTACGCAAGGCCTTCCCCAAGCCGGACGGCGCGGAATTGCTGGTGCTCGAGGGCATGAATCTCGAGCTGCGAGAGGGCCAAATCGTGGGGCTGCTTGGGCGGTCCGGTTCGGGCAAGTCGACCCTGCTGCGGCTCATTGCCGGACTGGCGGAGCCGACCGCAGGCCAGCTGCGCTATATGGGCCAGCCGATTTCGGGCCCTGCGCCCGGGATCGCCATGGTTTTCCAGAGCTTCGCTCTGTTTCCGTGGCTGACCGTGTTCGAGAACGTGGCGCTCGGCCTCGAGGCGCAGCGAATGCCGCGGGCGGACATCCGCAAACGGTCCCTGGCGGCGATCGACCTCATCGGCTTGGACGGATTTGAGTCCGCGTATCCGCGCGAGCTGTCGGGCGGCATGCGGCAACGCGTCGGTTTCGCCCGCGCGCTCGTGGTTCATCCCAACATTCTGCTCATGGACGAGCCGTTTTCCGCGCTGGACGTACTGACCGCGGAGACGCTGCGCACCGATTTCCTGGATTTGTGGGCCGAGGGCCGGATGCCCATCAAGGGCGTCATTCTGGTGACGCACAACATCGAAGAGGCGGTGCTGATGTGCGATCGCATCTTGGTGTTCGGCAGCAATCCAGGGAGGATCTTGAGCGAGATCAAGGTGTCGCTGCCGCAGCCGCGAAATCGCCTCGATCCGAGTTTTCGCGAGCTGGTGGAGCGTATTTATGTGGAGATGACTGCGCGTCCGCTGGGCGGTTCGAGCGCCCGGCCGGAGCGCTTCCCGGGTTTGGGGATCGGCAGCGTATTGCCCCGGGTGTCCTCGAACTTGCTGGCGGGCCTGATGGAAGCCGTCGCAGCCCCGCCCTTCAACGGCAAGGCCGATTTGCCCGAAATCGCGTCGGATCTGCAAATGGAGATCGACGAGCTGTTTCCGGTGGCCGAAACCCTGCAGATGCTGCGATTCGCGGAACTCGAAGGCGGCGACTTGAAATTGACCGAGGACGGACTGGCCTTCGCCCGCTCCGAACTTGACGAGCGCAAGCGGATCTTCACGCGCCATTTACTGACCTACGTGCCCCTGGCTGCCCATATTCGGCGGGTTTTGGACGAACGGGCCTCTCATTCCGCGCGAAAGAGCCGGTTCGTCGACGAATTGGAGGATTTCATGAATGAAGAGGCCGCGGACCAGACCCTGCGGGCCGTGGTGAGCTGGGGCCGATATGCCGAGGCCTTTGCCTACGATGACGAGAATGCCATGTTCAGTCTCGAGAATCCGACTTAGGGTAAAATGCCGGGCATGACCGAGACGGCACCCGATATGGACCTGCATGTTCCACCGGATGAAATGGTGAAATATATTCAGGATCTGATGACACTGCCGCACGGTGAAATTGCGGCCAGTTCCGCGATGGCTCTGGCCCAACGCCACTGGGGAGGGGATACGCCGCTGGCGCGTGCCGCCTTGCTGCGCTGGGGAGCGCTCAATTTGGCGTTTCAAGACAAGCGATTGGAGACCTGGACCGTCACTCGGGAGCATGACCGGATTCAGGTACCGGCCGCGCTGGTGGCCGCTGCGGGAATCGCTCCATTGGTGATCGATAATGAAAGAGCGGTTTTTGACATTCCTGCGCTGCTCGATGCCACGTTGGAGTTTCAACCGCCAGCGGGTCAGGCTTAGCTTTTCATGATAACCGTTGTTCGGCCGGCGCCGGCGCCGCGCTTCAATGTTCTGCGCACCATCGCGGTTTACAAGCTGGTGAAAGTGCTCCTGCTGCTGGCCTTGGCCTATGGCGAAGTGCGCCTCAGCGATGCCTCGCTCGCGGCCAAGTTGGTGACCTGGGCCTCGGCACGCCCCTTGGGGTTGGAGCACGACGTCGCCACCCGGTTTCTGGAGTGGTTCAGCGGCTTGAGCGCATCGCGGCTCCATGCGCTGCGGATGGTGACGCTGGCCTATGCGGCGGTATTTGCAACCGAAGGGATCGGTTTGTGGATGCAAAAGCGCTGGGCCGAGTGGCTGACAGTGATCATCACGGCCTCCCTGATCCCGTTGGAGGTGTGGGAACTGATTTTCAGACCGACCGTCGGCAAGGCGGTGGTGCTGGTCGCCAATACGGCCATTGTCATATATCTCGTGTGGCACGTTCGGTCGAGGCGCAAACACTGAGCCGGGCGGCTTACCGCGAGGTTTGTGAAATGATCTTCATCTCGGATGAAATGGATGGAACCGGCGTATTCTTCGAAACGCTTGTCAATACCACCGTTTGGAGATCTCATGAATAAGTCCGGAATCCTGATTACCTCTGCGTTGCTGACCTTTGGCCTTGCCGCCGCCGCGATGGCTGCCGATATGCCGAAAGCCGCCGCGCCGATGGCCGCCGATGCTCCTGCCTCCTCCGCCCCTGCGGCGGATGCGCAGAAGCCCGCCAAGAAGCACAGCAAGAAGAAGAAGAAAGCGGCCGCCGCTCCTGCGACAACCAAGTAAGATTATTGGTATAGCGCCCCGACCGCTTCACGGCGGCCGGGGCGTTTTTTTGTGCCCCACGATCGATGAGGACAGCACATGGATCCGGTAGTTGCGATTAAGGCCTTGATTATGGGAGTGGTCGAGGGACTAACCGAATTCTTGCCGGTCTCGAGCACCGGCCACTTGATCGTCACCGGCAGCCTGCTCAATTGGAACGACGAGAAGGGCAAACTGTTCGAGATCGTGATTCAATTTGCCGCCATTCTGGCGGTGTGCTGGCTGTACCGGCAGCGGCTTTGGACCGTGATTGCGACGCTTCCGCGCGATCGCAAGTCGCAGCGCTTCACGTTGAACCTGATACTGGCGTTCTTACCCGCGGCGGTGCTCGGCGTCATCTTCATCAACACCATCAAGAAATATTTATTCGCCCCGGTGCCGGTCGCGACGGCGTTCATCATCGGCGGAATTATCATTCTGTGGATCGAGAGCCGGAAGCGAACCGCGAGAATCACCGCCGTCGACGAGATTCAGCCGCCGGACGCGATCTGGGTCGGATTTGCGCAGGCCTTGTCGATGATTCCGGGCACGTCACGCTCGGGTGCAACCATCATGGGCGGCCTGCTGCGCGGACTGTCCCGGCCCGCCGCCACCGAGTTTTCATTTTTCCTGGCGATTCCGACGATATTCGGCGCAACGGTGCTGGAGCTCTTCAAAGCCCGGCACTCCATCCATTTCGACGACCTCGCAGTCATCGCAGTCGGTTCGATCGCTTCCTTCGTGAGCGCGGCGTTCGCCGTGCGCGCCTTGATACGCTATGTCAGCGGCCACAATTTCAAGGTTTTCGCCTGGTACCGGATTGCGTTTGGGTTCGTCATTCTCGGCACCTGGTACTTCGGCTGGGTGAAGTGGTAGACGGGACGGACCTGATCTTTTTTTTGCGCGCGTCCTGACGTCTCGCCAAGGAAGGGAGAGGGAGGTGTGCCGCAGCGCCGCACCTCCCTCGCCGGAAATTACTCGCGCCCGACTGCATCCAAAGCCGCGGGCGGTACGTAATAGCGAAATAACACACGGAACAGCGTAGATGCCGCATGAATAGCAGCAGTGTCCGGCTCCCTATACCGCTGGGACGGCTCTTTGCCTTCTTCGCGGCGGCGCTATTGAGCACCGCTTGCCTGCCTCGAGCACTCGCCGGTCCATACGTGCCGAGCAGCGACAGCGCGATTCTTGCCGAATTGCCGGCCGGTACCCGCCGCGCCGATGTGTCGGCCCGACGGCTGGCCCGCGCCCGGGTCGATGTCGCGATCCCCTTGGCGCAATTCTATATCCAGCAAGGCCGCCTCAGCGGTGATCTGCGATATCTCGGCTATGCGGATGCCGTGCTCACACCCTGGGCGGAACAAAGCCCGCCGGTGCCCGATGTCTTGGTGCTGCAAGCGACAGTGCAGCAAAGCCGCCACGAATTCATCGCCTCGCTCGCTACGCTCGATCGCGCGCTCACTGCGCGTCCCAACGATCCGCAGGCGCTCTTGATCCGCGCCACGGTCCTGCGAGTGCTGGGACGCTACCGGGAGGCCGGCGCGGCCTGCGAGCAATTCGCCCGCTTGGTCGAAGCGCGGCTCGGTGCGCTGTGCGTTCAAAGTCTGCGCGGACTCAACGGCCACTTGGAGTCGGCCTACACCGTGCTGATGCAGGTGTCATCGCAAGGTTGGCGCAACTCCGAAAAATCCTGGCTCTACTCCGAATTGGGTGAGATGGCGGTCCGTCTTGGGCTGGATGCCGATGCGCAGCGCTGGTATCAGCAGGACTTGGACCTCGTACCCACGGATTTCTACGCACGCGCGGCGTATGCCGATTTATTGCTGCGGCAGGGCCGGCCCGGCGAGGCGCTCACGCTCTTGCAGGGACACGAGAATTTCGAGCCGCTCTTGCTGCGGATCGCAATTGCCCAGCGGCAACTGCACGATCCGCGGCAAGCTGAAAGCCGCGCCCGGCTGCGGGCCGTTTTTGCCGCCGAGACGCAGCGCGGCGAGGCCGTGCATCGCCGCGAGCAGGCGAGGTTTTTGCTCGAAGTCGAGGATCAACCGAAGCTCAGCTTGGCGGCGGCGATCGACAACTGGGCCGTACAGCGTGAGCCCGACGATGTGCTGGCGCTGGTGAATGCGGCAAAAGGCGCCGGCAGTCCCGCTGCCGCCGAGCCGGCGCTCGACTTTATGCGCAGCCAGGGCCTCCGCGACGTGCGTGTGAATGCCGCCGCAACCGCTTCCGTGCCCGTCGCACAGCTTCCGTGACCTCACGGTGAACACGCTTCGCAAATTGTTGTGGATGCCGCCGCTGGTGCTGGCGGCCACACTGGCCCAGGCACACACTGCGAGCAATGGCTTCCTGAGTCTGCAGATCGATCGCGCACAAGTATCCGGGGCGCTGGAGCTCGCGATTCGCGACGGTGAACTGGCGGTGGGCTTGGACCAGGACGGCGATGGCAAAGTCACCTGGGGCGAGCTGCGGGCAAGTCAGACGGCGCTGCAGACCTACGTGCAGGGCCATCTGCGTCTCGCCGGCGCCGATGGACAATGCCGAATGGGATTTGGTCCCGTCCAGGTCAATGAGCGCGTCGATGGGCGCTATCTGTGGCTTCCGGTCACCGCTGCCTGCGGCGGCATGCTCAAGAAGCTGTCCATCGACTACACCGTGCTCGATAGCGAAGACCCTTCGCATCGCGGCCTGCTCAGCTTGAGCGCGAACGGCGCGACCCAGACCGCCGTTCTCGGCGGCGGCATTACGCCGCGGCTATTCGAGCTCGATCATCCATCGCCTTGGGTGGCCTTCATCGAGTATCTGGGTGCGGGTATCCGGCACATCTGGAGCGGCATCGATCATCTGCTGTTCCTGTTGTCGCTGCTATTGCCCGCAGTTCTTGCGCGCCGGCAAAATCGGTGGGAGGCAGTGCCGATCGCGGCTCCGGCCTTCATCAGCATCGTCAAAGTCGTCACCGCGTTCACGCTTGCACACTCCATCACGCTGTCATTGGCTGCATTCGACGTGATTCGGTTGCCGGGCCGGCTCACCGAATCCGTGATCGCGGCTTCCATCATCGTTGCCGCGCTGAACAATGTTTTCCCGCGCGTAACGGAGGCGCGTTGGCGCATCGCATTCGCGTTTGGCCTGCTGCATGGCTTCGGCTTCGCCTCAGTGCTGGCGGAAATGGGTTTGCCCCAGGGCGCGCGGCTGGTGTCGTTGGTTGCCTTCAATCTCGGGGTCGAAGCGGGGCAGCTCGCCGTGGTGCTCGCTGTCATGCCGGCGGCCTATCTCCTCCGCTCCACGGTGTTTTACCGGCGTGGTGTCATGCCGTGGGGTTCGTCGGCGATCGCCGCTTTGGCGATGGTTTGGTTCGTGCAGCGGGCCCTGGGCTAGCCCAAGAATCCCGCCGAGCGTGCAGCTCCCGCGTCGTTGGGTAGGACTCGAGGTCCGCGCTCAAGGGACATGGCGAATTTCCGATTCAATGCATCCGATGGGGAACGTCAAACGTATGTGTTAGGCCCAGGGACACATCGCTGGTCCGTTCCACTCATCAATCGAAGGGGATTCCAATGAATACCAACGTCTTGAGTCGTTTCGCTCTAATGGCGGCGACGTCGCTGCCATTGTGTGCCTTAGCGTCGAGTCATCGAGAGGCGCCGTCGATCGCCGGTCTTCCGCGGTTGGACGGCACGGATTTTTACATGTTTCGCAGCTACGAGCCGGGACGCAGCGCGTACGTCACCTTCATTGCAAACTACATTCCGCTGCAGGACCCCTACGGCGGCCCGAACTATTTCAATCTCGATCCGAACGCCGTCTACAAGATCCACGTCGACAATGACGGCGATGCCGACAGCGATCTCTCGTTCGAATTCAATTTCAAGACCATCGAGAAAAACTTCACGGTCAACGCGAACGGCGTGAAGACGGCGACCCCGCTGATCCTGGCCGGTCGCGTCGATGCAACCGGGGCGAATCTCAACGTGCAACAGACTTATACCTTGACGTTGGTGCGCCACGGGAGGCGCGAGATCCTGCGCAACGAGACGCTGGGGGGAGAGGTGTTTCTCAAACCCGCGGACAATATCGGCATTAAAGCCATCCCCGACTACGACGACTATGCCCGGAGTTTTATCTACGAGGTGAGCATACCGGACTGCAGCGCGCCGGCCCGCGTATTCGTCGGCCAACGCAAGGACGGCTTCGTGGTCAATCTCGGCGAGGTGTTCGACTTGGTGAATCTCAATCCAGTCGGCCCACGCGACGGCGAGCCCAACACGATTTCCGACAAGAACGTGACTTCGCTCGCACTCGAAGTGCCGATCGGCTGCCTGACGCGCGGGAAGGATCCGGTGATCGGGGGTTGGACCACCGCCAGTCTGCGTGATGACGATCATTGGAAGCAGGTCTCGCGCCTCGGAATGCCGCTCGTCAACGAACTGATCATTGGTCTGCCCGACAAGGACAAATTCAATGCCAGTCGCCCGGTTGACGATGGGCAGTTCCTGCACTATGTGACGAATCCATTCCTGCCGGTTCTGCTGAACTCCCTGTTCGGCAATGCGGCAGTGATGCCGGCTTCGCCGCGCAACGACTTGGTCGCTGCATTTCTGACCGGGGTGAAGGGTCTCAACCAGCCCCTGAAAGTCACGCCCGGCGAAATGCTCAGGCTGAATACGTCCATCCAGCCGACCCCGCCGCCGGCGCAAAACGACCTTGGCGTGCTGGGAGGCGATTTGGCCGGCTTTCCGAACGGCCGTCGCCCCTACGACGATGTGGTGGACATCACTCTGCGTGTTGCGGAAGGCGCACTGTGCGGAGCCATCGGCAACTGCGGCGCGGAGACCAGCGACCCCAATCACGGTCTACCGTACACCGACGGCGCGCGTGCAGCCGGTCCGGACGCTGCCCACGCGCATGTCACCGGTGAAATCAAAGCGGCAGATACCTATTTGCCGATCTTCCCGTACTTGAACACGCCGCTTCCCGGCTCGCCGAACGGTCTGAATGGAGTCGCCAAGTAAAGGCGACAACGAGCGAGCGACGATTGCGCTCGAATCTCAGGGCGCCACGGTTCCCAGGAGCCGTGGCGACTCTTTGGCAAGGCGTTGGGTATACTCGCGGGAATGAACGGCATCGGCAGCTTTTCCACGTACACGGTCCAATCCGTCGACATCGCCCACCTCATCCAAATTGCGCTGACGCCCA